>ERZ778021.1617-NODE-1617-length-24942-cov-4.367260_pt1 | contig 24942 bp, 23 predicted proteins | sample MGYA00375751_ERZ778021 | MGnify/ENA primary metagenome ERZ778021 (study PRJEB29350, sample SAMN05389814) | bioreactor metagenome | isolation source: Thiocyanate stock bioreactor | place: South Africa: University of Cape Town | collected 2013-08-29 ... | reverse complement strand
ACGGCCTGTTCTGGGTTGCGGTGGCCGCCGCCGCCGCCGTGCTGGGTGCATGGCCAGGCTTGATCGACCGGCTGGCCCTGTGGACGGGAGTCGGCTATCCACCCGCGCTGCTCCTGCTGCTGGCCTGCATGGTGCTATTGCTCAAGGCGCTGCATGCCGACATGGTCAACACGCGCATCGAGCGTGACGTGCGCAGGCTGAACCAGCGCCTGGCCATGTTGGAGGCGGATCTTGAGGCGCAAGCCCACACCACGTCCGACGCATCCAAGCCATGAACCTCCCCTTGCTCGCCGTCATCCTGTGCGGAGGCTCTGGCACGCGCCTGTGGCCCCTCTCGCGCGAAACCTACCCCAAGCAGTTCCTGGCCCTCGGCGGCGACGGCATCTCCATGCTGCAGGACACGGCGCGCCGCCTGGATGGCGTGGCATCGCAAGTGCCCAAGGCGGCGCCCATCGTGGTATGCAACCACGAGCACCGCTTTCTCGCGGCACAGCAACTGCAGGAGGCGGGCGTGAACGGCGCCCGGCTGATCCTGGAGCCGTGCGGACGCAACACCGCCCCCGCGCTGACCCTGGCGGCCCTGGTGGCCGACCCGCAAGCCATCCTGCTGGCCATGCCGGCGGATCATGTCATCACGCAGCCCGCGCAGTTGCACGCGGCCGTGGAAGCGGCATGGCAACTTGCCTGCGATGGCGCCATGGTGACCTTCGGCATCGTCGCCAACCGGCCTGAAACCGGCTATGGCTACATCCAGAAGGCGCAGGCGGTGGAGGGCGGCAATGCATTTGCCATCCAGAGTTTTGCCGAAAAGCCCAGCCTGGAAGTTGCCCAGGCCTACGTGGAGAGCGGTGACTATCTTTGGAACAGCGGCCTGTTCATGGTGCAGGCCAGCCAATGGCTGAAAGCCATGGCCGCGCTGCAGCCGCAGATGCTGCGCGCGTGCCAGGATGCTATTGCCAAGTGCGCGCAGGACATGGATTTCATCCGCCCCCACGGCGAAACCTTTGCCAACTGTCCGGCGGACTCCATCGACTATGCCGTCATGGAGCACCTGCCCGGCAACCCGGCGCTGGGCATTCCCGCCCGCGTCGTACCGCTGGATGCCGGCTGGTCCGACTTGGGCGCTTGGGATGCCCTGTGGGACGTGCTGCCGCGCGATGCCCAGGGCAACGCCCATACCGGCCAGACCTTGGCCATCGACACCCGCGACAGCCTGTTGTTTTCCGAAACCTGCCTGGTCGCCACGGTGGGCGTGGACAACCTCGTCGTCGTCGAAACCCCCGACGCCATCCTGGTGGCCGACAAGCGCAAGACGCAGGACGTGAAGAAGATCGTTGCCGAGCTGAAGGCGCAGAAGCGCCCTTTGGCCTTCACCCACCGCAAGGTACACCGCCCCTGGGGCTGGTACGACAGCATCGACAGCGGCGAACGCTTCCAGGTCAAGCGCATCGTGGTCAACCCTGGTGCGCAGCTCAGCCTGCAAATGCACCACCACCGGGCCGAGCACTGGATCGTCGTCAAGGGTACGGCCCAGGTCACCAACGGCGACAAAACCTTTTTGCTGGGCGAAAACGAATCCACCTTCATCCCGCTAGGCCACGTACACCGGCTGGCCAACCCCGGCAAGGTGCCGCTGGAAATCATCGAGGTGCAGTCCGGCAGCTACCTGGGAGAAGACGACATCGTGCGCTTTGAGGACACCTATGGCCGCGCCCCCGCGCTGGCTGCCGTGAGCGGGTAGGCCCCATGCCAGGCATGCAAATGCTCCGTGCCCTGTGGGCGTACCGGGGATTCGTGTGGAGCAGCGTGCTGCGCGAGTTCCACGGCAAATACCGTGAATCGCTGCTGGGCGCGTTCTGGTCGGTGGCCAATCCACTGGCCATGATCGTCATCTACACCGTGGTGTTTGGCCAACTCATGCGCCCCCAGCTTGCGGGGCATGAACAAACGCCCTTCGCATTCAGCATCTACCTGTGCGCCGGGGTCATTACGTGGGGCTTGTTTGCAGAAATGCTCGGGCGCCTGAACAGCGTGTTCTTGGAGCACGCCAATCTGATTAAAAAATCCAACTTTCCGCGTATTTGCCTGCCGGCTATCGTGGCGGCATCGGCGTTGATCAATTTCGGCATCGTCTTCGGCCTGTACCTAGCCTTCCTGGCGATCATCGGCCACTGGCCAGGGTGGCTGCTGTTGGCCGTGGTGCCTCTGCTGGCGCTGCAAGTGCTGTTTACGCTGGGACTGGGCATCTTTTTGGGCACATTGAACGTGTTCTTTCGGGATGTGGGCCAGTTCACCGGCATTGTGGTGCAGTTCTGGTTCTGGCTGACGCCCATCGTTTATGTGTTTGACAGCCTGCCCGAAGGCGCTCGCAACGTGCTGCAATACAACCCCTTGCAGCCATTGGTGATGGCCTACCAGACCATCTTCCTGGATCTTCGCATGCCTGATCTTGAGAGCCTGGCACCGCTTATGGGGCTGACGATTTTCTTTCTGATCCTGGGTTCCTGGTTTTTTCTGACCCGTGCCGGTGAACTGGTAGATGAACTCTGAGAAGGAGTGACGATGAGCACATTTGATATTTCGAGAAGGCGATTCATTCTTTCTGGAGGAGGGACTGTATTAGGACTCTCCTCGTTTCCCGTATTTTCGGCTACTCCCGGTGATAAAGGTGAATTCCGCAGCAGACTCTACACCCCGACATCGATAGTGAAAATAAAGGATAAATATTTCATTGTTGACTGCTGGCAGCATCGTGTCATATGGAGCAAGGAGCTTGGCAAGCGGATTGAGGAGTGGCAGGCACTTGATGAGGATATTGCTGGGCCTCATTCAATTGTTTCGGACGGGGAATTTTATGTCGTGGAGGATACGGGAAGGCATGCCATAAAAGTATTCAAGGAAAATAATGACGGGTTTGAGATGGTGCAGGCCATTCCAAATGTCGGGAAAAGGCCGCACAGGACTGTTTATGATGACCAAGGTGACCGGTTTTTTGTTGTGGGCTCTACCGATCAGAGCTTACATGTTCTAAAGAAGCAGGGCGGCTCTTTGGTGTTGAGTTCGTCGATGCCGCTTCAGGAAATGCAAGGGGAATATTGTAAGAGCCTCACATTGACAAACAATACCTTGTATGTCACCGGAAAAACAAAGATTGCGGCCTATGAGTTGGGGAGGAACGGGGTGTTCTTCTCTGGAGTTGTTCATCTCCATGAAAAGTGCCGTGAAATGAATGATCTATTCTTTCTTGATGGGAAGAAAGGTTTTGCTACTTCTTGGTGGGGGCGGGTTTCTTTTTTTGAAGATGTCAAGGAACTGGAGGCGGGAGGGATCGATGTTTCCCCCAATCTCGGTGGGGGACCTTTTTTTTTAACAAGGATTGATGGGGAGTTGTGGCTGACGGAAATAAACCAATGTTCCAGAATTTGTGGGTATGAAAGTTTCGGCCACAAAGGTGAGCTTGTTGGTGGGTCGGTTCTTTTTGATTTTTGCGGAGTGGATGAATCATCGATTGAGCGGAAAAGAAGTTTCCCCGTCTGACGATTGGTTGCTGTACCTCTCTGGAATTGTTGATTTATCAGGGTGTTGATTGATGGGTTCTATTAATGTTACGCACCTTGGTAAGGCTTATAAGCATTATCCAGGGAAATGGGCGCGTACCCTGGAATGGGTTACTGGCCATTCTAGGCATGAAAAAAAGTGGGTGCTGAGTGATATTAATTTCGATGTGAAGCCTGGAGAGGCTGTTGGCATCGTTGGTGTGAATGGTGCAGGTAAAAGCACCCTGTTGAAAATTATTACAGGCACCACACAGCCGACGGTTGGTCAGGTGCGCATTGAAGGCAGGGTGGCCGCTCTCCTTGAGTTGGGCATGGGATTCCATCCTGACTTTACAGGGCGGCAGAACGTCTTCATGGCTGGGCAATTGCTGGGCTTGTTGCAAGGTGAGATTGCTGTATGCATGCCTGCCATTGAGGCTTTTGCCGAGATTGGTGAATATATCGACCGCCCAGTGCGTACTTATTCTAGCGGTATGCAAATGCGCCTCGCCTTCAGTGTCGCTACCGCAGTACGGCCTGATGTGCTGATTGTGGATGAGGCGCTTTCTGTAGGAGATGCCTACTTCCAGGCCAAGTGCTATCAGCGAATTGCCCAATTCAAGGAGCAAGGTACAACGCTGCTCCTCGTATCGCATAGTCCTGGCGATGTGGTGAAGCACTGTGAGCGGGCTATTCTGCTGAAAAATGGCAATATTGAATTGGATGATACATCGCGTGTCGTCACCAATCGCTATCTGGACGAACTTTTTGGCAAACGCAAAGCCGATGCTGCTCAACTGCCTGTGGATAATACATCTGCCAAACAGGCCTTGTTGAATGGATTGAATGATGATTTTCACACTCGTCCAGGTTATCTCCGCACAGAGCATCGCTGGGGGCAAGGAGGGGCTGCGATTCTTGACTACCTGATTGTCTCAGGCGGACAAGATTACCCATCCCGTATTGAAGGGAATGCAGGAACTGATTTCTACTTCAAGGTTAGGTTTGATACTGGCTTTGAAAATATTGTGCCGGGTTTCTTGATAAAAACCCTGGAGGGTATTTTTTTGTATGGCACGAACTCTTTCGTCGTAAGTGAAGGGCGTGAGCAGATTTCTGCTTGCGCTGGCGATGTGAAGATTTTTGGTTTTTCGCTGCCGCTTGCCCTCAATGAGGGGAATTATCTGGTTTCTTTTGGAGTGTCATCGGGGAATCCTTTACAGGATTTAACGCCACTTGATCGGCGCTATGACTCTGTTTTGATTCATGTGGGGCGTGCATTGCCGTTTTGGGGAATTGTGGATTTGAAAGCATCATTTCATGTGGTCGAAGCTGAAGGTGCTGCGGCATGATTGAAAAGCTTGTGTCTGATCTGCCGGAAGTCTATCAGCCAATTTATAACCACCCCGAACTTTCTGGAGGGGCATCCCGCCCTTGCCTGGATCGTCTGAAAAATATCGTTGATGCTTACGATGCGTTGGAGCGGCTGCTTGGCAGGCCACTCAATGTACTCGACCTTGGATGCGCTCAAGGCTATTTCAGTCTTGCGCTTGCTCAGCGAGGGGCAAAGGTTCACGGTGTCGATTATCTTGATAAAAATATATCATTATGCCAAGCGCTTGCCCAAGAGAATCCTCAACTACGGGCCAGCTTTGCAACGGGCCGAGTAGAAGAAATCATTGAGCAACTTTCTTGCGGTCAATATGATCTCGTTTTAGGGTTGAGTGTTTTTCATCATATTATTTATGAAAAAGGCACGGATGCCGTCAAGAGATTTTTTGAGCGTATCCTTTATCAAGGAGGGATATTAATTGTCGAAATGGCCCTGCGCGAAGAGCCCTTGTATTGGGCCTCTGCCCAGCCAGAAGACCCTCGTGCCCTTCTTGACTCAATCGCCTTCGTGCATGAAGTCGCGCGCCACAGTACCCATCTAGCCCCCATTCAGCGCCCGCTGTTCATCGCGAGCAATCAATATTGGGTTCTGGAAGGCAGGGCTGAAAGATTTGATAGTTGGTCTTCTGATTCTCACGCACTTGCGCGTGGGGCACATCAAGGCAGCCGCCGTTACTTTTTTAGTGCCGAGTACATCTTAAAACTGTATCGATTCGATCATCGATTTGGTGATCGTAATCGAGATGAGTTTGAAAGAGAGATTATTTTTCTGCAGCACCCCCCGGAGGGCTTTGAGGCTGCTAATCTTATTTTATCAGGTAGAGAAAATACGAATGCCTGGTTGGCGATACAGCGTCTTCCTGGGCGTTTACTGCTTGATTTGCTGCGGGAAGAGATCGCTTTTGATAAACGTGCCGTGGTGCTGGCGGTGCTTCATCAACTTGCCTTGCTGGAGAAATCAGGACTTTATCACGATGACGTTCGTACATGGAACGTGCTTGTTGGAGAAGATGGAACCACCCGGTTGATCGATTATGGTTCTATCTCTGCTTGCGCCCAGGATTGTGTTTGGCCTAATAATATTTTTCTTTCATTTTTGATTCTTGTCCGAGAAGTCGCCACTGGAGTCGTCGATGAGCCAGAACCTTTGCGCACGATTTCCATCAGTCCATATGGTTTGCCTCAACCGTATCGAGCCTGGGCGGAAGGCTTATGGCATCGACCCTTGGCAGAATGGTCTTTTGGGTGCATGTACCAATCGTTGCTGAGTCTTCCTGCCGACACCATAGAGGTGCCTTTGCAGCAACCTGGTGAGATTTGGATGAAAGCAATGGAAGATGCTGTTCAGATTCAAAAAATGTTTGCTAGGCACATAAAAGCTGAAGCTTTTGTGGATAGAGAGCAATTCCGGCAAATGTTTTCTGCGTTAGCGGAGTCGCATAAACGAGAGTTGGCTCTGAGCAATACTGCTCTGACAAGTCTTGGTGCCCAATACAAGGCGGCTGAAGATCGTGTTTTCGTGAGCGAGGCTCGCGCGCAGAGGGCGGAGCAGTGTATAGGGCAGGCTGAAGCCCGTGCTTTAGAGCTGGAGGCGCGCGCGGAGCAGGCTGAGGCCCGAATGTTAGAGCTGACGCAACTTGCAGAGCAAGCCGAAGCCATGAGTGTGCATAAAGGGCAACAAGCGGAAATAGCGCTAGCCAAGGTGAAGCAGGTAGAAGCGGACTTGGGGACTGCTCGCAAAGAATTGCATGCCGTGCATCAGGCAAATCACCACCACTGGCAACTGGCTGATGCACGGTTGCATGCCCTTCAGGCGGTTCATCAAAGTTTTTCCTGGAAGTTGACAGCGCCTTTTCGTTTTGGCGGAGGGCTGCTTGTTCATCCTGGCGCAACCTTGCGCAATACGGCTAACTATTGGATTCGCAACAGTATCCAGCTTGGTCGGAAGCCGTTGTCACGCCTGATGGTGGCTGTGCTCCGCCGTCCACAGCTTAGTTATCGCATCAATCAATGGCTGCTTCGACGCTGTCCGGCACTGCATAGGCAACTCCTGGCCGTAGGCCGCGAACAGGGCATAGTCATCACTGCTCAGACCGCACCGTCTCCTGTAGCCGTGTCTGTTTCAACTCCCATGGATCGCTCTCTGGAAAATATGACATCAAGAGCGCGTGAAATATATGCGAGTCTGAAAGTAGCGGTGAAAAAGGAAGATGGAGTGGACGATGCGAATTGTCATTGATATGCAAGGCGCGCAATCCACAGGATCGCGCCATCGAGGAATTGGGCGTTATTCGCTTGCTTTGGCGGGGAGTATTGCGCGTCAGAGAAAAGAACATGAAATCATTTTGGTGCTGAATGGAGTCTTCACGGAGAGTGTCCCAGAGATCCGGGAAATATTTTCCCCTCTGCTTCCGGAGGATTGCATTCGTATTTGGCACCCGACGGGCGCATCGGCATACCTTGAGGAAAGAAACAATTGGTCGCGCCATTCTTCTGAGTTATTGCGAGAGGCATTCATAGCCACCCTGAGGCCGGATATGGTGCTCATTACTAGCTTGTTTGAGGGGCTGACTGACGATGCAGTTACCAGCACAGGGTTGTTTAGGCAGAATCCATCTGTCGCAATCGTTCTATATGATTTGATTCCATTGATCCATCGGGATCACTATCTGACGAACCCCGTTGTTTCCCGCTGGTACGAAGAAAAACTGGCGTATATGCGTAAAGCAGACTTGCATCTAGCCATCTCTGCATCCTCTCGCGAGGAGAGCATTGACCATCTTAATATGCCTGCCGATGCCGTCGTTAATATTTCTACTGCGGCCGATCCAATATTTTGCCCTACGGCCGTGGCACCAGATTTTCAGAACGCTTTACGTGAGCGTTATGGATTGTCTCGTTCGTTTGTTATGTATACCGGCGGCATTGATTATCGAAAAAATATCGAAGGATTGATTCGCGCTTATGCTTTGCTGCCTTGGGAACTGCGAGCCAGCCATCAATTGGCTGTTGTTTGCTCCATCCACTTACCTGATCGCAAACGCTTGCAGGCATTGGCACAGCAGGAGGGGCTAGCGGAAGATGAATTGATCCTGACCGGCTTTGTCCCGGAAGAAGATCTGCTGGCTTTGTATAACTTGTGCAAGCTATTCGTCTTCCCATCTTGGCACGAAGGCTTTGGGCTTCCGGCATTGGAGGCAATGGCCTGTGGACGCGCTGTCATAGCGGCTAACAGTTCCAGCTTGCCCGAAGTTGTCGGCTGCGATGATGCGCTCTTTGATCCATTGAGTGATCAATCCATTGCAGACAAGCTGCAGCAGGTCTTGATGGATGACGGGTTCCGCAAGAGATTGGAAGATACTGGTCTCAAGCAGGCAGCCAGATTCTCATGGGAAAAAACGGCAAAATGCACCATCGAGGCAATGGAGCATTACCACAGACAGCGTGCGCGGGAGAATAATATTCTTCTCGCAGAAGTAGGCTGTCGTCCACGTCTGGCCTACGTATCACCCTTGCCGCCAGAACGCAGCGGTATTGCTGACTACAGTGCTGAACTGCTTCCTGCGTTGGCAAGGTACTACGAGATCGACGTTATCTTGGCACAGGATGATGTGAGTGATTCATGGGTCAACGCCAATTGCAAAAAAAGGACAATTGACTGGTTTGTCGAAAACGCCTCGCACTATGACCGGGTTGTCTATCATTTTGGTAATTCAAGCTATCACCAGCACATGTTCAGTTTGCTGAAAGAAGTGCCTGGAACAGTTGTTCTGCATGATTTCTTTCTCTCCGGAATTATTGCCCACATGGATCGGGACGGTATTCAGCCAGGAATATGGACGGAGGCCTTGTACGCGAGTCATGGATACATGGGCCTGCAGCATCGTTTTGGTGCTGATGATCCAACAGATACCATTATGAAGTATCCCTGTAATTATGCAGTACTGCAAAATGCAGATGGAGTTATCGTGCATTCTGAGTATGCGCGAAGGCTGGCGGCTCAATGGTTTGGTACCGATGTTGATCGAGACTGGACGTATGTACCTCTCATGCGCAAATTGGTGGAAACTGACGCTATATCACGTAAGGAAGCACGTGATGCACTGGGCCTCATGCCGGATCAGTTCGTGGTTTGTAGCTTCGGGCTGCTGGGGCCGACAAAGCAGAATCATCGCCTTCTTCACGCTTGGTTGAACTCTCTTTTAGCAAAAGATGAGCGTTGTGTTTTGGTCTTTGTTGGAGAGAATGCTGGCGGCATTTATGGCGTGGATCTGCTGGAGAATATTCGAAAAAGCGAGTGCGCTCTGCGGATTAGAATCACAGGCTGGGCGGATGAATCCCTGTATCGTAGATATCTGCATGCTGCAGATGTGGGGGTGCAGCTGCGTACGCTCTCGCGTGGAGAGACATCGGCCGCTGTTCTGGACTGTATGAATCATGGCTTGGCCACTATTGTGAATGCCAATGGTAGTATGGCAGATCTACCGGATGATGCCGTCTTGAAGCTGCCCGATGAATTCAGTGATGCTCAATTAATAGAGGCGCTGGTTTCATTATATCGGAGTATTTCAGATCGTCTCGTGCTGGGGGCGCGTGCCCGGGGAGCCATTCAGACACAGCATGATCCGCTTGCTTGCGCTGACCTTTACCGTCAGTCTATTGAACGGGCCTTTCAGAACTCAAAGAACGTCATCCCCTCGTTGATTCAAAGAGTCAGTGCACTCGATTCAATATCTGACGATACCCAACTGCGTGACGCTGCGCGGGCTATCGACAAATCCATTCCTCCTTCATTGGTCCAACGACAAATACTGGTGGACGTGTCAGAACTTCTTCCGTGTAATGTGGAAACTGCAGTGTATCGAGAGAAAATTCAAGCATGGCTGCAAGGTGTTCCTCCAGGATGGAGAGTGGAGCCGATTTATTTTTCAGAAGATGAGCAGAGCTACCGTTATGCACGCAGATTTACTTTGTCGCTAATCGGTTGTCCGTCCGATGCATTGCGAGACGAGCCGGTGAGCTATGGCGCGGGGGATGTTTTATTTGGTGCCCAGTTGGATGATGGGTCGGAAAAATATCCTGCTGATCTGTATTCAATGAAGCAGGCGGGCGTGCATATTTATTCAGTGCCAAGCACTATTCTTGCGCTAGATTCTCCCTGTGAAGCGGTGGAGGGTGCGGTGGGTTTCTTAGTCAATTCTTCCTGCCCGGTCTGAATTGGAATTATTCGAAGGAAATCATGTTCGATAAGCAAAAAAAAGAGCATGTGCTAACATTATTAATGTTGGTTTTGTTGGTTGTTAATGCGGTATGTTTGCTGTGGTATGTTGCATTTGGGTATCGTGGGCTATTCCATTCGGATAGCGCGGCAAAAGTTTTGCTGGCCAGGGAGATCTTTGAGACAGGTGATTTTTTTCCACGCGAGTGGAATTATGTCAATGGGGATCTTTGGGTGTTTTTCGGACACATGCTCATTGTCCCGTTGCTTGCATTTATGCCTGCTGGCTTTGCTGTGCATGCCATTTCTGGCCTGATCTTTTCTTGCCTGATCGCTTGTGGAGTATGGCTTGTTGTCGGAATGATGGAAATTCCTCTCTGGCGCAAAATTTTGATTATCGCAGTTGTTCTGTCTGGAATTTCTGGGTATATGGCGGAAAATATGTATGGTCAAGTGAGTTATGGCCCAACTTTTTTTTCTTGTTGCTGCCTTGTCTTCTTTTCGTGGAAATATTCATCCGGCGATGATCGATTTGGAAAAATATGGGCATTGTTGCTGATTGTATTTCTTGTAATGGTTTATTGGGGGAATCCCAAAAGAGCAATAGTAACCTATGGTGCCCCTTTGTTTGCTGCCTTTGTTTATCAGTTTCTCGCAAAAGAAGGTAAAGAGCGGCGCTTGTATTTGATGCTCATTATTTTTGGTTGTGTTGGTGCATTTTTAGGTACATGGCTTCATGTCGCAACCATGATGAATGTTAACAACGTGGATGGTACTGCCGCTGCCCGTTGGTTGCCTTTTGAAAGTATTCTTCGTCATATTGTGCTGGCCTTCAAGGGTTTTTTGGGGCTTCTTGGGGGGCTGCCAGCGGCAGATAGTCCATTGTTTTCCTGGCGTGGATTGTATTCCGAGGTGCGGCTTATTGTCGCATGCCTGATATTGGCTATTATCCCTCTTGCTATCGTGCGGTTTCTTAGAGGTTCTGGCGAAGGGGGCAAGATGATCGGTTTGTTTGCTTTCTTCATAATTGCGATAAGTTTATTTATGCAGGTGGCCACTACAATACCAAATATGAATGATCCTGTTTCGGTCTCGCGTTATCTGGTGCCTGGTGTGGTTTTGGGGTTAATATGTCTGCTGGGCATGCCATTGGTTTTGACGCAGTCGCCAGGTTTGATAATGGCTGTGGCTGCTATTTTTTTTGTTCTTGTTTCCAATGCTGTTGTGATTTGCGGCGTGCCGAATTCTTTCTCGCGCGGAACTATCGCCAGCCCCTGGCGAGCTGATTCTTATTCGGATCCGATCAGGCAAGAGTTGATCGGAATTTTAAGGGAAAATGGTTTGGAGTATGGTTATGCCAGTTTTTGGAATGCTGGAGTATTGAGCGTTCTTAGTAATGAAGAGGTAAGAGTTCGGCAAATTGTTATTCAGAATGGGATGCCTGCTCCCTTTCGTTGGCTTTCGTCGAATCGCTGGTATCGCCCAGCTGCGTGGAGTGGGAAGACTTTTTTGTTGCTTGATGAAAAAGAGGCTGATCTGGTGAATTTGGATAAAATGGCTGAATTTGGAATGCCGCTTCAGGCAACCCTGAGGGCAGCTGGGTATGTTATATTCATATTTGCAGAAAACATTGCCAGATTGCCGGGATGGGATATGAGTTATAAAATGCCTGTCTTTTTCCCTGTTGGATCGTCATCGTTGAGTCAGATTGGGCATATTATTAAAGAAGGAGCCGGAGCAAAGCTGATAGCGCAAAAGGGGGAGATCGGTTTTCTTCACTATGGGCCGTATGTGAATGTAGAGCCTGGGCGATATCGGGTGACATTTGATATTGCGACGAATTATCATCCAGATGGATCCGCCAAGCTGGATGTTGTGTCCAGCGGAGGGGCGGAAGTTCTCGGCCAAAGAGTAATAACCGAAAGTTCTGGAACGCAGTGGATCGATTTTTCTGTCGATATGAGTAGTGTCATGGAATTCAGGGTTTTCGCCCTTGGAAATGAGGAGGTCATTTTCAAAGGGGTTTCCATTGTGCGCATTTCTGATGTGCATTAATAATGCGGAGGAGGTATGGGTCTTGAATTATCCATTGTGGTTCCTGTTTATCGTTCTCAATCGACATTAAGGGAGCTCTATCGTCGCATAAAGACGGCAATGGATCTCGCTAGAATTCCATTCGAAATAATTTTTGTTGAGGATGGTGGCGGAGATGATTCGTGGAATATTATTAAGAGTATTTCTGTTGAGGATTCTAGAATTTTTGGAATCAAGTTGGGCAGGAACTATGGGCAGCACAATGCGTTGCTTTGTGGCATTCGAGCGGCGCAGGGGCGCGTAATTGTCACGCTAGATGATGATCTGCAAAATCCTCCGGAAGAGATACCGAAGCTGCTCGATCAATTAAATCGAGGCTGTGATGTTGTCTATGGATATCCTGAGGTTCAGACGCATGGTTTCTTGCGGAATTCTGCTTCGCGTATTACAAAGCTTGCGCTCGGAAATATGATGGGGGTTGAGGTTGCTAGCAAAACAAGCGCTTTTCGTGCATTCAGGGGATATATCAAAGAGTCTTTCGTTGACTACAGGAGTCCCGCTGTCAATATCGAAGTTTTGCTGACTTGGGGTACAACCAGATTTGGCCATGTCGTCGTTAAACATGATCCGCGTATTGCAGGCGAGTCAGGATATTCGCTAAAAAAACTAATGGCGCATGCCATTAATATGGCAACTGGATTTTCTACTCTTCCGCTTCGGATCGCAAGCATCTTGGGTATTCTGTTTTCTCTGGTGGGTGTTGTAATATTGATATATGTGCTTTTCCGATACCTTGCTGTGGACTCCCCTGTCCCAGGGTTTAGCTTCATTGCATCAATCGTCACAATTTTTGCTGGCGCACAACTATTCTGTCTTGGCGTCATTGGAGAATATCTTGCCAGGATGTACTCTAGGGCGATGGAGAAACCAGCTTATAGTGTTGTGGAAAGAGTAGGAGATGGGGTAGAAGTTGATTCTTCTTTGAGGAGCGTAAACTAGCAGGGGGGGATAAAATTATTTTGTAAATAATCTTGGTTTGATGGTTTTGGCGAATCAATTGTCAATTAATAATTGTGATTTTGATTTTCCGAATTATCTGTGAATTTTATTTGATCGTAACTTCTTTGGTTTGTGAAATGGAAAATAAGCTGCAGAATATATTCGCAAGCTCACTGGGTGTCCCTTTTGAGTCGATAAATGATGATTTGAGGTATTCAGAAATTCCAGAATGGGATTCCGTTGCGCACATGACTCTTGTTGCTGCAATTGAAGAAGCGTTTGATATCATGATAGATGCTGAGGACGTAATCGAAATGGGTAGTTTCGCCAAAGCAAAGCTGATTGTCGCGAAATATCTGGCTCCGTAAAATGAGCAACCGTGTTGCATTTGTCACCGGCGCCTCACGTGGCATGGGCGCTGCTTGTGCGTAGGCGTTGGCCCAAGAGGGTTACAAGTTGGTGTTGCATGCCCGCACCGCAGTGTCTTTGAATCAACTGCTGGCGGCCCTTCCCCCGTCTTGCGCTGTAGAGAGCATGCTGCTGACTTACGACATGGCAGAGCAGGAGTCAATCAGTCGCTCATTTCAAGAGATTTTCAAGCGTTTCCGTCGCCTGGATGTCTTGGTTAATAACGCCGGCATCATGGAGCCTGCCAAGTTAGGGATGATTTCTCAGGCGGCGTTATCGCGCACACTAGAGGTCAATTTGGCAGCAGCCATTCTCCATATGCAGGGTGCGGCCAAGTTGATGACGCGTAGCGGAGGTGGGGCAATCGTCAATATGTCTTCAATTGTTGGCCGTTACGGATTCGAGGGACAAGTACCTTACGCGGCGTCCAAGGCTGGACTTATCGGTGCCACGTTATCGGCCGCCAAAGAGCTTGCAGCCCAAAGAATCCGGGTCAACGCCATAGCGCCAGGCTACATCGAGACTGAGCTGAACTCTCAGCACAACGAAGAAGTGCATGGACAGAATTTGGCTCGGGTACGCATGGGGCGTATGGGCCAACCTGAAGATGTGGCGCATTTGGTGCGCTTTCTTGCATCCGATGCGGCAGACTACATAACGGGCCAAGTGATCGGGGTGGATGGCGGGATGAGCTTATGAGTTTTTGGGAACTCTGTGTGGAAAAGGCGCAATGCAGCGCCATTATTGAGAGCGATGGTCGCACGCACAGCTATTCCGCACTTCTCGAGCGGGTCGTTCAACAGGAGCAGGTGCTTGATGCACTTGGAACCCGTACCATGGGTTTTCTGCTGTGCGACAACACGCTCTCAGATCTGGCACTGTATCTGGCTTGCTTGCGGCGAGGTCATGTGCCATTGCTGCTGTCGGCGCAGATGCCGTCTGAGCAGTTGGATGCGCTGCAAGCCCATTACCGGCCAGCGTGGATCGCTGTGCGTGGTGAGATCCATGCCAGCCCTGATGCGCACCCTGCTGAACTGCACCCCGCGTTGGGTTTGCTGCTTAGCACCTCCGGCACTACCGGTAGCCCACGGTTGGTGCGTCTGTCGCGCGCTGCACTGCAAGCGAACGCGACGTCCATTGCCAGTTACCTGGGCCTTGGGGTGCAGGAACGTGCTATCACTTCACTGCCGATGCAGTATTCGTATGGCCTTTCTGTGATTAATAGTCACTTATCGGTCGGTGCCACTTTGGTGCTGAATACGGACAGCGTGTTGAGTCGCGCATTTTTGCAGCGCATGAGTGAACACAACGTCACCTCCTTGGCTGGGGTGCCGTACATGTACCAGATGTTGCACCGGACGGCCTTTTTCAAACAGGAGCTTCCTGCACTTCGGACGCTGACACAGGCCGGCGGGCGCTTGGATGAAAAACTCACCCGTCTGGTGGCGGAGTACGCGCATGCTAGCAACCGGCGCTTCTTCGTTATGTACGGGCAGACGGAAGCTTGTGCTCGCATCAGTTATATGCCGCCAGAGCGCCTGGTCGATAAAATTGGCAGCATTGGTGTGCCCATCCCCGGGGGGGCGCTTGCGATTGATGCTGAGTTGGGGGAACTGATCTACCAGGGGGCCAATGTCATGCTCGGCTATGCAGAGCAGTGTGCAGACCTTGCGCGCGGCGATGACTACCTGGGGCGTTTGCCAACTGGCGATATTGGTCGAATGGACGAAGACGGATTCTTCTATATTACTGGCCGGCTCAAGCGCTTCATCAAGATTAGTGGTAACCGTATCGGTTTGGACGAAGTCGAGCAGGCCTTGCAGGCGTTGCTGTACGTTCCGCTTGCGGTGGGCGGCGCAGATGATCGACTGGTGGTCTTTGTTGAAGGGCAACACGATGCCTTGCTTGGGCAGGTGCGTGAGTATTTGCGCCAGCAGTACGGTATTCACCCCACCATGACCCGCCTCCAATTGGTGGATCAGTTGCCATTATTGCCTTCTGGTAAAAAAGACTATAACGCACTCGTCCATATCTGATTATGCAAATTGAGCCTTCCTTCCCTGAGGCCGCACTGGGCTACCCTGCTTTGTCACTGGACATCGCTCGGCCTTACGGCTACAGCGACGAAATTAAGACCCCAGCGCTGCTGGGCACGTTGAATGCGTTGACGCACTGGCATATGGAGCGTTGCGAGCCATACGCCAACATGGTCGAGCGCCTGTTTCCGGCTGGTGCGCATGCGGATACGCTTTCCAGCGTACCTTATCTGCCGGTGGGCCTGTTCAAGACGCTGGATTTGCGCAGCGTGCAAGCGAGTGAAATCATAAAAACTTTGACTTCCAGCGGTACTACTGGGCAGGCCGTTTCGCGTATTTACCTGGATCGTGAAACGTCGATACGACAGACTCGTGTGCTCACTGCCATCATGTCTTCGTTTCTCGGAAAAAAGCGCTGGCCGATGGTAATCGTCGATTCGGCAGATTTGTTGAAGGATCGCCGCCGCTTCAATGCCCGAGTGGCAGGTATCCTGGGTTTTTCCACTTATGGGCGTGATCACTGCTATTGTCTGAATGACGTGCTTGAGCTGGACGTCGGTGCTCTACAAGCCTGGCTGGAACGCTACCCCGATACACCTGTGCTGCTGTTTGGTTTTACCTTTGTGGTGTGGCAGGGGTTGTATCAGAGCGCACTGAGACAAGGCGTGCAGATCAAATTTCCGGCTGGGAGCCTGCTGATTCACGGTGGTGGATGGAAGCGCCTCCTCGATCAGCGTGTCACTAACGAGGAATTCAAGGCCCGGCTGCACCAGCAGTTTGGCATCAAACATGTTTACAACTACTACGGCATGGTTGAGCAGGTCGGCTCAATCTTTATGGAGTGTGAGTATGGCTATTTACACAGTCCCAGCTATGCCGAGGTAATCATGCGCGAGCCGCATACATTTCAGCCATTGGTTGCTGGGCAGCCTGGCGTCATCCAGGTGCAGAGCGCCATACCGCTCAGCTATCCTGGTCATTCCTTATTGACCGAGGATGTGGGTATTTTGCACGGCAAGGATGATTGCCTATGTGGTCGTGCCGGTAGTTATTTCACTGTGAGTGGCCGCTTGCCTCAGGTGGAGATGCGTGGATGCAGCGATACAAGAGTGATGGCATGAATGGCGTGAAATATATTTTGGGCGTGGAAACCGCCACGACCCCCCTGACCGACGTGCTCCAGTCTCTGCGTTCGGTGTCAGTCTGGCAGCCATTCGATTACCGTGCAGTTAATTTCGTCAGGCGTTTTTCGCAAAAACTGCTCACCGCAATGGGGATCCGTGAGCATCCTGAGTTGGCTGCGCTTGGCCACTGGTTTCGTGGTGCCAACCTGCAGCAGTTGGCACAGAAATACCCGACCGACACTGGTGACGCGCTGGTGCTGGGTCGCGGCTTGGCATTTCATGTAGCACCTGGTAACGTAGATTCGGTATTCATGTATTCTTGGTTGCTGTCGTTGCTGGCTGGCAACGTGAATGTGGTGCGTGTATCGCAGAAGGCTAGCGCGGCACAAGCCTTCCTTATCTCTGTGCTGGCGCAGACGTTGACAGAGGAGGTTGGGGCATCCATTCGGGGCCGCATTGTGCTGCTGACTTACCCGCACGACGACCTGATTAACCGTGCATTGTCTGAGGTGTGCCAACTGCGTGTGGTGTGGGGCGGAGATGCCACAGTGCAAAAACTGCGCGCCATCCCGCTTCGGCCGACGGCTGCTGAAGTCTGCTTTCCGGATCGCTTCTCGGCTTGTGCTATCGAAGCTGGCGCCTTGTTGGCGCTTGATGAACCGGGATTATCGCAGTTGGCTGGGCGTTTTTACAACGATGCTTTTTGGTTTGCCCAGCAAGCATGTTCGTCGCCGCGCTTGGTGGCGTGGGTTGGTACATCGGAATCAATCGAAACGGCGCGTGTGCGATTTTGGGCGGCTTTAGAGCAGGAACTGGCACGTCACCATCCTGAGAACTCCGAGGCCATGAGTATGGCTCGGGTCGCTGCAAGCTTCGAATACGCGGGTGCTGCCCTGGCGCGACCAGATGGCGACGCGGGTCTGACAGTGGGCCATCCACTAAGGTTGCAGCTGGAGCAGCCGCTGGATGAGGCTGCCAAGACCATCCACTGCGGCAACGGCCTGTTTTTGGAAATGTTCCTCAATCAACTGGAAGAACTTGCCCCCCAGCTAAGTGACAAGGAACAAACTCTCGCGGTACACGGCTTCACGCGTGATCAGTTAAAGGCCTTTGCCTTGATGCTGCCGGCGCGTGCGGTGGATCACATCGCCCTCATCGGTGACGCCTTGGCCTTCGCTCCGATTTGGGACGGCCAGGATCTAATCACAGCCTTCAGCCGTAAACTGCTAATGCCATCTTTCTGAAAATCTCATGCTCCATCTACACAATGAGCAGGCGGCCCTGGATTGTCGCCGTACCCCATGGGACGAGCGCGTCTTCAATTTTGCCTGTGCTGAGATTACCTCGTTTCAGGCTGAGAATGAAGTAGCAGGCTTGAAAATCCTTGATCAGTTTGAGGGTTGGGCGCAGGCGCAGGGCGTTCAGTTCGCCTATGGCCGTTTTGAGTCCTCTCGATTAGTGAAGCAGGTGATGCCTCAGGCTGGTTTCTATTTTGCTGAAGCCAGTTATCGTATCCGCCACCACAAGTTGCAAGGCAGCGAGTCCTTTGATCGTCTAATCCGGCCAGGACCGATGCTGGAGCCTGCGGGTTTTGAAGATCACGATGCAATTCGCAAAATTTTAGCTATGGATTTTAAGCATGGGCGCATGCATGAGGATCCGTGGATAGAACCAGAAATTTCCTCGGAGCGCTACAGCAACTGGCTGACGGACTTGGTCACTCAGCAGCATGAAATCCTTGTCTACCGCCTTAAGGGCGAGGTCATTGGGTTGCATATTCAGCGTACAGAAGATGGAAAGGTCGATCTTGTTTTAACGGGAGTGAGGCGAAGCCACGCGCTTCTGGGTGTTTCGTTGTGGGCGGAGGTGTTACGCCTCAACCGCTTGCGCAGCGTAACTGAGGCACGAACTTTGATTTCGGCTGCTAATATTTCGATTATAAATCTCTATCGGCGTTTTGATTTTCAGTTTGAGGTGCTATTGCTGGGTTTTCATAAGCGATGGGTTCGGGGTTGATGATTTTTGGGTGAATATTAAATTGATAATGCAGTTGATTCGCTATGGTGTAGTGGGTGTCGTATCAAATATGCTTCTATATCTGCTTTATCTCGTAATAACTGCATCGGGGGTAGAGCACAAGCTTGCAATGACGATGACGTATGCGCTCGGGGTTGTACAGACATTTGTTTTTAATAAGCGCTGGACGTTTCGTTATGGTGGCGATAGTCGGGAAACATTTGTACGGTACTGTGTGGCCTATTTTCTGGGCTATGCGGTGAATTTCTTGGCGCTTTGGTTGTTTGTGGACCAGCTCGGTTGGTCACATCAAGGAGTCCAAGTGTGCATGGTTATTGTCGTCGCTATGCTGCTTTTTACACTCCAGAAATTCTGGGTTTTTAGGGGCGGTGAGTCCTGATTCCATGCCCCTTGTTAAGAATAGGAAATGAAGAATGAAAGTGCCGTTCAATAAGCCCTATATGACGGGCAAGGAGCTATGGTATATCGCCCAGGCGCATACAGCGGGGCATCTTTCTGGTGATGGTCAGTTCACCCGGCGCTGTTCGCAATGGTTGGAGCAACGGCAAGGCTGTGAAAAAGCGCTGTTAACGCATTCGTGTACTGCAGCTATTGAAATGGCTGCGATTCTCGCAAATATTGGGCCGGGTGATGAAGTCATCATGCCATCGTATACCTTTGTCTCCACCGCCAATGCATTTGTTTTGCGTGGGGCGAAACCTGTATTTGTTGATATCCGGCCGGATACGCTGAATATCGATGAGGGTCTGATAGAGTCGGCTATTACTCCGCGGACACGGGCCATTGTGCCAGTGCATTATGCCGGTATCGCCTGCGAGATGGATACCATCATGGCGATTGCGCGCCGACATCAATTGATTGTGATAGAAGATGCCGCGCAGGGAATTATGTCAACCTATAAGGGGAGGCCGCTCGGCTCGATTGGGCATATGGGTTGTCTGAGCTTTCATGAAACCAAGAATATCATTTCAGGGGAAGGTGGGGCTTTGCTGGTGAATGATTCGGAATTCGTGCAGCGTGCGGAAATTATTCGAGAAAAAGGAACAAATCGTAGTCAGTTTTTCCGTGGTCAAGTTGATAAATATACCTGGTGTGACCTAGGGTCAAGTTTCTTGCCAGGAGAGTTGATCGCAGCTTTTCTGTGGGCTCAGATGGAGGCTGCGGACGACATCACCCAGCAGCGCATGGCGCTGTGGCAGCGCTACCACCATGCTTTTTCTGTGTTCGAGAATGCAGGTTTGATTCGGCGTCCGATACTGCCCGGGCATTGCCAGCACAACGCACATATGTACTACTTGCTGTCGCCAGACTTGGTTAGGCGTACACGATTTATTGAGAAATTGAAGACTCGCGGTATCGGGGCTGTGTTTCATTATGTCCCTTTGCACTCTGCACCTGCTGGAAAAGAGTACGGAAGAGTATGGGGTGAGATGGCTCGTACTGATGACCTGTCGGATCGTCTCGTGCGTTTACCTTTGTGGGTTGGTCTGGATGAGCATATTAACAACGTAATTGCTGCCGTGGGGGATGCTTTGGAGGATCGAACGTGATAACAGGTTTTCAACTAGAGTGGTCGGCAGAAAAAGTCTGCATTTCGATTGGGAACGCATCCTTCGTACAGTGATGCGTCAGTGTTATTGAGTTTTGGGGAATTTTTATTTTATGAAGCGAGCAATCATCACCGGCATCACTGGCCAAGACGGCGCTTACCTTGCGCAACTGTTGTTGGAGAAAGGATACGTCGTTTATGGCACCTACCGCCGTACTAGTTCGGTTAATTTTTGGCGCATGGAAGAACTGGGCATACAAAACCACCCCAGCCTGCATCTAGTCGAATATGATCTGACCGATTTGGGCGCTAGCATCGCCTTGGTACAAAAAACGCAGCCCGACGAAATCTACAACCTCGCCGCGCAGAGCTTTGTCGGTGTGAGCTTTGAGCAACCTAGCACCACTGCACAGATCACCGGTGTGGGGGCCCTGCATTTGCTCGAAGCCATCCGTTTGGTGAACCCCAGAATCCGCTTCTACCAGGCCAGCACCTCGGAAATGTTTGGCAAGGTACAGGCTATTCCGCAGATCGAGTCCACGCCGTTCTACCCGCGCAGCCCTTACGGCGTGGCCAAACTCTACGCACACTGGATGACGGTGAATTACCGCGAGAGTTATGGCATCTTCGGCAGCAGCGGTATTCTGTTCAATCATGAAAGCCCGCTGCGTGGGCGTGAGTTCGTCACGCGCAAGATCACCGACAGTGTGGCCAAAATCAAGCTCGGCAAGCTGGATGTACTGGAACTGGGCAACATGGACGCCAAGCGCGATTGGGGCTTCGCCAAGGAATATGTGGAGGGCATGTGGCGTATGTTGCAGGCCGATGCACCCGACACTTTCGTGTTGGCTACGAATCGTACCGAGACGGTGCGCGACTTTGTACGCATGGCATTCAAGGGCGCTGGTATCGAGGTGGATTTCAAGGGCGTCGGTGAGGCTGAGACCGCGGTGGACGCGGCGACCGGTAGGGTCGTGGTGCGTGTCAATCCCAAGTTCTATCGTCCGGCGGAAGTGGATTTGCTGATTGGCAACCCTGCCAAGGCCAAGGCTACCCTGGGTTGGGAGCCCCAGACCACGCTGGAGCAGTTGTGCCAGATGATGGTCGAGGCCGATCTGCGTCGCAATCGAGAAGGGGCATCGTTTTGAATATCCTGTTGACTGGCGCCGACGGGTTTACTGGCCAGCACTTTGCGGTGCTGGCGCGGCAGCAGGGGCACACTGTGGTAGCGCTTGCCGCAGACCTGACCCGGCCTGCTGAGGTGTCTGCTGGGGTGTTATCTGCGGTTGCAGCGATGCCATCGGCCCAGAGCTGGGCGGTGGTGCATCTGGCGGCATTGAGCTTTGTGGGCCATGCCGATGAATTGGCGTTCTATGGCGTCAATGTGTTGGGTACGATAAATCTGTTGGCGGCTGTTGCGGCTCAACCGATTCTGCCCGCTAGCGTGCTAATCGCCAGTAGTGCGAATATTTATGGTAATTGCGAGCATTCACCCATTGCAGAGTCGCAAGTACCAGCGCCAGTCAATCATTACGGTGCGAGCAAACTGGCGATGGAGCAACTGGCCCGTACTTATGCTTTCCATTGATTTTTGCTCGCCCGTTTAACTACACCGGGCCAGGACAGGCACCGCAATTCCTGATTCCGAAGCTGGTGAATCATTTCGCGTGCCGCGCGCCGGTAGTGGAACTGGGTAATTTGCATGTTGAGCGAGAGTACAACGATGTAGATTTTGTGTGTCGTTCTTACCTGCATCTGTTGGAGCATGGCGAGCCGCAGGGTGTGTACAACATTTGCACCGGCATTACCTACACGCTCAATGACGTGATAGGGCGACTGCAGCATTTGACGGGGCACCAGATCGACGTGCGTGTTAATCCGGCTTTCTTGCGAGCCGATGAGATTCAGCGACTGTGTGGTGATCCGGCCCGACTGCAGGAGATTTGGCGAAGAGCCGCAGATGCATGGCCCGGTGGAGGCGCAATGGACGCTACGCTGGCACGTATGCTGGCTAAGCTTAGAAGGTCTGTACCTTGAGGCTCATCCTCGCGATTGACGCGATCTTTCCTCCACTCACCGGCATTGGCCGCTATGCGTATGAGTTGGCCACCCGCTTGCCAATGCAGGGGGATTTCGAAGAGTTGCGTTACCTGGGAATGTGGTCATGGGCAGACATCTCGTCGGCGGGAGCATCTTCTTCGGGGGGGGGCGGGGCGTCTGCCATGTCGCAATGGCTCGGGCATCTACGTCGCGCCATGGCCACCAAGATGTGGGCCGTGGAGGTTTATGACGCGATATCGGAGGTATGGCGCAAGCGGCTGTTGCAGCAGGGGCGTGGGGCGGTACTTCATTCGCCCAACTATTTTCTACCTGCATACGATGGCCCATCGGTAGCAACCGTGCATGATCTGTCGATCCACCGATTTCCGGAGACCCATCCAGCTGCGCGTCGGCGCTATTTTGACTTGGCTTTTGAGCGTTCGCTGTGCCGGGCTGATGCGTTGATTACAGATTCGGAAGCGGTGCGTCAGGAACTGATTGCCGATTATGCGGTGCCGCCAGAGCGGGTGCGGGCGATTCATCTGGGGGTTGATTCGGCGTTCCGGCCGCAGGCTGCGGATGCGCTGATACCAGTGTTGTCACGGCATGGCCTGGCGCCATCACGGTATTTGTTGAGTGTGGGCACACTAGAGCCGCGCAAGCGGTTGGATCAACTCATCACAGCCTATGCAGATCTACCTGCGCCGCTGCGCGAGCGCTATCCGCTGGTTCTTGCGGGTTCCAGCGGCTGGCTTAATGATCGAGTGCAACCTCTCATTGAGCGCGGCCGTTCTCAAGGTTGGCTGCGCTATCTTGGCTATGTACCGCAGGCAGATCTGCCTGCGCTCTACGCAGGTGCGCATGCTTTTGCGATGATGTCAGCTTATGAAGGTTTTGGTTTACCTCTGGTTGAAGCTATGGCTTGTGGCGTGCCGGTTCTCACCTCCGATTGTTCATGTATGCCAGAGGTGGTCGATGGGGCTGCACTGTTGGCGGAATCGGGCGACGTGGCAGCGATACGTATGCAGCTGATGCGTCTTTTGGAGGATGAATCATGGCGTACTCAAGCTGTACCCAGCGGATTGAGGCGTGCAGGTGAGATGACCTGGGAACATTGTGTACGACAGACGCTTGAAGTGTACAAAATGGTAGCTTGATGCTAAAGATGGATATTTCAAGCGAATTTGATGAACATTCACATGATTTGATCCATCTGCAAATATCAGCCATCCATGCCGAAGCTAATAATGTTGCAGGAGGGGTTTATTTGGTAAAACACATTTTTGTTGCTGTTTTTTGCGAATAAATATAGGGCCATGAATCTTGATGCATGTTCTGGTTTGGCGCTGGGTATTGTTACGGCGGTACATGATGTGCCAGGAAAAACGGAGGAGCCAGGATAGGGGAGCCTCCAGAAAACGATGTCCCCAGAGCTTCCTGTATATTGTTCGAATCTAATGTATGTAGGACTCTCGTTGATGAAGGCATTTTGTGCTTGGGTGGCTCCAGTAAACGCGAAAAGTAGAGAGGAGATAAGTGCAGTTTGTGTAATTTTCATGATGATTTCCTTAATCGAGCAAAAGAAGATTGATGATGGGCGTTAAATTGTCGGTTTTTTGATAGCTTGCGGATAAGGTTACGCCACTGAATTCCGTGCGGGCCCTCAACATGATGTAATAAACTCCAGCGCTAGGTGACGTGAATGTACACGACTCATCATTGCCCGTATTCAATGGCGCGCAGTCATAGGAGCTTGTTGTTGGTGTTTGGGCGTATTTTACGTAAAGATCGGCATCTCCTGTACCTCCGCCAGTTCTGATGACTAGATTCTTTGCGTTGGGTGGAACATTGATGCTGTAATATAGATTCGCACCGACGCCACTCTGGAGGGTGGTTTCGATGAGTGGGGTAGTGGTTTCGCCCCCTGAAGTAGCGTTAAAGGTCGCATTTACAGTAGTGTTGGAGTTCACCGTGAATGCGCAAGAGCCCGTTCCAGAGCATATCCCTCCAGACCAGCCAGCAAAGGTGCTGCCGGCCGCTGCGGTGGCGCTGAGGCTTACCGTCGTGCCTTGCGTCATTGTTTCCGCACATATCGAGCCGCAATTCAGGCTACCGCTGGTTCGGGTTACTGTGCCGTCTCCTGTGCCGATTTTCCCGATGGAGACGACTCTTGATGTGTCCACGGCAAAACTCGCGGTAACGGACTTATTGTCGTCCATTGTCACTGCGCATGCCCCGGTTCCAGAGCAATTGCCTGACCAGCCATTAAAGGTGTATCCCGAGGCGGGTGTTGCGTAAAGGTTTACCAGTGTTCCGCTGGCGTAGCTGCTGCTGCAGGTGTCGCCACAATTGATGCCGCTGGGGCTGCTGGAAATGGCGCCCGAACCATTTTTCGAGGTATTCAATGTGTAATTGATCTTCCAGCCAATGTCTTTGAAAAGAGCCAACTCTAGTCCGGGTGTATGAATGGGGCCTGTATAAACAGGCTCCATCATTTGATTGGGCGTCATTGACTTGTCCCAATGGGAGACGGAGGAGCCTTCCTCTTTGGGTGAGGGCGCATACATGA
>ERZ778021.1615-NODE-1615-length-24997-cov-5.527664_pt1 | contig 24997 bp, 21 predicted proteins | sample MGYA00375751_ERZ778021 | MGnify/ENA primary metagenome ERZ778021 (study PRJEB29350, sample SAMN05389814) | bioreactor metagenome | isolation source: Thiocyanate stock bioreactor | place: South Africa: University of Cape Town | collected 2013-08-29 ... | reverse complement strand
GCCGCAGCCTGCCCGGGCCGCCGCGAGACGCCCGGGACGCGACCGTCCCCGGCCGCAGGCGCTCCGAAGCACGCCGTCCCCACCTGGCGTTCGCAGTTCCCCGTACCGGCTACGGGGAACTGCGAACGCCAGGTGGGGACGTGGGGTCGGCCTAGTCGACCCTGCCGGCCACCGGCTGCGTGAAGACGCGCCAATCGGGGGCCGTGGCGGCGGCGACCTCAGCTTCGGTGGGACAGGTGCCGAGGGCAACGAAGCCGCGGTCGGAGCCGAGGGCGGCGAGGAAGCGGGAGCGTTCGGCGGCGTCGCCGCCGAGGAGCGCCGACCAGGAACGGGGCATCGCGTCGCGGTGGGCAAGCGCCTCCTCGAGGTCGGCGTAGGAGGCGAGGAAGAGGACCGGCGCGCGCACCGCGGCGAGCGTCGCGGGGTCGGGCGCGGCCGGCAGGCGGACGAGGGCAGGCTCGGCGAAATAGGCATCGGAAAAGGCGGCGAGGTCGCGGTCCTCGCCGCCGGCAAGTAGCTCGCCGCCCTCGGCTTCGGCGGACTGGACGGCGTCGAGGTGGTCGCGATAGGCGTCGAGGTCGGGCAGCGGCCCGAGCGCCGTCGCCGAATCGAGCGGGTCGCCGATCTGCAACGCAGCGATGGCGTCGCCCAACCGCCGCTCCAGGTCGGCGACGAGCGACTCGTGGACGAGCAGCAGCCGCAGCGCCGCCGACGAGCGGCCCGCGCCGGCCACGGTCACCGCGAGCGCCTCGCGGGCGACGAGGTCCAGGTCGGCCCCCGGCGCCGCGATCGCGACGTTGGCCGCCGGCGCAGGCGGCCGAACCGTGAGCGCGATCGCGTCCTCGCCGGCGAGCGCCTCCGCCGCATCGGCCTCGCCGAGCACGAGCGAGTGGAGTCCCGCCGAACCGGTAGAGCTTGTCCAACCCGTGGCGGCGAGAGCGGAGGCGACCAGGGCGGCGACGGCGGTCGCGACCAGAGGGGCGCCGGGGAGCCAGACGACCGGGTCGCCGCAGGCGAGCGCCGGCGGCGCGGCGGTCGCCCAGTCGAGCAGCGGCAGCTCGGCCGAGCCGAGGACGGCGACGGGTCCAAGCGGGCGCCGGACGGCGAAGCGACCGGTCTGCATCGGAACCCGAAAGGCGGCGGCCGGCGGCGCGGGGGACGCGGTGGCGGGGAGCGCGGCGACCTCTTGGGCGGTGGTGGCGGCGCTCGCGCAGGCATCGACGGCTGCCCCGACCTCGGCGCGCGCGGCCGTGAGGGGCTTTCCGGTCTCGATCGTGATCAGGTCCGCCAGCTCGGGAGCGTAGCGGTCCAGGGCGGCGGCGATCGCCGTCACGGCGGCGGCGCGGGACTCGGGGGCGGCAGTGCGCCACTCGGTGAAGGCCGTCGCCGCTCGGGCCGCGGCGGCGATCGCGTCGGCGGCGCTTGCGCCTTCGAGGGCGGCGACCTCCTCGCCGTCGATCGGGGACGTCACCGGGATGGCGGCGCCGTCCGCCACGGCGGGCTCTACCCCGCACGCCCGCAGCGCGGCGAGAGCGCGATCGCGGGGCGCCTCAGCCGGCCGCCCGGTCGGTCCCTCGCCCGTCGGCTCGCCGGCGGGCTCGGTCGGCAGTGGTCCGGAGGTCATCCCGGAAAGATGTCAGCCGGAGGCGCGCTCGTCCTCGGGGCCGCGGAGATAGGGCGGCAGGCGGTTCGTCATCCCGCGGCCGAGGACGTCTTCGACCAGCAACTCGAAGTGCTCGAGGTGGCGGTGCATCTCCGCCTCGACCTCTTCGGGGCGGCCGCGGCGCAGGGCGCGGAGGGTGTCGCGGTGGAGCTCGGCGCCGAAGTCGATGTCCTCGCCGGTGCGCAGCATGCTGTCGCGCTCGACCGCGAGGCGGCGGAAGATGTCGACCAGGGTGCCCTCCAGGGTGGGGCTGTCGGCGGCCTGCCACATCACCCGGTGGAAGAGGTCGTGGGACTGCTCGTAGCGGGCGCGGTCGTCGCGGTGGCGCTCCAGCATCTCGATCGAGCGCTCCATGCGGGCGAAGTGGTCTTCGGTCCCGCGCAGGGCGGCCAGCTGGGCGATCCGCGGCTCGACCACCCGGCGCGCCTCCAGCAGCTTGTAGATCTCGTCGCCGCTCTGGCTCGAGTGGACCGAGGCGGTCAGCTCCGGCGGCACCCAGATCGAGACGACCTCGGGGCCGCCGCTGCGCCCCGCCCGCACCTCCAGCACGCCGGCGTCGACGAGGACCTGGATCGCCGCCCGCACGGTAGGCCGCGAGACCTGCATCGTCGTCGCCAGCGCCCGCTCGCTGGGCAGCATGTCCCCTTCGTGGACGACGCCGGAGCGGATCACGTCGGCGATCTGGTGGACGACGTTGTCGAGCGTCGCCCGGGTGCGGACCGGGGTGAAGAGCGCGGAATCGGCGCGGTCGCCGACGGATCCGGTGGGAGACGTGCTCATTGGCGAGGGAATGTAGCTGACGGCCACGTCGCTTACCTTTTTTGGTCATCCAGTTGACAATTAATGGTTCATCGGCGTATGTTGGCGGCCCGTCACCCACCTGGCGGCAGGACCGCCGCGTTTGAGGAGGAAAGTTGAGCAAGCAAGTCGCCTTCGAGGGAATCCTCCCGGCGCTGATCACCCCGCTGACCGCCGACGCCGGGGCGGTCGACTACGCCGCCCTGACCACGATCGTCGAGGACCTGATCGCGGCCGGCGTCCACGGTCTCGTCCCCTGCGGCAGCACCGGCGAGTTCGTCACCCTGAGCCACGACGAGCGTCGCGCGGTGGTCGAGACGGTGACCGGCGCCGCCGCCGACCGCGTCCCGGTGGTCGTCCACACCGGCGCCCTCTCCACCGCCGAGACGGTCGAGTTCAGCATCCACGCCGAGGCCGCCGGCGCCGCCGCGGTGATGGTCGTGCCGCCCTTCTACGAGCAGCTGAGCGAGCGCGAGCTGCTCGCCCACTTCGCCGCCGTCGCCGACGCCGTCTCGGTGCCGCTCATGTACTACAACCTGCCCGGCGCGACCGGGGTCGAGCTGACCTTCGAGCAGTTCCAGGAGCTGCAGCGGGTCGCCCGCGTGGAGACGCTGAAGGACACCAGCGGCAACGCGGTCGCCGGGATGGAGCTGATCCAGCGCGACGACGAGGGGCCGACCCTGCTGAACGGCATGGACAGCCTCACCTTCTCCTCCTTCGCCGCCGGCGCCCGCGCCGCGATCTGGGGCGCCGCCAACTTCCTCCCCCGCGAGGCGGTCGAGCTGCACCGCCTGCTCGCGGTCGAGAACGACCTCGTCGGCGCGCGCGAGCTGTGGAAGCGGATCTACCCGATCTGCGCCTTCCTCGAGTCGCACAGCTACACCGTCGCGGTGAAGGAAGCCTGCGACCTCGTCGGCCTCCCGACCGGGACGCTGCGCCGGCCGCTGCTGCCGCTGGAGCCGGCCGAGCGGGCAGAGCTCGCCGGGCTGCTGGAGAAGGCCGGGGTCGGGCCGGTGGGCGCGGGCCGATGAGGTTCGAGCGCGTCCTCCGCACGGTCGACGCCCACTGCGAGGGCGAGGCCACCCGGGTCGTCGTCGGCGGCCTCGTCGACGTCCCCGGCGAGACCCTCTTCGACAAACGCCGCTACCTCGAAACCGAGCGCGACGACCTCCGGCAGACCCTGCTCTTCGAGCCGCGCGGCCAGTCCTGCCTCTCCGCCGTCTTCGTCTTCCCCTCCCACGACCCGGCGGCCGATCTCGGCTTCGTGATCATGGAGGGCACCGACTATCCGCCGATGTCGGGGACGAACACGATCAACACCGTCACCGTCCTGCTGGAGACGGGGATGCTGCCGATGGTCGAACCGCTGACCGAGCTGACCCTGGAGACGCCCGCCGGGCTGGTCGGCGTGACCGCCCTCTGCCAGGACGGCAAGTGCGTCGAGGTGACCTTCCGCAACGTGCCCTCCTTCGCCACCCACCTCGACGCCAAGGTCGAGGTCGAGGGCCACGGCACGCTTTCCTGCGACGTCGCCTACGGCGGTCACTTCTTCGGCCTCGTCGACGCCAACCAGCTCGGCTTCGAGATCGTCGCCGAGGAGGCCCACGACCTGGCCGGCCTCGGCGAGCGGATCAAGACCGCGATCGGCGAGCAGCTCGACGTCTCCCACCCCGGCAACCCCGGCATCCACGACATCGGCCTCTTCGTCTGGACCGGCAGGCCGCTGGTCGGCGGCACCGCCCGCAACGCGACCGTGGTCAGCCCCGGCCGCATCGACCGCTCCCCCTGTGGCACCGCGACCACCGCCCGGATGACGACGATGGCGGCGCGCGGCGAGCTCGCGCGCGGCGAGGCCTTCATCCACGAGAGCATCCTCTCCACCACCTTCCGCGGTGAGATCGTCGAGCCGGTCCGGGTAGGGGACCAGGACGGCGTCGTCACGCAGGTGACCGGACGCGCCTGGATCTACGCGATGCAGACGCTCGGCATCGACCCCACCGACCCCTTCCCGACCGGCTACACCCTGAGCGACACCTGGGGCACCGCCGCCCCGCGCCCCTTCGACCCGGCGACCACCGATCCCCAGAATGAGAGGTAGGCAGTGAGCACCAGCACCGACACCCAGGCCCGTAACTTCATCGCCGGCAGTTGGGTCGACGCGGCCGAGGGCGGCGCCGAGGACATCGTCAATCCGTCCACGGCCGAGTCGATCGGGACGATGGCCGCCTCCAGCGCCGCCGACGTCGACGCCGCCGTGTCCGCCGCCCGCGCGGCGCTCCCCGCCTGGCGCGCGCAGACCCCCGCCACCCGCGCCCAGGCGCTCTTCGCGCTGGCCGACCTCTGCCGGCAGAACTTCGACGAGCTGGCCCGCTACGAGGCGCTCGACGCGGGCAAGCCGCTGACCGCGGTGCGCGAGGAGGAGCTCCCCGGGGTGATCGACGGGATGCGCTTCTTCGCCGGCGGCGCGCGGACGCTGCACGGCCCCGCTTCGACCAACTACATGGAGGGGCAGACCTCGATCATGCGCCGCGAACCGGTCGGCGTGGTCGCGGCGATCACCCCTTGGAACTACCCGCTCTGGCAGGCGGTCTGGAAGCTGGCGCCGGCGATCGCGACCGGCAACACCGTGGTGCTGAAGCCGGCCGAGACGACGCCGCTCTCGACCGCGCGCCTGGTCGAGCTGGCCGGGGAGATCCTGCCCCCGGGCGTGCTGAACCTGGTGCAGGGATTCGGCGACCCGGTCGGCGCCGCGCTCGCCGCCCATCCCCACGTCGACCTCGTCTCCTTCACCGGCTCCGTGCGCGCCGGCCAGGCTGTCGCCCACGCCGCCGCCGACGGGGTGAAGCGCGTGGTGATGGAGCTCGGCGGCAACGCCCCGGTGATCGTCTTCGACGACGCCGACCTCGATGCCTCGTTCGAGACGCTGGCGATGGCGGGCCTCTACAACGCGGGCCAGGAGTGCACCGCGGCGAGCCGCATCCTGGTCGCCTCCTCACTCCAGGACCGCCTCGTCGAGGGCCTCGCCGCCGCCGCCCGCAAGCTGCGGATCGGCGACACGATGGACCCCGAGACGGAGCTCGGGCCGCTGAACTCGGCCGCCCACCGCGAACGGGTCGAGGCGATCCTCGCCCGCCGTCCCGCCCACTCCGACCTCGCCCTCGGCGGCGGCCGTCCCGACCTCCCCGGCTACTTCGTCGAGCCGACGATCGTCACCGGCCTGCACCAGGACGACGAGCTGATCCAGGAGGAGATCTTCGGCCCGGTCTTCACCGTGCAGACCTTCGACTCCGAGGAGGAGGCGCTGCGGCTCGGCAACGACACCCGCTTCGGCCTCGCCGCCTCGGTCTGGACCTCGGACGTCGGCCGCGCGATCCGGGTCGGCAACGAGCTCGACTTCGGCACCGTCTGGATCAACAACCACTTTGCCTTCTCCCCCGAGCTGCCGGTCGGCGGCTTCGGCGAGTCCGGGTACGGCAAGGAGGGGTCCTCGCTCGGCGTCGAGGAGTTCACCCGGATCAAGGTCATGACGATCAACGCCGCCTGACGCGATGGGCGAGCGGTTGGAAGCAGACGTCGTGGTGATCGGCTCCGGTCCGTCGGGGTCGATCGTCACCCACACCCTGGCGACCGCCGGGGTCGACGTCGTCTGCCTCGAGCAGGGCGACTGGATCAACCCCTCGGACTTCGGCACCAACGAGCCCGAGTGGGAGCTCTCGATCCAGCAGCGGTGGGCGCACGACCCGAACGTGCGCATGGCGCCCGCCGACTACCCGGTCGAGGTGAGCGACTCCGACATGTGGCCGGTGATGCTGAACGCGGTCGGCGGCACCAGCCTCTTCTACGGCGCCGAGTGGGTGCGGCTGATGGCGAGCGACTTCCGCCTGCGCAGCTCGGAGGGGATCTGCGACGACTGGCCGATCTCCTACGCGGAGCTGAAGCCCTTCCACGACGAGGTCGACGCCTTCCTCGGCGTCGCGGGCGTCGGCGGCGACCCGGCCTACCCGGAGGGCCTCGACTACCCGATGCCGCCGCACCCGATCGGCAAGGTCGGGATGAAGGCGGCGGAAGGCGTGAACAAGCTCGGCTGGCACTGGTGGCCGGGCGTGAACGCGATCGCCGTCAACCGCCACAAGACGCTGGAGCGCTGCCTCCGCCACGGCGTCTGCGAGTGGGGCTGCCCGGCCGGGGCGAAGGCCTCCTTCGACCTGATCTACCTGCCGCAGGCGATCGCCGCCGGCGCCCGCCTCCTCACCGGCGCGCGGGTGAGCCGGATCGAGAGCGGGCCCGACGGGCTCGCCACCGGCGCCCACTTCGTCGACCGCGAAGGCGAGGAGAACTTCGTCGCCGCGAAGGCGGTGGTGGTCTGCGCGAACGGGATCGGCACGCCGCGCCTGCTGCTCCTCTCCGACGGCCCCGCCCACCCGGACGGGCTCGCCAACTCCTCCGGCCTGGTCGGCAAGAACCTGATGCTGCACCCGAACTGCACGGTGACCGGCTACTACGACGAGGACCTCGAAAGCTGGAAGGGCCCGGTGGGCGAGTCGATCCACTCGATGGAGTTCTACGAGACCCGTCCCGAGCACGACTTCGTCCGCGGCGGCAAGATGAACGTCCTCCCCACGCCCGGCCCGCTGGCGGCGGTCGAGGCGCACCGCGACCAGCCCTTCGACCAGGTGTGGGGACCGGCCTTCGCCGACGTCGCCGCCCGCCACCGCAGCGGCATCCTCTGGGCGACGAACACCGAGGACCTGCCGGAGGAGACGAACCGGGTGACGCTCGACCCGACCCTCACCGACGGCGACGGGGTGCCGGCGCCGAAGGTCTCCTACCGGATCAGCGACAACACCCGCCGGATCCTCGACTTCCACGTCGAGCGGATGACGGAGCTGCACGAAGCCTCGGGGGCGAGCGAGATGATCGCGGTCGACGTCTGGCTCGACCAGCCCGGCCACCTGCTCGGCACCGCGCGAATGGGCGACGACCCGGAGCGCTCGGTGGTCGACTCCTACGGGCGGGCGCACGACGTGCCGAACCTGTTCGTCGCCGACGGCAGCATCTTCGTCACCGGCGGCGCCGCCAACCCGACCTCGACGATCACCGCGCTGGCCCTGCGGATCGCGAAGCACATCGTCGCCACCGCGGCCGAGCGGCCGACCGCCGGCGGGGTCGCTCGATGAGCGCGGTGCGGCCATCGAGCGGAGCGGTGGGATGAGCGCCGTGCGGTCGCTGGGCGCGGAGGAGCGCGAGGCGCTGGTCGCCGTGGCCGACGCCCTCTGCGGCGGCGGCCGGCTGCCCGCGCCGAGCGAGACGCCGGGCTACGAGGAGTGGCTCGACCGCGCGCTCGCCGCCCGCGCCGACGCCTTCGAGGCGGTCGTCGCCACCGCGGTCGGGATGGCGGGGCTGACGCTCGAAGGCCGGCGCGAGGCGCTGCGCCTGCTGGACTCGCGCGACCGGCCGCGCTTCCACGCGCTCTCCTCGGTCGTCGCCGGGGCCTGGCTCTTGGTGCCGGAGATCAGCGACGCGCTCGGCTATCCCGGGCAGGTCGCCGCCCCGGCCGCCTTCGACGAGGCCGCCACCCAGCTCGAAACCGGGATCCTCGACCCGGTGATCGAGCGCGGACCGTTCCACCGCGAGGTGTGAGCGCGCCGGTCGAAACCACGCAGGGCCCGGCGCCGGAACTGTCGATCGCCGAGTTCCTGTCCCTGCGCCCGGTCCGCCGCGGAGCGCCGGAGGTCGCGGCGGGCGCCGGCGACCTCGCGCGGCCGATCCGCTGGGTCCACTCCGGCGAGGGCGCCGACATCGCCTCGCTGCTGCACGGCGGCGAGCTCCTGCTCACCACCGGGATGGGGATCGGCGACTCCGACGACGCCCGCGGGGACTTCGTCGAGAGCCTCGCCGCACGCGGCGTCGCGGCGCTGGCGATCGAGCTCGGCCGGGCGCTGGAGACGCTGCCGCCCGCACTGGTCACCACAGCCGCGGCGGCCGACGTCTGCCTGATCGCCTTCCACCGGGAGATCCGCTTCGTCGACGTCACCGAGGCCTTCCACCGGCGGATCCTCGACAGCCGCGCCTCCGGCGAGGTGCGCGGCGACGACCTCCGCGCCCGCTTCGCCGAACTGCTGCTGGCGGGCAAGGAGGCGCGCGACCTGCTGACCGAGCTGGCCGCCTTCGTCGGCAACCCGGTGGTCCTGGTGAACGCCGAGGGGAAGATCGCCTACCACGTGCCTTACGGCTCCGACGACGCCGCGGTGCTAGGCGCCTGGGACTCGGCCGAGCGCGGCGGTGCCTCCGCCCCGCGCCTGATCGACCAGCCGGTGCCGCTCGGCGACGGCACGATCGGCCGGCTGCTGGTGCTCGAACTCGACGCCGCGATCACCCCCGCCGACCGCTTCGCCGTCGGGCGCGCCGACGACCTGCTGGCGATCGCCCTGATGCGCGACCGCGAAGGCGAACGGCTCGCCGGGCACCGGCGCGGCGACTTCCTCGCCGAGCTCGCGAGCGGCACCGAGTCGTCGGGGTCGGAGCTGGCCCGACGCGCCGCCGACCTCGGCTTCGAGGCCTCCGGGGCCGACCTGATGCCGATCGCCGTGCGGGTGACCAGGGCGACGCCGGGCGACCGGCGCTGGGAGCCGGTGCGGGTGCGGGTCGGCCGCGAGCTGGCCGGGCGGCGGATCGGCAGCGTGATGGGCGTGCTCGGCGAGAGCGGCGACCTGCAGATGGTGGTCGGGCTGAACGCGGCCGAGCGCCCCCGGATCGCCGGGCTGGTGGCGGCGACGCTGGAGCGCGCGATCGCCCGCGAGTTCGGCGCCGACGCCACGGCGACGGTCTGCGTCGGCCCGGCGGTGACCAGCTGGGAGCAGGCGGGCAAGCAGCTCGCCGCGGTGGCGGCGGTGCTGCCCGCGGCGGCCGAGGTCGAGCAGCGCGACTGGTACGACGCCGAGCTGCCCGACGTCGAGCGGCTGCTCTGGGGGCTGCGCGACAACGCCGAGCTGGGTGAGTTCATCGACCGCCGGATCGGCCCGCTCGTGGCCCACGACGAGGGTGGCCGCGCCGACCTGCTGCGCACCCTGGAGGCCTTCTGCGAATGCGGCGGGCGCAAGACCGAGGCGGCGCGGGAGCTGCAGATCGAGCGCCGCACGCTGTACCACCGGCTGGCCCGGATCGAGTCGATCCTCAGCGTCGACCTCAGCGACGGGCGGTCGCTGCTCGGGCTGCACCTGGCGGTCCGCGCCCATCACCTGCGCTGAGCGCGCGGCGCGCGGCGCGCGGCGGGCGGCGGGCGGCAGGGATCTAGGCGGGCCGGCTCAGCGCGCGGCCCAGGCGAGGCCCTGGCGGATCAGCCGGGTCTGCTCGGGCTTCTCGTACTCGTCGAGCTCGTGCCCGGCGGCGGTGTAGAAGACGCGGCCCTCGCCGAACTGCTTCACCCAGGCGTAGGGCGCGACGACGCCCTTCAGCCAGGGCACGTCCGGCTCGCCGTCGAAGGTGGTCGTCGCGATCACGTGGGTGTCCGGGTTGACCTGCATGTAGTACTGCTCGGAGGCGACCTCGAAGTTCTCGACGCCCTGCGTCACCGGGTGCTCGCGGTCGGTGATCTCGACCCCGTAGGGGACGCGGACGCCCTCGCCGCCGGGGTGTTCGACGAAGGAGCCGCCGACGATGTAGCTGTAGGGGAGGCTGGAGCGGAAGGCGGCGGTCATGCCGTGCCAGCCGGCGATCCCGGTGCCCGCGCGGGCGGCCTCCATCAGCCGCTGCTCGGCCTTCTCGGTCATGTCCTCGGTGGTCAGGGCCTGGGTCCAGCCGATCACGATCAGGTCGTAGACCGTGAGGTCATCCTCGAGGCGGTGCGGATCTTGGGTCTCCTCCACCTCGAAGCCGAGGTCGACCATGTGCGGGCGCACCCAGTCGGCGACCTCGTAGGGGAGGTGGCCGGGCCAGCCGCCGTAGAGGAAGAGCGCCTTCTTCATGACCGGGAGGCTATGGGCAGCGGCGTGGGCACGGTGTGAAGTATCGGCGGGGGCGCTTGCGCGTCGCGCCTCTTGTCCCAGCCCCCGCGATGGGCCGATCATGGCCTGATGCCGATCCACACCGTCCTCGGGCCGATCGAGCCGGACCAGCTCGGCCTCACATCCATGCACGAGCACCTGCTGATCGACTGCCGGGTGCTGCACGTCGAGCCGGAGACACCGCCGCCGGCGGGGGACCAGGTGCGGATCGAGAACCTCGGTTGGCTGCACTGGAACAACCAGGGGCTGCTCGACAACCTGGTCGTCGACGACGCCGCCGTGGTCGCCACCGAACTGGAGGCGTTCGCCGCCGCGGGCGGCAGCGGCGTGGTCGACATGACGAACGTCGGCCTCGGCCGCGACGTCGCCCGACTGCCGGAGATCGCCCGCAACTCGGGCACCCACGTGATGATCGGGGCGGGCTGGTACCTGCATCCGACCCATCCGCCCGAGGTCGAGGCGTCGAGCCCCGAGCGCCTGGCCGAGCTGATCGTCGCCGAACTGCGCGAGGGGGTCGACGGAACCGGCATCCGGCCGGCGCTGATCGGCGAGATCGGCAGCAGCCATCCCGTCACCGAGCGCGAGCGCAAGGTGCTCACCGCTGCCGCCTGGGCGGCGATCGAGACCGGCGCCGCGGTGAACGTCCACGTCGAGCCGGCGGGCGCCCACGGAGTCGAGGTGGCCAAGCTGCTGACCGGCGAGGGGATGGATCCGACGCGGATCGTCCTCAGCCACATGGACGAGCGGATGGACCTCGACTACCACCTCGCGGTCGCCGCGACCGGCGTCGTGCTCGAGTTCGACACCTTCGGCATGGAGGCCTGGTGGAAGATCCCCGACCGCGACCCGACCGACGACGTGCGCATGGGACGGGTGGCGGAGCTGCTCTCCCGCGGGCTCGGCGACCGCCTCGTGCTCGGCTGCGACGTCTTCACCAAGACCTGCCACCGCGCCTGGGGCGGCCAGGGGTACCAGCACCTGCCCGCCCGCGTGGCGCCGATGCTGCGCGACCATTTCGGCGTCGCCGCGGAGGAGTTGGAGACGATGCTCGTCCACACCCCGCGCCGCCTGCTCGACCGTCCCTGAACCACACCAACCCGAACCGATTCGAGGTCCCGATGCCCGCCACCGATCCGACCACCGACCTGCACCAGCTCGCCGCCGAGCACTTCGTCTGGCCCCTGGTGAACCGCGACGACTTCGAGCGCGAACCGCCGCTGATCCTGGTCGAGGGCGAGGGCGCGCGGCTGCGCGACGCCGACGGCAACGAGTACGTCGACCTGATGAGCAGCCTCACCCGGGCCTCCACCCTCGGCTACAGCCGCGCCGAGGTGATCGCGGCGATGACCGAGCAGCTGGGGCGCCTGCCCTACGCGGGCACCGCCGGCCAGGCCGCCGACACCTCGGTCCGCCTCGCCGCCGAGCTCGCCCGCCGCACCCCCGGCGACCTCACCGCGGCGGCCTTCTCCGGCAGCGGCACCGAGGCCAACGACACCGCCTTCAAGATCGCCCGCGCCTACCATCAGGCGAACGGCAAGCCGCGCGCCTACAAGGTGATCTCGCGCTGGAACGCCTACCACGGGTCGATCGGCGGGCCGCTCTCCGCCTCCGACCTGCTCGACGTCCGCCCCCCGGCGGCGCCGGCGACCGTCCCCGGCACCTCCCACATCCCGGCGCCGACCAACTACCGCACCCCGCTCGGCCTCGACCCCGACGCCCAGGGTGAGATCTGCGCCGACTACCTGGAGCAGGAGATCATCCACCAGGGCCCGGAGCTGGTCTCCGCCTTCATCGCCGAGCCGATCATGCAGGCCAACGGCGTCCAGGCGCCGCCGCCCGGCTACCTGCGGCGCTGCCAGGAGATCTGCCGCGAGTACGGCGTCCTCTTCATCGTCGACGAGGTGATCACCGGCTTCTGCCGCACCGGCGCCTGGTTCGCCGCCGAACACTGGGACCTGGAACCGGACATGCTCACCCTGGCGAAGGGGATCACCGCGGGCTACGCGCCGCTCGGCGCGACGATGATCAGCGCCGAGATCCGCGACTCGCTCAAGCGCCTCGCCGACGTCCACACCTTCGGCGGCCACGCGACCGCTGCGGCGGCCTCGCTGGAGGCGATCCGGATCTACGAGGACGAGGAGCTGGCGGAGCGCTCCCGCGACCTCGGGGCGCGACTGCTGGAGCACATGAAGGGCTTCGAGGAGCTCGGCTCGGTCGGCGAAGTCCGCGGCCAAGGCCTCTGGATCGCCGTCGACTTCACCGCCGACAAGGCGACCAAGGAGCCGCTCGACAAGGAGACCCTGGGCCGGATCGTGATCGAGACCCGCAAGCGCGGCGTGATCGTGAGCCGCAACGGCACCGCGATCGAGCTCGCCCCGCCGCTGACCATCGACGAGTCCGAGGCCCTGGACGCGATCGGAAAGTTCCGCGAGGCGGTCGAGGCGGTCGCGGGGTAGGTCGGGGTCGGGGGGCGGGAAAGGGCCCTGCAAGGGACGAGTAAGGGACCCGGCGGGAGGCCGAGGGCGCGGGTCCCGTGCGGGTCGCGGCGGAGGTCCGCGACGAAATGCGCAGGTCCGGCGCGGAACTCCACGTTCCTTAAGGAGGTTCCGGAGCGCTGAGTGAGTTGAACACACCCTGGTGTGTTCAACTCACTCAGACCACTTTTTCCACCTCCCAGCCTGGAAAAGGTCGACCGCGCGTCCCGACCTGTGCCCGACCCCGCGCACTTCCCCCCGAAAGCCTCGCGTCCTGGGCGTCTCGCGGCGGCCACAGCCTGCCCGGGCCGCCGCGAGACGCCCAGGAAGGGACCGTCCCCGGCCGCCAGCGCCCCGAACCCTCACCCCTCGCGGAGCTCCAGCTCTCCCCGCCCGGCATCGGGGTCGGAACGCACCACCGCGGCGCTGAAGCCGCCGACCGACGGCAGCTCGCCCTCCACGCTGACCACCGGGCAGCCGACCCCGTACAGCTCTTCGCCGACGACCGCACCCAGGGCGATGATCTCGTCGACTCGGCCGAGGACGATCGCGGCGGGAGCGGTGCCGAGGCGGAGGGCCTCGGCGAGGAGGGCGCTGCCGGAGCTGGAGCCGCGGCCGGCGGGCATCAGGAGGACGCGGCCGGTAAGGGTCTCGCCGCGTTGGGGATGGTGGACGTCGATGATCGCGCCGGTGGTGGCGTCGAAGCCGCCCCAGAAGCTGAGCGACTCGTCGAGGCGGAGCGGGGCGCCGGTCGCGGTCCCGGGGGTGAGGGGGCGGACGTCGATGGTCATGCCCAGGTGCCCTCCTCGCGGACCACGTGGCCGGCGACGGCGGAGAGGACGCACTCGCGGAGGCTGCCGAAGGCGACGTCGACGCCGATGTTGCCGGGCGCGTAGTAGGCCCACTTGCCGGAGTTGGTCATCGCTCTGGCGGAATCCTCGGGGAGGATGCGGGTGTTGTAGGTGCAGGTGTCGACGACGACGGTGACACCGAGGCGTTCGGCCCGCTCGAGGTGGCCGCGGCGCCGCGCCTCCTCCCACACCCAGCGCCCGGTGGAGACGTAGAACGGCGAGGCGAGGGCGGGCGGGTCGAGGTCGGCGAGGACGGCGTCGAGCTTCGCGAACTCGGTCAGGGAGAAGTGCGGGGTGCCGATGCAGACGGCGTCGAGGGCGGTGCCGGGGGGCATCTGGCCGAGCGCGTCTCGGGAGGCGCGGACCATCGCCGCGGTGACCTCGATCCGGCGCCGCTCCGGCTCGCCGCCGAGCGCCGCCTCGAGCGTCGGCGCCTCCGGCGTGAGGCCGACGGCGTGGAACATCGCCACCCCGCCGGAGGAGGCGGAGCTCGCCGCGAGCGCCTTCAGCCGGTCCTCGTCGACCTCGGCGGGCAGGCCCACGATCACCGGCAGTTCGCCTTCGGCCTGGAGCCCGATCAGGTGCCCCAGCGCCGGGTAGAAGGCGTCGGCGGCGCGCAGCTCCTCCCCCAGCCCGGTGACGTCGAAGACGACCTCGCCGCGGCGGTTCTCGTCGCGGTGCAGGCCCGCGTCGGGGACGAGGCCGACGATCGCCGCGCAGATGTCCATGAAGTCCCCGTAGCGGTCGGTCCGGGCGCCGAGGACCGAGTTGGCGAAGACGATCGCGTTCGACTCGGCCCAGCAGACGTGCTCGCCGAAGGCCGGCCGGGCCTGCAGTTGGTAGGGCGCGCAGGTCCAGGTCGCCTTGCAGCCCATCGCCAGGTAGGCGTCCATCAGCCGGCGCGCCCCGGCCGCGGTCTCCGGCGGGCCCTGGAAGAGCTCCGGGTGGATCAGGTCGATCGAGCCGACGTTGGAGGTGGTCGGCACGCTCACCTGGGCGCCGAGCTCGACCAGCCGCTCGGCGAAGTCGAGCATCGAGTCGCCGAAGTAGATGCAGCCGTCGATGTGGGCGGAGGCGATCGGGCGGAGACGGGTGGCGCCGGCGACGCCCGCCATCCGGCAGACGATCCGCATCGCCAGCGCGGCGGCCTCGCCGGACCCGCCCTCGAGCACCGCCCGCTGCTCCCCCGTAAGCCGCAGCGCGCTCATTGGTCCACCGGCGCCGGCTCGCGCGGTCGGGCGCGGCCACCGACCGCAGCGGCGAGGCAGCAGAGGACGATGAGGACGCCGAGCAGCTGCGCCGCCGAGGGGACCTGGCCGAGGATGATCATCGCGGCGACCACGGTGCAGGCGGGCTGGGCGATCAGGATCAGCGAGGTGGTGGCGGTCGGCAGGTGCGGCATCGACCCGGTGATCATCATCCAGCCGAACACCTGTGAGCTGAGCGCCAGGAGGATCAGCCAGCCGGCGCTGGGCCAGCTCGGCACCAGGTCGGCTTCGCCCGCGACCAGCCCGAAGACGAGGCAGAAGACGGCGGAGGCGAGGGTCGCGTCGAACAGCCCGCCCGCGACCCGGTACTTGGCGCCGGGGTCGCTGCGCATCAGCAGCAGGAAGCCGATGTAGGCGACGCCCGCGAAGACTCCGAAGGCGACGCCGCGGGCCGGGTCGGCCCCGTAGGCGTGACCGATCACGCCGGAGATCAGCACGACGCCGAGCGCCGCCGCCGGGCGGGCGATCAGCACCCGCCGGGACGGCCGTTCCTTCCACAACACCCAGCCCACGAACGGCAGGAGCAGCACCTGGACGTTGGCCAGCATCGTCGCCAGGCCGGCGCCGACGTCGCGGATCGCGTGGTGCCAGAGGATCAGGTCGAGGCCGAGCAGCGCCCCCGCGATGTAGAGCCGCCAATGCCGTGGCCGCGGGTGCTCGGAGATCGTCCGCCCCTCGTGCCAGGCGAGCAGCGCCAGCACCGGCAGCGCGTAGGCGCAGCGGAAGATCGCCGCGGTCGAGGGGTCGGCCCCGCTCAGGTCGACGAAGATGCTGGAGAAGGCGATGACGAGCGCGCCGACGACTGCCGCGTTGCGGGGCGAGTCGAAGGCGCGACCCAGGGGGTCGAGCGTCAGTGCCACCGCGGCATTATGCGAATCGCCCACCCCGACCGCAAGAGCCAGGGTGAGCGATCCTGCCGATCCGATTACACGCCTTGCGCGTCCGGGACCTCGGTGATGAAGAAGTCCGGCAGCAGGTCGCCGATCTCGCCGTCCGGGTGATAGCGGGACAGGTCGGTGACGCCGGCCTCGACCAGGACCTCGTCGTCGATCAGCGCCTGCCCGGTGTGGGCGCTCGGCGGCGCCGCGAGGATCGCGTGGGCCGCGTCGGCGACGATCTCCGGCGTCCGCGAGCGGGCGATGCTCGCCTCGCCGCCGAGCAGGTTCTGCACCGCCGCGGTGCGGATCGCGGTCCGCGGCCAGAGGCAGTTGGCGGCGATGCCCGGCTCGTCGGCGGCGATGCCGAGGGTGATCATCGTCATCCCGTACTTCGAGAGCGTGTAGGCGGCGTTGCCGGCCAACCAGCGCGTGTCGTCGCTGAACGGCGGGCTCAGCGAGAGGACGTGGGCGTGGTCGCTCTGGCGCAGGTGCGGCAGGCAGGCGCGGGTGACGACGTAGGTGCCGCGGGCGTTGATCTGCTGCAGCAGGTCGAAGCGCTTCACCGGCAGGTCGCGCATCGGCGCGAGGTTCAGGGCGCTGGCGTTGTTGACGCAGATGTCGATGCCGCCGAAGCGCTCGACCGTGCGGGCGACCGCCTCCTCGACCGCATCCGCGTCGCGGATGTCGCCGAGGATCGGCAGCGCCTCGCCGCCCGCCGCCTCGATCTCGGCCGCGGCGGTGTGGATGGTGCCCGGCAGCGTCGGGTGCGGCTTGTCGGTCTTGGCGATGAAGGCGACGTTGGCGCCGTCGCCGGCGAGGCGCTTGGCGATCGCCAGGCCGATCCCGCGACTGCCTCCCGACATGAACACCGTGCGGTCCTCGAGCGAGCTCATCTTTCGTCCTCCCGGGCTAGGAATTGGGGTTGATCAAGAACTTGGTGCCGGTCGCCGGCCGCGCGTAGGCAGCGAGCGCCGCAGGGCGCAAGGCCCCGGTCAGCGTCACCTCGTCGGTGAACTCGGTGGCAAAGGTCGTCGTCAGGCCGGCGGCCACCCTGGCGCGCATCGCCGCGACGCGCTCCCCGCCGGCCCCCGCGAGCGCCCTTGGCATCAGCCAGCCGCCGACGCCCCAGCTCGCGCCGAAGCCGCGCCGGAAGACGACCGGGGACTCGTCGAGGAAGCCGTAGAGGTACACCTGCTTGTGGACGGGCGAGCCGTAGGTCTCGTAGCGCTCCCCCGCGGTGAGTGCCCGCTCCATGCAGGTGAGGAGCCGATCGGCGAGCCCGCCGCCGCCGACGGCGTCGAAGGCGATCGTCGCTCCCGTCGCCGCGATCGCCGCGGTCAGCTCCGCCTCGAAGTCGGCGGTGCTGCTGTCGCAGACGTGTTCGGCGCCCGCCTCCCGCAGCAGCTCCACCTGGGCCCGCGAGCGCACCACGTTGACCAGCGGGATCCCGTCCTCGGCGCAGACCCGGACGAGCATCCGCCCGAGGCTCGAGGCAGCCGCGGTGTGCACCAGCGCGCGGTGCCCCTCCGCCCGCATCGTCTCGACCATCGCCAGCGCGGTCATCGGGTTGACGTAGGCGGCCGCCCCGTCCCTGGCGCTCGCCCCCTCCGGCAGCGGCAGGCAATGGGCCGCCTTGAACCGGCGCAGCTGCGAGAAGGCGCCTCCCGCCACCGCGACCAGCCGACCCTCCAGCGCCTGCGCCGCGTCGCCGGCCCCCGCCGCCACGACGGTCCCCGCCCCCTCGTTCCCCACCGGCATCGCCCACCCGACCCGTCCGGCGACCGCCCCCGCCGCCTCCACGGACAGCGGGACCGTGACCACGGGCCGCTCGGCCGAGCCGCCGAACTCCGCCCGTGCGACGTCGCCGAAGGCGAACATCTGGATCAAGTCCGAGGGATTGACCGGCGCCGCTTCGATCCGCACGACCACCTCGTCGGGACCGGGGGCCCGCACCTCGCCCGTGGCCGCCGACAGCACCACCGTCCCCGCCGGGGTCACCAGCGACTCGAGCCGCAGCCCGCGCATCTCCGCCACCGGCTAGACCGGCTCGTCGGCGGTCAACATGGCCTCGATGCGCTCCCGCAGCTTGAACTTCTGCACCTTGCCGGCCAGGTTCTTCGGCAGCTCGTCGATCGGCTCGAGTCGCTCGGGCACCTTCTGGACCGCGAGACCGCGCTCGCGCAGGTAGACGCTCAGCTCGGCCAGCGTCGGCTCCTCGTCGCCGGCGGCGACGACGAAGGCGCAGGCCCGCTCGACCATCACCGGGTCGGGCATCGCGACGATCGCCACGTCGGCGATCTTCGGGTGGGCGTGGAGGTGGTCCTCGACCTCCTTGACGCTGATGTTTTCGCCGCCCCGCAGGATGATGTCCTTCTTGCGCCCTTCGATCGTCAGCCGGCCGTGCGTGTCGAGGCTGGCCATGTCGCCGGTGGCGAACCAGCCCTCGGGGTCGAAGACCTCCTCGCCTGCCGGCGGCACCAGGTAGCCGGCGAACCGTTCCGGCCCCCGCACCAGCAGCTCGCCGCGCTCCCCCGCGGGAAGGTCCTCGCCCGCGTCGCCGACGATCCGCAGCTCGGTCCCGCCCACCGGCCGGCCGTCGGTCTCGGCGCGCGCGTCGAGCGGATCCTCGACCCAGCCCTGCGTCGCGGTCGGATACTCGGTCGAGCCGTAGCCGCGCGCGACCAGGCACCCGAGCCGCGCCTCCGCCTCGCGGACCAGGTCGGGCGGCACGTCGGCCCCGCCGCATCCCATCCAGCGCAGCGAGCCGACGTCGCGTGACCCGAGCTCCTCGCAATGGGTCATCCCGTAGAGGAACGGCGTCGCGGCGACGGTCAGCGTGCAGCGGTGGCGCTCGATCAGCTCCAGGCCCACGGCCGGATCCCAGACGTCCTGGAGGACGACGAAGGTGCCGTGCATGGCGGGCATCTGGACCCCGTAGAGGAGGCCGGTGATGTGGGTCAGCGGCGAGGGCATGAAGATCCGGTCGGCGCCGGTTACGCCCCAGCACTCGGCGATCCCGTGGTTCTCCCGCACCAGGGTGGCGTGCGGGTGGATGACGCCCTTCGGATCCGAGGTGGTCCCCGAGGTGTACATCAGGACCGCCGGGTCGGTGGCGCGGCGGGCGATCGGCGGCGCGGCGCCCGACCGCAGCAGCTCGGCGAAGGCGAGCCCCGACCCCGCCTCGCCCCTGACCACGACGCTCTCCCGCAGCGCGGGCAGGTCGGGCCGCATCTCCTCCACCATCGCCCGGTAGTCGAAGCCACGGAACTCGGCCGGGTGGACGAAGACCTTGGTCTCCGCCTGGCGCAGGATGAACTCGACCTCGCCGCGGCGGTAGATCGGGATGATCGGGTTGCTGACGCCGCCGCAGCGCAGGATCCCGTGGTGGAGCGCCACGGCCTCCCACCAGTTGGGCAGCTGCCAGGAGACGACGTCGCCCTTGCCGACGCCGATCCCGTGCAGCGCCCCGGCGATCGCGTCCACCTGCGCGTCGAGCTCGCCGTAGGCGATCGAGACCTCGCCGTCGACCACCGCGAGAGCCCCCGCCGTCGACGCGTCGGCGGCGCGGTCGGCGACGAACCCGTCGATCAGCTCCTCGCTCCAGTAGCCGGCCGCGCGGTAGCGCTCGGCTTCCTCGGCGGCGGGGGTCAGCGTCACTGCCATCGGGCGGGTCCTTTCATGAGTTGGCGAAGCGGGGCGGGCGCCGGTCGAGCACCGCGCGGCGCGCCTCCAGCGAGTCGGGATGGCCGGCGAGCTGGGTGATGTAGCGCTGCTCCGATTCGAAGCCGGCCTTCAGGTTCAGGAACTCGGCCGCGTTCAGGGACTGCTTCGCCCCCCGCAGCGCCGCGCGGCTGTGGACGGCGATCTGCCGCGCCAGCTCGAGCGCCGTCTCCATCAGCTCCTCGTCGGGCACCACTGCGTGGATGCCGCCGTAGTCGGCGAGGCGCGAGGCGAGCACCGGGGTCGAGGTGAAGTACATCGCCCGCATCACCTGCTCCGGGACCAGCCGGCGCAGGTGCCGGGCACCGCCCAGCATGCCGACGCTGACCTCCGGCGTCGCCAGCTTGGCGCTCTCGCCGCAGACGAGGAGGTCGCAGGAGGCGGCGATCGCGACTCCGCTCCCGGCCGCCATCCCCTGGACCGCGGCGATCAGCGGCACCGGGCAGTCGTACACCGCCGTGAACGCTTCCCGCACCAGCTTCAGCCGGCCCGGCGCGTTGGCCTGGTCGATGGTGGCGAACTCGTCGAGGTCGTTGCCGGCGCAGAAGTGGCGGCCACTCCCGGCGAGGACCACCACCTTGGTCTCCGGCAGCAGCTCGTCGAAGTAGGTGAAGAGATCGCGGATCTCCTCGAACATCGGCTCGCTGACCGCGTTCACCGGCGGGCTGTCGAGGGTGACCACGGCGATCGAGTCCGAGGACTCGACCCGCAGGTGCTCGAACTCCCTCATCCGGCTTGGGCGGGCGGCTGGATCCGCTCGCTGCCCCGCACGTTCAGGCAGGAACGGCACTTGGTCACCCGCAACCAGCCGCGGTAGTCGACGAGGGTGTAGCCGAAGACGGTTGCCTCACCGCACTTCCCGCACTCGCCCTCGACCGGCTCCATCGGCTCGTCGATCGTCAACTCGCTGGGCTGTGGAAACAGCATGCTTCCTCCTTCTCCCGGCCTCAGCCGAGGTCGGCCCCGTAGAGCCGCTCGGCCTCCCCCGGGGAGACGATTTCGTTGCGGACGTCACGGCGCCCCGCCTCCGGGTCCCGCTCGCGGGCGTCGCCGTAACCGCCTGCCCCGGGCCCCTGGAAGACGACCACGTCGCCCGCCTTGAAGTGGACCCCGGCGAGCTTCGAGATCCGGAACTCGGCCCCAGGCGCGTCGGGCTCGGCGGGCGAGCCGTCGCCCGGGTCGGCGAAGCCGGCCACCACCTCGGGGTGGTCGAGCGCCTCGCCGCGGGACCAGCGCTCGAGCCCGCCCCGGTGGACCTGGATCCCGGCCATGCCGCCACCGCCGCCGCCGAACTCGCCCTTGGTCGGGAAGCGGCACTGCTCCAGCTGGTAGGTGGTCTCGGAATCGACCAGCGGCGCGATCCGCGAGCGCGTCGCCGGGCCGCCCCGGTGCCTGCCCGCCCCGGCGGTGTCGGTGACGAACTCCCGTTCGAGGAAGAGCAGCGGGTAGCTCTCCTCTTCGTACTCGACCGAGGGCTCCATCACGTTGCCCTGCTCGAGCACCGCGTAGAGGCTGCCGTCGCCGAGCGCGTGGCCGCCGAACGGCCCGAGCGCGAAGCGCAGGAAGATGAACGGGACCGGGGTCCCGGCGCGGTCGTCGAGGCCGGCGAAGCTGATGATCCCGATGTCGTCGTAGTTCTCGCCCACGGCGAGCGCCGGATCGGCCTGCGAGATCGCCATCTTCACCAGCGTCGTGCTCTTGCAGAGGAAGAACAGGTGGCCGGAGTTCGTCGACATCGGCGGCAGCGCGTGGAAGACCGAGCCGGCCGGGGCGACGACGTGCACCGGGCGGTAGGCGCCCGCGTTCGAGGCGATCGACCCGGGGAGGATGTTCTGCAGGCCGAGGTGGGCGGCCGAGACGGTGTCCGACCACTGCGCGGCGTACCCGCCCCAGCCCTCGCGCGAGGAGCCGGAGAAGTCGATCTCGATCTCCGAGCCGACCTTGCGCACCGTGCAGCGGACCAGCATCGGATCGCCGTCGACGTCGTTGTCGAGGTGGTCCTCGGCCTCGTAGGTGCCGTCGGGGATCTCGCTGAGCGCCTGGCGCACCGCCCGCTCGGAGTAGTCGAGCGTGTACTGGATCGCCCCCAGGTAGGCCTCGGCGCCGTAGCGGTCGACGTAGTGGGTGACCATGTCGACGCCGAGCTGCAGGGCGGCTTTGATCACCTGCAGGTCGTTGGCGCTGATGTCGGCGATCCGGGTCTGCTCGGTGAACAGCTCGACCGTCTCCCGGACCAGCTCGCCTTCCTTGTACAGGGGGCGCGGCGAGAGCCGGATCCCCTCCGCGTACATGTCCCGCTGCAGGCCGGCGCCGAAGCCGGTCGGGATCGGCCCGCCGATATCGAGCCAGTGGGTGATGCTGACCGCGAAGCCGAGCATCTCGCCGTCGTGGAAGATCGGCGCCACCGCGCCGATGTCGTTCACGTGGCTGCCGCCGCGGTAGGGGTCGTTGTAGATGACGACGTCGCCGGGGGCGAAGTTCTCGGCGCCCCAATGGTCGATCGCCATCCGCGCGTAGTACTGGTTGATGACGTAGTGGGCGGGCGCCCCGGTCGCCATCGCGATCGCGTCGAAGTCGAGGTCGCGCCCCTCGTCGCGGGGGCCGAGCAGGCCGATGCCGAAGTCGCCGATCTCGGCGAGCAGCGGGCTGAGCCCCGCCGCCTTCACCTTCTGCTCCATCTGCAGCGACGTGTAGCGGAGGGCGTGCCGCATCACCTCGGCGGTGGTCAGGTCGATACCGTACCGGGCCTCGACCTCCCCCGCGCTGAGCGCCGCGGACGCGCCTTTGCTCTCTTGCTGGACCGGCATCTCAAACCTCCTGGATCTCGACGACGATGTCGCCGACCGAATTGATCTCCGCCGCGTCCCCCGGACCGAAGACGGCGGTGTAGCTGGGCGCTTCGACGACGGCGGGGCCGACCACCCGCTGGCCCGGTGCCAGCGCGGCGGAGTCGTAGACGGGCACGCCCTCGTGGCGCTCGCCGCCGATGACGATGTCGCGAGCGCCGTTCGGGCCGCCCTCCTCGCGCGCCTCGAGCTCCGGCGGCAGGATCTCGCGGGCTGCCGACTCGACCGCCCGCGTGCGCAGGGTCGAGACGTAGATCTCGGCCGGCAGGCTGTAGCCGAACTGGCGCCGGTGCGCCTCGCCGAACGCCTCTTTCAGGTGCGCCAGCGGTTCGGGGTGGGTCGGGTCGACCAACGCCTCGAGCTCGGAGCGCTGGCCCGCGTACATCGCGTCGACGCGGAACTCGAGGTGAGCGTCCTCGCGCCCCGCCTGGGTGGCGAGCCCGGTGCCGCTCTCGCGCAGCCGCCCGAGCAGCTCGGCTGCCAGCTCCTCGGTGGCGATCTGCATCACCGGCGTCACCTCCTCCTCGAACACCTTCGCCCCGAGCAGGCCGAAGGCCGAGAAGACGCCGGCGAGCGCCGGGATCACCACCCGCGGCATCTGCAGGGTGCGGGCGATCTGGGTCGCCACCAGCGGCCCGGCGGCGCCGTAGGCGAGGAGGCCGAACTCGCGCGGGTCAGCGCCGCGGTAGACGGTCAGCTGACGAACGGCCTCAGCCATGTTGTGGACCGCCACCTCGGCGACCGCGACCGCGAGGTCGAGCGGCTTGGCGCCGAGCTGGTCGGCAAGCATCGCGTAGGCCCGTTCGGCGGCGTCGACGTCGGGCTTGATCTCGCCGCCGAGCGCGACCTCGGGGTCGAGCATCCCGAGCAGCAGGAAGGCGTCGGTGACGGTCGGCAGCCCGCCGCCGCGCCCGTAGCAGGCGGGGCCGGGCTTGCTGCCCGCGCTCTCCGGCCCGACGCTGAGGCCGCCCGCCGGGTCGAGCGAGGCGATGCTGCCGCCGCCGGCGCCGATGCTGTGGATCTCCAGCACCGGCAGCCCGGCGATCAGGTCGAACTCCAGTTCCAGCTCGCGCTTGGTCGAGGCACGCCCCTCGGCGACGACGGCGACGTCGGTGCTGGTGCCGCCCATGTCGAAGCCGACGAGGTTCGGGATCTCAAGCCGACGCGAGTACATCTCGGCGCCCATCACGCCGCCGACCGGGCCGCTGTTCAGCGTCGTCACCGGGCGCGCCGTCGCCTCCTCGGGGGCGCTGAGACCGCCGTCGTTGGTCATGAACATCAGCGGCGCCGAGTGGCCCGCCTCGCGCAGCCGCTCTTCCAGGGCCGCGGTGTAGGTGTCCATCAGCGGCTGCGCGTAGGCGTTCAGCACGCAGGTGCAGAAGCGGTTGTACTCGCGCGGGAAGGGCGCGATGTCGGCCGAGGTGCTGACGCTCAGCTGCGGGAAGCGCTCGCGGATCAGCGCCGCGGCGCGCTGCTCGTGCCCGGGGTGCTTGTAGGAGTGGAGGAAGCAGACGGCGACGCTCTCGCAGCCATCGCCGACCAGCCGCTCGACCGCGGCCAGCAGGTCGCCCTCGTCCAGGGTGATCACGGTGCCGCCATCGGCCTTGACCCGCTCCTGGACGGTCCGGCGCCGGTGGCGTTCGATGATCGGGCGCAGCTCGTGGGGGCGGCGCCAGCGCGGATCGGTGACCGCCTCGAGCGGCTTCCAGGCCCGCCCCATGTCGAGCAGGTCGCGGTAGCCGGTGGTCGTGATCATCCCCACCTCGGCCCCCCGCCGGGTGAGGATCGCGTTCAGCGCGACGGTCGTGCCGTGGACGATGCGGCCCACCTCCTCACCGTCGAGGTCCGCCTTGCCGAGCGCGTTCAGGGTGCCGCTGGGAAGGTCTCCGTGGGTGGTCAGCGACTTGGCGGCGACGCGCACCCGGTCGCCGTCCGCGACCACCAGGTCGGTGAAGGTGCCGCCGGTGTCGATGCCGATCTGCAGTGTCAAAGCTCTCTCCTCTCGATCGATGCGCGGTTCAAAAGCAGCCGACGTGCTGGCCGCCGTCGGCGGCGATCACGGTGCCGTTGGTCCAGCGGCTCTCCTCCGAGAGCAGGAACAGGGCGACCCGGGCCATGTCGTCCGGCAACGCGATCTGGTTCATCGGCGAGTAGGCGGCGACCTCGGCCTGGGCCTCCGCGGTCGGCAGCCAGGTGTCGTACATCTCCGTCTTCGTGCTGCCCGGCGCGATCGCGTTCACCCGTACGTTCGACGAGGCGTACTCCAGGGCGACGCTCTTGGTCAGCCCGATCACCCCCCACTTCGAGGCGATGTATTCGGAGATGTTCGGCATCCCGATGATGCCGCCGACCGAGCTGACGTTGACGATCGAGCCGCCGCCCGCCTCGAGCAGCGGCGGGATCTCGTGCTTCACCGCGTAGTAGACCCCGGTCAGGTTGACGTCGATGACCTGGCGGAAGTAGTCGCTGTCGCTCTCGACGATCGGCTTGCCGGCG
>ERZ778021.1612-NODE-1612-length-25009-cov-5.875771_pt1 | contig 25009 bp, 22 predicted proteins | sample MGYA00375751_ERZ778021 | MGnify/ENA primary metagenome ERZ778021 (study PRJEB29350, sample SAMN05389814) | bioreactor metagenome | isolation source: Thiocyanate stock bioreactor | place: South Africa: University of Cape Town | collected 2013-08-29 ... | reverse complement strand
GAGGAGCAGGTCGTCTCGATCTGGGCCGGCACCAACGGCAAGCTCGACACGATCGCGGTCGAGGATGTGCTCCGTTTCGAGCGCGACCTTCTCGACTACCTCAAGCGCAACACGACCATCCTGGATACGCTGCGTGACACCAACGTGCTCGACGACGCCACCGTCGCAGAGCTCACCAAGGTCACCGACGAGTTCATCCTGGAGTTCCAGGGCGGCAAGGGCCAGGCGATCAACAAGCCGGGTCACGAAGAGGTCGCCGCCGCGCACGAGGAGGACGTGAACCAGGAGCAGATCGTCAAGGGTCGTCGCGGCTGAGGCCGGGCGCAATCTGAGACCGAGAACTCATGGGAGCACAACTCAGGGTCTACAAGCAGAAGATCGCCTCTGCTCAGACGACCAAAAAGATCACGAAGGCGATGGAACTCATCGCGGCTTCGCGCATCCAGAAGGCGATGGCGCGCGTGCGCACATCCTCGCCCTTCGCGCGGGCCGTGACGCGAGCCGTCTCCGCCGTGGCGACGCATTCGAACGTGCAGCACCCGCTGACGACCGAGCGCGAGACGATCCGCCGGTCGGCGGTCGTCATCTTCGCCTCGGACCGGGGCCTGGCGGGCGCGTTCAACTCGCAGATCCTGCGCGAGGGGCTGCAGCTCGGCGAGCTGCTGCGTTCGCAGGGCAAGGAGGTCGAGTACTTCCTCGTCGGGCGCAAGGCAGTGGGCTACTTCCAGTTCCGTCGGATGGCATCGGCAGGGGAGTGGGTGGGTGACACCGACACGCCGCACTTCAACACGGCGGAGCAGATCGCCGGCGCCCTTCTGGACGCCTACGACCGCGGCGGCCAGGAGCAGGGCGGCGTCGACGAGATCCACCTCGTGTTCAACCGCTTCGTCAGCATGATGACGCAGGAGCCGCAGACCGTGCGTCTGCTGCCCCTGGAAGTCGTCGACGCCGACGAGGTCGTCGAGTCCGCCGGAGCGAGCAGTCAGGTCTATCCGCTGTACGAGTTCGAGCCCAGCCCCGAGGTCGTGCTCGACGCTCTGCTGCCGGTGTACGTGCAGAGCCGCGTGTTCAACGCACTTCTGCAGTCGTCGGCCGCGAAGCACGCTGCGACCCAGAAGGCGATGAAGAGCGCCAGCGACAACGCCGACAAGCTCATCACCGACTACACCCGCCTGCGCAACAACGCGCGTCAGGCCGAGATCACTCAGCAGATCGCCGAGATCGTCGGCGGCGCCGATGCCCTGGCATCCGGCAAGTAACGACCACACCGAAAGAGACAGACAATGACTGCCACCGCCACCGCCGATAAGGCCGAGACGACGGTCGTCGGGCGCGTTGCACGCGTCACCGGCCCGGTCGTCGACATCGAGTTCCCGCACGACTCGATCCCCGACATCTACAACGCGCTCAAGACGACGATCACGATCGACGGCGAGTCGACCGAGATCACGCTCGAGGTCGCGCAGCACCTCGGCGACGACCTCGTCCGCGCGATTTCGCTGAAGCCGACCGACGGCATGGTCCGCGGCCAGGAGGTGCGCGACACCGGCGGCCCCATCACGGTTCCCGTCGGCGACGTCACCAAGGGCAAGGTCTTCAACGTCACCGGTGACGTGCTGAACGCCGCCCCCGGTGAGACCATCGAGGTCACCGAGCGCTGGGGCATCCACCGCCAGGCGCCGAACTTCGACCAGCTCGAGTCGAAGACCGAGATGTTCGAGACCGGCATCAAGTCCATCGACCTGCTCACCCCTTACGTCCAGGGTGGCAAGATCGGCCTGTTCGGCGGCGCCGGCGTCGGCAAGACCGTCCTGATCCAGGAGATGATCCAGCGCGTCGCTCAGGACCACGGCGGCGTGTCGGTGTTCGCCGGCGTCGGTGAGCGCACCCGTGAGGGCAACGACCTGATCGGCGAGATGGAGGAGGCGGGAGTCTTCGACAAGACGGCCCTCGTCTTCGGCCAGATGGACGAGCCGCCGGGGACGCGTCTGCGTGTCGCTCTGTCGGCCCTCACGATGGCGGAGTACTTCCGCGACGTGCAGAAGCAGGACGTGCTGCTGTTCATCGACAACATCTTCCGCTTCACCCAGGCCGGCTCGGAGGTCTCGACGCTGCTCGGCCGTATGCCGTCCGCCGTGGGTTACCAGCCCAACCTGGCCGATGAGATGGGTGTGCTCCAGGAGCGCATCACCTCGACCCGCGGTCACTCGATCACCTCGCTGCAGGCGATCTACGTCCCGGCCGACGACTACACCGACCCGGCCCCGGCGACGACGTTCGCCCACCTCGACGCGACGACCGAGCTTTCGCGCGAGATCGCGTCGAAGGGTCTGTACCCCGCCATCGACCCGCTGACGTCGACCAGCCGGATCCTCGACCCCCGTTACATCGGTGAGGATCACTACCGCGTCGCCACGGCCGTGAAGCAGATCCTCCAGAAGAACAAGGAACTGCAGGAGATCATCGCCATCCTGGGTGTCGACGAGCTCTCCGAAGAGGACAAGATCGTCGTGTCGCGCGCACGCCGCATTCAGCAGTTCCTCTCGCAGAACACCTACATGGCGAAGAAGTTCACCGGTGTGGAAGGCTCCACGGTTCCGATCAAGGAGACCATCGAGTCCTTCGACGCGATCGTGAAGGGTGACTTCGACCACGTCGCCGAGCAGGCGTTCTTCAACGTCGGCGGCATCTCCGACGTCGAGGAGAAGTGGGCGCAGATCCAGAAGGAGAACAGCTGACATGGCGCTGACCGTCACCCTCGTCTCCGCGGAGGAGGAGGTCTGGCACGGCGAGGCGAACCTCGTCGTGGCGAAGACCGTCGAGGGCGAGATCGGCTTCATGACCGGTCACGAGCCCGTCCTCGCGATCCTTGCCGAAGGCCAGGTGCGCATCACGCAGTCCGACGGTACGAAGGTCGTCGCCAGTGCGCAGGACGGCTTCCTCTCGATGGAAGGCAATGAGCTGACCATCGTGGCCGGTCACGCCGCTCTCGAGTCCTGATCGGCCGCTGAGTACCGCCAGCAACCACTCCCCGCTCGAGAACGCATCGTTTCTCGGGCGGGGAGTGGTTTTCGTTGTGCGCGAGGAGACCACCCATGCTGATCCTGTTGCCGCCGTCGGAGACCAAGCGTCCCGGCGGGCGTGAGCGATCTCTCGACATCGGCGCGCTCGCGCTCCCCGAGCTGCGCGCGGCGCGCGACGCGGCGGTGGACGCGCTCGTCGCATTGAGTGGCGACGAAGAGCACGCTGCGCGCGTGCTCAAGCTGTCGCGGCGCCAGCGCGAGGACATCGCCCACAATGCGACGCTGCGCAGCGCACCGACGTTGCCGGCGGTCGACCGCTACACGGGGGTGCTCTTCGATGCGCTGGATGCCGCCACCTTGGACGCGGCGTCGCGGCGTTGGCTGGGCGCTCACGTGCTCATCCACTCCGCACCCTTCGGGCCGGTCGGCGCTCTCGACGCCATCCCGACCTATCGGCTCGCCGCCGGAACGGCGCTTCCCGGCATCCCGCCCCTGCGACGACACTGGGCGGGTGAGGTCACCGAGGCTTTACGTGCCGCCGCGCCCTCGTTCATCCTGGATCTGCGCTCCGAGGCCTACGTCGCCCTCGGCCCCGTTCCCGCGGAGGTGGATTCGGCCTACCTGCGGGTGGTGACGATCGGTGAGGATGGCGTGACGCGCGCGCTCAACCACTTCAACAAGCACGGCAAAGGCGCCGTGGTCAGACGGCTCGCGCAGACCCGCCCGCGCATCGCGACGCGCAAGGCGCTGATGGCGTGGGCCGACACGGCCGGGGTAGCTTTGCGCGACGGTGCGTCGGGAGAGATCGACCTCGTCGTCTGATCAGTCGTGTTCCGTGTTGGCGGCGGTCCGCTCGGTGTTCTCGGCAATGGCTACGAGGGCGACCCCGGACTCGATGATGAAGCGCAGCACGACGACGGCGAGGAACGCGACGACGGGAACGACGATCAACGTCGACAGGATGAGCGCGATGCCACCGCCCACGTTCCACCACAGCGAACCGATGCCGGAGATGAGGCCCCACAGGAACGTCGCGATGAAGGCGATGCCGATCGCGACGAGGCCCACGAGATAGAAGACGCTTGCCAATCTGCGAGTGATGAACCGCGTGAACGACAGGTCGAACAGGGCGGAGAGGAAGCCGCGACCGATGTCGTCGAGGTCGCCGACCAGCCGTGGAACCCCCGTGTCGTCGACACCGGCGATGCCCGCCCCGGATGCCGTGTCGCGCGACACCTCCTCTGCGGGACGTTCCGGCAACGGCGGCAGTGTGGGCTCGGTCATCGGTGGATCCTTCCGGCGCGGGCGGGGGTGGCCCCAGGGTAGCGCTCCGGCCGACGCGCGATGCGACGAAACGCTCCGCGGGATCCCTCGCGCCCGTGGCTCCACTACCAATACGATGTGAGCCGGAGCCGGCCACGGTGGTCGCGCTCGACGGCGAGAATCGCCGGGGGAGGTACTCATGGATGATTACTCGGGCGGGAGCGCTGCGGCCGCCGCAGCTGCCCTGATCGTGTTTGCGTTCTTCATCTTCATCTTCGCGGTGATCGGCTACGTGATCAGTGCGTTCTTCCTGATGAAGATCTTCGACAAGGCGGGAGTCCAGGGCAAGTGGCGCGCCTGGGTGCCGATCTACAACTTCATGGTGTTCGCCAAGCTCGGCGACGTCAGCCCGTGGGTCATGCTGGGCGCCATCCTGGTGTCCGGTGTGCTGAACCAGGTCCCGGTTCTCGGGTGGATCATCGCGCTGCTCCCGGTCGCTGTGGGTGCACTGGCCGCGTGGCGAGTGGGCCTGAAGCTGCAGAAGGAGACCCCCTGGGTCATCCTCTATGTGCTGCTCGGCCTGGTCTGGCTCGGCATCCTCGCCTTCGACAAGTCGCGCTGGAACACGAACGTGCCGCCCGCGCCGTGGGCGGCGAACGGCTTCCTCGCCGATCGCACCGTCTGGCAGGGCGTTCCCGTCCAGACGTCGGCGGCGCCCGGAGGCTACACGCCTCCGGCGGGCTACCAGCCTCCGGCGCCTCCGGCGGGCTACCAGCCGCCGGCGCCTCCGGCCGGATACCAGCCGCCCGCGCCGCCCGCGGCCACCGAGCCGCCGGCGGCCCCTGAGTCGCCGACCACGGAGCCGCCCAGCGCTCCGGAGCCGCCGCGCTCCTGAGCGGCATCGACCGTCCTCGCCCGCCCGGGTGCACTGACAGCGCACCCGGGCGGGCGCGCGTGGCGGTCGGGTGGCCTGATGCTCGACCTGCTCCTTCGAGGCGTCCGCCGGTGCCGCAGCGGACTCCGCCCCGGCTGCGCCGCCTGTCGGCGGGGTGCAGCCCCGCCCCGTCCACTAGAGTGGGACTGTGCCCGAAGCCGCGACTCACTCGCGCACCCTCCCGCTCGCGGATGGTGCGATCGAACTGCAGTGGGCGGAGCTGACCCACACGGGGCGTCGGCGTGAGGTCAACCAGGACGCCGTCCTCGCACGCTACCCGCTGTTCGTGGTCGCCGACGGGATGGGCGGCCACATCGGTGGTGAGATCGCCAGCAGCAGCACGATCGCACGCCTGGAGTCGATGGTCGGCAAGGGCGAGGTCAGCCCTAAGAACATCGAGAAGGCGCTCTCCAAGGCGGTCGGGGACATCGCTTCGCACCCCGAAGCCACCGATGACGGCACCGGGACGACGGTGACCGGGGTCTACCTCGACACGTCTACCGCCGAACCCACGTGGGTGACTCTCAACATCGGCGATTCGCGGGTCTATCTCTTCCGCGACGGTGGCCTTGCCCAGGTCACGACCGATCATTCCGTCGTCCAAGAGCTCATCGCTGCGGGACGCCTCAGCCCTGAAGAGGCCGAGAACCACCCGTACGGAAACGTGATCACGCGCGCCGTCGGTCCCTCCGACGGTGTCGCGCCCGACTACGTGCGACTCGAGGTCGTCGACGGCGATCGCTTCGTGATCTGCAGCGATGGCCTCACGAAAGAGCTGACGGATTACGGCATCCTGCACTTCCTCCTGCAGCACGACGATCCGGCCGCCGCGGCGGCGGCCATGCTCGACGCCGCGCTGGAGAACGGCGGTCGCGACAACATCACGATCATCGTGCTGAACGTGCACCGCACCGGCTCCTCCCCAACGGTGGACTGACGTCCGTCGTGCACCGGTCGCCCCGGTGCGCGTCGCACCGGGGCGCCGCCCCGCTTGACTGCAGGCATGACCGATGTCGACGATCTCGACGACGAGCCGCTCCGCCTGCCGCCCGCCCCGACGCCGCCGGCGCGGGCACCGCTGCCGATCCTGACCGCCATCGTTCCCGTCGTCGGTGCGCTGGTGCTCTGGCGCATCACGGGGTCGGTTCACTCCCTCTGGTTCGCCGCGCTCGGACCGCTCGTCGCGGGGGCCTCGTTCGTCGACGGGCTGCGGACGGCCCGGCGTGCCCGACGGCGTGCCGGGCGTGAGGACCTCCGTGCGCTGGCGCACCTGGAGGAGGCGGTCGCTCGGCGGCACGAGGCGGAGCGTCGCCGTGCGTGGCGGCGTACCCCCGACGTGGCGACGCTGTGCGCCGACGAGGCAGAGGTGTGGCGCTCGGTGCCCGGACGTGATGAGGCACTGGTGGTCGGTCGCGGGGAGGGGGTGAGCACTCTGCGGATGGAGGGCGAGCCCGCCGACGACGCCGCGCGCGCGTTGCGACGGCGAGCCCGGCGCCTGGAGGACGCGCCCGTGACCGTGCCTCTGCATGCGGGACTCGCCGTGCGCGGCCCCGCGGCACAGGCCACGGCGGTGGTCCGGGCACTCGTGATGCAGATCTGCCTCGTGCGTGCTCCCGGTCGGGTCCGGATCGCCGACCCCGAGGCCGTGGGGGAGATCCTGGGCGACGTGTCGCCTCTGCCGCATGCTTTCGCGAGTGCCGGGGATGCGCTGGTGCTCGCCGACGGCGCGGCCCGCCTCGCCTCGGATGCCGATATCCCGATCGTCGTCCTGGCCGACGACGCCCCGCCGCCGACGCGCTGTCGCGCCGTCCTGACTCTCCACGGTGGTGATGAGGCGGTCCTTGACCACGAGGGATCGACACGTTCGGTGCGCATCGAGGCGTTGTCGGCGGCGCAGGCGTCCGAAGTGGCGGCCATGCTCTCGGAGCGAGCTCGCGAGCTGGGTCACCGCGGTGATGCTCCCGTCGCATTCGAGGAGCTCGTCGACGATTGCTCCGGCGCGGGACTGACCGCCGCCATCGGCGTGAGCGCGGGAGAGGTCGTCACGGTCGACCTCGTGGCCGACGGGCCGCACGCGGTCGTGGTGGGTACGACCGGCTCCGGCAAGAGCGAGCTGCTCGTCACCTGGGCGGCCGGCCTGTGTCGCGGACGACACATCGGTGAGGTCTGCCTGCTCCTCATCGACTTCAAGGGCGGCCGGTCCTTCGACGCCCTCGCGGCGCTCCCGCACGTCGCCGGGATCGTGACCGACCTGGATGACCGCGCGGCGGTGCGTGCGGTGGAGAGCCTGCGAGCCGAGATCCGACGTCGAGAACGCGTTCTCGCCGAGCACGGTGCTCGTGATGTGGAGGAGGCCGCGGGAGCGCTGCCGCGGCTCGTCGTGATCGTCGACGAGTTCGCCGCGCTGGTGGCCGCGCACCCCGAGATGCACGAACTGTTCTCGGATGTCGCGGCGCGTGGCCGGGCACTCGGCATCCACGCGATCCTGGCATCTCAGCGCGCAGCCGGAGCGTTCCGCGATGGGCTGCTGGCCAATGCGCCGCTGCGGATCGCACTGCGCACCCTCGACGCCGCAGACTCGCGGGCCGTGATCGGGGTCGACGACGCCGTGCGGCTGCCTGGGCGCGCCGAGGCCCGGGGGACGGCGCTCCTGCGGCGTGCGGCTGACGTCGATCCACAGCGCGTGCGGATGGCGCGATGCTCCCCGGTCGCGCTCGCGGCGATCAGCGATGCGGCGGGAAATGACCGCGCGACGGCGCCGTGGCTGCCCCCGCTTCCTCCCGTGGTGGGCCTGGATCGGGTTGCGGTGACCGGTCGTATCGCTCTGGGGCTTTCGGACGAACCGGAGCATCAGCGGCAGGCACCGGTGCTGCTGCCCCTGGCGGCGACGGCGCTGGCGGTGATCGGAGCACCGGGAAGCGGACGCTCCTCGTTGCTGCGCGCGATCGCCCGTCAGCTGCCGCAGCCCCCGACGTGGGTGTCCGAAGACCCCGAGGCGGCATGGGATGCCGTGGGCGCCGCCGCCGTCGGCCGGCGCGACGGGACGGGTGTGGTGGTCGACGACGTCGATGCGCTGCTGACCCGCTATCCCGCGGAGTACGCGGCGGAGATGATGGTGCGCATCGAGCGGCTCGTGCGGGACGCCGGACAGAGCGGAGGCCTCGTCGTGCTCTCCGCGGCGAGATGTGCGGGGTCGCTCGCCCGTCTGCTGGAGCTGATCCCGCACCGCGCCATCTTGCCGCTGGCGACACGCGCCGACCACGTGGCGGCCGGAGGCGACGGATCCGACCATGTCCGTGACCAGCCGCCCGGGCGGGGCCGCTGGGGACGCGTGCTGGTGCAGTTCATCCGTGACGACGCACCCACGACACCAACGGTGGTCGGCTCCCCACCGCCCACGTGGACTCCCGGTGAGACCGACACGGCCGGTCTCGTGGTCGCTCACGGTTTCGCCCGTGACGGCCTGCATCGCGCGAGTGCGGCAGGAGATGCTCCGATCATCAGCGTCGATGAGGCGGCGTCGCGCGGCGGGGCATCTTCGCGGGCTCTCGTGGTCGGCACGCCCGAGGAGTGGCTCGCCCAGTGGAAGCTGTTGGGCGAACTTCGCACACGTCACGAGTTCGTCGTCTCCGCCGAGTGCAGCGCAGAATACCGCGCGCTCACCGGGCGACGAGATCTTCCCGTCTACGCCGCTGCACGTGCCGACCGTGCCTGGCGCCTCGTGCCGGGCGGTGCCGCACAGCGCGTGCTGCTGCCCTGGTCGTGACCAGCCGAGGAGGAGGAGACGCCGGGCCGCGACAACAGCGGAACGCCGTAACGCGAAGGGTCAGACGGTGGGGCGGATGCGTCCCACCTCGCGGCCTCCGCCGGTGATCTCCAGCGGCAGCTGGTCGAGCGTCGCGGCGACGTCCGCCGACGACAGAGCGCCCACGCGCTCCAGCAGACGGATCGCGACAGCCGTCGCCACCCGGCCGCTGCCGTCCAGCGTCTTGAGTGCGACCGTGGCGCCGTTGGGTGCCGTCATGATCATGATTCCCTCGGCGCCTCCCTTGGCGAACACGCCGAGCCGCTCGATCGCGATGGTGTCCGGCCGCCCCGGTCCGTCGATCGCCCACGGGTTCTCGCGGACCGCGCGCACCAGCGCTCCGGCGAGGCGGTGGAGGGCGAAGGGGGAGCGCTCCGAGGCGGTGCCGATCCGGTGCGCGGCGCGAGCGAGGGCGGTCAGGCTCATGGCGTACACCGGGGCCCCGCAGCCGTCGATGGCGGTCGTGGAGATCTTCGTCCCCGTGAGGCGTTCGATGACCTCACGGATATGCACCTGCAGCGGATGCTGCGGATCGAGATAGCTGTCGGTGTCCCACCCGTTCGCGGTGCAGGCCAGCAGCATGGTCGCGTGCTTGCCGGAGCAGTTCATGCGGACGCGCGCCGGCTGTCCGAGCTCGCGTACGAGCTCGTCGCGCGTGGCGGTGTCACCGGGCCACGCCGGCGGGCACTGCAGGTGGTCCTCGCCGAGACCGGCGGTCGTGAGGATCTCGCGGACGACGCGGGCGTGTCGGTCGGTGCCACTGTGGCTGGCGGTGGACAGGGCCAGCTGCTCGCCTTCCAGCGTGACACCGGCGGTCAGGCAGCCGAGCGCCTGCAACGGCTTCATGCTCGAGCGCGGCAGGATCGGCGTGTCGACGTCGCCGAGGCTCAGCTGGATCACACCCTCGGGGTCCAGCACGATCGCCGCTCCCGTGTGTCGCGACTCGACGAAGCCACTGCGCTCGACGACGGCGAGTTCCACCGCATCGGCGACCGCGATGGTGCCGGACGGTGCGGAGGGACGGGACACGGTGAGAGGATCTGACACGCAGAAGAGCCTACTTCGCCGCGCACCGCGCGACGGGTCGGCTGGGACCACCGAGGAGATGGGCATGCGCCAGCTGGACGAGGTCGCCGACGGCATCTGGGTCACGACGAGCCGGCGCATGGCCACCACGAGCACCGTCATCGTCGGTGGCGAAGAAGCACTGCTCGTGGATCCCGCGTGGGACGCCGACGAACTCGACGCTCTGGCTGCCACGCTGGGCGTGCGCAACCTGCACGTGCGCGCGGGGTTTGCGACCCACGCCCATCACGACCATCTGCTGTGGCACCCGGCGTTCGGGGACGTCCCGCGGTGGGCCTCCCACGACACGGCCGCGCTCGCCGTCTCGCAGCGCGCGGACCTGGTCGCAGCGCTGAGCGAGGACGCACCGCCGTGGCTCGTCGAGCTCATGGGGCGGGTCGACGGGATCGGCGAAAGCTTCCCCTCCGACAGTGCGCCGACCGGCGTGCAGATCGAACCTGTCTTCCCTCACCGGCACGCGCCGGGGCACACGGCCCTCTGGCTGCCGGAGCGGCGGGTGCTGATCGTGGGCGACATGCTCAGCGACATCGAACTGCCCCTGCCGTTCTTCCCCGATGACCTGCCGGCATACCTCGCCGCGCTCGACCGCCTCGCGCCTCTCGCCGCCCGCGCCGCGGTGATCGTGCCCGGTCACGGGACGGTGTGCGAGGATGCGCTGGCCCGCCTCGACGCCGACCGGCGCTACCTCGACGACATGATCCACCGTGGACGCTCCGACGATCCCCGTGTCGCAAACCCCGGCATGGCCGAGGAGCACGCGCATCTGGCGGAGCTCGCGGCCGCGTACCGCGATCCGGATGGGAGACTGGCGGGATGATCGGCGAACACCGCTACGCACTGCACGCCCGGTGGACAGGCAACCGCGGCACCGGAACCAGCGGCTATCGCGACTACGACCGCTCGGTCACGCTGTCCGTCCACGGCAAGCCCGCGCTGGATGCCTCGAGCGATCGCCCGTTCCGCGGCGATCCCTCGAAGTGGAACCCCGAGGACATGCTGCTGGCCGCGCTGTCGGAGTGCCATCTGCTGTCCTACCTGCACGCGTGTGTGCAAGCGGGTGTCGTCGTCGTGTCCTACACGGACGACGCGACGGGACGGATGACCGAGGACGGTCGAGGGGGCGGCGCATTCGCCGAGGTCGTGCTGAGACCGCGGGTCGAGGTCGCCACGGCCGCCATGGTCGCCGCTGCAGAGACCGCTCACGCGCAGGCGCACGAGTGGTGCTTCATCGCGAACTCGGTCAACTTCCCGGTTCGTCACGACGCCGTCGTCACGGTGGCCCCGGATGGCGCCGTCAGCGGCGTTCGTGCGGAAGAACCTGCTTGAGACGTTCGACGGGATTGGACGCCGGGGCCTCGTTGTACGCGTTGGCCAGCTCCTGGCCGGAGAGTGCATGGATCGCGGCCATGATCTCGTCGGTCGCCTGACGGCGCGCGCGCCCGGAGTCGGCGGAGCCGTGGTGGGACAGGTCGAGCGGCTCGCCGAAGCGCACCGTCACCCGCGGACGCAGGCGCGGGAACTTCGCCCCGACGGGCATGATCTCGTTGGTTCCGACCAGGCCCACCGGAATCACGGGTGCGCCGGTCTGCAGCGCGAGGAATGCGACACCGGTGCGTCCCTTGTACAGGCGGCCGTCCAGCGAGCGCGTTCCTTCCGGGTACAGCGCCGTCGACCACCCCGCCTCCAGCATCCGTCGCTGCTGCTCGAGAGCATCGAGGGCCGCCTGGCCCGCCCCGCGCTGAACGGGGAATGCGCCGACGGCGTAGAAGAACTGCCGCGAGAACCATCCCTTCAGCCCCGGAGCGTCGAAGTAGCTCGACTTGGCGAGGAAGCGCACCGGGCGAGGAGCGGCCATCGGAATGACGAAGGAGTCGATGAACGACAGATGATTGCTGGCGAGGATCACCGCACCCTTGCGGGGGAAGTTCTTGCGCCCCTCGATGCGCGGCCGGTACAGCAGCCGCGCGAGCGGGGCCACGACCCACCGGCCGATGACGTAGGTGGGGCCGATTCCGGTGACGTCATGGGCGCCGTCCGGGGGCTGCACCTCGCCGGCGGCGTCGGGGGCGGGCTCTGCGGATGTCACCAGTCGAGGGTACTCCCGATCGCATGCCGCGTTGAGCATGGCGCCACGGGCGCGCTCCCAGCGCACGCAGAACAAAGTAGGGGAGGATGGAGCCAATCCGTCTTTCATCTGTGAGGTCCTATCGTGCGCCTGCGCCCGCTCGTCGCTGTTTCCGTCGCCGCCGTGTCCGTCATCCTGCTTGCGGGCTGCTCCGGGTCCACCGGCGCCACCGCGTCGGGGAGCCCGACCGCCGCGCCGGCTGCGGACCTCTGTGACGCGCAGGTCTCCTCGGGTGCCGCCGCCGACGCGGTGACGGTCAGCGGGGATGCGGGAGTGGCTCCCACGCTGTCGTTCACGGCGCCGATCCAGATCGACACCCTGCAGGCCAAGACCATCGACAAGGGGTCGGGTACGCCCGTGACGGCGGGGCAGTTCATCTCCTATGCCATGACGGCCTACGACGCCGAGACCGGTCAGAAGCTCGGCGACATCGGCTACAAGCCCGGGCAGCTGCTTCCCGCGCAGATCTCGGCATCCAGCCCTCTCGGCCAGGTTCTCGGCTGCGGTGCGCCGGGCGAGCGCGTCGTCGCAACGTTCCCGGCGAGCGAGCAGGGTGCGGCGCAGGTCTACGTCGTCGACCTGCTCGGCATCGTCCCGAGCGCCGCATGGGGCGCCGAGCAGGCACCCGTGGCGGGGATGCCGACGGTGTCGCTGGCCGACAACGGAGCGCCCACGATCACGCTGCCGGGCGGCAACCCGCCCACCGAGACGCAGATCGCCACCCTGAAGAAGGGCGACGGGGCCGCAGTCCAGAGCGGCGACCAGGTGCTGGTGCAGTACACCGGCGTGCGCTGGTCGGACGGCAAGACCTTCGACTCGACCTGGGACAAGGGCGGCGTACCGACGAGCTTCAGCACCACCGGCGTCGTCCCCGGCTTCCGCAAGGCGCTGGAAGGCCAGACCGTGGGTTCCCAGGTGCTCGTGACGATGACCCCGGCCGACGGCTACGGCGAGGGCGAGATCAACGCGAACGACCTGAAGGGCGAGACCCTGGTGTTCGTCGTCGACATCCTGGGCGCGCAGACCTCCGCGGCCCAGTAAGTGCCCGCCGGTAGGCTGGCCGCATGCGGCGCATCCTGATCCTCGGTTCGACCGGTTCCATCGGCACCCAGGCTCTGGATGTGATCCGCGCCCGTCGCGACCAGTTCGAGGTGGTGGGACTCGCCGCCGGAAGTGACGCGGCGGGCGTCGCCGCGCAGGCGGCCGAGTTCCAGGTCGAGCACACGGCGCTCGGCGCCGACGAGGCCGAACAGCTCGTGCGGGATGTGGATGCCGACGTCGTACTCAACGGCATCACCGGATCGGTAGGCCTCGGCCCGACACTGGCCGCGCTCGAAGCCGGACGCACGCTCGCGCTGGCCAACAAGGAGTCGCTCATCGTCGGCGGCGATCTGGTCACCGCCATCGCGGCCCCGGGACAGATCGTCCCGGTCGACTCGGAGCACTCCGCGATCGCGCAGGCCCTGCGCGCCGGCACGAGCGACGAGGTGCGTAGGCTCGTGCTGACCGCCTCGGGCGGCCCCTTCCGCGGTCGCTCCCGCGGCGAACTCGAGGGCGTGACTCCGGCCCAGGCGCTGGCGCACCCGACCTGGGATATGGGTCGGGTGGTCACCACCAACTCGGCGACCTTGGTCAACAAGGGGCTCGAGGTGATCGAAGCCCACCTGCTGTTCGGCGTCGATTACGACCGCATCGACGTCGTCGTTCATCCCCAGTCGATCGTGCACTCGATGGTCGAGTTCATCGACGGATCGACCATCGCGCAGGCATCGCCGCCCGATATGCGGCTGCCGATCTCGTTGGGCCTCGACTGGCCCCACCGTGTGGGCGGCGTCGGGGTTCCGCTGGATTGGACCCGGGCGGCCTCGTGGAGCTTCGAGCCTCTCGACGAGGGGGCCTTCCCGGCGGTCGCCCTCGCCAAGCAGGTGGGGCGCGCCGGCGCGACCTACCCCGCCGTGTTCAATGCGGCCAACGAACAGGCGGTCGATGCGTTCCACGCGGGACGCCTGAGCTTTCCCGGCATCCTGGACACGGTCCAGCGCATCGTCGATGCGCACGACGCGCCGCCCGTGCTCTCACGCGGGGCGCTGGTCGACGCGGAGGGCTGGGCCCGCGCCGCCGCCGACGAGGCTATTGCCGCCGGCTGAGGCGAGGCGCCCGCGCGACGGAGAGGACCGGACCGCCCGCAGAGGATGGGGAGGGCGGTCCGGTCAGCGCCCGATCGGGGGACGATCCGGGCGAGCGGCCGCGGGGGAAGCGGCGGCCGGGGGTAGGGTGAAAAGGTCAGTACGTGAGCAGGCCGTGAGCGCGGAACTGCTCGCGGACCCGGTCGACGAGGTCGACGGAGGGGGGTTCGGTCTCGGCCAGACGGTAGTCGCGCCCGAGCGCGTCCCACTTGTCTCGGCCCATCTGGTGGAACGGCAGCACCTCGACGCGGGTGACCGTCTCGGGGCGGATCTCATTGAGTGACGTGGCGTACGCAGCGACCGCCTCGACGTTGTCGACGTCGTCGGTCAGGCCCGGAACGAGGACGAAGCGGATCCACACCTCGGGCCCCTCGGGCCGAGCGGCCAGACGGCGACCGAACGCCAGCGTGGGTTCGAGCTCGCGCCCCGTCACCTCGCGGTAGGTCTCGGGATTGCCGCTCTTTACGTCCAGCAGGACGAGGTCGACGTCGTCGAGCAGGGCGTCGGATGCCGCGGCGCCGAGGTAGCCGGACGTGTCGATGGCGGTGTGGATGCCGAGCTCCTTCGCGCCGCGCAGGATCCGTGCTGCGAAGGCGGGCTGCATGAGCACCTCGCCGCCGGAGAGGGTGATGCCGCCCCCGGTCGCCTGGAAAACCGCGGTGTAGCGCGCGATGCGGGTGAGCAGCTCATCGCTCGTGACGGGCTGACCGTCCTTCATCGCGAGGGTGTCGGGGTTGTGGCAGTAGAGGCACTGCAGCGGGCATCCGCTGAGGAACGTGGTCAGCCGCGTTCCCGGCCCGTCCACGGCGGTGACGAGCTCCCACGAGTGCACGGAGCCGAGCCGGCCCTCGCGCATCGCGGTGAGGCGCTCATGACGATCGACATCCGAGACCGCGAGCCCGTCGAGGCCGGCGCCCGCGCGCCGGTGGGCGGGCGCCTGGAGGGGGACCTCCAGGCGCACCGCGTCATCGGGAAGTGCGGGAAGGGTGGACGGCACCGCGTTGCACGGGTGGCGACGGAGCATCGCCTTGGCCATTGTCCTCAGCTTCTCTCTGCGTGTCGGTTCGTCTGCCGGAGGATCCGGATCACATGGAGCCGTGGAACGTACGCGACAGCACGTCGAGCTGCTGCTCGCGCGTGAGGCGGACGAAGTTCACGGCGTAGCCGGAGACCCGGATGGTCAGCTGCGGGTAGTTCTCCGGGTGCTCCATGGCATCTTCGAGCGTCTCGCGGTTCAGCACGTTGACGTTCATGTGATAGCCGTGTGAGCCCACGTAGGCGTCGAGCAGACCGGCGAGGTTGCGCACCTGCTCCCCGACGGTGCGCCCGAGGCCGCTGGGGACGACGGTGTTGGTCAGCGAGATGCCGTCCTGCGATTGGGCGTAGGGGATCTTGGCGACCGACAGCGCCGAGGCGAGCATGCCGTGCGTGTCACGACCGTTCATGGGGTTGGCACCCGGGGCGAACGGCTCGCCGGCGCGGCGACCGTCGGGTGTGTTGCCCGTCGCCTTGCCGTAGACGACGTTCGAGGTGATCGTGAGCACCGACTGCGTGGGCAGGGCGCCCCGGTACATCGGGTGACGGCGGATCTTCGACATGAAGCTCTCCACCAGGCCGACAGCGATCTGGTCGGCGCGGTCGTCGTCGTTGCCGTAGCTCGGGAACTCGCCCTCGGTGAGGTAGTCCACCACGATGCCGCGTTCGTCGCGCACGGGGGTGACGGTGGCGTACTTGATGGCCGACAGCGAGTCCGCCGCGACGGACAGTCCCGCGATTCCGCAGGCCATCGTGCGCAGCACGTCCTTGTCGTGCAGGGCCATCTCGATGCGCTCGTACGCGTACTTGTCGTGCGACCAGTGGATGCAGTTGAGGGCCTCGACGTAGGTCTCGGCCAGCCAGTCCATCGTCTTGTCGAAGCGCTCCATGACGTCGTCGAAGTCGAGCGGGCCGTCGCCGACGGGTGCCGTCACCGGCGAGACCTGCTTGCCGGTGACCTCGTCGCGGCCTCCGTTGATCGCGTAGAGCAGCGTCTTGGCGAGGTTCACGCGCGCACCGAAGAACTGCATCTGCTTGCCGACGCGCATGGGGCTCACGCAGCAGGCGATCGCGGCGTCATCGCCCCAGGCGGGGCGGATGATCTCGTCCGACTCGTACTGCACCGCCGACGTGTCGATGGACACCCGTGCGCAGTAGTCCTTGAACCCCTGCGGCAGCTCGGGGCTCCAGAACACGGTCATGTTGGGCTCGGGCGCCGGACCCAGGTTGTAGAGGGTCTGCAGGAAGCGGAACGAGTTCTTCGTCACGAGGGGGCGACCGTCCTCGCCCATGCCGCCGATCGTCTCGGTGACCCAGGTCGGGTCGCCGGAGAACAGGCTGTCGTACTCGGGGGTGCGCAGGAAGCGGACGATGCGCAGCTTGATGACGAAGTCGTCGATGATCTCCTGCGCCTCGGTCTCGGTGATCAGGCCCGCCTGCAGGTCGCGCTCGATGAAGACGTCGAGGAACGTCGAGGTGCGTCCGAGCGACATCGCGGCGCCGTTCTGCTCCTTCACGGCGGCGAGGTAGCCGAAGTACAGCCACTGCACCGCTTCCCGCGCGGTGGTCGCCGGCCCGGAGATGTCGAAGCCGTACGCCGCTGCCATCTGCTTCAGTTCGCCGAGCGCGCGGATCTGTTCCGCGTGCTCCTCGCGCATGCGGACGACCTCTTCCGAGAACGGCGTGGTGTCCAGACCGAGCTTGTCGACCTTCTTGGCGGCGATCAGCTGGTCGATTCCGTACAGCGCGACGCGGCGGTAGTCGCCGATGATGCGGCCGCGGCCGTAGGCGTCCGGGAGTCCGGTGATGACGTGCGAGCTGCGCGCGGCGCGGACGTTCGGCGAGTACACGTCGAAGACGGCCTCGTTGTGCGTCTTGCGGTAGCTCGTGAAGATCTCCTTGAGGGTCTGGTCGACCTCGTAGCCGTAGGTCTCGAGCGCGCCCTCGACCATGCGCCAGCCGCCGTTGGGCATGATCGCGCGCTTCAGCGGCGCGTCGGTCTGCAGGCCAACGATGAGCTCGTCGTCCTTCGCGATGTACCCGGGGCCGTGGGCGGTGATGCCGGCGGGCGTGTGCGCGTCGACGTCGTAGATGCCCTTCTCGCGCTCGACCGGGAACATCGCCGACAGCGTGCTCCAGATCCGCGTGGTGCGGGCCGTGGCGCCGGTCAGGAACGAGGCGTCGCCGAGGTACGGCGTGTAGTTGCGCTGAATGAAGTCGCGCACATCGATCACGTCCTGCCACGGGCCGGCGGTGAAGCCGTTCCAGGCGACGGGCTGCGTGTCCTGTGCGGAGGGGGTGACGGTGGTCATGATTCGCTTCCTCAAATCCTCGTGGGAGCGGCCCGTCCACCCATCCGTGGGCGAGTCGTTGAGATCAGCGTAGCGCTTGTGGTCAGACCACAAAGAGAGCATGGATGCCGCCGACAATCGACTCTCCGGAAAGACGGACGCCCCTTGTGGTCAGTCCACAAGGGGCGTCGCGGGGTCGCGGGTGTCGCTGGTCTCAGGCGGGGCGCGTCGGATCGGAGTCCGGCGTGGAATCCCGCGGGTAGAGGGCACCACCCACGACGGTGCCGGCGGGGCCCATCCGGCTGCGGCGAGGGCTCGGCGTGCGAGCTCTCGCGCCGAGTACGGCACACGAGCGCCTCGGATGTCGCGATAGTCCTGGTGGCCGGGGCCCGCCCAGAGAATCGCGTCGCCGTCGCCGACGCGCGAGATCGCCTCGACGATCGCCCGTTCCGGCGGCGAGATCTCGAGGATCTCGGTGGCCGACACGGCGGCGCGAGCGCCGGTGAGCAGTTCGGCGCGGATGTCGTCGGGGTTCTCGTGTCGCGGATGGTGATCGGTGATGATGAGGATGTCGCTGCCGAGCGCGGCAGTGCGTCCCATATCGAATCTCTTGGTCGTGTCGCGGTCGCCGTCGGCGCCGAACAGCATCCGAACGCGTCCCGGGGTGATGCGCCGCACGGCGGCGAGTGTCTTCTCGAACGCGTCGGGGGAGTGGCCGAAGTCGACGTAGACCGCCGGGCCGCTCTCTCCGGACACGCGCTGTGTCCGCCCGGGACAGCCGCCTCGATCCGGCGGCCGTCGAGGGCCGCGGCCAGCCGCTCCCACGCGTAGCCCGCCTCTCGGAGCATCACGATGGCGAGCGCCGCGTTGGAGGCCATGTGCGGGCCGATCACCGGAACAGTGGTCGTCAGCAACTGCCCATCGGGGCCGTGAGGAGCGAAAGTGGTGCCGTGTTGTCGCTCGGCGACGATGTCCACGGTCCAATCCGCCGCGACCGGCTCCACGGCCAGGGCCGGGGTGATGATCGTCGTGGTGGGAACCCTCGCTGCCGCGACGACCTCGACGCCGTATTCGGAGTCGAGGCTCACCACCGCCCGACGACTGCGTTCGGGGGTGAACAGCGGCAGCTTCGCGCGGAGGTAGGTGCCCATGTCGCCGAAGTCGTCGAGATGGTCGTGCGTGAGGTTGGTGAAGCCCGCGACATCGAAGACGATCCCGTCGACGCGGTGACGTGCCAGTGCCTGCGCGCTGACTTCGTCGGCCACCGCCTCCACTCCGCGCTCGCGCATGTGCGCGAGCAGAGCGTGGAACTCGGGCGCCTCCAGAATCGCCTTGAGGAGATGTGCGACGCTCGTCTTGTCGTTCGTTCCCGTGACGCCGAGCATGATCGGCACGTTCTGCTCCGTGCCGTAGATCCAGGCCGAGATCTCGCCGAGGATGCCGCGCGGATCGTCCACCACGGCGATCGGCACGCCGGCGTCGGCTGACAGCTCCGCACCCGCGCGGTCGGTGATGACGGCTGCCGCCCCCGCCGCGACGGCAGCCCCCACGAACTGCGCACCGTGATGGTTGCGGCCGGGGAGCGCGACGAACAGATCGCCGAGACGCAGGTCGTCCGTTGCCAGCGTCACTCCGGAGCGAGAGCCATGACCAGGCTACCTCGTTCATTTCGGCACGCGGCCCGGTCGCCGCACGGGCGGCGACCGGGCCGCAGGCCAGGACGAGCCGGGTATCCGTCAGGCGCGGCGTCGACGCACCAGCGCGACGACGAGCGCTGCGATCGCGGCGGCGAGGGCGCCACCGCTCAACCAGCGTGCGACCGGGTCGGCATCCGACGCCGCCGCGGCGGTCGTGGCGGCGTGCGCATCTGCATCGCCGTCGGTCGTCGACGCATGCCCGTGGTCGCCAGAGCCGGTCGACACGGCACCGACCGCGACGACGGGGGCAGGCGCTTTCAGATCGTCTTCGCTCTGCCCCTCGGCGGCGACCTCCGACCAGTCGGTCGACCCGGTTTCGCACGTCTGCAGGACGGGGAAGGCCACCGAGGTGTTCGCGGCGCTCGACGAGAAGATCACATCGAGCGCGACCGAGGCCGCTACGCCGGAGTCGACCGGCGTGATCGCCGTGAACGTGACGGAGGACGGGATGCCATCCGTGTTCAGCTCGCGGGTGATCTTCCATGCGCCGTCGAGCACCGGCTTCACGCCGTCGATGCCCTGGGGGATGGTGATCTTCACTGCGGTGGTGGGCGAGTCCTCGCAGCCGTGGCTGAACGAGAACGCGAGGCGTGTGGTCGACCCGGCATCCGACGCGTCCGGCGTGACGTGCACGTGAGCCGATGCGGCGAGGGGGGCCGCAAGCACGAGGGCGGCGCCGGCGAGGATGCCGGCGATCGTGCGTGCGCGGCGGCGGGAGTCAGGGGTGACAGTCATCAGGGTGCTCTTTCTGTTCGTTCGTGGCGCGGCGGATGCCGCGATGACGGGTGCGGCGGTGCCGCGGGGTGCCGCGGGTGCGGCGGTGCTCAGCGTGCGAACGCCGGTGGACCCCGTCGAGTGAGAACGGACAGGTGGGCATCGGCACGCGCGACGCGCGGGCCGGGAGAGGGAATGACGACCCACGGGAAGCTCTGCGGTGCCGGCGAGTGGGTACGGTTCAGGACGCGCCGGATGCCGCGGGCCAGAACCGCCACAAGCCGCTCGCCGTAGGCCACGAGCGCGATGGTGACGACCGCCGCCAGGGCGTGGGCGAGCAGCATCCCGACGCCGAGGTGGGCGGCGGAGTGTCCGGAGCCGGCAACGGCCGGACCGATCGAGAGCGCGCCGTGCACGTGCCCGGTGCCGGCGGCGGGGAGGGAGGCGGGTCCGATCACGGCGAACATCGTGTGCAGTGCGATCTGCGCCGCCGCGATGGCCGCTGCCGTCCGAAGGAGACTCCGGCGTCGGCCGACGAGAGCGACGGCGACGGGTGAGGCGAGAACGGTGACGGCCACGATCAGCCACAGCGGGGGTGCCTGTCCGCCGCCCAACGTGTGCCCCGCCGAGGCGATCGTCGTCGCGATCGCCGCTGCGGTCGTGCCGCGCAGGGCGCGCACACGGCGGCTCGTCGATCGGTGGGGCACCTGATGAGCCTACCGGCGCCGAAAGGGGCGTGCCGCGCGAGGGCTGAGCAAACTCAAAGCGGCGACCGGTAGCCTCTTGGCTCGTGACCCTCATCGCCTTCATCGTCGGCGTCGTGCTGCTGGTCGTGGGGCTCGCGGCATCGATCGCTCTGCACGAGGTCGGGCATCTCGTGCCCGCCAAGCTCTTCGGCGTGCGAGTGGGCCGCTACATGGTGGGTCTCGGGCCGACGCTGTGGTCTCGCCGGTTCGGTGAGACGGAGTACGGCGTGAAGCTCCTGCCGCTCGGCGGCTACATCTCCATGGCGGGTATGTATCCGCCGGCCCCGCAGACCGTGGCGGCCACGGCCGCCTCGCGGGCGCGCGCCGGCTTCTTCGCGTCGATGGTGCAGGATGCGCGGGCCGCCAACGAGGAGACCCTCGACGGTGTGGACCGCACCGGAACCTTCTACGCCCTCCCCGTGTGGCGGCGGATCGTCATCATGCTCGGTGGCCCGGTCATGAACCTTCTGCTGGCGATGCTCCTGTTCGCGATCGTCTTCAGCGGCATCGGCGTGCAGACCGCGACGACCACCATCGCCGCGGTGAACCAGTGCGTGCTGCCGGCAGGATCGACCCAGACCGCGTGCGCGGCAGACGATCCCGTCTCACCGGCCGCGGCGGCCGGCATCCAGACCGGTGACGTGATCGTGTCGGTCGACGGCACGTCGGTGCAGACGTTCGAGGAGGCGTCGGCGATCATCCAGGCCTCGCCCAACCGCGCCATCGCCGTCGTCGTCCGCCGCGACGGTGTCGAGCAGACCCTCCAGGTCACACCGCTGCTCGCGCAACGTCAGATCGCGGGGCCCGACGGCACCACCGTCACCGCCGACGTCGGCTTCGTCGGAATGACCGCGATGACGGACTATGTGCACCAGCCGCTGTGGGCGGGTCCCGCCGCAGCGGTGCAGCAGGCCGGTCAGGTCGTCGGCATCATGGGGCAACTGCCGGCACGCGTCTACCAGACGGCGTCCGACATGATCACCGGGGCTCCGCGCGATCCGAACGGGCCGCTGTCGGTGGTCGGCGTCGGCCGGCTCGCCGGCGAGGCCGCGGCCACCGATGCGCCGGTGCTCAACCGCGTCGCCACCATTCTCGGGCTGTTGGGCTCGCTCAACCTGGCACTGTTCGTCTTCAACCTCATCCCGCTGCTGCCGCTGGACGGTGGCCACGTGGTGATCGCCCTCTGGGAGGGCGTGAAGCGCGCCTGGGCCCGGCTGTGGCGCCGCCCGCCGCCGCGCCCCGTCGATGCGACCACGCTCGTCCCGGTGACGTTCGTCGTGGTCGTCGCGATCGTCGTGATGGGCGGCATCCTGATCCTGGCGGACATCGTGAATCCGCTCAAGATCTTCGGCTGAGTCAGTCGAGAGCCCAGGACACCAGTCGTTCGAGCGTGGCGAGGCCGTCGCGCGAGAGGATCGACTCCAGGTGCCCCTGCACCGAGGCGTAGCCCGGTCCGCGCAGGGCGTAGACGTCACCGGAGCCCCCATCCGCCGAGATCTCCGTGCGCCCGAGGCGGGCCGTTCCCGGGTTCACGCGGGCCGTGAACGTGTTGTAGAACCCGATCGACGATGGTTCTCCGAAGACGTCCACGGTCTTCTGCAGGCCCTGATGGGGCGTCGCCAGGGGAGCGAGGTCCAGGCCGAGCCGGTCGGCGAGGATCTGGTGGCTCAGACAGACCGCCAGGAGGGGCCGACCGCCGTCGAGGCGGGCGGCGACGACGTCGCGCATGGCGCGGATGCGGGCGCTGCCGTCGTCCCGCGGATCGCCCGGCCCGGGTCCCGCGACGACGATGTCGGCCGCCGCGAGAGCGTCGGCTTCCGCCGCGGCACGGCTCCAGGGCACGATCGAGGTGGCGAAGCCGAGGTGACGCAGCTGGTGGGCGAGCATCGTGGTGAAACGGTCCTCGGCATCCACCACCACCGCCGTTCGGCCGACGTAGGGACCCGCGGCAGCGGTCTGCTGCGGGTTCAGCCAGAAGGGGGCGAGCCGCTCGTTGCGCGCCGCGAGCAGCGCGGCGATCGACGGGTCGTCGGCCAGGCGGGGCGCGGTCGATGCCGGGGCGTCCTCGTCGAGGAGCGTGTCGGGGGCCGCATCGCGTGCCACGGCGCCGATGGCCCCGAGCACGCCGGCCGCTTTGCCGTGGGTCTCTCCGACTTCGCCCTCGGGGTCGGAGTGGCGCACGAGCGTGGCGCCCACGGGAACGCGCAGGGTGCCGTCGACCAGGTAGGCGGTGCGAATGAGGATGGGCGCATCCAGGTCGTGGCGACCGTCGGCGGTGGGGGTGAACAGTGCCGCGACGCCGGAGTAGTAGCCGCGGGGCTCGCGTTCGTGCCGCTGGATGACGGTGCACGCGTTCTGCATGGGCGATCCGGTGACCGTCGGTGCGAACATCGTCTCGCGCAGGATGTCCCGCGGGTCCATCGTGCTCGTGCCACGCAGCATGTACTCGGTGTGCGTCAACCGCGACATCTCCTTGAGATGCGGGCCGGTGATGCGGCCCCCGTCGCTGCAGACGGCGCTCATCATCTTGAGCTCCTCGTCGACGACCATGAAGAGCTCTTCGGTCTCCTTCGTCGACGACAGGAACGCGGTGAGCGTCTCGGCCGTGGCTCCTCCGACGGGGTGGCGGAAGGTGCCCGAGATCGGGTTCATCGTGACGACGCTGGTGCCCGCGATCGTCGCGCCGTCGCGCCGCGCGCTGACGTGGGCCTCCGGGCTCGCGCCGACCGCGAGATGACCGGGCGTGGACACGAGGAAGGTCCAGTAGGCGCCGCGTTCGTGCTCCAGCAGGGCGCGGAACCAGGTGAGTCCCGCGGTGACCGCGTCGGTGTCGACGGATGCCGTGAAGTCACGGCGGATGACGAAGTTCGCGCCTTCGCCGCGGCCGATCTCGTCGGCGATGACGCGGCGGACGATCGTCGCATACTCGTCATCGCTGACGTCGAATCCGGCGTCGGCCAGCGGAATGGTCTCGGACGGCAGCGTCGACAGCAGCGCGGCGCGCTCGACTGTCACGTGCTCGTCGACCACGAGACAGCGCAGCGGCGCGCCGTCGTCGTGGCACGCGAAGCCCCGCTCGACGACCTGCCGATAGGGCACGAGCGCCAGCACCTCTCGCGGGGTGCCCGTCGCATCCGTCAGCGGGATGTCGGACAGCAGGGGGACGTCGACCACCTCGCCGACGAGGAGCTCGACGGTGCCGGCATCCCGGGCGATCAGGGCGAACGGACGCTCCGCGCGCAGCACGGACTCCAGCGGGGAGGGGCTCGGGGTCATCGCCGGGCCTTTCTTCAGGTCGGGCGGGCTGCATTCGTCCGGGAACGAAAAGACCGCCTCGAGGGCGGTCTGTGTCGTGGGTCGCGAGCACACCGCCTCAGCGGGTGGGCCACCAGGAGGTGTTCGCGAACATGCGGTCACGATATCAGAACGAGCGATGACGATCACCGCGCAGCCCCCGCGCAGTGTGCGCGGCGTAGTCTGGTGCAGTGCCAGCAGTGAACATCGGGATGCCGCGCGTGCCGGACGTCCTCGCCCCCCGCCGCAAGAGCCGTCAGATCAAGGTCGGGAAGGTGCTCGTCGGTGGCGACGCCCCCGTGAGCGTGCAGTCGATGACCACGACGCCGACGACGAACATCAACGCGACCCTCCAGCAGATCGCCGAGCTGACGGCATCCGGCTGCGAGATCGTGCGCGTGGCCGTGCCCAGCCAGGACGACGCCGATGTGCTGCACATCATCGCGAAGAAGAGTCAGATCCCCGTCATCGCGGACATCCACTTCCAGCCCAAGTACGTCTTCCAGGCGATCGACGCCGGGTGCGGCGCGGTGCGGGTGAACCCGGGCAACATCCGCAAGTTCGACGACCAGGTCGGCGCCATCGCGAAGGCGGCGAAGGATGCCGGTGTGTCGCTGCGCATCGGGGTGAACGCCGGCTCGCTCGACAAGCGGCTGCTCGAGAAGTACGGCAAGGCGACGCCGGAGGCGCTCGTGGAGAGTGCGGTCTGGGAGGCGTCGCTGTTCGAAGAGCATGACTTCCACGACTTCAAGATCTCGGTGAAGCACAACGACCCGGTCGTGATGGTGAAGGCGTACCGCATGCTCGCCG
>ERZ778021.1609-NODE-1609-length-25050-cov-5.167153_pt1 | contig 25050 bp, 28 predicted proteins | sample MGYA00375751_ERZ778021 | MGnify/ENA primary metagenome ERZ778021 (study PRJEB29350, sample SAMN05389814) | bioreactor metagenome | isolation source: Thiocyanate stock bioreactor | place: South Africa: University of Cape Town | collected 2013-08-29 ... | reverse complement strand
CGCCGGGGTGGACGCGTTCCCGATCTGCCTCGACACCAAAGACGCCGACGAGATCATCCGGGCGGTCGAACTGATGGCGCCGACCTTCGGCGGGGTCAACCTCGAGGACATCTCCGCCCCGCGCTGCTTCGAGATCGAGGACCGGCTGAAGGAAACCCTCGACATCCCGGTCTTCCACGACGACCAGCACGGCACCGCGGTGGTGACGATGGCGGCGCTCTTCAACGCGCTGAAGATCATCGACAAGCCGATCGAGGACCTTCGCGTGCTCGTCGTCGGCCTCGGCGCCGCGGGCGTCGCGGTGACGAAAATGATGCTCGAGGCCGGGATCACGCAGATCATCGGCGCCGACCGCAAGGGCGCCCTCTCGACCGAGCGCCCTGACTATGCCTCCGGCGAGATGAACTCGACCAAGCGCTGGTACGCGGAGAACTCCAACCCGGAGAACATCCAGGGGCAGCCCGACGACGTAATAGCCGGCATGGACCTCTTCATCGGCCTCTCCGGCCCCGGAATCATCCAGGCGGACTCGCTGGCCAAGATGAACGACGACGCGATCGTCTTCGCGATGGCCAACCCGACCCCCGAGGTGATGCCCGAGGATGCCGCGCCCCACGTGCGGATCATGGCCACGGGTCGCTCCGACTACCCGAACCAGATCAACAACGTCCTCGCCTTCCCCGGCATCTTCCGCGGCGCCCTCGACGCCGGCGCTCCGCAGATCACCGAGGCGATGAAGCTCGCCGCGGCCAAAGGCATCGCCGCCGCGGTGGCCGAGGACGACCTCGCCGAGGACTACATCATCCCCAGCGTCTTCAACCGCGAAGTCGCCCCGAAGGTCGCCGCAGCGGTGGTCGAGGAGGCCAAGCGCGACGGCATCGCCCGTCTCAACGAGGAAACCGGCACCTTCACCCCGGTAGAGGCATCCTGATGCGGGTACGAGCGGTCAGATGAAGGTTCTCGTCACGGGTGCCAGCGGCCGGATCGGCAAGGCGCTCTGTGACGAACTGCTGGCCCGCGGGGACGAGGTCGTGGGACTGACCCGCGACCCCGACAAGGCGCGCGCGGCGCAGTCCCAGATCACCTGGCACGCCTGGGAGCCGACCCTGGAACGGCCCGCGGAGGCCGCCTTCGAGGGCGTCGACGGGGTCGTCAACCTGGTCGGCGAGAAGATCGCCCAGCGCTGGACCGACGAGGCCAAACGCAAGATCATGGACTCGCGCAAAGTCGCCACCCACAACCTGGTGGGGGCGATCGAGGGGCTGGCGAGGAAGCCGAAGGTGCTGGTCAGCCAGTCGGCGGTCGGCTACTACGGCAACCGCGGCGACGAGCCCTTGGACGAGTCGAGCGCGCCCGGCGAGAGCTTCGACGCCTCGGTCTGCGTCGAATGGGAGAAGGCGGCCCACGAGGTCGAGGCGGCCGGCGTGCGACTGGCGATCGTGCGGACGGGACAGGTGATGGAGACCGGCGGCGGCATCCTCGGTGAGCTCCTCCTCCCGTTCAAGCTCGGCGTCGGCGGACCGCTCGCGGGAGGCCGCCAGTGGGTGCCCTGGATCCATCTCTCGGACGAGGTCGGGATCCTGATCTGGGCCCTGGACACCGAGAGCGCCAGCGGCGTCGTCAACGGCACGGCTCCAAATCCCGTCACGAACGCGGAGTGGTCGAAGGCCCTGGGACGGGCCCTCCACCGCCCCGCCGTGCTGCCGATCCCGGGCCTCGCGGTCGAGGTGAAATTCGGCAAGGAGTTCGGCAAGGTAGCCCAGGGCGGGCAGAAGGTGTTGCCCAAACGCACCGAGGAACTCGGCTACGCGTTCAAGTACCCGGAGATCGACGGGGCGCTGCGGGATCTGGTCGGCTGACTCCGCGGGAAGCGTTCGAGGAGGGGCCCCGTGGGGGTGACCCTTCACTCACGAACTGCGGGGAGGTTCGCTCAGGGTCACCCCCACGGGGCCTACGGGCGCTTACGAAGGTTCGAGGGATTCGCGGACCGAGTCTCGGACGGAGGATGAACCCGCGCCTTCGACAGCTTTGATGATGCGCGCCATGCCTTGGCCGCCTGAGGCGTCGACGAGGAGCGGGATGCCGGCGGATTCGAGGATCGGGCGGGCGAACTTGTTGCCGGGGCCAGGAGGTTCGAGGGTGGCGACGGCGCTGGTGTCCTCGGTGGCGCGGCGGGAGTTGGCGCCGTTGGTGGCGAGATCGACCCCTCCCCCGGGCCGCTCGGTCGACGCCAGGCAGCGCACCGCAATCTTGAAGCTCCCAGCGCTCGCCCCATGCGAGCCCAACTCCGCCTTCGCCCCCCCGCAGAGCTGCGCAGCCACATAAACGCTCACCGCGGCGCCCGAAGCGTCGCCCCCGCCACAGCCCGCCACCCCGAGCCCCACCGCCGCTGCCACCAGGAGCACCGCCCCCGTAGGGAGGACCCGGGGATGACCCTGAACGAACCTCCCCGCAGTTCGTGAGAGAAGGGTCACCCCCGGGCCCTCCCCGCCAGGCCGTCCGCCGCCAGGCCATCCCCCGCCCGCTTCACCCAAAGAAGACTTCCGCCTCGGCGTAGAGCTCCTCCGGGACCGTCTTCAGCTCGGCCGTAGCCTCGGTGAGCTCGACCAGCTTGATCTCGGTGCCGCGCAGCGCCGCCATCGTGCCCCAGCGGCCTTCGTTCGCCGCGTCGATCGCGTGAAGGCCGAAGCGGGTGGCGAGGACGCGGTCGAAGGCGGTCGGGGTGCCGCCGCGCTGGACGTGGCCGAGGACGGTGGCGCGGGTCTCTTTGCCGGTGGCCCGCTCGATCTCGCCCTCCAGCCAGTGACCGACCCCGCCGAGGCGGATGTGACCGAAGGCGTCGGTCTTCGAGTCGTCGGCGTCCGGCATCCCGCCGACCGGCTTGGCGCCCTCGGCGACGACGATGATCGGGGCGAAGTGGCTGGCGAAGCGGCGGCCGACGAGATCGCAGACCGCGCCGACGTCGAACTCCCGCTCCGGGATCAGGATCGCGTTGGCGCCGCCCGCCAGGCCCGCGTGGGCGGCGATCCACCCCGCGTGCCGTCCCATCACCTCGACGATCAGCACCCGGTGGTGGGAGTCGGCGGTGGTGTGGAGGCGGTCGATCGCCTCCATCGCGATGTTGACCGCGGTGTCGAAGCCGAAGGTGTAATCGGTGGCGGAGAGGTCGTTGTCGATCGTCTTCGGCACGCCGACGACGTTCAGGTCGTGCTCTGTATGGAGCCGGGACGCGGCGCCGAGCGTGTCCTCGCCGCCGATCGCGATCAGGCCGTCGACCCCGGCCGCGGCCATGTTGGCGGCGATCCGGTCGGGCCCGTCGCCGCGGGCGAACGGGTTGGTCCGCGAGGACCCCAGGATGGTGCCGCCACGGGGCAGGATGCCGCGCACCTCGGGCACCCCGAGCGGTCGCCGATCGTCCTCCAGCGGCCCCCTCCAGCCGTCCCGGTAGCCGACGAACTCGTGCCCCTGCACGCCCGCTCCTTTGCGCACCACGGCACGGATCACCGCGTTCAACCCAGGGCAATCCCCGCCGCCCGTCAGCACGCCTATCCGCATCCGGTTAGCTTAGGGATCGATGGCCGACGGCCCTGACCTCAAGGCGATCACCGCGGCGCAGCAGCGGACCTGGTCCGACGGCGACTTCTCGATGGTCGCCGCGATGATCACGTTCGTCGCCGAAAACCTCACCGAGACGCTGACGATCCTGCCCGACGAACGCGTCCTCGACGTCGCCTGCGGCAGCGGCAACGGGGCGATCGCGGCGGCGCGGCGCTCCTGGGGCGGCGCGGTCGGAGCCGACTTCGTCCCGGCGCTGCTGGAGCGGGGACGGGAACGGGCGGCCGCCGAACGGCTCGAGGTCGAATTCGTCGAGGCCGACGCCCAAGACCTCCCCTTCGAAGACGCGAGCTTCGACGTGGTGATGTCGATCTTCGGCGCGATGTTCGCCCCCGACCAGGAGCGCACCGCAGCCGAGCTCCTCCGGGTCACCAAGCCCGGCGGCCGGATCGGGATGGCTAACTGGACCCCCGACGGGGCGCTCGCCGACTTCTTCACGATCCTCGTCAAACACACCGGCGGGCCGCCCCCGGGCACGGTGCCACCCGTCCTCTGGGGCAACGAGGAGCACGCCCGCAAGCTGTTCGGCGACGGGATCGTCGGGATGCGGGTCGAACGTCGCGTCAGCCGCCAGATCTTCCGCTCGCCCGAGCACTACCTCGACTTCTTCCGCCGCTACTTCGGCCCGATGAAGATGGCCTTCGAGAAAGTCGGCCCGGAGGGCGCGCCGGCGCTGGAAGCAGACATCCTCGCCTACCTGGAAAAGGTGAATTCGGACGAGCGCGCGCTGGTGCTCGAACCGGAGTACCTGCAGCTGGTCGCGGTGCGCGCTTAGGACGGCGCTAGGCGCGCGGACGCTCGGGCCCGGCGGGGTGCAGCCCGCGCAGGACCATGTTCACGATCACGCCGATCAGCATCACGCCGAAGAAGACGAGGCCGGCGACGCCACCCCCCTGGCCGAGCCAGGCGTAGATGATCAAAGTGACGGAAATCGCGATGAAGGTCCAGACGGCCAAGAACATGGTCGGCATCCTATCCGGCGAGGCTGACGCGCGTCTCGGCGAGGAACTCGGCGACCCCGTCGGCCGACTCGGCCGGGGTGGCGCCCTCCCCCGCGGCGCGGACCAGACGGCTGCCGATGATCACCCCGTCGGCGACCTTGCCGACCTCCGCCGCCTGCGCCGGGGTGGCGATCCCGAAGCCGACCGCGACCGGGGTCTCCCCCGCGTCGGCCTTGGTGTCGGCGACGAACTGGGCCAGCGCCGGGGGCAGCTCGCCACGCTCGCCGGTCGTCCCGGTGGTCGAGACGAGATAGATGAAGCCGCGCGCCACCTTGGCGATCGCGGCGCGCCGCGCCGGTGAGGTGGTCGGGGCGACCAGCGGCACGACCGCCAGCCCGGCCTCGATGAAGGCGTCGCGCACGTCCTCGGCCTCCCCCAGGGGCAGGTCGGGGATGATCACGCCGGCGGCGCCGGCGGCACCCGCCAGGCGCGCGAACTCGGTCGCCCCGCCGTGCGCGAGCACCATGTTCACGTAGACCATCATCACCACCGGGATCCGGTCGGAGACCGCTTCGCAGACCTCCAGCGCGGTGCGCAGGGTGGCGCCCTCCGCCAGCGCCTGGGTGTCGGCGGCGTGGATCGTGGGACCGTCGGCGAGCGGGTCGGAGAACGGCACCCCGAGCTCGATCAGGTCGGCCCCGGAATCGACGTAGGCGCGCGCCACGGCAAGCCCCGACTCGCGGTCGGGGAAGCCGGCCATCATGTACGGCATCAGCGCCGCGCGCCCCTCGTCCTTGGCCGCGGCGAAGGCGTCGCGGATCCGCTGCTCGCCGGCGATCGTCATCCGACCTCGGAGATCTCTTCGCCCTCGACCCGACGGGTGTACTCGGCCAGGTCCTTGTCGCCGCGGCCGGAGAGGCAGAGGACGTCGAACCCCTCCCCCTCGAGCGGATTCTCCAGCAGCCAGGCGATCGCGTGGGAAGACTCCAGCGCCGGGATGATCCCCTCCAGCCGCGCCAGCTCGCGCAGTGCCCCGAGCGCGCCGTCGTCGGTCACCGCGAAGTACTTCGCCCGGCCGGTATCGCGCAGGTAGGCGTGCTCGGGCCCGGTCCCCGGATAGTCGAGCCCCGCCGAGACCGAGGGCGCTTCGAGGATCTGGCCCTCCTCGTCGGCGACGATCGCCGAGAGCGAGCCGTGCAGCACGCCGGTCGAGCCGTGCCCGAGCGAAGCGCCGTGACGGCCGGTCTCGATCCCGTCGCCGCCCGCCTCGACCCCGACCAGCGCCACCTCGGCGTCATCGATGAACGGGGCGAAGATGCCGATCGCGTTGGAGCCGCCGCCGACGCAGGCGATCACCCGGGCCGGCAGCGCGCCCTCGGCCGCCAGCGACTGCGCCCGCGCCTCCTCGCCGATCACCCGCTGCAGGTCCCGCACCAGCGCCGGGTAGGGCGCCGGCCCGACCGCCGAGCCGATCACGTAGTGGGTCGTCTCGACGTTCGCGACCCAGTCGCGGATCGCCGCCGAGACGGCCTCCTTCAGGGTCCGGGCACCCGCCTCGACCGGCGCCACCTCGGCGCCCAGCAGCTTCATCCGCTCGACGTTCGGCGCCTGGCGGCGGATGTCCTCGGTGCCCATGTAGACGATGCATTCGAGGCCGAGCAGCGCGCAGGCGGTCGCGGTGGCGACGCCGTGCTGGCCCGCCCCGGTCTCGGCGATGATCCTCTGCTTGCCCATCCGCTGAGCCAGCAGCGTCTGCCCGAGCGCGTTGTTGATCTTGTGGGCGCCGGTATGGGCGAGGTCCTCGCGCTTCAGGTAGACCCGCGAGCCGACCCGCTCGGAGAGGCGCTCGGCGAGGTAGAGCGGCGTCGGGCGGCCGATGAAGTCCCGCCGCAGGGCATCCTGGCGCTGGTTGAAGGCCGGATCGTCGCGCGCCTCTTCCCAGGCCGCGGTCAGTTCGTCCAGGGCCGCGATCAGCGTCTCAGGGACGTAGCGGCCCCCGTACGGGCCGAAACGCTGCGGAATAGCCGCCCGCGTACTCTGCTCTCGCTCGCTCGCGCTCATCATCACCGGAAGTCTCGCTCACTCACTTTCGCGTCCGCCGCGGGCGGGTGGACCCCGTCACGCGATTACGGCCTGCTGGGCGTTCTCGAAGAAGGCGGCCATCGCGGCGTGGTCCTTGCGGCCCGGCTCGGCCTCGACCCCGCTGGCGACGTCGACCGCGTAGGGATGGACGACCTCGATCGCCGCAGCGACGTTCTCCGGGCGCAGCCCGCCGGCGAGGACCGCGGGGACGTCGGAGCGGTGCCCGCGCAGGAGCTCCCAGTCGAAGCTCTCGCCAGAGCCGCCCCAGAGGCCCTTGGCGCGGCGGTCGAACAGGTGGAAGTCGGTGCGGTAGGCCTCGGCGCCGTGGACGTCGGCGGCGGAGGAGACGTGGACCGCCTTGATCACCTTCACCCCGGCGCGGCGGGCGACCTCGCTGCAGAAGGAGGCCCCCTCCTCGCCGTTCAGCTGGACCATTGAGAGCTGCTCGTCCTCGACCGCGCGGACGACCTCGGCCAGGGTCGGGTTCACGAACACCCCGACGATCTCGGCCTTGCGCCGGAACGCGGCGGCGATCTCGGCGGCGACGGCGGGTCGGGCGTGGCGGGGCGAGTCCTCGTAGTGGATCAGGCCGATCGCCCACGCCCCGAGGCGCACCGCCTCGGCGGCGTCGTCCAGATTGGTAATCCCGCAGAACTTGACGCGCATTCCGTCCAGATTACGTGACGCCCCACCCGATGCGTTCGCAGTTATGGCCGGATAGCGGCCAGAAGTGCGAACTCACCGGTCCGGGGCGAAAAAGAACCGCCCGAGGGGCCGGACTCCCCCCGGGCGGCGGTGTGCTTCCCTCAGCCTTTCGGCGAGGCTTCTTCGACCTTCGCGGGCCGTTTGCCCAGCGTCACGGTCGCAGTCTTTTCCTTGCCACCTCGGAGGATCTTCAGCGTCACTTCTTCGCCGACCTTCTTCGAGTTGACGAGTTCGATGATTTCTTCCATGCCCTTGATCTTCTTGCCGTCGGCTTCGGTGACGATGTCGCCGCCGAGGGTGATTTCGGCGCCGTCGATCGTCGCCTTCGTGGTGCCGCCTTCGACTCCGGCCTTGTCGGCGGGGCCGCCTTTTTCGACCGACTGGATCAGGACGCCTTCGGAGACCGGCAGGTTGACCGCCTTCGCCAGTTCGGGGGTGATCGTGCCACCCTCGATGCCGAGGTAAGCGTGTTCGACGCTGCCTTTGGTTTCCAGTTCGTGGATCACGGCTTTGGCGGTGTTGATCGGGATCGCGAAGCCGATGCCGACGTTCCCGTCGGCGCCGTTGCCGCCGGTCTCGATCTGCGAGTTGATGCCGATCACTTCGCCCTGCGAGTTGATCAGCGGGCCGCCCGAGTTACCGGGGTTGATCGCCGCGTCGGTCTGGATCACGTTGTCGATCGAGAAGCCGTTGGGCGCCTGAATCTGGCGCTGGAGCGCCGAGACGATGCCGCTGGTGACGGTCCGATCGAGCCCGAAGGGGTTGCCGATCGCGACCACCGGGTCGCCGACTTCCATCTTGCTGGAGTCGCCCAGGGTCAGCGGGGTGAGTTCGCTGGTCGGTGCTTCGACCTGGATCAGGGCGAGATCGGAGGCGGGGTCGGTGCCGACCACTTCGGCGGTGTACTCCTTGTCGGATTCGCCGAGTTTCACCTGGATCTTCGAGGCGCCTTCGATCACGTGGTTGTTGGTGAGGATGTGCCCCTTGTCGTCGAGGACGATGCCGGAGCCGGTCGCGGTGCCGCCGCTCTGCGATTCCGGTTCGACGAAGGGGTTGAAGCTTTCGGTTTCTTCCGGTTCCAGTTCCGATTCGATGAAGGCGACGCCGTTGCCGTCGGCCTTGTAGATCTGGTCGACGGTGTTGCCGCTTTCGCCTTCGGTCTTGGAGACGATCGGCGCGGCGCTCGACTGCTGGATCGTGGTCGTGCCGCCGCCGCTGGACTTCACCGCACCGGTCAGCAGCAGGATCGCGCCGACCACGGCGACGACCGCGCCGCCGAGCAGCGCCGAGCCGAACGACGAACGGAAGAAGCCTTGCTTCTTCTCCGCCTTGCCCGGGGTGTCCGCGCCGCCTTGCATGCCGATCTGGTTGTCCGGTTTCTCGTCCATGGCGGGCAGGATTGCGTAGACCTGTGACGCGCCCTTAAAGCAAGTCCTAAAGTTTTCTAAAGAGGTGAAGGCGCGCCGCAAGGTGGACGGTAAGGCGAAACGTCGGCAGGTTCCTGAGAGACAACTGGGAGGGGGACGCAGGGGCCGGCGAAGGACGAGGTAAGGGACCCGGCCCTCTCGCAGGCGGTCCGGGCAGGCTGTGACCGCCTACGAGAGGGCCGTCCCACGGGCTTAAGGAGGTCCGATCGCGCCGTCGACTTTCACCCTGCCCTGGCATGGTCAAAGTCGACGGCGAGTGAGTTGACCTTGCCCTGTGAACCGACCCGCGCACTTCCCGCCGAAAGCCTCGCGTCGAGCCCCCGCCGCAGGGGCCTGAGCCCTCGCCCCCCGTGGAATCGACCCGCTAGTAGCGGTGTTCGCGCGTCTCGTCGGCGCCGGTCAGCTCGCGCGTCTTCAGCTCCGGGTCGGCGGCCGTCATCAGGGCGCCGCCGATCAGGACCGCGTCGACGCCGACCCGGTCGAGCTCCATCAGCTCCTCGCGTCCCGAGATCCCGCTCTCGGCGACGACGGTCTTCCCGGCCGGCACGTCGGGCATCAGCTCGAAGGTGGTCTGGATGTCGACCCGCTGCTCGTCGAGATCGCGGTTGTTGATCCCGATCACCTCGGCGTCGACCTCGAGCGCCCGCTCGAGCTCGTCGGCGTCGTGCACCTCGACCAGGCAGTCGAGGTCGAGCGCCCGCGCCTCCTCGTAGAGCGCCCGCAGTTCGCGATCGGAGAGCGCCCGGACGATCAGCAGCACCGCGTCGGCGCCGTAGACCGCCGCCTCGTAGAGCTGGTAGGGGTCGACGATGAAGTCCTTACGGATGATCGGCAGGGTCGCCGCGCCGCGCGCCGCGCGCAGGTCCTCGAGCGAGCCGCCGAAGTGGGGCGCGTCGGTCAACACCGAGAGCGCCGCCGCGCCGCCGCGCTCGTAGGCGGCGACGTGGGCACCGACGTCGGCGCCGGGGGCGATGTCGCCGGCGCTCGGCGAGCGCCGCTTGAACTCGGCGATCACCGAGAGGCCCGGACGGACCAGGGCCTCCTGGAACGGGCGGTCTTCGCCCCGTCCGGAGAGTTGCGCCTCGAGCTCTGCCACGGGCAGATCACGCTTGCGCGCTTCCACCCCGTCTCGGGCGCCGTCGATCAGCTCGTCGATGATTCCCACTTGAACGAAGACAGACTAGCCGGCGCTTCGGCCCGTTGCAGCGATGAGCTTGTCCAACAGGCCGGCAGCCGCGCCGGAATCGACCGCTGCCGCGGCTTTCCCGACCCCGTCCTCGAGATCGGCGGCGAGCCCGCCGACGTAGATCGCGGCGGCGGCGTTCAGCAGGACGATGTCGCGGTGAGGGCCGGGATGGCCCGCCAGCACGGCGCAGGTGGCGTCGGCGTTCTCCGCCGGCGTGCCGCCCTTGATTTCCTCCAGCTCCAGCGGCGCCAGCCCGAACTGGCCGGGCTCGACGAACCACTCGGCCGTGCGGCCGTCGAAGACCTCGATCACCCGGGTCGGGGCCGACAGGGAGAGCTCGTCCACGCCGTCCTCGGCGCTGACCACCAGCGCGCGCACGGTGCCGAGGCCGATCAGCGCCTCGGCGATCGTCTCCTGGTAGAAGCGATCGGCGACCCCGACCAGCTGCCGGGTGGCCCCCGCCGGGTTGGTCAGCGGGCCGAGGAAGTTGAAGACGGTGCGCACGCCGAGGCCGGCGCGGGCCGGGCCGACGTGGGCCATCGCCGAATGGTGGCGCTGGGCGAACATGAAGCCGAAGCCGACCTCGTCGATACAGCGGCCGACCTCCTCCGGATCGAGGTCGACGTTCACCCCGAGCGCCTCGAGCACGTCGGCGGAGCCCGATTTCGAGGTCGCCGAGCGGTTGCCGTGCTTGGCGACCGGGCAGCCCGCGGCGGCGGCGACCAGCGCCGCGGTGGTCGAGATGTTGAAGGTGGTCGGGCCGCCGCCGGTGCCGGCGGTGTCGACCAGGTCAGGGCGGTCGGTGTGGACCGGAGTGGCGAGCGAGCGCATCGTCCGCGCCAGCCCGACCAGCTCGGAGACCGTCTCCCCCTTCGCCCGCAGGGCGATCAGGAAGGCGCCGGTCTGGATCGGCTCGGCCCGCCCCTCCATGATCTCCGAGAGCACGGTCGAGGCGTGGTCGGCGGTCAGGTTCTCCCCGGCGCAGATCTGGTCGATCGCACGGCTGACGACATCGTTAGGCATCTAGCGATCCTCCCCGAGGAAGTTGGCCAGTAGGTGCTTCCCGTGCGGCGTCAGCACCGACTCGGGATGGAACTGGACGCCCTCGGCGGGCAGCTCCTTATGACGGGCGCCCATCACCACGTCGCCGAGGTGGGCGGTCAGCTCGAGCTCGTCCGGGAGGTCCGGGTCGGCGATCAGCGAGTGATAACGGCCGGCGACCATCGGCGAGGGCAGGCCGGAGTAGATCGTGCGCCCGTCGTGGACGATCTCGGCGTCCTTGCCGTGGACCGGTTCGCCCTGGACGACCTTGCCGCCGAAGACCTCGACCATCGCCTGGTGGCCGAGGCAGACCCCGAGCACCGGCGTGCCGGCCTCGGCGAAGGCGCGGATCGCCTCGCCGGAGATCCCGGCCTCGGCAGGCGTGCAGGGGCCGGGTGAGACGAGCAGGCGGTCGGCGCCTCGCTCGAGCAGCTCGCCGACCTCGGCCTTGTCGTTGCGGACCACCTCCAGCTCGGCGCCGAGCTCACCCAGGTACTGGACCAGGTTGTAGGTGAAGGAGTCGTAGTTGTCGATCACGAGGACGCGCATGGTGTGTGGCTCCGGCGGCTCAGGCCCAGTCCGGCTGGGCGCAGGCGATCTCGACCGCGCGGACCACGGCGCGCGCCTTGTTCACCGACTCGTTGTACTCGTAATTCGGCTTCGCGTCGGCGACCGTGCCGCCGCCCGCCTGCACGTGGAGGCGGCCGTCCTTCGCCACCACGGTGCGGATGTGGATCGCCGTGTCGAGGTCGCCGTCCCAGCTCAGGTAGCCGATCGCGCCGCCGTAGGAGCAGCGCTTCACCTTCTCCAGCTCGTCGATGATCTGCATCGCCCGTACCTTGGGCGCGCCGGAGAGCGTCCCGGCGGGGAGCGTCGAGCGCAGCACGTCCATCGCCGTCACCCCCTCGCGCAGCTTTCCTGACACCTTGGACACGATGTGGAGGACGTGCGAGTAGGTCTCGATCTGCATCAGCTCGTCGACGGTGACCGAGCCGTACTCGCAGACCCGGCCGAGGTCGTTGCGGCCGAGGTCGACCAGCATCACGTGCTCGGCCCGCTCCTTCGGGTCGTTGATCAGGCGCTCGGCGAGCCGGCGGTCCTCCTCGGCGGACTTGCCGCGCGGCGAGGTGCCGGCGATCGGCCGCGTCTCGACGATCCCGTCGTGCACCTTCACCAGCGGCTCGGGCGAGGCGCCGGCGATCTGGAAGTCGCCGAAATCGATGTAGTACATGTAGGGCGAGGGATTGACCGTGCGCAGGCCGCGGTAGACCGAGAAGGCCTCGACCGGCGCGTCGGCGCTGAAGCGCTGCGAGGGAACGACCTGGAAGGCGTCGCCGGCGTGCACGTACTCGACGATCCGCGCGACCGCGGCTTCGAACTCCTCGCGCTCGAAGTTGGAGGTGAACTCGGGCGGCTTGACCACGCTCGTCGCGGCGGGCTGCGGGACGGCGCCGCGGAGGCGCTCGCGCATCTCGACGATCGTCGCCGCGGCGCGGGCGTAAGCGGCGTCGAAGTCCTCCTCGTCGTCGGCGATCACGCAGGCGAGGATCGTCAGCTCGTGGCGCAGGTGGTCGAAGACCAGCATCGCGTCGGTGACCATCAGGGCCATGTCGGGGAGGCCCAGCTCGTCGGGATTCGGCTCGCCGAGCGGCTCGACCGTGCGCACCAGGTCGTAGCCGAAGAAGCCGACGGCGCCGCCTGTGAAGGGCGGCAGGTCCTCTACCGGGGCGGGTTTGTAGGCGGCGAAGCGGGCGGCGACGGCGCCGTAGGGATCGTCCTCGGGCTCGACCTTGGTCGGCGCGCCGCCGGTCAGTGCCAACTGGGCGCCGGCCCATTCGGAGAGCTCGCCTTCGGCCCAGCGGAGCACCGCGCGGGGGCGGAGGCCGACGAAGGAGTAGCGGCCGACCTGGCCCTGCTCGGCCGACTCCAGCAGGAAGCATGGAGCCCCCTCCGGCTCGCCGGCGCGGAGCTTCAGGAAGGCGGAGACGGGGGTCTCGGTGTCCTCGACAAAGCGGGCGCGGATCGGGACCACGTTGCCCTCGCGAGCCAGCTCGCGGGCGCGCTCCAGGGTCGGCTCGAGGCGTAGCTCGGGCTCGGCGGCCACCTCAGCCGGCACGGTCGTTCAGCTCCTCGAACACCGCCGACTGCGGCACGCCGCGGGCGGCCAGCAGCACGGCGAGGTGGTAGAGCACGTCGGCGGCCTCTTCGGCGACCCGCTCGTCGGTCTCTTCGCGGGCGGCGCGGACCACCTCCTCGGCCTCCTCCTCGACCTTTTCGCCGATCAGCGTCGGGTCATCCAGCAGCTGCACGGTATAGCTGCCCTCGGGGCGCTCGGCGGCACGGCTCTTCAGCGTGCGCTCCAGTGCCGGGAGCGCCTCGTGGACGACGCGGCGCGGCTCACCGGGGGCGGCCGGAGCGTCCTTGTCGGGGGCGGCGGCACCGCCGACCTCGCGGTAGAAGCAGCTGCGCTCCCCCGTGTGGCAGGCGTTGGCGGTCGGCGCGACGATCGCCAACACGGCGTCGCCGTCGCAGTCGTAGCGGAGCCGGCGCACCGCCATCGTCGCCCCCGAGGTTTCGCCTTTGCGCCAGATCTCGTCACGAGAGCGGCTGTAGAAGTGCATCTCCCCCGTGTCGACCGTCATCTGCAGGGCTTTCTCGTTCAGGTAGGCGAGCATCAGCACCTCGCCGGTGGACTCGTCCTGCACCACGCACGGCACCAGGCCACGCTCGTCAAAGGAAATTTCGGAAAACACGGGAAAGGGATCGTAGAGGGCCGCCGGCTACTCGATGCCGAGCCGGTCGAGCATGTCCTCGTCGCGGCGCCAGTTGCGCCGCACCCGCACGTTCAGGTCGAGGTGGACCTGGGCGCCCAGCTCGCGCTCCAGCGAGCGCCGCGCCGCGGTGCCGATCTCACCGATCTTGGCGCCGCCGCGGCCGATCAGGATCCCCTTCTGGGACTCCGTCTCCGCCCAGATCTCGGCGACGACGGTGACCAGGCCGTCCGCGCGCGGCTCGATGCTCTGCACTTTCACCTCGACCGAGTGCGGGATCTCCTGCCGCGTCCGGTTCAGCACCTGCTCGCGGATCAGCTCGGCGAGGAGCAGCTCCGAGGACTGGTCGGAGGAGTCCTCCGGCGGGTACATGTACGGCCCCTCGGGGACCAGCTCGCCGAGCCGGTGGAGCAGCTCGTCGAGGCCGCTGCCGTCGCGCGCGCTGATCGGGAAGACCTCGTCGACGCCGGGCAGGTCGGCCGCGGCGCTGAGCGCCTCGACGGTGCCGCCGCGGGCGAGCTTGTCGCACTTGTTGACCGCGCAGATGACCGGGATTTCGTCGCGGGCGGCTTTCAGCAGGCCGGCGATGAAGCGGTCCCCGGGGCCGACGCCCTCCTCGCCGTTGATCACCAGGAGCGCCACGTCGGAGTCGGCCAGCTCGCGCTCGACCCGCGCCTGCATCCGTTTGGTCAGCGCGTCGCGGGGGCGCTGTACGCCGGGCAGGTCGACGAGGACCAGCTGCCGTTCGGCGGCGACATCGGTGGCGACGCCGCGGATCGCTCGCCGGGTCGTCTGCGGGCGCATCGAGACGATCGCGACGTGGCGGCCGACGAGGGCGTTGACCAGCGTCGATTTGCCGACGTTCGGCCGGCCCGCGAGTCCGATGAAGCCGGAACGCGTGCTCACCCGGCCGCCCGATCCTGGCCCAGCGACTCCAGAATCTCGGTCTGCAGCGCGAGCATCTCGCCGCCGTCGGTCTCGTGGTCGTGGCCGCAGAGGTGGAGGACGCCGTGGACGACGGTCTCGGCGAGTGTCATGTCGACGCAGAGCTCGGGGCAGATGGCGACGTCGCCGAGCTCTCGCGGCCCGGGCGCGGGACCGAGTCCGTCGATCGGGAAGGAGAGCACGTCGGTCGGTTCTTCCTTGCCCCGGTGCTCGCGGTTCAGCTCCCGGATCCGCTCGGCGTCGACGATCTCGACCGCGAGGTGGCCCTCGTCGACGCCGACCGCGGCCAGCGCCGCCGCGACCGGCTCGCGCAGGTCTTCGGGCACGTCAGACAGGTCGACCGGCACTGTGACGGTCGTAGGCGGCGACGATCCGTTGGACCAGCTTATGGCGGACGACGTCCTCGCCGCCGAACTCGATGAAGGAGATTTCTTTCACCTCGTCGAGGATGTCGCGGACCGCCATCAGGCCCGACCGCTGGTCGGTGGGCAGGTCGATCTGGGTGACGTCGCCGGTGACCACCATGCGCGAGCCGAAGCCGAGCCGGGTGAGGAACATCTTCATCTGCTCGGGCGTCGTGTTCTGCGCCTCGTCGAGGATCACGAAGGAGTCGTTCAGGGTGCGGCCGCGCATGAAGGCGAGCGGCGCCACCTCGATCACGTTGCGCTCGAAGTAGCCGTTCACGCGGTCGGGGTCGAGCATGTCGTAGAGCGCGTCGAAGAGCGGGCGCAGGTAGGGATCGACCTTGGCCTGGATGTCACCGGGGAGGAAGCCGAGCCGCTCGCCGGCCTCGACCGCAGGCCGGGTGAGGATGATCCGCTGCACCTTGCGTTCGGTCAGGGCGGCGGCCGCCATCGCGACCGCGAGGAAGGTCTTGCCGGTGCCGGCCGGGCCGATCCCGAAGGTGATCGTGTTGCGGCGGATCGAGTCGACGTAGCGTTTCTGGTTCAGCGTTTTCGGCGCGACTTTGGTGTTGCGGTGGCGCCAGACGACATCGTCGAGGATCGCCGCCGGGCTCTCTTCCGCGTCGAGCGCCCCGGCCACCGCTTCCACGGTCCCGGGGACCACGTCGTGGCCCTGCTCGATCAACTCGACCATCTCGTCGACCACCGTCGCCGCCTCCTGCAGGTCGGTGTCGTCGCCGTCCAACGTGAGCACGTTGCCGCGCAGGTGGATTTCGACGGGCAGGCGGTCGCGCAGCCCGCGCAGGACCGAGTCCTCGGAGCCCGCAAGCTCGGCGGCGACGTCGTTGTCGAGGGTCAGCTGGCGGCGGGGCACCTAGGCACCCAGCTCCTTCCGCACCGCGGCGCTGACCCGCTTGCCGTCGGCGCGCCCGGCGATCTTCGGCATCAACGCCGACATCACCTGGCCCATTTGCTTCTGCTCGGTGGCGCCGGTCTCGGCCACCGCCTCGGCGACCAGGCCGTCGAGCTCCTCGTCGGAGAGCTGGGCGGGCAGGTAGCCCTGGATCAGCTCCGCCTCGAAGCGCTCGGCGGCGGCCTGCTCAGCCCGCCCGGCACCCTCGAAGGCCTCGGCCGCCTCGACCCGTTTCTTCCGTTCGCGCTGCAGCACCGCGACCTCGTCGCCTTTGCCCAGCTTGGCATCCTGCTGGAGCGCGTCGACGACCAGCCGCAGCGCCGCGGCCTTATCCCGTTCGCGAGCTTTCATCGCCACCCGCACGTCGTCTTGCACCTGCTCCAGAACGCTCATGCGATGAAGGTTAGACGGCCGCGTCGGGCGTGATCGCGAGACCTTTGGAGACGAGGTCCTTGATGTCGAGGCTGACCAGGGTCCAGCCTTCGCGGCGGGCCGCCGCCACGTAGGAGGCGTCGTAGGCGGTGAGGCCGTGCTCGGCCGCGATCGAAAGCGCCGAATGCATCAGCATCGGGTCCGGAGCGACGATCGCGCTGCCGCAGCGCTCACCTATCAGCCGACAGATGTCAACGGCCTCCGCAGCTCGTCCGTCGCGGGCACCGAGCGTGTTGGCGATCTCGTAGAGCGCCAGGGTCGAAGTGCCAACGGCTTGATCCGTATCGAGCACCAAGGATCGACAGGCCTCGACCCAAGCCGATTCCGAATCCTTGCTCTCGTGCCAGATCCCGGCGTCGAGCAGTAACCGCTCAGTGCCAGGGCTTGCCGGTTTCATGGCCTTCCTTGATCTTCTGCACGGCGTTTCCCCCGAGAGGGATGGGGGGCCCGAGCAGCTCTTCGAACTCCTTCTTCCGCCGCGCGTTGTCCGCAGCGATCTCCTGCTCGGCAAGCCGCTGCAGAAAGCCGCTGCGGGTCTCCGCGGAGCGCTTCGCGTATTCGTCGATCCGGCCGAGCAGATCGTCAGGAAGTGAGATGAGGACCTTGGCCACCTCGAAAGTATATCCGGTATTTCCGACGGCAACTGGGGGCATGGGGGAACCGTCTCAGGGAAATGCGCGCGCGTGGTGCGCGGAATGCAAATTCTGTGTGCCAGTTCTACGCCGGGACCCTGAACTCGACCCGGCGGACGTCGCCGAGCGGCATCTGCAGGAAGCGGGTGGCGACGTCGCCGAACGAGGACACCGGGCCGGTGCAGAAGAACTCGTAGGCCCCCTCCTCGTCGCCCTCGCGGGCGAGGCCGGAGCGCTCCAGGGTGCGCTGGACCGCGGCGGCGACGGCGTGGCCGCCGCTGACCAGCCGCACGTTGCGGCCGAGGATCCGCTGCAGCATCGGCGCCACCAGCGGGTAGTGGGTGCAGCCCAGGATCAAGGTGTCGATGCCCGCCTCGCGCAGCGGCGCGCAGTACCCGCGCGCCATCTCCATCGTCTCCTCGTCGAACAGTGAGCCGTCCTGGATGAAGGGGGCGAGGCGTGGCGCCGCCACCTCGATCACGTCGAGCGCCCGCCCCTGCGCCTCGAGCGCCCGACGGTAGGCGCCGCTCTCGACCGTGTTCTTCGTCGCCAGCACGCCGACGCGGCCGTTGTCGGTGATCGCGGCGGCGATCTCGGCCTGCGGGGCGACCACCGGGACCACCTCGACCCCGTGCTCGGCGGCGACCGCGCGGACCACGTCCTCGCCGATTGCCGTCGCCGTATTGCAGGCGATGACGACCAGCTTCACACCCCGCCGCAGCAGCGACTCGGTGATCGCCGCGATCCGTTCCCGCAGCCGCGCCGGGTCGCGACCGCCGTAGGGGAACATCGCCGTGTCGCCGAGGTAGACGTAGTCCTCCTGCGGCAGCGCCACCAGGCACTCGTGGAGGACGGTGAGCCCGCCGACGCCGGAGTCGAACATGGCGACCGGCAGCGCCGCGTCGATCAAAGGAATGGCTTGTAGGCCATGATGAAAATCGTTACCACGACGAGGAGGCCGGTGGCCGCTCCCACCTGAGCGATTTTCTGACTGATCGCGTCGAACTCGGGGCTGACCGCGTCGCCGGCGGCGGCGTCGCGATCGGCGATCTCCTGCAGTTTCGCCATCTGCGGGGCGAAGAAGCCGTGCTGGAGGCCGAACAGGGCGATGATCGCGAGGAAGCCCCAGACGACGAAGAACTGGCTGCCCTTCCAGACGCTGCCGCTGGTGGCGAGGACGACGATCCCGGCGACCAGGATCAGGATCATCGCGGGATTGACCAGCACGCGGTCGACCTTGCGCATCCCGGCGATCAGTGCAGGTGCCGAGCGCGGGTATTTCGGCAGGACGGAGAAGAGGATCCCGTAGCCGAAGGTGGCGCCGAGCAGGACCACACCCATGATGTGGAGGAACAGGAAGATCTTGTAACCGGCGTCGCCGATCATCGCGAGGGCCATGGGGGCACCTTATAGCGGGCGTCGGAGCAAAAGGGCCGCCCAATCGCCCATCTGACGCCGATCGTGCTCGGCGAATCCGGCGGGGGCGAAGGCGGCGGCTACCTCATCCAGCTCGGGGGGCAGGATTCCGGAGAGGACGAGGGTTCGGGCCGCAGTAGCGGGGACCTGGGGGTGACCCTCTCTCACAACAGCGGGGAGGTTCGTTCGGGTCACCCCCGGGTCCCCGCTGAGGTGGCCGGCAATTGCTCGGAGGATCGGGGACGTCATGTTCGCCACCACGGTCGGGGAGAGCTGCGGGAGGCTTTCCCGCAGGTTCATGCGGTGGAAGCTGACGGGCGCTCCGTTCACCTCGGCATTCGCGGTCGCGGCCTCGATCGCGGCGGGCTCGTGGTCGTAGCCGGCGACCGGGGACCAGCCGAGTTTGGCGGCGGCGATCGCGAGGACGCCGGAGCCGGAGCCCAGGTCGGTCAGGGCGCCGTCGTTCTCGCCCCCGTCGGCGAGCTCGAGGAGGTACTCGAGACAGAGGCGGGTGGTCGGGTGGGCACCGGTGCCGAAGGCCTGGCCGGGATCGACGATCAGGTCGATCGCCCCCTCCCGCTCCGGCTCCCACGAGGGCCGCAGCCAAAGGCGTTCGCCGACCAGCAGCGGTTTGTGAAAGTCCCGCCAGCGGTCGGCCCAGTCGTCGGGGATCTCGGCCGAGCTCACCTCGATCGGCCGCCCGGCGACCACGGCCTCGATCGATCCCAACTCCGGCAGCTCCCCCTCGCCGCCGTAGATCGCGTACTCGACGTAGCCGGGGCCGCGCTCCTCCTCGACCCCGTTCGGCGCCAGCACGGTCAGCTCGGCGAGCACCAGGTCGGCCTGGTCGGGACTGCACCGCACGGCGAGGCGGATCACGAGGTTCCGAGCCGGCTAGCGGAAGACGTTGCGCATGCGGCCGAAGAAGCCGTCGCCGTGCTGGGGCTCGAGGTTGTCGGGCCCGAGCGTGCCGTCGAGCCGCTCGGCGATCTCCCGCTGCTCCTCGGAGAGGTTGGTCGGCACGACGACCTCGACCACGACCCGCTGGTCGCCGCGCTTGCGCCCGCCGAGCCGCGGCAGGCCGGCGCCGCGCAACGTCTCCTCGTGGCCGGGCTGCACTCCCGCCTCGAGCTCGATCTCCCGCTCGCCCTCGAGCGTCGACACGGTCACCGTGGTCCCCAGCATCGCCTCGGTCGCCGCGATCCGCACCGAGCTCACCAGGTCGGTGCCCTGGCGCTGGAAGCGGCCGTCGGCGGCGACGGCAACCTCGATGTAGAGGTCGCCCGCCGGGGCGCCCGGCTCACCCGCGTGGCCGGCCCCGCTGACCCGCAGGCGCTGGCCGTCCTCGATCCCGGCCGGGACGTCGATCGTCTTCGTCACCTGGCCCTGGGTGCGGCCGACGCCGTCGCAGACCTCGCAGGGGGTGTCGGGGACTTTGCCGGAGCCGTGGCAGACGTCGCAGGGTACGGCGCGGACCATCTGGCCGAACGGCGTCCGGGTCACCTGGCGCAGCTGGCCGGCGCCGCCGCAGCGGTCGCAGGTCTCGATCGGCGTCCCCGGCTCGGCGCCGTTGCCGTGACAGTGGGAGCAGACGACCACCGCCTGGAAGGAGACCTCACGCTCGACCCCGGTCGACACCTCGTCGAGGGTCAGTTCGGTCTGCACCAGGAGGTCGCCGCCGGGCGCCGGCCCGCCGCCGCCGAACCCGCCGCCGAAGGCCTGACCGAAGAGCGAGGAGAAGATGTCGTCGAAGGAGCCGAATCCCGCGCCCGGGTCGAAGCCGCCGGAGCGCAGGCCCTCGGCACCGTACTGATCGTAGGTGCTGCGACGGTCGGCGTCGGAGAGCACCTCGTAGGCCTCGGCCGCCTCCTTGAAGCGGGCTTCGGCCTCGGGGTCGTGCCCGGTCACGTCGGGATGAAGTTCGCGGGCGAGGCCGCGAAAGGCTTTCTTGATTTCCGCATCCGAGGCGTCACGGGAGACGCCCAGAACGTCGTAGTAGTCACGTGCCATAAGTTGGTCTTGCGGGTGTGAGGGGCTGCTGGCTAGTCGTCGTAGACGGTCTCGAAGTAACGGGAAAGCTCACGGGCGGCCACCCGGACGGAGGCGATCGCGGTCGCGTAGTCCATCCGCCGCGGGCCGACCACGCCGACCGCGCCGAGGTTGCGATGGCCGAGACCGTAGTTGGCGCCGACGACGCTTGCCGAGCGCAGGGTCGGCTGCGGGTTCTCGTCGCCGATCCAGAGGAAGACGGAGCGCTCGGCGAGCGAGGAGCGCAGCATCTGCAGGACGTCGGCGCGGCGCTCCAGCGCCTGCATCAGTTCGTCGGCGCGCGGCAGGTCGTCGATGTGGGCTTCGCCGAGGAGCCGGGCGGCGCCGTCGACGTAGAGGTCGCCGCCGTCCTCGGGTTCGAGTCCGGTGAAGGCGGGCGCCAGGCGGGAGACGAAGCGCGCCTCGAGCGGGCCGAGCTCCGGGTCGGCCAGCCGCGTGGCGATCATCCGGGCACCGATCCCGAGCCCCGTGAGCCGCTCGTTGAGGTAGCTGGAAGCCCACTCGACCAGGCCGGTGTCGACGGTGGTCTCGAAGTCGAAGACGCGGCGGGCGACGTCGCCGGTCGAGGCGATCACGATCACGACGACGCGGTTCGACTGCAGGCGCAGGACCTCGACCCGGTGGATCGTCGTCGCCGCACCGAGATGCGGCGCCGTGGCCATCGCGACGAGGTCCGTGACCCGGGCGAGCGCCGCGGTCGTCTCGCGCATCGCCTCGTCGACCTCGCGGCGCAGGCGCGACAGCTCCAGCTCGACCCGCGTGTCCCCGGGCCCCTGCCCCGATTCCAGCAGCAGGTCTACATAACGTCGATAGCCGGAGTCGGTGGGGACCCGGCCGGCCGACGTATGCGGATGGGTCAGATACCCCTCCGCCTCGAGCAGCGCCAACTCAGCCCGGACCGTCGAGGGCCCCCAATCGACCCCCGGCATCTCCGCCACCTCTTTCGACGGCACCGGCCGCGCCGACGCGAGATAAGCGTCGACCACCAGCCGCAAGATCAGTTCTTGGCGCTCGGTCAGCACCCCTAAAGCTTAGGAGGCGCCGCCCCCGAGCCCCCGCAGCCCGCGAAGCGAGCCTCCAGCACGCGCCCACAGGCGGGGGCGGGGTGCCCCCTGAACGAACCTCCCCGCTGTTGTGAGAGAAGGGGGCACCCCGCCCCCGTCCCCTACAGCTCGAGCTCCGCCCGAGCGTTACGGATGATCCGATTGTCGCCCTGAGCCGCCTCCAGATCGACCACGACCCGATCACCGTCGACCTCCTTGACGGTCCCGGTGACCACAACCTCCTGCTCGGGCATTCCCATGCCGCGGAACTGGACGGTCAGCTTTTTCAGCGCCCGCGGATCGCCGTGGGCGAGGCCCTGGGCCGCCGCTTTCGCGACCAGGCCCATCGAGTAGAGACCGTGGAGGATGTTGCTCGGAAGCCCTACGGATTTCGCGAAATCCGCATCGATGTGGATTGGATTCCAGTCGCCCGATGCACCGGCGTATCTATTCGTGAGGTACTTGTCCGGGGTCACCTTCAGCTCGGGGACCGCGTCGCCCGCTTTCAAGTCGGTCATCTCAACCTCCCCTGACGATGTTGGTCCAGGTGCCGCGCACGACCTCGGCGCCGGCCCCGTTCACGGAGGTGGTCTCGAAGACGTAGAACCCGTTGTCGAGTTTCTCCGTCGCCGAGACCAGCGTCGCCGTGGTGGTGATCTCGTCGCCCGAGCAGGCCGGCTCGTCCCACTCGAAGGTCTGGCCGCCGTGCACGAGACGGGCGAAGTTGATCCCCACCTCGGGATCGAACATCGCCGGGCCCAGCGAGGGCATCGCGTAGACGACCGCGAACATCGGCGGGGCGACGACGTCGCGGAAGCCGGCCTCGCGGGCGGCGCCGACGTCGTAGTGGACCGGGTTCTCGATCCCGAGCACCGTCGCGTCCTCCTTGATCTTCTCGCGGCTCACCTGGTAGGTCGTCGACGGCCACGACTTACCGACCGCATCGGTCTTGATCGCCATGGCGCGGAACCTATCGGGTCAGGCGGAAACTGGCCAGCCGGCCAGCCGGTGCGTTCGCACTTTCCCGTCCTCTGTACGGGAAAGTGCGAACGCGGGGCGGGTCAGTCGATCTCGAGCACGGCGAGGAAGGCCTCTTGTGGGACTTCCACGCGTCCCACCGCCTTCATCCGTTTCTTGCCCGCTTTCTGCTTCTTCAGCAGCTTGTTCTTGCGGGTGACGTCACCGCCGTAGAGCTTTGCCGTGACGTCCTTGCGCAGGGCCTTGACGGTCTCGCGCGCGAGGATGTTCGATCCGATCGCCGCCTGCACGGGGACGTCGAAGAGCTGGCGGGGGATCGTCTTGCGCAGCCGCGCGACGAGGCGCTTGCCCTGGTCGTAGGCGAATTCGCGGTGGACGATGATCGAGAGCGCGTCGACCTTGTCGCCGGCGAGCAGGATGTCCACCTTGACCAGGTCGGAGGCCTCGTTGCCGATCGGTTCGTAGTCGAGCGAGGCGTATCCGCGGGTGCTGCTCTTCAGCAGGTCGAAGAAGTCGAGGACGATCTCGCCGAGCGGCATGTCGTAGCGGATCTGCACCCGCTCCGGGCTGAGGAAGTTCATGTCGACGTGGGCGCCGCGGCGGCCCTGACAGAGCTCCATCACCGGGCCCACCTGCTCTTTCGGGCAGATGATCGTGGCGCGGATGTAGGGCTCTTCGATCCTCTCAATGCGGCCCGGGTCGGGGAGGTCGGTGGGGCTGTGGACCTCGCGTTCGGTGCCGTCGGTGAGGTGGACGACGTAGCGCACGTTCGGCGTCGTCGCCAGCAGGTCGAGGCCGTACTCGCGCTCGAGGCGCTCGCGCACGATCTCCATGTGGAGGAGGCCGAGGAAGCCGACCCGGAAGCCGAAGCCGAGCGCCTCCGAAGTCTCCGGCTCCCAGGAGAGCGCGGCGTCGTTCAGGGAGAGCTTCTCCAGCGCGTCGCGGAGGTCTTCGAAGCGGTCGGTGTCGATCGGGAAGAGCCCGCAGAACACCATCGGGCGGACCTCGCGGTAGCCCTCCAGCGCCTCGGTGGCGGGATTCGCGTCGCCGGTCAGGGTGTCGCCGACGCGCAGCATCGTGACGTCCTTGATCCCGGTGATCAGGTAGCCGACGTCCCCCGCCCCGACGTCGGTCACCGCGGTCATCGCCGGGCGGAAGAAGCCGAGGTCGTCGATGTCGGCACGGGTCTGGTTCTGCATCGCGAGGATCCGCTCGTTCTTGCGGAAGCGGCCGTCGAACATCCGCACGTAGGCGATCACGCCGCGGTACTGGTCAAACTCGGAGTCGAAGATCAGCGCCCGGGCGGGGGCGTCGACATTGCCCTCGGGCGGTGGGATGCGGGCGACGATCGCCTCCAGCACCGCGGGCACGCCTTTGCCGGTCTTGGCCGAGATCCAGAGCGCATCCTCGGGATCGGTCCCGAGCAGGTCGGCGATCTCCTGGGCGACCCGCTCCGGCTCGGCGCCGGGGAGGTCGACCTTGTTGATCACCGGGATCAGCTCGAGCCCGTTCTCGATCGCCAGGTAGGTGTTGGCGACGGTCTGCGCCTCGACGCCCTGGGCGGCATCAACGACCAGCAGCGCGCCCTCGCACGCCGCCAGGCTCCGTGAGACCTCGTAGGAGAAGTCGACGTGACCGGGCGTGTCGATCAGGTGCAGGTGGTAGGTCTCGCCGTCCTCGGCCTTGTACTCCACGCGCACGGCCTGGGCCTTGATCGTGATCCCGCGCTCGCGCTCGAGGTCCATCGAGTCGAGCAGCTGCGCCTGCATTTTTTTCGGATCGACGGCGCCGGTGAGCTCGAGGATCCGGTCGGCGAGCGTCGACTTGCCGTGGTCGATGTGGGCGATGATCGAGAAGTTGCGAATCTTGTCCATGCGCGAGCCCCCGAGTATGAACAGCGCCGCCCCCGGGCGCCCGGAGGGGATCAGGGACAGGCGTTCGGGTCGAGCCGCCCGGTGATCCGGAAGACGACCGTCGGCTCCTTGCGCAGCACCACTTCGGCCTGCGGGCCTTCGAGCCACTTCGCCTGCGGTGGAAACGGCGGCTTGCCGGCTTCGATCCGGTCGCGGGTGGCGACGACGTAGTCGTATTCGCCTTCGTTCACCAGGCGGCGGAAGACACGGCAGTTCGGCGCCTCCTCGAAGCCACCGTGGGGCCGGTCGACCCCGAGGTAGGCGACCCGGTTGGAGAGGTCGGTGCCGAACAGCGGGTACTGCCGCGTGCTCGTCGTGCCGATCCGGGCGCCGTCGATGTCCCTGGCCCAGGCGAAGGCGGCATCGAGCCCCGGCGTGGTGAAGCTCGGGTCGCGGTACCGATCGTGCAGGTAGTGGCGCTGGACCGGATATCCGACCGCGGCGACGAGGAGCACGGCCCCGACCACGATCCCAGCCACCCAACCGCGCGGAAGTCGATCTTCCCAGTCCCCGTGTCCGCGTTCACCCCCGTCAGGCAGCGCTAGATGCGGACGCCC
>ERZ778021.1607-NODE-1607-length-25070-cov-5.084669_pt1 | contig 25070 bp, 25 predicted proteins | sample MGYA00375751_ERZ778021 | MGnify/ENA primary metagenome ERZ778021 (study PRJEB29350, sample SAMN05389814) | bioreactor metagenome | isolation source: Thiocyanate stock bioreactor | place: South Africa: University of Cape Town | collected 2013-08-29 ... | reverse complement strand
CGCACAGACCAGCGCCTCCGTGCCCGAGATCTGCGTGCGCCCGCCGAAATCGCCGCCGATCGCGAGCTGGTGCAGGCGCACCGCCGACGTGTCGAGGCCGAAAAGCTGGGCGAGATCGCGATGGATGAGGCGCGGGTTCTGCGACGGCGCCCACACGTGCAGGCACTTCTCGTCGGCCTTCCAGTACGCTTTGACCGTATGCGGCTCCATCGTCGCATGCGTCTGCCGCGTGGAGCTGTAGGACGCCCGTACCGAGTGCGCAGACGCCGGCGCACCCTGCGGCGCCACGCCGAGATCGCGCCGGACACGCGCCGCGACGTTGCGCTCCTCGGGATGCGGATGGATAGCCGGCGCGGAGGGCGACAGCGCCTTGGCAACCGTGTCGGAGACCGGCAGCCGCCTGTAGCGGACGTCGATCAGATCGAGCGCCCGTGCGGCGGTTTCGGCATCGTCGGCCGCGACCAGCGCCACCGGCTCGCCGACATGGCGCACGACGTCGGCGGCGAGGATCCGCCGGTCCCGGTCCATGACGCGATAGTCGAGATAGAGGGTCTCCGGCACGTCGGCTGCGGTCAGCACAGCTTGGACGCCCGGCAGCGCGCGGGCCCGCGACGTGTCGATCGAGACGATCCTGGCATGCGGGTGCGGGCTGCGCAGGACGGCTGCGGCCAGTTCGCCTTCCAGGCGCAGATCGGCGGCGTAGCCGGCGGAGCCATCGGTGATGGCCATCCAGTCGACATGCCGAGTGCGGGTTCCGATCGGGGCCATGCAACCACCAGTCCGACGCCAGGAGCGGGCGCAAAGCCGGGCGGGGGAACTCGCCCGGCTCTGCATTCCGCGCATCATCAGCAGAGTCTACTTGCCGAAGGCAATCTCGACCGCTGACGGGGGACGCGGATAGGAGTCCGCCGGGGAGCCGACCGCCGTGAGGGTGGCTGCGCCGACGGCGCGCGAGCCGAGGCCCCACTTGTCCAGGATGGCCTGGTAGGTGCCGTTCTTGATGAGCACGTCGAGAGCGGCGGTCATCGCCTTGGCGAAGTCGGCGTTCTTGCCGGCGATCGCGATGCCGTAGGGCGTGTCCGGATATTCGGGGCCGACCACTTCGAGCCGCCCTTCGGAGGCGCGCGCCGTGTAGATCAGCGGCGCGGAGTCGCGATAGTTGGCGTCGACGCGCCCGGCGATCAGCGCCTGGTAGACGGAGTCGGAATTGTCGTAGGTGCTGAGGTCGACCGGCTCCTTGCCGGCTTCCTTGCACTTGGCCGAGACCGCGTCGATGACCTGGTTGTAGAGCGAGCCCTTCAGCGACGCGACCTTGAGGCCGCACAGATCCTGCAGGCCATTGATCCCCTTCGGGTTGCCGGCGCGCACGAGCAGCCGCGCGTCCGTCTTCTGGTAGATGACGAAATTGACCTTGGCGCCCCGCTCGGCGGTCGCGCTCATGGCCGCGATGACCATGTCGAAGCGCCCGGCGTCGAGGCCCGGAATGAGCGAGTCGAACGTGGCGTTGGTGAACTCGACCGGGACGCCGGCGACCGCGCCGAGCGCCTTGCCGAGATCGACAGACAGGCCGTCCGGCGTCTTGCCGTCCTCGGCGAAGAACTGCTGCGGGGCATAGCCGAAGGTGGAAACGATGCGGATCTGGCCGCGGTCCTTGACCTCCTGGGGCAGCTGCGCGTTGACGGCATCATCCTTGGCCGGCATCACGACGTCCGAAGCCTGGGCGCCGCCGAGCGACAATGCCCAGAGCCCGACGGCGGCTGCCGCACCGGCGAAAATCGACGATCTGAAACACACTGACACGACCATCCTCCCTTTGTAGGCGTGTACGATAAATAACTAATACATTGTATTTTCAGAAAGTCAACGCGCTTGTGCTGGTTGAAAAATACGGTGCGAAGCGATCGGTGAAAGCCGCGTCCGGAGCGGCGCTGAAAAGCTCATTGAGCAGGAATTAGCGCATAACGTGCCAAAAATGGGGCAAAAATGATGATGCAGGCGGCCCATCTCGTACGCCGCATCATCTCCGAAAGGCTGTCCGGATGGCCGAGTGCCGACCTTGGAGAAAGCTTACTTACATTGTATACATTACATCTGCGCCATAACGCACCATAGCCGTCAGAACGAAAGCCCGTCGGAGAAGACCCACAGAACCGTGGCGTCCTGCGCCGACGTGCATTTCCACGAATGCGGAAGCTCGGACTTGAACTGGATGTAGTCGTCGGCCGAAAGCACGAACTCCTGCCCATCCACCTCGTAGCGGACCTCGCCGGCGACGACGTAGCACAGCTCCTCGCCCGAATGGCTCATCTGCCGCTTGCCGGAGGTCGCGCCCGGCGAGAGGATCCCGACGCGCGCCTCCAGCATCCCCGCCGGAAAGGCGCCGTTGAGGTCCTGCAGGACGAGCCCCATGTCCTCGTAGGCGATGGTTGGCCGCTTCGCCGCCCGCACCACGACCTCCGCCTGCTGCGGGTCGCGATAGCGGCCGACGAGGAAGCCGAGATTTTCCCCCAGCGCCTGCGCGAGGTTGATCGCGTTGACGAGGCTCGGCCGCAGATGGCCGTTCTCGATCTTGCTGATCGTGCTCGCCGGCACGCCGGAAAGCTCCGCAAGCCGGGTGATCGTCATGCTATGCCGGTTGCGCATGGCGCGCAGCCGCCAGCCGACCTTCTCGATCTCGCTGCCCGCCCCGTCGTCGGGCGGCAGCGGCTCGCCCGCCTCGTCGCCCGTCCCGTTCCTGCCATTGCGCGCCATCGCCGTCGCCTCTAGCCCGCCTGCCCGCGCAGGTCCGACACGCACAGCACGACCGCGCGGCGCGACGTCGTGTTCTCCAGCAGCCGCGGCAGTTCCTCGCGCATGTGGATCGCATCGCCCGGACCGAGGGCCTCCACCCGGCCGCTGCCGAATTGCATCTGGACCCGGCCGCGCAGGACGTAGAGGAAGAGCGGCCCGCCCAAGCCATCAGCATCGAGGGTTGAGTGCGGCGCGACCACCGCCAGCCGCGAGCACAGGCGGCGCTCGGCCAGACCTTCCGCGAAATCGGCGAGCCCGTGCGTCGGCCGCGGAGCCTGACCGCTCGCCGCGACGACCGGCGGCCTCGCCGCCCGCGCGGTGGCGACCAGGTCGGGCAGCGGCTGGCCCAGCGCCTCCGACAGGCTGAACGCCGTCTGCAGGCTCGGGTTGGTCAGCCCGCGCTCGATCTTCTGGATGCCCGCGACGCTGATGCCGCTCTCCGTCGCCATGCGCTGGAGCGACCAGCCGCGGTCGAGCCGCAGACGCCGCAGCTCGCGGCCGAAGGCCGCCATCTGCTCCTCGCCGAAGGCGGCCGCCTCGTCGGCACGATCGGGCTTCTTCTGCTTCACGCCGACCCCGCCTGCCATGCCTGCACCTGCCCTGCTCCCCGGCCTAGACGAGATCGGGCTGGGCTTCGGCGTGCCACCTGAGCAGCCGCCGCCGCACCGCCGCCATCAGGCGGATGAGGATGAAGCCGACCACCGAGAGCTCGAGCAGGCCGGCGAAGACGCCGACCGAATCGGCGAAGCGCCAGGACTGCATCATCGCGCCGCCCAGCCCCGAGCCGCCGAGCATCATCTCGCCGACGACGGCGATGATCAGCGCGATCGGCAGCGCGACCTCGATGCCGCTGAGGATCTGCGGCGCCGCGGCCGGCAGGATGATCGTCGACCACAGGTCGCGCTCGCGCGCGCCGAGGTTGCGCGCCGACCAGATGATCTGCCGCTCCACGCCCTGCGCGCCGGCGATCGTCGCGGTGATCACCGGGAAGATGGCGTCGCACACGACCATGATCACCTTGGAGGTGTCGTAGACGCCGAACCACAGGATGAAGATCGGCAGGAAGGTGATCTTGGGCAGCGGGAAGCCGAGCGAGACGAGCGGGCCGACAAGCCATTCCGCCGTCACGCTGCGCGCCAGCAGCATGCCGAGCGCCACGCCGGCCACGACCGCGATGGCAAAGCCGAGCAGCGCGCGCCGCAGCGTGTCGGCGAGGTTGACGAGCAGCGTGCCGTCGCCGATCTCGGCCCAGATCCGGGCGAGCACGTTGGTGAAGGACGGAAGCAGGTAGGGCGACACGATCTGCAGGCGCGCGCAGGCTTCCCACACGATCACCAGCGCGATCAGCGACCCGTAGTCGAGCAGGATCCTGCCGGCTCCGTTGAGCACCGCGACCAGCGCCGGCGTCCGTTCGCCGGCACGCTCAAGACCGTCTATTGCCATGACAGGACCGATCTCACATAGCGCAGGTAAAGACGATCGACGATCAGGCCGAAGATCGCAATGGTGAGCACGACGGCGAACATGGCGTCGTAGATGCCGCTGCCGCCGAGGAAGCCGATCAGGTAGCCGAGCCCGTTCTTGGCCACGATTAGCTCGGAGCTGACGAGCAGCACCAGCGACAGCGCCAGCGCGGTGCGGACGCCGTTGAGAAGTTCCGGCAGCGCGCTCGGCACGACGACGTCGACCAGCGTGCGCAGCTTGCCCGCCCCGAGCGAGCGGCCCGACCAGATGAGGACGCGCTCGCATCCGCGCGCGCCGTTGTAGGCGCCGATCGCCACCGGAAGGATGCAGCCGAGTGCGATCAGCGTGACCTTGGAGGCGTCGCCCAGCCCGAGCCATAGCGCGGTGACCGGGATCAGCGCCGATTTCGGCACCGGATAGAACGCCTCCATCAGCGGGCGGAAGACGATGCGCACCGGCACCCAGGCGGCCATGCCGATGCCGATCACCGTGCCTGCGACGATGGCGATGGCGACGCCCGCGGCGGCGCGCAGCAGTGAAGCGGAGCCATGGGTCCACAGGTCGCCCGAGCGCGCGAGGTCGAGCCAGGCGAGAAAGATCGCCGACAGCGGCGGCAGCGTGTCCATGCGCACGAGGCCCAGCCGCGGCGCGAGCTCCCACAGCAGCGCCAGGACCAGCAGGCCGATGCCGCCGCGCAGCCGCGTCATCACCGGGGTCCCTGCGGCTGGTCGTGGACGAGGTGCCATATCTCGTCGACCTTCTCGACGAAGGCGCGCGACTTGACGAACTCGCGGTCGGAGCGGTCGATGCCGGTGCTGACGACCGCCTTGATGCGCCCGGGTCGCGCCGACATGACGAAGACGCGGTCGGCGAGGTAGACGGCCTCGTGCACGTCGTGGGTGACGAACACCACCGCCTTGGGTGAGCGCCGCCACAGGGCGAGCAGTTCGATCTGCATCAGGTTGCGCGTCTGCGCGTCGAGCGCCCCGAACGGCTCGTCCATGAGCAGGGTCGAGGGGTCGAGTACCAGCGTGCGGGCGATCGCCGCGCGCTGCCGCATGCCTCCCGAAAGCTGCGAGGGATAGCTGTCCTCGAAGCCCTTGAGGCCGACCTGCGCGATCATCTCGGCCGCCCGCGCCTCGGCCTCGCGCTTCGGCAGCCCCTTGCGCTCGAGCCCGTACATGACGTTGGCGCGCACCGTCTTCCACGGGAACAGCGCGAAGTGCTGGAAGACGATGCCGCGGTCTGGCCCGGGCTCGCGCACCGGCTCGCCGAGCACGGAGATCGAGCCCTTCTCGACCGGAAGAAAGCCGCCGATGAGATAGAGCAGCGTCGACTTTCCGCAGCCGGAAGGTCCCAGCAGGGCGACGAACTCGTGATTGCCGACGGTCAGGTTGATGTCGTCGAGGGCGGTCACCTGCCGCCCGTGGCGGGGGCGGTAGACGTGGGTCAGGCCCGAGACGACGATGTGGGAATCGCCCTTGGCGCCGCCCGCACCCGACACTTCCGCTTGCGTTGCAGACCCCATCTTCACCCTTCCGTTTGCCGGGGGATGGCGAGGCGTGCCGTTCACGGCCGCGCAGCCATCCGACGTCCGCTTCGGGGCGGCGGCGCCGTCGGGCGCCGCCGCGATGCGCAGGCAGGCCTAGTTGGCGGCGGGGAAAACCTTGTTCTCCAGCCGGCCGATGCCGTCGATCTCCACCGCGATCGTGTCCCCGGCCTTCAGCAGCCGGGCCTTGCCGGCATACATGTGCTCGAACCCCTTCTCCATCTCGTTCCAGCCGACCTTGATGCCGTGCGCCATACCGGCGCCGGCGCCGGTGCCGCAGGCGATCACGTCGCCGGGCGACAGCGTCGTCACCGAGCTGGCGGTCTCGATCAGCCGGGGAATGTCGAAGATGATGTTGCTGGTCGAGAAGCTCTGCACCATGTCGCCGTTGTGGAAGCACTTGATCATGACGTCCGACAGGTCCGGCATGAACTTGCGCGGCAGGATGTAGGGGCCGATCGGCCCGAACGTGTCGTTGCCCTTGTTCGAGAACCAGTCGTAGTCGAAGGTCTCGTTCCAGCGGCGCATGCGGTCGCGCGCCGACACGTCGTTGTAGCAGGTGTAGCCGGCGACGTAGTCGAACGCGTCCTTGCGGTTGACGTTCTTGGCCGTGCGGCCGATCACGACGGCGATCTCGGCCTCCCAGTCGGTGTAGTCGGAGCGCGGCGTCAGCCTGATCTTGTCGCCATGGCCGATCAGCGTCTCCTTCGAGCCCTTGTAGAAGAAGTAGGGCTCCTGCTTCTCCGGATCCGGCGGGGCCGCACCCATCTCCTTGGAATGGTCGTAGAAGTTGGAGCCGGCGTTCAGCACCTTGTCCGGGTAGAGCATCGGCGGCAGGAACTCGACTTCGTCAACCGAGTAGGCGAACGGCGCCGACTTGGTGTCCTTCGCCGCGACGAAGGCGGCGACGTCGTCGAGCACGCCGTCGAAGAGCTCCCACTCCTCGAGGATGTCGATCATCGAATAGTTGTGGCGGGCCTTGAAGAAGTCGCGCCGGCCGCGCGCGGCCTTGAACGCCTCGTAGGCCGCGGCGAGATCATACAGTGTGCCATTGACCTCGAGGGCCACGAATGTCCGCGACCGGTGGGATACGGTTGCGAGACGATAGACCAGGGGCATCGAATTCTCCTTTCTCAATCACAAAAATCTTCCCTCCGGGCGGCGGCATGCCGTCGCCCGGTCGAACCGGCCGTGGCCGGATCGCGGACCGGTCAGACCGCCCAGATCGGCGGCACCAGCCCCTTGTCCTCGAGTGTGCGCCGGAAGCGGATGCTCGATTCCACGATGTCGAACGGCATCGCGCCCGACTTGCCTACCGCACGCATGTCCTCCTGCTCGATCGATGCGACCACGAAGAACGGACCCTTTTCGCTGGCCGCCCGCGCCATCAACCGGTCGAGTGCGGCCGGGTCCGACACGCGATGGGCCTCGGCGATCCCGGCGCCCTTGGCGATTGCCACGAGGTCGGTCGTCCCGGACGTCGCCGAGGCGATCGAGCCGGTGGTGACGTAGGCGCGGTTGTCGACGACCAGGATGACGAGGTTCTCCGGCTGGTAGCGGCCGACCGTGGTCAGCGTCGCCAGCCCGGCCAGCATCGAGCCGTCGCCTTCCACCGCGTAGATGCGCTCGCCGGGCAGCGCCAGCGCCAGCCCGAGGCAGACAGCCGTCGGATAGCCAAGCTCCATGTTGTAGAGCGTGGCCGGGCGGTGATCGACGCCGTAGAGGACGCGCCCGCCGAAGCTCGGCCCGGTGACGGCCGGGCTGTCGCCCCTGTGCCGGGCGAGAATCTCCAGCACCTCGACCCGGTTCATGCCTGGCCCCCTTCGGTCTCGTGCAGCGAATGGCGCGGCAGCAGAAGGGCGACGGGGCGGCGGTCGCCATACACCGTCATCTGCGCCTCGCGGATGAGCATCGGGATGTCGCTGCCGCGCATGGCGATCACATAGGGAATGGTGAGCGCGTCGAGCAGCGGCTCCGTCACCCGCCGCGTCGCGGCCGCGTAGTCGTGCCGCTCCCCCAGCGCGCTGTTGTGGCTGGCGATGATCAGCAGCGGCGTGCGCTGTACCACGGCCCGAGCCAGCGCCAGGCCGGAGAAGCCGAGGCCGGATCCTTCCGTCAGCAGCACCGGCCAGTGGCCGCCGAGATAGGCGCCCATGGCGATCGCCACGCCCTCGTCCTCGCGCGAGCAGCTCACCGAGATGACGTCCGGGTCCGCGTCGAGCGCGCGGATGAGCGGATAGTTGAGCGTGTCGGGCAGATGCACGGCGAAGTCGATGCCGGCCTCCCGCAGCGCCGCGTGCGCGGCGGCCACGAGCTGCATGTCGTGCCGGTATCCTGCACGTGTCGGAGATGGCCCCGAACTACCTGCCATGAACGTCCTCCCCTGCTCCGCCGCAGCGTCGCCTCTTGTTGCTACGGTGTCCGAGACGCCGCGGCCTGTCAATCAGAAAGTTGGCATCTACATATTGAAACTATGCATAATACGATGCATATTTCTGAAATTCCCGCGTCAATGTGGGAATTGCAGGCGGTAGAAATACCGTATATGTTGGATTTCGGCGAGGGAGGAAGCCGTGGTCACAGCAGTTGCCGCGACGGCTCTGCCGACGTCGTCATTCCTGAAAGCGATGCAGGCCGCCCGCCACGGCGGGCTCTCGAGAGGCCTGCGACGGGGCTCAACCGTTCACACGCGACGCGCCGGACGACATGTCCGCGTCGGGTGGACACATCAGTCGAATGAGGAGGATTGAATGCGTCTTGTTAAGGCATGTCTGGCCGCGTGCGCGATGCTGTTCGCCGGCTTCGCGGCCCAGGCCGAGGAACCGGTCAAGATCCGCATCGCGTGGATCGCCGCGCCGACCAATCTCGCGCCCATCCTGTTCGCCAAGGAGGGCGTGGCCCAGCATCTGGGCAAGAGCTATACGATCGAGCCGGTGCGCTTCAACGGCAGCCCGCAGATGATCACCGCGATGGGCGTCGGCGAGCTCGACATCGCGCTCTTCTCCTACTCGTCCTTCGCGCTCGCTGTGCAGAACGCCGGCATGACCGACATGCGCGTCATCGCCGACGACTTCCAGGGCAACGTGCCGGGCGGGTTCCAGGAGGGCTATCTCGTCCTCAAGGACAGCCCGATCAAGACCATCGAGGACCTGCGCGGCAAGGTGCTGGCCACCAATGGCGCCGGCGGCGCGATCGACATCGCGCTGCGCACGGCGCTCAGCAAGCACGGCATGCAGGACAAGCGCGACTACACGATCGTCGAGGCGCCCCTGCCGACCATGAAGGCGCTGCTGCTGGAGAAGAAGGTCGACCTGATCTCGCGCACCATCCCCTTCGCCCACGACCCCGAGCTGAAGGCCGCCTCGCGCGTGCTGTTCACGCAGGGCGAGTATGTCGGCATCACGCAGACCCTGCTGTGGGCGGCCAAGGCCGGCTTCCTCGAGCAGCACAAGGCTGCGCTGACCGACTTCATGGAGGACGTCATCCGCGCCCGCCGCTGGTACGTCGACCCGGCCAACCGCGAGGAAGCGATCAAGATCGTGACCGAGTTCACCAAGCAGCCGCGCGAGTTCTACGATAGCTGGATCTTCACCGACCAGGACGCCTATCGCGACCCCGACGCCAAGCCGAACGTCCAGGCGCTGCAGTCCAACATCGACAACCAGTCCAACGCCGGCTTCCTGAAGGCGAAGCTGGATGTGGCGCCCTACATCGACCTGTCGATCGTCGAGGCGGCCGCGGCGAGGGTCAACAAGAAGTAGCCACCCCGGTCACCCGGCCTGCAACGAAGTCGCCCCGCGGGCCGCAAGGCTCGCGGGGTTTCTCGTTCCGGAAGGACGAGAGCGGCCGGTCAGCGCCAGTCGGCCCGGATCAGCTCCGCCGCCTTCTCCGCGATCATCAGCGTTGGCGAATTGGTGTTGCCCGACGTGATCGTCGGCATGATCGAGGCGTCGGCGATCCGCAGCCGGTCGATCCCCCTGACCTTGAGGTCGGAGGCGACAACCGCGTCGGGATCGGCGCCCATCCGGCACGTTCCCACCGGGTGGAAGATCGTGGTGCCGATGTCGCCCGCCGCGGCGACGAGTTCTTGCTGCGTCTCGTAGGCCGGGCCGGGCTTGAACTCCTCGGGGCGGTAGGGCCTGAGTGGCGCCTGCGCGACGATCCCACGCGTCAGCCGGATCGAATCGGCCGCCACGATCCTGTCGGTCTCGGTGGAAAGGTAGTTCGGCCGGATCGCCGGCTGCTTCCTGAAGTCGGGCGCGACCGAATGGACCGTGCCGCGGCTCTCCGGCCGCAGGTTGCAGACGCTCGCCGTGAAGGCGGGGAACGGATGCACACGCTCGCCGAACTTCTCCAGGCTGAGCGGCTGGATGTGATACTGCAGGTTCGGCGTCTCGTAGGCGTCGGAGGAGCGCGTGAAGATGCCGAGCTGGCTCGGCGCCATCGCCATCGGCCCCGAGCGCCGGAGCAGGTATTCCAGCCCGATCGCCGCCTTGCCGACGAGCCGGCTCGCCTGCTCGTTGAGCGTGCGGATGCCCGTCACCTTGTAGATCAGCCGCAGTTGCAGATGATCCTGCAGGTTCTCGCCGACCTGCGCCAGCTCCCGCACCACGGGGATGCCGGCGGCCTGGAGCACGCGGCCGGCACCGATCCCCGACAGCTCCAGCACATGCGGCGAGCCGATCGAGCCGGCGCAGAGGATGACCTCGCGGCGCGCGCGGATCTCGCGCTCCTCGCTATTCCGGGAAAAGACGACGCCCCGCGCCGCCCCTTCCTCGATCGTCAGACGCCGCACCTGCGCGCCGGTCTCGACCCTGAGGTTGCGGCGTTCCGCGGCCGGCCGCAGGAAGGCCTTGGCGCTGGAGACGCGCCAGCCGCCGCGCTGGTTGACCTTGAAATAGGAGGAGCCTTCGTTGTTGCCGCGGTTGAAGTCGTCCGTGCGCGGGATGCCGGCTGCTTCTGCGGCAGCGCGGAAGGCGTCGAGTATGTCCCAGCGCACGCGCATCTCCTCGACGCGCCATTCGCCGCCCGCTCCGTGCATGTCGTCGGCTCCGCCGAAATAGTCCTCCGACTTGCGGAAATAGGGCAGCACGTCGTCCCAGCCCCAGCCGGCGCAGCCCATCTGCCGCCACTGGTCGTAGTCGCGCGCCTGGCCGCGCATGTAGATCATGCCGTTGATGGAGGAGCAGCCGCCGAGCACCTTGCCGCGCGGATAGGCGAGCGCGCGGCCGTTGAGGCCGGGCTCCGCATCCGTCGAGAAGCACCAGTCGGTGCGCGGGTTGGAGATGCAGTAAAGATAGCCGACCGGGATGTGGATCCAGTGGTAGTTGTCGCGCCCGCCCGCCTCCAGCAGAACCACGTTTGTGTTCGGATCGGCCGACAGCCGGTTGGCGAGGAGGCAGCCGGCGGTGCCGGCCCCGACGATCACATAGTCCGCTTCGAGGGCCATTTCACTGCTTCGAATGTCGTTCGGGCAAGCGCGCCAGGATCTCGCCGACGATGCCGCGCCGGAATACGAGCACGCAGGCCATGAAGATCAGTCCGGTGGCGATGGTCACCGGGAAGCCGGAGGTGGCGAGGGTGTTCTGCAAGGCCACCACCAGCGTGGCGCCGACGATCGGCCCGATCATCGTGCCGATGCCGCCGAGCAGCGTCATCAGGATCACCTCGCCCGACATCTGCCAGGTCACGTCGGTGAGCGTGGCGAACTGGAAGACGATCGCCTTCAGCGCGCCGGCCAGCCCTGCGAGCGCCGCCGACATGACGAAGGCCGCGAGCTTGTAGTTCGCCACCGAATAGCCGAGCGAGACCGCTCGCCCCTCGTTCTCGCGGATCGAGCGCAGGATCATGCCGAAGGGCGAGTTGACGATGCGCCAGACGGCGAAGACGCCGATCAGGAACACGGCGACCACGAAATAATACATGTTGAGTGGTTCGTGCAGGCTGATGAAGCCGAGCAGCTCGCCGCGCGGAACGCCCTGTATGCCGTCCTCGCCGTGGGTGAAGGGCGCCTGCACGCAGAAGAAGTAGAACATCTGCGCCAGCGCCAGCGTGATCATGGCGAAATAGATGCCCTGGCGGCGGATCGCGAAGAAGCCCATCACCAGCCCCAGCACGGCCGCGCCCGCGACGCCGAGCAGGATGCCGGCCTCCGGCGGCCAGTGCCACACCTTCACCGCATGCGCGGCGAAATAGGCCGCACCGCCGAAGAAGGTCGCGTGGCCGAAGGAGAGCAGCCCCGTATAGCCGAGCAGCAGATTGAACGCGCAGGCGAACAGCGCGAAGCACAGGATCTTCATCAGGAAGATCGGATAGACGACGAAGGGAGCGGCGAGCAGCGCCGCGATCGCCAACGCCAGCAGCGCCCATTGCAGCGGGCCGGCCGCGCCTGCCGATTCCCGGGAAAGGGTGAGGCCCGTCAGGTCAGGCGTCCTTCCCGAACAGTCCCGCCGGCCGCACCAGCAGCACCAGCGCCATGATGACGAACACGACCGTGCTCGAGGCCTCCGGGTAGAAGACCTTGGTCAGCCCCTCGGCCAGGCCGAGGATGTAGCCGGTGACGATGGCGCCGAGGATCGAGCCCATGCCCCCGACCACGACGACCGCGAAGACGATGATGATCAGGTCGGAGCCCATCAGCGGGCTGACCTGGTAGACCGGGGCGGCCATGATGCCGGCCAGCCCTGCGAGCCCCGAGCCGATGCCGTAGGTCAGCGTCAGCAACAGCGGCACGTTGACGCCGAACGCCTGCACGAGGCTGGGGTTCTCCGTCGCCGCGCGCAGATAGGAGCCGAACTTGGTCTTCTCGATCGCCAGCCACGTGCCGAGGCAGACCACCAGCGAGGCGACCACCACCCAGCCGCGATAGTTGGGCAGGAACATGAAGCCGAGATTGGTGCCGCCCGAAAGCAGCGGCGGCGTCGCGTAGGGCCGGCCGGAAACGCCGTAATAGTAGCGGAACACCCCTTCCAGCACGAGCGCCAGGCCGAAGGTGAAGAGCAGGCCGTAGAGCGGGTCGAGATTGTAGAGCCGCGAGATCGCGAGGCGCTCGATCACGACGCCGATCAGGCCGACGATGAGCGGCACGAGGATCAGCGCCGGCCAGTAGCCGATGCCCGCCGTGGCGAGCAGCAGGTAGCCGACGAAGGCGCCCAGCATGTACTGGGCGCCGTGGGCGAAGTTGATGATCCGCAGCATGCCGAAGATGATGGCGAGCCCCAGGCTGAGCATCGCGTAGAACGAGCCGTTGATGAGGCCGACCAGCAACTGCCCGAGGAAAGCCTGGATCGGTATCCCGAAGACCATCGTCATGGCGACCTCACACCCCCAGCACGTCGTGGAGCAGCGGCATGCGCGCCTCGATCTCGGCCACCGGGAAGCCGGCCGTCACCTTGCCGTGTTCCATCAGGTAGAAGCGATCGGCGATGCGCCGCGCGAAACGGAAGTTCTGCTCGACGAGCAGGATGGTCATGCCGCGCGCCTTGAGTTCGCGCAGCACCTCGCCGATGCGCTGGACGATGACCGGCGCCAGCCCCTCGGTCGGCTCGTCGAGGAGCAGCGTTCGGACCCCGGTGCGCAGCATGCGCGCGATCGCCAGCATCTGCTGCTCGCCGCCGGAAAGCTTGGTGCCTTGGCTGTTGCGGCGCTCTTTGAGGTTCGGGAAGAGCGTGAAGATCTCCTCGATCGACATGCCGCCCGGCGCCACCACCGGCGGCAGCACGAGGTTTTCGTCGACGCTGAGGGTCGCGAAGATGCCGCGCTCTTCCGGCACGAAGCCGAGGCCGCGGCGCGCCGTGTGGTGCAGCGGCAGGCGCATCAGCTCCCTGCCCTCGTAGGTGATCGTGCCGGTGCGCTTGCGGATGAGGCCCATGATCGCCCGCAGCGTCGTCGTCTTGCCGACGCCGTTGCGCCCGAGCAGCGTCACCGTCTCGCCCGGGAGCACGTCGAGGTCGACGCCGTGCAGCGCATGGCTTTCGCCATACCAGGCGTTCAGCCCGCGCACGGAAAGGAGCGGGGCCAGCTCAGCCATTGTCGGTCCCCAGATAAGCGACCTTCACCCGTTCGTCGCTGCTTACGGTCGCGTAGTCGCCGGCGGCCAGGATCTCTCCCCGTTGCAGGACGGTGATCCAGTCGCAGAGGTCGGCGACAACGTCGAGATTGTGCTCGACCATGAGGACCGCGCGGTCGCTGGCCGCAGCGCGGATGATTGCCGAGACCGTCCCGACGTCCTCATGGCCCATGCCTGCCATCGGCTCGTCGAGGAGCAGCACCTTGGGGTCGAGCGCGAGCGTCGTCGCGATCTCGAGCACGCGCTTGCGGCCGTAGGAGAGATCGCCGGCCGGCCGGTTGCGTGCATCCGCCAGCCCGACCTGCTCCAGCAGTTCCATCGCCCGCGGCGTCAGCGCGTCGAGCGCCGAGACGGAACGCCAGAACTGCACGCCCAGCCCACCCGGCCGCTGCAGCGCGACGCGCACATTGTCGAGCACGCTCAGATGCGGAAAGATCGCCGAGATCTGGAAGGAGCGCACCACGCCGAGCCGCGCCACCTTGGCCGGCGGCGTGCGGGTGATGTCCTTGCCGAGCAGCGTGATCGTGCCGCTGGTCGGCGCCAGGAACTTGGTGAGCAGGTTGAAGACCGTGGTCTTGCCCGCCCCATTCGGGCCGATCAACGCGTGGATCGTGCCGTGGGCGATGTCGAGGTCGACATTGTTCACGGCGACGAAGCCGGCGAAATCGCGCCGCAGACCGCGGGCGGAAAGCACCACCCGCGGTCCGGTCGCGGCGCGCTCGGGCGCCGTGGCCATGGCTGCCGTCATCGACCGCCCGCCGTCACTTGACGAGCGGGCAGCCGCTGTCCTGGGCCTTGATGAAGGCCTCGTCGCCCGGAATGGTCGCGAGGTAGCTGTAGTAGTCCCAGTCCTTCTTGCTCTCTTCCGGCTTCTTGACCTGGAACAGGTACATGTCGTGCACCATGTTGCCGTCCGCCTGGACCTTGCCGTTCTGGGTGAAGACGTCGTTCACCGGCATTTCATGCAGTTCCTTGGCGACGGCTTCCGTCTCGTCGGTGCCGGCCTTGTCGATCGCCTTCAGATATTGCAGCACCGCCGAATAGGTGCCGACCTGGATCATGTTCGGCATGCGGTTGGTGCGCTTGAAGAAGCGTTCGGCGAATTCGCGGTTCTTGTCGTTCTGGTCCCAGTACCAGCCTTCGGTCAGCACCACGCCCTGCGCCGCCTGGAGTCCGAGGCCGTGCACCTCGGCCAGCGGGAACAGCAGAGCGGCGAGGCGCTGGCCGCCGGCCACGATGCCGAAATCGGCGGCCTGCTTGATCGAGTTCGACGTGTCGAGGCCGGCGTTGGCCAGGCCGACGATCTTGGCGCCCGACGACTGCGCCTGCAGCAGGAAGGAGGAATAGTCGGTCGCGCCGAGCGGGTAGCGCACCGAGCCGAGCACCTTGCCGCCCTTTTCCTTCACGAAATTGGCGGTCTGCTCCTCCAGCGAATGGCCGAAGGCGTAGTCGACGGTGATGAAGTACCAGCTATCGCCGCCCTGGGCGACCAGCGCGCCGCCGGTGCCGACGGCCTGCGAATGGGTGTCGTAGGCCCAGTGGAAGCCGTAGGGCGAGCACGCCTTGCCGGTCAGGTCCGTGGTGGCCGCGCCGGTGACGATGTCGATCTTCTTCTTCTCGGCCGAGATGCCCTGCACGGCCAGCGCCACCGACGAGGTGGTCAGTTCCATGATCGCGTCGACCTGCTCGGTGTCGTACCACTGGCGCGCGATGTTGGAGGCGATGTCGGGCTTGTTCTGGTGGTCGGCGTCGACGATCTCGATCGCCGCGCCCTGCACCTTGCCGCCGAAATCCTCGACCGCCATCTTGGCGGCCTCGACCGACCACTTGCCGCCGAAATCGGCATAGACGCCAGACTGGTCGTTCAGGATGCCGATCTTGACCTTGCCGTCGGAGACGTCGGCGGCGGCCGGGATGACCGTGGCCGCCAGCAGAGCGGCCGAGATAATTGGCAGAGCTTTCATGGTGTTCCTCCCTTGCTGGCCATCGCCCGGCAGCGGGCGGCGGCATATTCCGCCGGCCGCGAGAGGCCGACCGAAACTGGATTGCAGGTGGCGTGCGCTCCTCCGCGCAGGCTCGCCACCCGACGTGTCCCGACCCGGCTCACATGCCTGAATCTGCACACGCTCCGAACGTAGCATTGACCCCACGTCGCGGAAACGCTCTATTTTCGCACAAGTTCCGTACGAAATTGCACAGAAACATGCGACGCTTCACCTGGGACGACCTGCAGTTCTTTCTCGCGGTGGCCCGCACCGGCCAGCTCTCGACGGCCGCGCGCCAGCTACGCACCAACCATGCGACCGTATCGCGCCGGATCGACCGGCTGGAAGAGGCGCTCTCCACCAAGCTGTTCGAGCGCAACCCGCGGGGCTACATCCTGACCGCGGTCGGCGAACGCCTGGTCGAATCCGCCCGGGAGATCGAGCAGGAAGCCGCCAAGTTCCGCGACGAGGCCTCGGGCGGCGTATCGCCGGTGGCCGGCGTCGTGCGGCTGAGCACCCTCGAAGGGTTCGGCAATTTCTTCCTCGCCGACCGGCTTCCGCGCTTCGCGCTCTCCTATTCCAACCTGTCGATCGAACTGGTCACCATCCAGCAGATCGTCTCGCTGTCGCGGCGCGAGGCCGACGTGTCGATCACGCTGACCTCGCCGCGCGCCGATTTCTACCACTACGAGCGGATCACCACATATAGGCTCTTCGTCTATGGCAGCCGCGCCTATCTCCAGCGCCACCCGCCGATAAGGCAGCGGGAGGACCTGCTCGCGCACCGCATGATCGGCTACATCGAGGACATGATCTTCACGCCGGGCCTCGACTACCATCGCGAGATCCTGCCCGGCCTGCACGCCTCCTACCAGAGCTCCAGCATCCACGCGCAGTTGCGCGCCACGCTGAGCGGCATCGGCCTGTGCGTGCTGCCGCACTTCATCGCCTGCCACCATCCCGAGCTCCAGCCGGTGCTCGAACGCGAGATATTCCTGGAACGCGATTACTGGTGCGTCTGTCACCAGGACCTCGCCGCCGCCCCGCGCATCCGCGCGCTGACCGATTTCGTCAAGGCCGAGGCCGGCCAGGCGCGGCAGGATTTCCTCGGCGATGCGCTGCTGAGATAGGAAACCCGCGAGGCCTGCGCTTCGTCGCTATTCGAGCGGCGCGGTGACGCCCAGCCCGCGCACCTTTGCCTGCTCCACGCAGTAGGCGGCGCAGGCGAGGTCCTGCGCGGCGATGCCGAGCGAGCGATAGAGCGTGATCTGGTCGGCACCCGTGCTTGCCGGCCAGCACCTCGCCGATCTCGGCGCGCACGTGCTCGCGCCCGATCCGCCCGCTCTCGATCGCACGGATGATCTCGCCGGCCTGCGCGAAGGTGGAGGGGCGGTAGTCGACGAAGACCGCGGCGCGGGCGACCATCTCCTCGTCGATCTCGCGCTTGGAGGGGATCGACGAGCCGACCACGTTGAGATGCGTGCCCGCCGCGATCCACTCGCCCGACAGGATCGGCTCGTCGGCGGCCGTGACGGTGCAGACGATATCCGCGCCCTCGACGGCGGCCCGGATATCGGTCCCGGTCGAGATTTTCACCTGCGGATGGCGTGTCGCAGCCTTCCGCGCCAGCGCATCGGCCTTCGCGTCCGTCCGCCCGGCAATCCGCAGCTCGCCGACCGGCCGCACCGCCAGCATGGCGTCGATGTGGTGGTCGGCCTGCTCACCCGTCCCGACGATGGCGAGCACGGAAGCCTCCGGCCGGGCCAGCGTGCGGGTGGCGACGGCGCTCGCCGCCGCGGTGCGGATCGCCGTCAGCGGGCCGGCGTTCACCATCGCCACGACCATGCCGTGACGGGCCTCGAACAGCACCATCGCGCCCTCGTGCGAGGAATAGCCGTCGGCCGGGTTGTCGGGGAACAGGGAGAGCAGCTTGACGCCGTAGCAGGCCGGATCGGCGAGCGCGCCCGGCATGATGCCCAGCCTGTTGGCGCCGCCGACGTCGACCAGCGAGCGCAGCGGCAGGTTCGCCTTGCCGGCCGAGACCGCGACCATCGCGCCGGCGACCACCTCGATGGCCGTCTCCATCGGCAGCAGCGCGGCGACGTCGGCGCTGGACAGGACGATCATCTGGCGCGCACCGCGCCGCCGCCCCAGCCCTCGCCGGTCAGCGGCAGGCCGAGCTGTTCCTCAAGCAGGCCGACATAGAGCCTAGGACGTGCGATGTATGGAAAATGGCCGCCGCTCTCGAAGCGATAGGCGACCGCCGGCTTGAGCCGCGCGCGCACCGCCTCGCGCATCGGCGGCGGGATCAGCGGGTCGTCCACGCCTTCGATCGTCGCGATCTGCCCGGAGGGCAGCGCCAGCGGCGGCAGCTCTGGCCCGCGCTTCAGCGCGTTCAAACGCGCCCGCAGCTCCGGCTCCAGGATGCGGCCGCCCGCCTCGGCGAGCAGCAGCTCGACCAGTTCGGCCTGTTCGGGATGGGCCTGCGCCCACGCCTTCAGCCCGACGCCGAAGCCGGCGCGCAGCTCCTCGATCGGGCTGTTGTCGAGATCGGAGCTGTAGGGCGGCCGCGACTTGAGGTCGGCGACCGAGGTGAGCGTGTTGGCCGCGATCAGCCGCGTGACGAGCTCGGGATGGCTGGCGGCGAAATACTGCGCCAGATAGCCGCCGAGCGAGCTGCCCAGCACGGTGACGCCGGAGAGCCCGTATCTGCCGCACAGCGTGGCGAGGTCGTCCGACCATTCCCGCACGCCGCCGCTGCCCGGATAGCTGACGGCGATGATACGCGCGCGATCCTCCAGCGCGGCGATCTGCTGCCAGAACACGTCGGCGCGGCCGAGCGTTCCGGGAATGAGGAGCAGCGCGGGGCCACCCTTGCCGGCCTCGACGACGCCCCATTCGCGGCCGTTCACCGTGACACGCTGCTCGGGATGCGATGCGCCGAAGCGGTCGCGGGCTGCGATAAGGCTGTTCATGCGAACGGGTCCTCGATTTTCGGCCAGTAGTTCGGCGCGCGGCGCGTGTAGGGAATGTTGGCGTAGTCGGGGGTGATCGAGCCGGGCGTGGCGACGTGGATCACCTCCGACGCGATCGGCGCGAAGCCGGCATAAAAATGCTGGGACGACTTCACGCACACCGCGCGTTTCGACGAAAGATCGATGCCCAGCCCGGTGAAGGCCTCCGGGTGGAAGGTCTGGGTGCGCGTGTCGTTGACGACGATGTCGACGCCGTTCGCCTCGATCCAGGCCATCTGGCCGAGCGGCGCGGCGAGCTCGCCGAAGCGCTGGCTCAAGCCGCCCACCAGCTTGCGCACGGTGACCTTGAGGTCGAGCGGCCGGCCCGACATCGGGCCGCATTTGCCGCCGAGCCGCAGGTCGAGCGTCGCCCCCTCGCCCGCCTCGCGGCAGATACGAAGCGCAATCGGGTCCCAGTAGATGCCGGTCGCGATGTCGGTCATGCCGCGCTTCAGAATGGCTTCGAGCAGGAAGGTCGCGTCGCTCGGCGCGCCGCCGCCGGCATTGTCGGACACGTCGGCGAGCACCACCGGACCGGCCTTGCTCGCCGCCACGCGGTCCAGCGCGCCCTCGATATCGGGATAGGGCCGCATGATGCCGTGGCGCAGCGAGAACAGCTTTTCGCCCAGTTCGCGCGCGACGCGCTCGGCCAGAGCCGGATCACCGTCGGTGATGGCGAGCGCGCGGGCCCCGACGCGCGGATGGTCGCCCCACGGGAAGCCGTGGGCGATCGAGAGCGACAGGATGCCGGGCTCGGACTCGCGCGCGCTCATGGCGTCGACGAAGCCGCGCATCGGCTCGTAGGGCGTGTGCATGGCGCAGATCATGCGGCAGTCGAACTCGCGCATGACCGGCCGCGTCTTCCCCTCGGCCGCGTCGGCGGCGAGCCTGAACAAGTCGCGCGCACGGGCCGGGATGTCGACATGCGGATATTCCTTGTAGGCGACCAGCAGGGTCGCCTTGCCGAGCATCAGCTCGGTCAGGTGGCAATGCGGGTCGAGCAGGCCGCCGACGACGGCCTTGGGGCCGGCAATCTCGCGGCAGCGGGCGATCAGATCGCCCTCGCAGTCCTCGTAGCCGTCGGCGATCATCGCCCCGTGCAGCGACAAGAGCACGACGTCGACCGGCATCGCCGCGGCGAGGTCGCGCAGGATCTCGTCGCGATAGTCCTCGTAGACCGCGCGCACCGTCGGCCCGGCGGGCTGCGCGTGCGCGGTCAGGCTTTCCACCACCGTCCAGCCGCGCGCTTCGGCAGCATCGCGCCAGACATGCATCGGCCCCGACGCATAGGTGACGGGCCCGCGCGTCGCGTCGCCATGCGCGACGCCGCCCTCCTCGAAGCCCAGCCGGCCGGTCGGGAGCGGAGAGAACGAATTCGTCTCCGTGCTGAGGCTGGCGATGAAGACCTTCATATCGGCAGTTCTTCCTGTGGCGACGCCGGCACGATCGGCCGGCCTGCCAGGGCGGCGACGGCCTGCGCGACGACGTGGATGACGATGAGCGCGAAGGCGACCGGCACGGCGGACGTGAACCAGGCCATCGAGATGCCCATCATCTCGGCCTGCCGGTCGAGGTTGCGGCCGATGAAGCCCCGCGCGAAATTGAAGCCCGGGCCGAACAGGCAGTAATAGAGCACCGGGCCGACGAAGATCAGCACGCCGACCGCGCGGAACAGCTCCAGCGCGCGGCCGCGCGCGCCTCCGAGCTCCATCATGCCCGGAAACAACGTCGGGTCGGAGCGCTCGTGGAAGGCGGCCGACGCGCCGAGCATGCCCGCCCACACCATGGCGCGGCGGGCGAGCTCTTCCGTCCAGATCGGCGGCGCGTGGAACAGATAGCGGGCCACCACCTGGTAGCCCGCCGCGAAGATCATGACGAGCACGGCGACGACCGCAAGCGCCAGCGCGATCCGGTTGAGGATCGAGGAAAGCCGGACCAGGAAGGACGCCGCCGCGCTCATGATGCTACTCGCTCTTGGCCTTGCGCCAGGCCTCGATCTGCTCGGCGCTCAGCAGGTTGCTCGTGTAGGTGGGCTCGGACGCCTTCTGGAAGCCCGCACGCGCCTCCGGGCTGAACTTGGTGATCTTCACGCCGGCCGCCTCGAGCTTGCCGTAGACGGAGGCCTGCGCGGCCAGCCAGTCGCGGTTGGCCTTGTTGGCGGCCTCGGTCGCGTCGTCGACGATCTTGCGGTCGGCGTCGGAGAGGCCCTTGTACCACTCCTCCGAGACGATCGTGGCGCGCAGCGAGGGCGACACCTCGGCGTCGGTGAAGAACTTCAGGAAGTCGGTGTGGCCGAACAGCAGCGGCACCACCGGCGGGTTGAGGTAGCCGTCGGCCACGCCGGTCTGCAGCGCGTTCGGCACCTCGGCCCAGTTCACGATCGTGCCCGAGGCGCCCCACGCCTCGAACAGCTTGATCTGGCTCTCGTCGAGGGCGCGCATGCGTAGGCCCTTCATGTCCTCGACCTTCTCGACGGCACGCTTGGAGTTGAAGATGCCGGTGCCCTGCCCGACCGCGTTGACGCCGAGCACGCGTACGCCCTTGGAGACCGTGCCCTCGTTGACCTTGGCCAGCATGCCGCCCTTGTAGAGCGCGCGGTCCACTTCCCCGATGTCGGCGAAGAAGTAAGGCAGGCGCAGCCCGTAAATCAGGTTGTCGAGCGAGCCGGTGATGTTGAGCGGCGACATGGAGACCTCGAGCAGCCCCTGGCTGACCTGGTCGAACAGCTCGTCGTCGCCGCCGAGCGCGCCGCGCTGGAATTCCTCGGCCTTCAGGCCGTTGGCGTTCAGGTGCTCGACGAAGGTGTGCGCCCACACGTAGCTGCCCGAGCCCTGCAGGTCCGGCGGGCTGTCGAGCGCCACCTTGATCTGCGCGGAGGCCGGCGCCGACAGGGCGATCGTGGCGGCCAGCGCGGCCACGAGTTTCGACAGGGGTAGTCTCATCGTTTCGTCTCCCATTGTTCCGTTTCTCGTTTCCAAACCCAAGCCGTCAGCCGCCGCCCATGAAGCCCAACGCGCGCGGCAGCACGAGGCTGATCTCCGGGAAGGCGATGAGGATGGCCAGCACCGCCGTCTCGATGAACACGAAGGGTATCACCGCCTTGGACAGTTCCCAGTAGTCGATCTTGGCGACCGTCGAGACCACCAGCAACGGCCCGCCGAGCGGCGGCGATATCATGCCGATGCACAGGTTGAAGCAGAGCACGATGCCGAGGTGGACCGGGTTTGCGCCCTGCTCCAGCGCCACCGGCGCCAGCAGCGGCACCAGCAGCGCCAGCGCCACCGGCACTTCGAGCACGGTGCCCGCCAGAAGGAACACGACGTTGAGCACGATCATGTACTCCATCGGCCCGAGGCCGAGGTCGTGCACCAGCGTGCCGATCGCCTCGGGGATGCGCTCCAGCGCGCCGAGATAGCCGAGTGCGGCGATGCCGGTGAGAAGCACAAAGATCGAGCCGGAGAGCACCGCGGTGCGCTGCAGGCTCTCCAGCAGGTTGCGCGCCGTGATGCCCTCGTAGAACCAGCCGGCCCCCAGCGCGACGAAGACAGCGACGACGGCGGCCTCGGTCGGCGTCGTCAGGCCGAGCACGATGCCGCCGAGGATGATGAGCGGCAGCATGAGGGCCGGGGCGGCCCTGAGCAGCGACGGCCCGAACGGCGGCGTCTCGCCCTTTTCGAGCTTGGGATGGTCGTGGCGCCATGCGTAATAGGCATTGGCCAGCATCAGCGCCGCCGCCAGCAGCAGGCCGGGCAGGATGCCGGCGATGAACAGCGCCGTCACCGAGGTCTGCATCAGCGCGCCATAGAAGATCAGCACGATCGAGGGCGGGATGATCGGCCCGATGATCGACGAGGCAGCCGTCAGCGCGCCGACATAGGCGTCCTTGTAGCCGCGCTCGCGCATGGCCGGCACGAGCGTGCTCGACATGGCGGCGGCGTCCGCCACCGCCGACCCGGAAATGCCGGAGAAGAAGACCGCGGTGACGACGTTGACGTAGCCCAACCCGCCGCGCACCCGGCCGACGATCGACATCGACAGGTCGATCAGCACGCGCGTGATGCCGCCGCGGTTCATCAACTCGCCGACAAGGATGAACAGCGGCATCGCCATCAGCGCGAAGACGTCGATCTGCGAGAAGATCTGCTGCGGCAGGATGGCGAGGTAGCGCTCGTTGCCGGCGGCGAAGAAGGCGAGCACCGCCGTCGCGCCGATGACGTAGGCGATTGCCAGACCCGAAAGGAGCAGCGCCGTCGCCGCCAGGAGGACAAGCCAGGTCATGCAGCGCGCTCCAGCCTCGCCGGCGCCAGCGCGCCGGCATCCACACCCTCGTCGGCGATGTCGGCCGGCACGCCCCGCCCGAGCGCCAGCGCGGCCGCCAGCCGCGCCATCGCCGGCGCCGTCTGGATGCCGTAGCCGCCCTGACCGGCGAGCCAGAAGAACCCGGCAGCGGCCGGATCGAATCCCACGACCGGGTTGCCGTCCGGCGCGAAGGTGCGCAGGCCGGCCCACCTGTTCTCGATCGTCCGCACGGTCAAGTCGAACGCCGTCTCGATGCGGTCGACGCAGACCGCCACGTCCATCTCGTCCGGCCGCGCGTCGCAGGGCGGCGACGGCGTCTCGTCCGCCGGCGACAGGAGCAGCCTGCCCGATTCTGGCTTGAGGTAGAATTTCTCTTCGATGTCGACCACCATCGGCCAGTGGGCGGGATTTGTTCCCTCCGGAACGGCGACGGTCAGCGCCGTGCGCCGCCGCGGCGTCAGCCCGACCGGCCCGGCGCCGGCGAGGCCGGCCAGCTCGTCGGCCCATGCGCCGGCCGCATTGACGACGATGCCCGCGCGAAAGCTCCGGTGGCGCGTCGAGACCCGCCAGCCCTCTGCCGAGCGGTCGAGCCCGACCACCTCGCCGTCGAGCGCTAGCTTGCCGCCGGCGGCGCGGAAGGCGCGCAGATAGCCCTGGTGCAGCGCGTGCACGTCGATGTCGCTGGCATCTTCCTCGAAGATCGCGGCCGCCGCGTAGCCTTCGCGCAGGAGCGGCATCATGCGCTGCGTCGCAGCCCCGTCCATCACCTCGACGCTGCCGCGCGCGAAAACCTCGCGCCGCATCGCCTCGAGAGGCGCGAGCTGGTCCTGCCGCGCCACCATGAGGACGCCGCGCGGCGACAAAAGCGGGGTGGCAGTGAAGCCGGCCGGCGGGTTGCGGAAGTAGGGCAGCGAGGCGCGGCTGAGCGCCCTGATCTGGGCCGGCCCGTAGATGGCGGAGAACAGCGCCGCGGAGCGGCCGGTCGTGTGGTAGCCCGGCTGGGACTCGCGCTCGATGAGCACGACGCTGGCCTCGCGCGCCAGCTCGCAGGCCACGGATGCGCCCGCTATGCCTGCCCCCACGACCGCGACGTCGTATCGCCCGGCAGCTTCCTCCAAAGCCTTCCCTCCCCGGCTCTTGCGGCGACCGTAGCAAACCTTTTCCGATAAGAAAACCGGGATTTTCGGATCGGAAAATATGGACCGGCAACCCCTGCGCGGATAGATTGGACGCATGGACCCGCATGCGCCCACCACGCCTCCAGCGGCATCAGGCCGGCGCGCGCGCCTCGGCGAACGGCTGCGCCAGCTCCGGCGCGAGCGCGGGCTGACCCTGCAGGAGGTGGCCACCCGCTCGGGCCTTGCCGTCTCCACCGTCTCGAAGGTCGAGCGCGGCCTGATGGCCCCGACCTACGACCGCTTCAGCCAGCTCGCGGAAGGGCTCGGCGTCGACATCGCCGAGCTGTTCTCCGAGCAGGGCGAGCGATTCCGGCCCGGCGAGTTCGCCATCGCCCGGCGCGGCGAATACCAGCTCCACGAGACCGAGAACTACGTCTACGAGATGCTCTTCCCCGAGGTGTGGGGGAAGGCGATGACGCCGATGATGGGCGACCTCAGGGCCTACGAGACGATGCGCTTCGACAGGTTCGTCTCGCATCCGGGCGAGGAGTTCCTGCTCGTGCTGTCCGGCCGCGTGACGGTGAGTCTGGAGGACATGGCGCCCGTCGTGCTGGAGACCGGCGAGAGCGTCTATTTCGACAGCCGCCGCGGCCATCTCTACGCCGCCGCCGGCAGCGAGGGCGCGCGCATCCTCGTGGTCTGCGCCAAGCTCGGCGACCAGCCGCGCTGAACAAGCCGCCGGATCACGCGCCGTCCTCGAGCGTGCCGGATTCGGCGGCGGGA
>ERZ778021.1603-NODE-1603-length-25151-cov-3.913173_pt1 | contig 25151 bp, 23 predicted proteins | sample MGYA00375751_ERZ778021 | MGnify/ENA primary metagenome ERZ778021 (study PRJEB29350, sample SAMN05389814) | bioreactor metagenome | isolation source: Thiocyanate stock bioreactor | place: South Africa: University of Cape Town | collected 2013-08-29 ... | reverse complement strand
AGTAAAGGCGAAGGACGTATTTGACGTTGCTGCCAAAAAAACAGGAGCTATGATTTCAATTCAAAAATTAAGGGTAAATGTTGCTATGCTAAACTCTCAGATATCTAAGAGTTATGAAGCACTCGGCCGCTTGGTTTATGATTCAAAAAAGAGCGAGGAGAATGTTGACGAGGCTGTCGCTGCCTTAATCGCTGAAATTGAGCAGAAATACGAAGAAATCGCCGATATTGAAGTCAAGATCGCCATTACCAAAGGCAAAGCATTTTGCCCCAGCTGCTTAACGGAAAACGACAACGCTGCAACCTTTTGCAGCAAATGTGGCGAAAAATTAAACAAAGAATAAAGAAAAAAGATAAACGGGGGCTGCGCTTGGTTACAGCCCCTTTTTTGTTATAGAGGGAACAGAATGAAAAAGGAAATAAAAATCGGACTGATTGTTGCCGACGAACATGAATATGCACCGGTTGAAAAATTCGTCCAAGATAAAAACATAAAAATCTATGATTTTTATAAAAACAGAGCCATTGATTTTACAATAACCCAACAAGGAAAGACCGCATACATCACCGCTGTTTTATGCGGGATCGGAAAAGTAAATGCCGCTTCTGCCGCGGCTATGCTTATCGCAAAAGACAAAGCGGACATACTCATCAATTTTGGACTATCGGGGATTGTATCAGATCTGAAAAAAGGCGATATTGCTATATGTAAAAGCTTTATTGAGCATGATTTTGATATCACACCCTTCGGATATAAGCCAGCCCAAAAACCCCAGGAGACCTATTGTTATAAGGCTGACCAAACACTGCTGAAGCTATTTGTGAATCTCTATCCATTTCTCAAAAGTGCAGTTGCAGTAACAGGGGACCAGTTCATCTGTGACAAAACGACAAAGGACTTTCTGAAAAATGAATTTTCAGCACAGTGCTGCGACATGGAATCCGCAGCCATTGCCTCTGTCTGTCATCAGGGAGATATTCCCTTCGTATCTTTGCGCAAAATGTCGGACGATGCCGACGAAACGGCAACGATGGAATATCGTGAGCTGAACTTCAAGCAAGAAGATGTGCTTTTTAAAATCACCTTAGATGGAATCAAAAAACTCCTTGACTCTGATGACCGGTAAACACATGGAATGAATTCCTTCATTTTTGAGTAAATATAGTATATATAAATTTAAGGATGTGTTGATTTGGGAAAACGCAAGCATCAGAGTCTCGTACAGGGTGCCTTTATACTTGTATTTTCTACCTTTATCGTTACAGTCATCGGTGCGTTTTTTAAAATTCCCCTTGGCAATTTTCTAAACGGTAAAGCGATGGGTTATTTTACTGTCGCATACGATATGTATCTGCCCATGTATTCACTGGCCATGGCAGGACTTCCGGTCGCCATTTCCAGAATGGTTGCCGAGTCTGTTGCCCAGGCGCGGTTCAAGGATGCACGCAATGTATTAAAAATTGCCCAGAGAGCCTTTTTGGTGACCGGCTTTGTGGGTTTCTTTTTGATGGCGCTGGCGTCCTATCCCTTCGTGATTTTTGTGAGCGCAAACAAAGAGCTGAACTCTATCTACAGTATTTTAATGATTGCGCCTTCGCTTTTGTTCTGCTGCATCATGTCATCCTACAGAGGGTACTACGAAGGCCTCAAGAACATGAACCCCACGGCTATCTCGCAGGTCATTGAGGCCATGGGCAAGCTTGTGCTGGGTCTCGGCTTTGCCTATACCGTGGTACATATCGCAAGAACCCAGTATTTCAGCAGCGAAAACCACGTAGTGTTTGGCAAAGTGATTGAAATTTCCAAGGATTTGACCGGCAAAGATTTGACAGACGCCATCAATGCGGGTATTCTCAACGAAGCTGCTCCGTATGCGGCTGCTGCTGCTGTAGCGGGTATTACCATCGGTACCATGATAGGAGCCGCTTTCTTGTTCATCCGTCATAAATTTGTCGGGGACAAATTTACGGAAGAAGAGCTTTTGCTGTCGCCACCTCCCAGAACCAATCGTGAAAACCTGAAAATGATACTATCCATCTCCATCCCTATCGTGTTTGGTTCTCTGGCAACCAATCTTGCCAGTCTCATTGATCTGACAACCGTTCTCAGCAGGCTGAGCTGGATTTATTCTCCTGAAAACGGCAAAACTGTTATAGATCTGATCTATGGGAAAGCCCTGACCAATGTGGACAATGTTCCGAATTTTTTATATGGCTGTTATAAGGGCTATGCATTCCAGTTTTACAGTCTGATTCCTACGCTGGCCTCGGTCATTGGTATCAGCGCATTGCCGAACCTCGCTTCGGCATGGATCAATAAAAACACTGTGTCGGTGAGAAAAAATATTGAGTCGGTAATACGCATAACGGCATTGATGGCAATTCCCTGCGGCATTGGATTGTCGCTGATGGGGAACCCTGTTCTCACCATGCTCTATAGCCAAAGACCGGACGAAGTAACCATTGCGGCAAAAATATTGGTCATTCTCGGCGTTGCGTCAATTTTTGCAGCACTGGCGATTCCTATGACCAGCATGCTTCAGGCAATCGGCAAACAAAAGATCCCGGTGAGAAATATATTGGTCGCCGGTGTGTTGAAAATCGTTGTCAATTTTTTCACCGTGGGAACGGCTGAGCTGAATATACAGGGTGCCGCCTTCGGCACTTTGGTATGCTATGGATATCTATTCTTTTCGAATTTATATTGTCTGTGCAAGTATTCCGGTGTTGTCCCGAATATCTGGAAGACCATGGTGAAGCCTTTGATCGCGTCTGTTATGTGTATTGCTGCGGTATGGGTTAGCTATGATTTTATGCAGGCTTGGCTGTCCAAAAGCGGTAAACCCTCTGTTTCACTGATCGGCTTGAACTTGAGAAACGGCACGGTTGCAATCATATCGGCTATGGCAATCGGCGGGATAATTTACTTATTTTCGCTGTTTTTGATCCGAGCTATTACACGAGATGATATAAAAATGCTCCCAAAAGGAGAAAAAATTGCAAATATACTTGCAAAATTCAGATTAATCGGTTAAAATAGTAACACTGTTCCTAATAAATTCTTTTTGAGGGTAATTATGTATAAAAATTTTCCGATAAAGAGTAAGTATGACTTGAATGATTTGTTGAAGATTATGGAAATCCTCAGAGGCCCTGAAGGATGTCCTTGGGACAGGGAACAGAACCACAAAACAATCAAGGCCAATTTTCTTGAAGAAGTATATGAAACCATGGAAGCCATAGAAAACGATGACACCGAAGGCTTAAAAGAAGAACTGGGAGATGTTCTTTTACAAATCGTTTTCCATAGCCAAATGTCCGACGAAGCAGGCGAGTTTGATTTTTACGATGTTGCTGACGGGATATGTAAGAAACTCATCCTGCGCCACCCACATGTATTCGGCAACACCATTGCCGAAACCGCGGACGTTGTGTTGAACAACTGGGATTCTATCAAAAAAGAAGAAAAAGGCTATCAAAGTATAACGGATACATTAAAAAGCGTACCGACAACCTTCCCCGGACTGATGAAAGCTGCGAAGGTCGGAAAACGTGCGGCCAAAGCAGGCTTTGACTGGCCTGATGTGACCGGCGCAGTGGACAAGATTTATGAAGAAACCAAAGAACTGGAACAAATCATCGGTAGCGGCACAAAAGAGGAATTAACCGATGAGTTGGGTGACATACTATTCTCTGTGGTGAATGTTTCCAGATATTTGGACATCGATCCGGAAGAAGCCATATTGCTTTCAACAGGAAAATTTATAAAAAGATTTGAAATTGTTGAAAAGCTCGCTTCAAAGAAGAAGTTAGAAATGAAGCAAGCTTCCATTGAGGAGCTTACTGTTTTATGGGAAGAAGCAAAAAAAAGATTGTAATTTAGCAGCCGAAAGGCTGTTTAAATATTAAAATTCAGGAGGATGTAAAATTTATGAACAAAACAGAATTAGTCGCAGCCGTTGCTGAAAAAGCCGGTCTATCTAAAAAGGATGCAGATACCGCGGTATCTGCAGTAGTTGACGCCCTTACCTCAGCATTGGTAAGCGGAGACAAAGTACAGCTGGTCGGCTTCGGAACCTTTGAGGTTCGCTCACGCAGCGCAAGAGAGGGCTTAAACCCCCAGACAAAACAAAAAATCCAAATCGCTGCTTCCAAATCTCCCGTTTTCAAAGCCGGCAAAGCTTTGAAAGATGCTGTCAACAAATAATAACCCAAAAGCCGGTCCCTTGGGACCGGCTTTACAAATACCATAACAGGTTGGAGAAACACATGAGACTGGATAAATTTTTAAAGGTATCAAGAATTATCAAACGCAGAACAATTGCAAACGAGGCCTGTGATGCGGGCAGGGTTCAGGTAAACGGAAAAGCCGCCCGGGCATCCTATGATGTGAAGATCGGCGATGTATTGGAAATCTCATTGGGACCAAAGGTGTTAAAGGTACAGATCACCGACGTGAAGGAATTCACAAAAAAAGAAGAAGCCGATATGCTTTACAAGCTGATAGATTAAGAATAATAAATCCATCTTCTACATACTATTAACTGATAGATTATTGTAGGAGGTTTTTTCTATGCCAGAAGAGAAAAAAGCAATCAGGATGCCACAAAACATCGTGCTGGAAAACAGAAAAGCATTGATGGTTACGGGAGTTTCCGAAGTGGACAGCTTTGACGAGCATACCGTGAATTTATTTACAGAGCTGGGCGAGCTGACCATCAAAGGTCAGGAGCTGCATATCAGTCAGCTGAATGTGGAAACAGGGGAACTCAACGTATCCTGCAACATTTACGGACTTGACTATACCGATGACAAGGAAAACAAACCGTGATTTTTCGGCCGGCTCTTTAAATAAATATGGACAATTCGGTTTTCATTCAAACAACCTCGTTTTTGGTTGCCGCCGCAATGGGCTTTGCAATCAGCCTGATCTATGATGTGTTCCGTATCCTAAGACTGTTTGCAAAGCCGGAACCTGTTTCCGTGTTCATTCAGGATATCATCTTTTCATTGATTTGTGCATTTCTGACCTTTGGACTCCTGATCGTCAGATGCCAGGGAGAAATCCGCTGGTTTATTTTCGGCGGAGAATTGCTGGGCTTTCTGATTTGCAGGTTCACGCTGAGTATGCTCATTATTTCCGCTGCTGATAAAATTATTCGTGCCATCAAAGCGGTCTTTCGATTCATCGACCGATATTTGTATTCACCGATTAAAAAACTGAAAAATAAAATAGTTCATTTTTTATATTTACAAATAAGAAAATTTATGGTATTCTTCAATCAGGTATTGAAAAATACAATGCGGATGGTGTATAATAAGTTAAAATCTAGAAAATTTAATGAAGCGGGTGCTTTCATTGACCAAAAAAACGGAAAAAAAACATAAAAGTATATTTTTAAGACTTGCATTATTGTTCTTTTCGATATATATTATATACAAATTGGTCGGTCTGCAAAGCGACCTGATCACAGCAAGACATACCCTTGATGGCTTAAAAAACGAAATAGCAATGAAAAATGCAGCCAACGAGGAAAAAGAAAATTTGCTTAAAAACGGTTCTGATAAGGATTTTATCGAGCGTGCCGCAAGAGACAAGCTTGATTACATCTATGGCAATGAAGAAACGTTTGAGGATATATCGGGCAATTAGCACAAACAATTGAGTAATCTTAGGGGAGGAAAATTCATTTCATGCAGTTAGAGGTTGGCGCGATTTTAGAGGGTAAGGTAACAGGTATTACAAATTTCGGAGTATTTGTTGAGCTTCCCGGTAATCTTACAGGTATGGTACATATTTCCGAGGTAGCACCCGTGTATGTCAATGAAATACGCGAGCATGTTACCGAAAACCAGATGGTTAAGGTCAAGGTTCTCACCATCGGCAACGACGGAAAGGTTAGTCTCAGTATCAAAAGAGCGCTGGAAAGAACCGAAAAACCCAGACGGTCATCATCGAATTTTTCACCGAAACCCGATGATTTTGATTGGCATACCAAAAAACAGGACAGTACCTCCTTTGAGGATATGCTGAATAAGTTCAAGCAGACCAGTGATGATAAGTTTTCTGACCTCAAGAAGAAAAATGCCGATGTCAGACGTCCGGCAGTCAAACGAGGCGGCCCAACAAAATAAATCAATTGCGGGGTGCTTGCACCCCGTTTTTTGTTTTTATATTGTTTTTCATCCAATTATGCTTGCAAGCAGAGTATTTGCTAAGACAAAAAAATTGCGCCGGGTTGTCCGGCGCCAAAGCATAATGGGGTATGAAGGGAGTTACAAGTGCATTATAACATAGATGTTAATATATGTAAATAGTTTTTTGTAAAAATTTTAAATATTTTTTGGAGGAGAAAAATTGAGAATAATCAATGCTAAAATATATACCATGGAAGGACCGGTAATCGACCCGGGCTTTCTTGAATTTTCACAGGGAAAGATAACGGCTGTGGGTAGCATGGAAGACATGACCCGGGATGAAACAGAACCCCTTGACGCAAAAGGGAAAATTCTGTTACCCGGCTTTCTTGATGCACACACACATCTGGGCATGTGGGAGGATTCCCTCGGCTTTGAAGGAGATGACGGCAACGAAGACACAGATCCCTGCACGCCCCATCTCCGTGCCATTGATGCCGTCAATCCCACCGATCGTTGTTTCAAAGAAGCACTGGCATATGGGATTACTACGGTTGTCACAGGGCCGGGCAGCGCAGACCCGGTGGCGGGCCAGATGATTGCCATGAAAACCAAGGGTGTGAACATTGACAAAATGGTGATTCGTTCCCCCCTTGCCATAAAATTCGCTTTGGGTGAGAACCCGAAAACCGTTTATCACGGCAAAAACCAAACTCCCGTAACCAGAATGGCTACTGCTGCGATTATCCGTGAAGAGTTGTTTAAGGCTAAAAAATATAAAGAAGCCATCCAAAAAGCTGCAGAGGACGAAGACACGGAAGAACCCGAATTTGATATGAAGTGCGAAGCACTGCTTCCATTGCTTCGTGGTGAGATTTCTGCTCATTTTCATGCCCATCGGATGGATGATATTTTCACCGCAATCCGTATCGCCAAGGAGTTTCATCTCAAATACGCCATTGTTCACGGTACGGAAGGCCACTTGTATCCCCGGGCACTTGCAGAGGAAAACGCAAGGGTATTGGCGGGCCCGATGATTTGTGACCGCCCAAAGCCGGAAATGTCCGCCATGTCCCCCTCAGCACCGGGCATTTTATCCAAAGCAGGGATATTGACCGCAATCGTTACCGACCATTCTGTGGTGCCCATTCAATATTTGACTCTATGTGCCGCACTCGCGGTGTCGGAAGGCATGGAGTATGATGAGGCTCTGAAGGCCATCACCATCAACCCGGCAATGATTTGCGGCATTGAGGACAGAGTAGGCTCATTCAAGCCGGGTAAGGACGCAGACTTTGTGTTGTTTGATCGGGATCCCTTATCCCTAAACGCAAAGCCCTGTGCAGTTTATATCAACGGCGAGAGGGTAACTTTTGAAGGAGAAAACGGATGATGAGAGAAATTCATGTCAATGAAATTACCGAAGCGGTAGCAGCGCTCTGTATCATTGCCAATCAATTTCTGCCGCAGGATGTGGTGGAATCCATCCGGCAGGCAAAGGACCGGGAAGAACGACAGCTGGATATTTCCATCATGTCCGATATTCTGGCGAACATTGATGCTGCAAAGGAAATCAATGTCCCGGTCTGCCAAGACACAGGAATGGCTGTTATTTTTTTGGAAATCGGTCAAGACTTACATATAACCGGCGGTTTATTGACAGACGCAATTCATGCCGGTGTGGCAAAGGGTTATACGGAAGGTTATCTGCGTTGCTCCGTGGTAGGCGACCCGATCGAGCGGAAAAACACAGGAGACAATACCCCTGCCATTATTCATACTACCGTCACGGCAGGTGACAAGCTCAAAATCACCGTTTCACCAAAAGGCTTCGGCAGTGAAAACATTAGCGGAATAAAAATGCTTCCCCCGCCAGCAGGCAGGGAAGACATCATCACCGCCGTCACCGATATTATAAGAAAAGCCGGCAGCAACCCCTGTCCGCCTATGGTCATCGGCGTCGGCATCGGCGGAGATTTTGAATACAGTGCCATATTGGCCAAAAAGGCACTGTGCAGGCCCCTTGACCAACCCAACAAAAACCCGGTTTATAGGCAGTTGGAGGATGATATGCTGACCGCTGTCAACGCACTGGGCATCGGCCCGCAAGGCTTTCATGGAAAGACTACGGCGCTGAAAGTTAACATTGAATATTACGCAACACACATTGCCGGGCTGCCGGTTGCAGTGAATGTGGGCTGCTATGTCACACGCCATCAGTCCGTAACGCTATAATATTTTACTTTTCTTTTGTATGGTATTGTGATATAATATAACCACAAAATATAGTATTGTTTTGTAGCTTTCACAATACGATATCCAAGGAGCTGTCTGTGAAAGTATCGCCATCAACTGTCGCTTCGTTCCTGTTTCTATGAAATGGCGCAGTGACAATTTTCACTCTGACCGTTTCACCGGCGGCGGGTCAGAGCAACAAACAAATCAAGCCTGCTGAAATACCTGATGATTAGTTACAAAATAGTGTCAAGCAGGGAAAAGGGAGCTTAAAATGAAAAATCAAATGACAGCCAGAAAACTAACTTGTAAAGACACGCGGAGGGAAAATTAAAAAAACTTGAAAAATTTTTTACTGAGAATGCAGAATCACATGTTACTGTTACTCACGAAAAAGACAGATTTGTCGTTGAGTTAACCATAAAAGAATCCCATATGATCGTCCGCTCTGAGGATACCGGCAGTGACCTGATCGACACCTTTGACAATGTAATTGACAGTATCATCCGTAAAATCAGAAAAAACAAAACGCGTCTTGAAAAAAGAATGCGCTCTGCCAATATAACCGCACCTGCCTATCCGGAATTTGCTCAGGATGAAACCGAGGATGAGTATAACATTGTCCGCAGCAAAAAGTTCAGCATCAAACCGCTGGATGTTGAAGAAGCGATCATGCAGATGAATTTAATCGGACACCAGTTTTTTGTATTCACCAATGTCACAACCGGCGATTTGAATGTAGTATACCGCCGTCACAACGGCGACTACGGTCTCATTGAGCCAAACAATAACTGATTCATACCAAATCATAAAACGGGGCGTCCCTTTGGGACGCTTCGTTTGTATCAAGAGAAAAAGAGGAAGATAGATGAAACTGAAATTTGTTGCGCCCTGCCTGTTTGGAATCGAAGGCTTGCTTGGGGATGAGCTTCGTTCTATGGGTGCGGAAAATGTCAATGCCGAGAACGGAAGAGTGTTATTCGAAGGAGACGAATTCATGCTGGCACGCGCCAATCTCTGCTCCCGGTACGCAGAGCGTATTTTAATTTTAGTCGGCAGTTTTCCTGCTGGTAGCTTCGAACAGCTCTTTGAAGGCGTGAAGGCACTGCCCTGGGAGCAGTTTGTAGGCAAAGACGATGCTTTTCCCGTGAAAGGCTGGTCTATCAATTCTGCACTGCATTCCATCCCGGACATTCAATCTATCGTTAAAAAAGCTGTGGTGGAGCGGTTGAAAAGCAAATACAATATTTCCTGGTTTGCAGAAACCGGTCCGGTTTACCAAATCCAGTTTTCCATCCTAAAAAACATGGCATCTTTAATGATCGATACCTCCGGCGAAGGGCTACACAAAAGAGGATATCGTGCCAACGCAACGGCGGCACCCATCAAGGAGACCCTCGCCGCCGCCATGGCTTATATTGCCCATATCTATCCTGACAGCACCTTGTATGACCCTCTCTGCGGTTCCGGCACCATCTTGATTGAAGGCGCTCTGATGGTCAACAACATCGCTCCGGGACTGAAACGCAGCTTTGCCGCCGAACGGTTCCGCTGCTTCAGTGATCCGATCTGGCGGGAGGAACGAACAAGGGCACAGGACAACATCAAACGAGCGGCAGACTTTCAGGCAATCGGCAACGATGTGGACGAAAACGCACTGAAGCTGACGGAACAAAATGCCAAACTGGCAGGTGTGGCAAGCCAGTTTAAGCTGCAAAAGAAAGACATTGCAGACTTTGCAAGGGAAGGGGAAAGAGGTCTCATCATTACCAACCCCCCCTATGGTGAACGTTTGCTGGATATTAAGGAAGCCGAAACGATCTACAAAACAATGGGACAAGTATTCCATCAGCAAAAGGGATGGCGGTATTATATCATCAGCCCCCATGAGGAGTTTGAAACGGTATTCGGAAGACCGGCCGACAAGCGCCGCAAGCTGTATAACGGTATGATCAAATGCCAAATGTTTATGTATTTCAGATAGAGGGGGCATAGGAAGATGCGTTACTTGTTTGTTGTGAACCCCGTTGCCGGTAAGGGTGACGGTGTTTCAAAAATTGTGCCCTTGGTGGAACGGTATTTCAAAGACAAGGGCGGCAATTATGCTGTTGTAGTGACCAAAACTGCCCATGAAGCCACTTATATTGTAAGAACCGAATGCAAAAAGGGCGATGCCATCCGGGTGTATGCCTGCGGCGGTGACGGCACCCTGTTTGATGTGGTTGCGGGAGCAATCGGGTATCCCAATGCGGAGGTGGGGGTGCTTCCCTGCGGGTCGGGCAATGATTTTATCAAAACCTTTGGTATTGTTGATTTTCTTGATATGGACGGTCAGATAAAAGGTTCTGCTTTTCCCATGGATCTCATACAATGCAATGACCGCTATTCCATCAATGTTTGCTCCACCGGTCTCGACGCCGAGGTGGTGTCACATAAAAACCGGCTTAAGTTCTTATCCAAAATTTCCGGTTCTTTTGCCTATTATGTCGCTTTGTTCATTTCTTTTTTGTTCAACATCAAAAACAATTTTGAAATTACCATTGAGGACGAAAAACCCATCAAAGGGAATTTTCTCTTTGCTGTGGCAGCCAACGGCAGGTATTATGGCGGTGGCTTCCTGCCTGCGCCCAATGCTTCGCCTCATGACGGCCTGATGAACTGTCTTCTCATCAAAAGCGTATCCCGCCTTAAAATCCTTTCTTTAATTTCAAAGTACCGAAATGGTGAGCATATCAAATTAAAAAACATTTGCACCCATCTGCATGCGACGAAAATGACAGTCAAATCAGACAAGGAAATCAGCGTGAATATGGACGGGGAAGTGTTCAAAGCTACCGAAGTCACTTTTCAAATCGTAAAGAACGGAATCAAATTCATTGTTCCCTGTGTATGTACCAATAAGCTGGAGGAACCCCAGCTGCCGGTTTCTTTGCTCTATGATTTAAGCGGAAAAGCGGTGAAACCGGCATTTGATGCAAAAAATGTTAATGAATTGTAAATTTCTAAATATTAATCTTGCATTTTTATGTTAAATATATTACAATTGGTTAGCACTCTGATGATGAGAGTGCTAATTATTTTATATCTTAATATTTAGGAGGATACATTATGACGATCAAACCATTGGCCGACCGTATCGTAATCAAAATGGTTGAGGCCGAAGAAACAACAAAAAGCGGGATTATTTTATCGGGATCCGCAAAGGAAAAACCCCAGGTTGCAGAGATCATTGCTGTCGGACCGGGCGGACTTGTGGACGGAAACGAAGTCACCATGTACGTTAAGGTTGGAGACAGAGTTCTGACCAGCAAATATTCCGGAACAGAAGTGAAGATTGACAGCGATGAATTCACAATCGTTCGTCAGTCTGATATATTGGCAATCGTTGAATAAATACAATACATGATAAAGGAGTAAATTTGGATGGCTAAACAGATTATTTTTGGCGAAGAAGCAAGAAAAGCCCTGCAAGCCGGCGTTGATAAGCTTGCAAACACCGTAAAGGTTACTCTCGGTCCCAAGGGCAGAAACGTTGTTCTTGACAAAAAATACGGCGCACCCCTCATCACCAATGATGGCGTAACCATTGCAAAAGAAATCGAGCTTGACGATCCGTTTGAAAACATGGGCGCTCAGCTGGTGAAAGAAGTTGCTACAAAAACAAACGATGTAGCAGGTGACGGCACCACAACCGCTACTTTGCTGGCACAGGCAATCATCCGTGAAGGAATGAAAAACGTAACCTCCGGTGCAAACCCGATGGTTTTGAAAAAGGGAATTCAAAAGGCTGTTGACTCTGCTGTTTCCGCAGTAATCGCAAACTCACAAAAAGTCAACGGTTCTTCCGACATCGCCCGTGTTGCCACCATTTCCGCCGGTGACGAATTCATTGGCAAGCTTATTGCAGACGCAATGGAAAAGGTATCATCTGACGGTGTTATCACAGTGGAAGAATCCAAAACCGCCGAAACATACACAGAGGTTGTAGAGGGCATGCAGTTTGACCGCGGTTACATTACCCCTTACATGGTAACCGACACAGACAAAATGGAAGCTGTCATTGACGATCCGCTGCTTCTCATTACAGACAAGAAAATTTCTAACATTCAGGAAATCCTTCCTTTACTTGAACAAATCGTTCAGGCAGGCCAAAAGCTCATCATCGTTGCAGAGGATGTCGAGGGTGAAGCACTGTCTACATTGATTGTCAACAAGCTTCGCGGTACCTTCACCTGTGTTGCCGTCAAGGCTCCGGGCTTTGGTGACCGCCGCAAGGATATGCTTCGTGACATTGCTATCTTAACCGGCGGTGAAGTGATTTCGGAAGAACTGGGTCTTGACCTGAAAGAAACACAGATCAGCCAGCTGGGTAAAGCACACCAGGTGAGAGTTTCCAAAGAAAACACCATCATCGTAGACGGTGCAGGAAACCCTGACGAAATCAAAGGCAGAGTCGGTCAGATCCGTTCGCAGATTGAAACCACCACGTCAGAATTTGACCGTGAAAAGCTTCAGGAAAGACTGGCTAAACTTGCCGGCGGCGTTGCAGTGATCAAGGTCGGCGCAGCCACCGAAATCGAGCTGAAAGAGAAAAAATTACGCATAGAAGATGCTTTGGCCGCCACCCGTGCCGCTGTGGAAGAGGGCATTGTTGCCGGCGGCGGCGTTGCCTTAATCAATGCTTTGACCTCTGTCAGCAAGCTGATTGAAACCGCCGAAGGAGACGAAAAAACCGGTGTTGCCATTGTTGTAAAGGCACTGGAAGAACCCATTCGTCAAATCGCTCTGAATGCCGGTTTAGAAGGCTCTGTTATTGTTGATAAAATCCTGTCATCCGGCAAAACCAATTACGGCTTTGATGCCTATAAAGAAATTTATACAGACATGATCGAGGCCGGAATCGTTGACCCGACCAAGGTTACCCGTTCGGCGCTCCAAAACGCAGCATCCGTTGCTGCAATGGTTCTGACCACGGAATCCTTGGTATCCGATATCAAAGAGGATGCGGCAGCAGCCAACGCAGCAGCAGCAGCAGCAGCGGCAGCCGGCGGCGGAATGTATTAATCGTAAAAAAAATCAATTATGAAAAGCGGGGGAGACCCCGCTTTTTTGTTGCAAAAACTTTCAAAAAAGTGTATGATAGAAACACACAGAATGTTGAAAGGTAACCTTATGAAAGACACATTACTGGACAATTTAAACGAAAAGCAGCTGGAAGCCGTGACCACCACAGAGGGGTATGTCCGGGTGATTGCAGGTGCGGGCAGCGGCAAGACAAAGGCTCTGACCCACCGATACGCTTATCTCGTCAGAGAAGCGGGAATTTCTCCTGCCAACATTCTCTGCATCACCTTTACGAACAAAGCGGCCAATGAGATGAAAAAGCGTATCAAATACCTTCTTGGCGAAGAGTTTGATACCTCCTTTGTAGCGACCTTACATAGCTACTGCACCCGTATTCTGCGGGAAGACATCGGAAAGCTATTTTATCCGGAAAGCTTTATTGTGCTGGACACCGCTGACCAGAAAAGAATTCTTGAAGAAGTCTATGAAGAATTCAACATCAGCATGGATACGGCAACCTTTCAATTTATGATTGATAAAATACGCTACTATAAAAATCTCATTACCTATATGGATTTCATCGCCGTACCCAAAGAGGATATTGGCAAATATGAAGCAAAAACACTGGAGGAAGCGATTATTTTACGCTATATCCAGAAGCAAAAGAAATATTTCGGTTTGGACTTTTTTGACCTGATCAATTTTGTAATCTACCTGTTCCGTAAGCATGGGGATGTTCTTGATAAATGGCAAAAACGCATGCATTATGTGTTGGTGGACGAGTTTCAGGACATTACCGTGAAGGAGTTCAAGCTGATCCGGCAACTGACGGAAATCAACAAAAACTGGTTTGTGGTGGGGGATCCCGATCAAAATATTTATGAATGGCGCGGTTCCAATATGCAGGTGCTGCTGGAGTTTGACCAAAAGATGGAACCCTGCAAAACCATTTTCTTAAATGAGAATTACCGCTCCACTCCCCAGATTTTAAACGCCGCCAATTCTCTCATTGAAAAAAACAAGAACCGCATCAAAAAGGACTTGTATACCAAAAAAGAAGACGGAGCACTGCCGGAGCATTTTCACAGTAAAGATGAGAACGAAGAAATCAATTTCATTGTGAAAACCATACAAGCACATACGGAAAAGGGCGGAAATTACAAAGACATCGCCGTGCTGTACCGTTCCAATTTTGTTTCCCGTTTCATCGAACAGGGTTTCCTCAAGGCCAATATCCCATATCTGGTTTACGGCGGAGTCGGGGTTTATGACCGTATGGAAATCAAGGATGTGCTTTCTTATTTACGCATGATTGCTTTTGGTGACGATTTGTCCTTCCTACGTATTGTCAATATGCCTAAACGCAAAATCGGAAAAACCAAGCTTGTGTTTCTCAAACAAAAATCAGAGGCTGAAAATATCTCTTACTATGAAGCAATGAAACGATATATCCATGAGCCGGTATTCAAAGGCTGCGGCGGGGCGGATTTTATCCAGGTGATTGAACGGCTGAAGCTGGATGCAGAGGAACTGCCGGTTTCTGAGCTGCTCCAAAAGCTGCTCATTGATTCCGGTTATGAGCCATACATTCGGGAAAGCGGAGACATGGACAGGTTGGACAATATTTCAGAGTTGCTTAGAAGTATTGTGATTTCAGAAACAGAATACGGCGAATTTCTTCCCCTGATCACGTTTCTACAGGATGTGTCCCTGAACCGTGATCTTGACATTGAGGACAAACAGGATTGTGTGAAAATCATGACCATCCACACAGCAAAAGGGCTGGAGTTTGACACCGTGGTGTTGGCAGGCGCCAATGAACGAACCCTACCCAGCATTCGGGCGCTGGAGGAACGGCAGGAGGATGCGCTGGAGGAAGAACGCCGCTTATGCTTTGTCGCGGTTACGAGGGCGAAAAAGAAACTGTACATCACTGAAAGCGAAGGCTTTGGCATCAAAGGCTACACCAAAGTGCCGTCCCGTTTTGTATTTGACATTGGGGATGAGTCAATTCTCAGGACAGGCAGTATTTCCGACGAATTGAAAGAAGAATATCGCTTTCAGGTGGGTGCTGTGAGAGTTCCCGGTGTTGCCAATTATGCGGTCGGCTCGCAAGTCAAGCACAAGGTGTTTGGGGAAGGGATGGTGGAAGAAATCGACGAAGAAACCAAAACTTATATGATACGGTTTATGATCGGAATCAAACCGATCAGCTTTCACTACAGTGGTTTGTCACAAGTTTTCTGACTTCTTTTTTGATAAAAGATGAATGAGAACGTTAAAATGAAAAATAATAAGAAAAAACTTGCATATAACAGGTATTTGTGATATACTGCTATGGCAATACACACGCTCTTTGATTAAACAGCTGTTGCTCAAATTAATTTGAGTGGCGTTTAAGATGACAAGAGCGGAGGTAAAAAACAAAATTTTGGAGGAACATCAATGTCAATCATCTCTATGAAACAGCTTCTTGAAGCGGGTGTACACTTTGGTCACCAAACAAGACGCTGGAACCCGAAGATGGCAGAATACATCTTCACCGAACGTAACGGTATCTACATCATCGATTTGCAGAAAACCGTTAAAAAACTCACAGAAGCTTATAACTTTATCCGTGACATTTCTGCTGAAGGCAAAGACATTCTTTTTGTCGGCACAAAGAAACAAGCCATGGATTCTGTAAAAGAAGAAGCTCTTAACTGTGACATGCCTTATGTCAATGCCCGCTGGTTGGGCGGCATGATGACCAATTTCCGCACCATCCGCCGCAGAGTGGAGCGTTTGAATCAGCTACGCAAGATGGAAGAGGACGGAACCTTTGAACTGCTTCCCAAAAAGGAAGTAATCAAATTACGCGGTGAGATTGAAAAACTCGAAAAATTCCTCGGCGGCATTCAAACAATGAAAAAGCTCCCCGGCGCTCTTTTCATCGTTGACCCGAGAAAAGAAAAAATCGCTGTTCTGGAAGCCAAGAAGCTTGGTATTCCGATCATAGCTATTGTTGACACCAACTGTGATCCGGACGAAGTCGACTATGTAATTCCCGGAAACGACGATGCAATTCGTGCTGTTAAGTTAATTGCACAGACCGTTGCAAACGCTATTCTGGAAGGCAGACAGGGTGAGCAAGGCTCCGCTGCTGCGCCCCAGGAAGCACCGGCAGCAGTCGTGGAAGCACCGGCAGCGGTATAATCCGTAACCGAATATCCGGCATTGAATAACGAACCAAAAATGCCCTCAAACGAGGGCATTTTACAGATAATCATAAAATAAAGTTTGAATCATTCAAACAGTCACCATGAAAGGAATGGACACCAATGGAATTTACAGCAAAAGACGTGCAAGCGTTAAGAGAAAAAACAGGCTGCGGTATGATGGACTGCAAAAAAGCGCTCGTTGAATCAGACGGCGATATGGACAGAGCCATTGACTATTTAAGAGAAAGAGGCCTTGCTGCCGCTGCAAAGAAATCAGGAAGAATTGCGGCAGAGGGTGTTGTTTTATCCTATGCAGACGACGCTGTTAGTGCAATTGTTGAAGTAAACTCAGAAACTGATTTCGTGGCAAAAAACGACGAATTCAAAACTTTTGTTGTCAGTGTTGCCAAAACAGTTGCTTTGAACAACCCGGCTACTGTGGAAGAACTCAACGAGCTCACACTGGCTGATTCCACCGACACCGTTGCAGAAGCGCTTCGGGAAAAAATCTTAAAAATCGGTGAAAACATTAAAATCAGACGCTTTGAGCGTTATGAAGGCACGGTTGCCACGTACATCCACGGCGGCGGAAGAATCGGCGTTATGGTAAAAAGTCAAACCGCTCCCGAAATCGCCGGGAACGAAACCTTCAAGGAAGCCGTCAGAGACGTTGCAATGCAGGTTGCAGCGACTCACCCTCTTTATCTGAAATCAGCTGACGTTCCAGCAGAGGTTTTGGAACATGAAAAGAAAATTTTGACCGAGCAAGTAATCAATGAAGGCAAACCTGCCGCAATCGCAGAAAAAATCGTTGCCGGTAAGATTTCAAAATACTATAAAGAAAACTGCTTATTGGAGCAGGATTTCGTAAAGAACGGCGACTTCACCGTTGGCAAATATCTTGACAGCGTTGCAAGCTCATTGGGCGGCAAGGTTGAGCTCGTTTCCTTTGTTCGTTTTGAAAAAGGCGAAGGCTTGCAGAAGAGAGAAGACAATTTCGCAGACGAAGTTGCAAGCATGATTAAATAGCAACTTCAGAAATTGCACAATATTCTAATCGTTCACAAAAACCGAACTCTGTTCAATGAGTTCGGTTTTTTTGTCTTCAATATAAGGATGATAGGATAATATCAATCATTCAGATCAATAAATTGCTTGCTTTTATTGATCGATGCACGGAAGGTGCCGGGCGAAATCCCCATCGTCCTTTTAAACACCTGACAAAAATAGGATGTGCTGGTAATGCCCACCTGTTGACATATAATATTCAACGGTAACGTGTCAGACTGTAACAAAAAACTTGCTTGCCGCATTCTTCTCGCCGTGAGATAGTCTGTTATGCTTGTACCGGTGGCTTTTCGGAATAAATGAGAAGTATGGTATTCCGATAGATGAAGATCCTCAGCAAGACGTTTCAGGCTAAATTCTTCCATATAGTGTTCGTTGATCCATTGCATAATTTTTGCTGCATAATCAGTTGTTCTGCCCGGTATTTTGGTGCTGGTGTTTACTTTCTGCTGCCAAATTCCTCTTACATAGTTTAAAAATGAAATCGCAAGAAAGATCATTTCTTCCGAGTTGTTTTTTATTGATTTTTGTCTCAAACAGAAATACTCCAAAAAATATTCAAACATAGGTCTTGTTGTAAATTCGCTGAAAAACTGTTTCTCGATGCGATTTTTACAAAGTGTTTGAAAAAACTCCCTCAATCCAGGAAATACAGTTAAATATGGTTCAATAATGACGGGGTCAAGTGTCAGGATGGTTCTGATATAAGGTTCATCGTCTTTTTCATGAATTTTCAAGCCGTGCAGCTGAAGTGGCTGGAAGAACAATAGGGTACCGGCCTTCACTTCATGCACAGTATGATCAAAAATAGCATACCCGCTTCCTTTGTGGATATAAAGAAATTCTATACCTTGATGGGTATGAAAAATTCTCCAAGTTGTTTCAACACTTGATTTCCTATGATGATAATTCACCGGTATTTGATTGAGATTGATATCTTCTATATAGTTCATATTCATTACCTATAAAAATTAATATTGATTTATCCTTCTTCAATAAACATAGCAATATAGCGATATTATACCACAATTCATAAACATAGAAAACAATTTTTATATGATATAATGAAAAAAGGTGATTATATGAACAAGTTGAAAAAAGCGATCAGTATTTTTTTAGTCTTTTCACTTACATTCATGGTAGTGGTGTACGCCTTACCCGGGCAATGCAGTGCTGCAAGTGTCGATGTTGTTCCGATTAATTGGTCAAGTTTTTCAGGAGCGGTTCCAACGGATCCACTGGCTGTGAAAGAGAAGACAATCCTACTGAATGCCTGCAAATATGCACTGACCACATGGTACGATGAACGGTACACTTCGCAGGATTCACAGCAATATTTGAATTTTGTCACATCCGGGTCCGGTGAACATCCACGCCCTCTGGCTGCAATGGCTTCTGTAATAGCCACAGCAATTAAAACCGGTATCTACGATGCAACCGTTACTGGAGTAACACTGGAGACTGCGAAAAGTAAAGCGATTAAACTGCTTACATCCGTTGCCTATCACCACAAAGCGAATGTAGGAGGGACTGGTGCGTGGGATCACAGCGCCTCTTTTACAGCAAACATTTATACCGGTGATACCGCTTTTGCAGGATGGCTTTTATGGGAGGATATTTCATCAACAGACAGGGAATATATCCGTAATATGCTTGAATATGAAGCAAACTATCTGCTTCGTGTCAATGTTCCGTATTTTAAAGACAAAACCGGCAAAGTGCTGATTGAAGGTGATACAAAAATGGAGGAAAATGCATGGAATGCAAGATGCCTTCAAATGGCGGTATGCATGATGCCTAACCACCCGAATTATAACGCATGGTATAACAAGATGGTAGAGTATCAACTGTCCTCCACAGCCCGTCCCGATGATTTAAATAGCTCGGTAATTTATAACGGCAAACCTCTTTCACAGTGGCTGAACGGTTCAAATATTAACAATGACGGTTCTGTAATCAACCACAATATCATACAACCGGTATATTCCTCTTGTATCGGGTTAAATGTGTTCAGCGCGTACGGATTTACTCTCGCTGGGAAGTCAACACCGAAATCTGCTTTTTTTAACGACAATTATATTTATAGTGCATTGACGGATTTGAACTATACAGTCGGACAGGTTATTCCGGATACGAAGTCCACGGTAGGACAAACCGGCGGACCGGCAAGAGAGCCGGGTGGAACGGTTTACCGGGAAGAGAATCTTGATATAGCCAATGCAATCTATTTCCCTCAGGGAAATGACTGGAACAATCAAAATTGTAACTTTCCATCTCTCGATTCAATTATTCAACTAACGGTGGATGGTGAACGGCTAGATAATATGTCCACTAAAAAAGGTGAGTATTGGGAAAACCTGCATGCACAAATCATCTTAAATATGCAGGCGAGATTTCAAGATGGCAGAACCTTTCAAACGGGGGAAAACACATACTCCGGAGCGGAAGACAGTGCAGCAACCAATTATGCCTCCGCTTATATGATGAAGTGGCTGATGGCAAACTACGATAAGTTTTCTGCAACAAACGAGGTTGTTTCGAACGACATAACTACATATACCTCTGCGGACAGCGTTTATTCAACAGTGGAAAATTTTGAACAAGGTCTCTATTGGGCACAATGGGGTCAGGGTCCGGCTAATATTCTCGCAGCAAGCAGTGAATACTGCAATTCCGAAACCGGCAGTACAAAATCAATGAAGGTTTCGTTTACACCATCGGCAAACGGAGCGGTACAGATGAATTGCAATGACTCGTACATTCTCAATATAATGAAAAGAACTTACAAAGAAATTGACAGCAAGGGAATACGCTTCTGGTTCAAATTCACCAAAGGGGATACAGCAAAATACAAAGCATCCTTCTCCATTTTTTCGTCCTATACCATTCCGGGCTACAGCAACAATTTCGGGAGCAGCCGTATTGTTGCCGATGCGAGCGGCTGGGCAAGCTTTTCGTGGGATAAATTTACCACCTACATAAGCGGACAGGGAAATAAAACCTTCGCTTCGGCTTCAAAGGCAGATAAAGATGCTTTTTTTGCAGGCGTAACAAAAGTGCAAATCTTGTTCGACGTAACAGCAGGCGTAGAAACAACAGCCTTTTTTGATGATGTTCAGATGTTTGGTAACCTTTCAGTACCGATCGGTACGACACCACAGTCGACAACACCTACCACTTCTACTACTTCTAGCACGCCTACAACAACAACTATTACAACAGCCTCAACTACTGCTACCACAACAACGGCAACCGAGACTACCATAAAAACAGATCCATTGATTAACCCGTATCCTACAGAAAACGGATATTTATGGGGAATTTCGAATGGTGAAAATATGGTTGATTTGTTTCTCTCGAAATTTACGGTTCCGTCCGATTATGATATTGTGATATGGAACACAGCTGAGGATAGAATCACCGAAGGTAAATTTGGGTCAGGTGCAATCGTTAAAATCACACAAAATGGTACAATCGTATCACAATATATTGTCATTTTATATGGTGATGTAGACGGTGACGGTACAATTGGAGTAATAGACCTGTTAAAAATAAAAAAACACATTTTAGGGATGAGAATATTAACGGGGTATTCACTTGCTGCTGCCGATACCGACAGGTCAAACGATCATAGCATCAATGCAATCGATCTCTTGGTTTTGAAAAAGCACCTGCTGAAAATTGCGCCGGTAAAACAAAATTAACATAAAAAATACGCCATCGCAAAAGATGGCGTATTTTTTATGTTAAAAGAAAGACACTGCCGGGTATTTGTTTGCATTTTCGCTTCATTTCTCCAACATGCACCGAAAACTCGTTCATATCGGTAATTTCAGAATGAGCTTTTGTGATTGCGGCGATAGACAATGATATAATCGGGAAATTTTCCGGTTGTCCATGACGGTTTTTTGCAGTAATGTAACCCTTGGCTAAATCATATTGGTTGTAGTATTTGCGGATTTCTGTGTCAAATTCACATATGATGTCACTACAAATACTTTCAATACTTTCTTGCTTTATAATAGCAATAAAATCATCACCTCCTATGTGCCCGATAAAAGCGTCGCTGTCTATGTGACATTGTATGGTATTGCTTAGTAGCTTGATGATGTTATCTCCGTTTTCAAATCCATACACATCGTTGTAGGATTTAAAATTGTCTATGTCAAAATACAATGCACACAATTCTTCGCAAGAGGAAAGATAATTTGTTAAATACTGCTCAATGATTAGGTTGCCGGGTAAACCGGAAAGAGGATTTTGATGCTTTGCATTGATTACTTCCAGTTCTATTGTTTTCTCAAGCAGATTTTTTACAGTGACAATGCCATAAAACTTTTCATTTTTGGTCACAGTAATGAAATCGTATAATTTATCCTCCGCTCTTGACATGGCAAGACGTGAAACAACATCAATGGGAGTCTTATAATCCACAGTTAAAAATTCTGCTTGCATTAGGGAAAATATCGGTTTTCTTTGATACAAATTGAATCCATATAAACCGCTCATCTTTGAGAAAATATCCTGCTTTGTAATCACACCCAAAACCTTATCATTTTCAGTAATACAAATACCGGACAGGGAATCATTGTGCAGAAACATATCATATACAATATCGGAAAGGACTCTGGGATTCACAGTTTTGGTCTGGTTTGCGAGATTACCGATGTAAAGATTTGAAATGTGACTACCGTACAAGCTGTATTTTTTGCTGTTTAATTCTACAATGCCGTTTATCACTTCTTCAGAAATTGGCTTTATCTGCCCATGTGGAGGCTGAATGAAAAATCCCTGCCCGTAATGGATTCCGATATGAATGAGAGAGGATAGTTCATCGTAGGTTTCGATTCCTTCGGCAATTAAATGAATATTGGCAAGCTTAGAAAATTCATATAAACTTTTAACCAATGAATATTTGATCCCGTCCTTGTCAATATCTCGAATCAGTTTCATATCCAGCTTGATATAATGCGGTTTGATATCTGTAATCAAATTTAATCCGGAATATCCTGCACCTGCATCGTCAATTGCAATTTTATAGCTTTGATTCTTATAATGCTCAATGGTTTTCTTAAAACCATACATATCTTCGATCGCGTTTTTTTCGGTTATTTCAAAAATGATATTTTCCGCATCAATATCAAATTGTCGGATATATTCCTTGGTAAATCCGCTCATGAACTTTTCATCGTGGATGATATTTGTGTTTACATTTAAAAATAATTTCAGATCATTTTTGCTTTGATAAGCACTCTCCAGTGCGCAAGTACGGCAGACCAATTCCAAATCCCATAAACAGCCATGTTCTCTTGCTGTTTGAAACATCATTTCAGGATTGTGCATTGAGGAGCCTGCAGGTCCCCGGCTCAATGCTTCGTAACCATAAATTGTCCCGTCCTTTAGTGAAATAATCGGCTGGAATACGGTTGTGATTGCTTTGTTTTCGATGATGTCTTTCAATAACGCAACGTGTGATTCTTTTTCTGTCATGGATAAAACCAATCCCTTTTTCAAGCATTCATCCCATTGATACAGATGAATGATATACCCGGAAATATGGATTATTATTAATAATATATTAAAATTACGTTAAATTCATTTAATTTTCATACTTACCTCATAGAGTGCTGCTGCAATGAATATGATTAATAATGATTTTACTATTGTAATTCTTTGAAAAAAACGTTAATATATAAGGTAAGTGATGAAAAATGAAAGATTACCGAATATTTTGTCTCATTTTCATATGTTTTTTATTGTTCAGCGGTTGTAAAACCACTGTTCCAAAAAGTGTTGTCTCTGTTATGAATGGTACATCAACCACCCAGAGTCTTGATGACAACGGGGAAGAGACCACAGAGGGGTTTACCACAGAATCCGTCAATTCTTTGGCGGAGACGAAGGCTCAATCAACCTCCGTCTCGGGGAGCCAGACAGGCATTCCCTTACATAGCTTAACTTCAACCGTCTCCACCACCGCACGCATCGAACAGCCAAAAGAACTGCGTGCCATGTGGATTCCCTATTACGAACTGAATTTTAATGATAAAAGTGAAGCTTTTTTCAAGACCCAGATCAACACCATGTTTGAAAACACCAAAAACGACGGCTACAATGCGGTTTTTGTACATATTCGTGCCTATTCCGATGCATTTTATCCTTCCAAGTATTTCCCATGGGCAAAGCAGTTGTCCGGTACTCAGGGAAAAGATCCCGGCTTCAATCCCATGCAGATTATGATTGCAGCAGCGCACAGCAAGGGATTGCTGTTCTATGCCTGGCTGAACCCTTTTCGGGTGTCAACCTCCTCCATTGATTACACCACGCTGGCAGAAACAAACCCAGCCCGTGTGTTTGCCACCGACAAGGACAAAAGCAACGATGACTGGACCTTGATCAGCGGCAACGGGATTTATTACAATCCTGCCGTTCCGGAAATTCAAAAGCTGATTATCAACGGTGTCAGAGAAATTGTTAACGGTTATGATGTCGACGGGATCTATTTTGATGATTATTTTTATCCCACCACCGATGAAAGTTTTGACAAAGCCGCCTATCAACGCTATCTTGCCACCAAACCCTCTAACCCCTTATCCTTGGGCGATTGGCGAAGGACTCAAATCAACGCTTTTGTATCGGGGACCTATCGGGCAATCAAAACAGCCAAGCCCTATGTGCATTTTGGTATCAGTCCCCAAGCGAACATGGATACCAATTATAATAAGCTCTATGCCGATGTAAAGCACTGGGTTGAAAACAACGGCTATGTAGACAGCATCATGCCGCAATTATATTTTGGCTTTGAATATAACAAAATCATCGCGAACCAGTCCTTCAATTTTAATGACCTGCTTACCTATTGGTCAAAGCTGAAGAACAACAAGAACGTAAAGCTTTATATCGCCCTGGGAATATACAAATCAGGACAGACCGATAACGGCTCCGATGAATGGATCAATAAAACGGATATCATACAGCGTCAGGTGGCGCTTTGCAGAACTGTGGATAACTACAGCGGTTTCTCCATGTATTCGTATTCATACTTTATAAGCACCAACAAAACCAACGCAGAAGAAAGAAATCATCTTCTGACAATCATGAAATAAAAGAGGAAGATAAAAATGCGCTCTCAATGGAAATTCAAACTCATCGTAATCTTGAGCTTTGTGTTGTTGTTTTCAGGTATTTGCGGAGGATATTATTTTGTCAACGGTTCCTTTCGGCAAACTGCGGCAAAGCCGTCTGAAGCGTCTTCCGGTCAGCCTGTATTGACCTCGCTGCTGACGGGGGAGAAAAAGTTTTATTCCGCGGAGGATTTGCAGAAACGAATGGGCAGCGGTACCTATACCGCTTTTTCAAAGCCGAATAAATTCAGAGGCGCATGGCTCGTTCCCGGCACGGATTATTATCTCAACCACAACAACACCTTTCCTGATGGAAAATCCCA
>ERZ778021.1601-NODE-1601-length-25247-cov-6.140957_pt1 | contig 25247 bp, 12 predicted proteins | sample MGYA00375751_ERZ778021 | MGnify/ENA primary metagenome ERZ778021 (study PRJEB29350, sample SAMN05389814) | bioreactor metagenome | isolation source: Thiocyanate stock bioreactor | place: South Africa: University of Cape Town | collected 2013-08-29 ... | reverse complement strand
AGTCGCCCAACTCCAAGGTCCGGTTCGCCTGCATCGGCGTCGGCGGCAAGGGGGACAGCGACACCAACGACGCCGGCCGCCACGGCGAGATCGTCGCCCTCTGCGACATCGACGAGAAGACCCTGGAGAAGATGGGGGCCAAGTACCCCAACGCCAAGCGGTACATCGACTACCGCAAGATGCTCGACGAGATGGGCGACAAGATCGACGCCGTCACCGTCAGCACGCCCGACCACTCGCACGCCCCGGCCGCCGTCCGCGCCATGCGGATGGGCAAGCACGCCTTCGTCCAGAAGCCGCTGACCTGGTCCATCGAGGAGGCCCGCGTCCTCCGCACGCTGGCCGCCGAGAAGAAGCTCTGCACCCAGATGGGCAACCAGGGCACCGCCGAGAACGGCCTCCGCGAGGGTGCCGAACTCCTCCGCGCCGGGGCCCTCGGCCGCGTGAAGGAGATCCACGTCTGGACCAACCGCCCGGTGTGGCCCCAGGGGATCGGCGGCTTCTCGGACTACCCGGGCATCCCCAACCACGTCCACTGGTACGAGTTCCTCGGCCCCGCCCACGACCGCCCCTACCACGACGGCTACCACCCGTTCAACTGGCGCGGCTGGCTCGACTTCGGCACCGGCGCCCTGGGCGACATGGCCTGCCACACCATCAACGTCGCCGCCAAGGGCCTCGACCTGTTCGACCCCGTCGCCGCCGAGGTCGTGGAGACCTCCGGCATCGTCGACAACCAGACCTACCCAACGTGGTCGATCATCAAGACCCACTTCGGCGAGCGCGAGGGCCGCGCCCCGCTGACGCTCACCTGGTACGACGGCGGCAACAACCTCCCCGAGGACAAGCGCGCCTACCGGTCGCTCCTCCACGGCGAGGACCCCACCGGCAGCGGCCTGCTCATCGTCGGCGACAAGGGCTCGTTCTTCTCCAAGAACGACTACGGCGCGGAGTACACCCTCCTGCCCAAGGACCAGTACAAGGACTTCAAGAAGCCCGAGCCGAGCCTCCCTCGCTCGCCCGGCCACTTCAAGGAGTTCGTCGAGGCCATCAAGGCCAACGACCCCTCCAAGGCCCTCTCCAACTTCGACTACGCCGGCCGGCTCACCGAGACCGTCCTCCTCGGCGTCGTCGCGCTGAAGGTCGGCGGCCGGATCGAGTGGGACGCCGAGAACATGAAGGTGAAGGGGAACCCCGACGCCGACAAGTTCATCAAGCGCGACTACCGCAAGGGCTTCTCCATCCACGCCTGAGCCGATCGGCCGCGAGATCCGACAGGCTCCCCCGGGGCCGCCCCTCCATCGCGAGGGCGGCCCCGGGCCGTTTCATGGACCGGCGTTTGCGTGATGGACGCCGAGTGGCATCGTCATCCCCGCGAGGATCCTCACCATGGCCGCGACGAACAACATCCTCATCATCGCGACGAGCGTCGACGAATATGAAAAGGTCGGCTATCGAACCGGCCTGTGGCTCGGCGAGTTGACGCACTTCTACGACGTGGCCGAGGAAGCCGGATACGCGATGGACGTCGCCACCCCGCAGGGGGGCAAGGTCCCGCTCGACCCCGAGAGCCTGGCCCATTCGGTCCTCGACGCCGCGACCCTGGAGCGGTACAAGGACCGCGCCTTCATGGACCGGCTCGACCGCTCGCTGAAGCTCGCCGACGCCGACCCCGCGAAGTACGACGCCATCTACCTGACCGGCGGCCACGGCGTCATGTTCGACTTCCCCGATTCGAAGGAACTCCAGGGCCTCGTCGCCGCCTTCTGGGATTCCGGCAAGGTCGTCTCGGCCGTCTGCCACGGCCCCGCCGGGCTGCTGAACGTCCGCACGGCCGACGGGTCCTACCTCGTGGCCGATAAGGACGTGACCGGCTTCTCCTGGAACGAGGAGGTCAAGTTCGACCGCGCCGACGCCGTCCCCTACAACCTGGAAGAGGAGTTACAATCCCGAGGCGCCCGCTACAGCAAGGCGTGGCTCGCCATGGGCAACCACGTCGTCGAGGACGGCCGCCTCGTCACCGGCCAGAACCCCACCAGCACCCAGGGCGTCGCCGAGGCCGTCGTGAAGCGGCTCCAGCAAGGGTGAGCGTCGCCGGCATCGGGAGGAGACGGGTTGCTGCGCCCATCCGCACCGCCCCCCCCGGGGCGGAGAGGGCCCTTGACGCCTGCCGTGACATCTGTAGGATTACAGATGTCGGACGGCGGGCCTTCATGGGCCGATCGGAGGGGGTGATGAGACGATCCGAGGCGGCTCGCGGGGCGTTCACGGTGGTCGAGATGATGATCGTCGTGGGCGTGCTGGCCGTGCTGATGGCGCTGCTGCTGCCGGCCGTGCAGCGGGCTCGCGAGGTCGCGCGGCGGGCGCAATGCGCGGGACATTTGAAGCAACTGGCGCTGGGCCTCCACAACTATCATATGGCGTGGGGCGCCTTCCCGCCGGGATACTTCAGCGAGGCCCGGACGACGCCGGACGGCTCGGGGACTTTCGAGGCCGGGCCTGGATGGGCGTGGGGGACCCTGGCCCTGCCGTTCGTCGAACAGTCTCACCTCTATAACGCCTGCAATTTCCATCGGCCGATCGCCGCGCCCGAGTCGTGGACGGTGCGCACGGCGGCCCTGCCCCTGCTCCTCTGCCCGTCCGAAGGGCGGACCGCCCCCGCGTCGTTCCACGCGAAGTCGGCCGTCGGCATACCGACGGATCTGGCCCCGTCCTCTTACGTCGGCTGCGGCGGGACGGTCGTCGACCCTCCCGACGGGATCCGCGACGGCGTGTTCGATAGGGACGTCGCGCGGCCGTTGCGCGACGTCACCGACGGGACGGGGAACACGTTCCTGTTGGGCGAACGATCGCGGGCCCTGGCCGACGCGACGTGGGTCGGCGTGGTCCCGGGGGCGGTTCACGCGACGGATCCGGCGTGGCCCGTCCGGTCGTCCGGCCACGCCTGCGCGATGGTGCTGGGCTTCACCGACCCGTCGCATCGGTCGCCCCGGGGCCTGAACTCGATGCAGGCCGATCATGCGGCGTTCCGCGGGCCTCATCCCGGCGGGGCGAACTTCGCGATGGTCGACGGCTCCGTCCGGTTCCAGAAGGACTCGATGGCCCCGCCCGTCTACGGCTCCCACGCCACCTATCGGGGCGGCGAGGTCGTCTCGTGCGACTGCTACTGAACGACCGGCCCGTTCACGCCTCCGCGACGGCCGGCTCGTCCACCTCGTCCTCGTCGCCGTAGAATTCGAAGAAGTTCTGGCCGGCGAGGGCGTCGTTCATGGCGCGGCGGACGGTCCGGAGCTGGCCGGCGAACTTGATGTACTCCTCCAGCAGCCGACGGCGCTCGGCGGCGGGGAGCTGGGTGATGTCGGAGTAGAACCGACGGTTGCGGCGCTTGTCGCGGAAGCTCCAGAGCCGCTTGAACCGACGGCCGTAGTCCGGGTCGTCGTATTCGAGGAGCCGGGCGTACTGGCGGGCCTTCATCTTCTTGGCGAAGGCGATCAACTCGGCGTCGGATTCGAAGCCGTTGAGGTCCTCGATCCAGTCGACGATCTGCTCGGTGGTCAGCCGGGGGCCCTTCTCCTCGCAGAGCTGCTGCAAGCTGTCGACGATCTCCGCAGGTCCCATGCACGGCCTCCCGGTCGGACGACGGACGCGCGACTCTCCCCACCTTCCGTCCGATTCTAGGCGCGCGCATGTCCCCCGTCGATGGACTTCCGTGCAGATTTCCCGAATCAGCGCGTCGACGACGGTTCCATCCCCGCCAGGGCCTTCGCCACGGCCTCCTGGAGCTTGTCGAAGGGCATGCCGCGGGCCAGGATCCGGCCGTCGGGGCCGACGATGACGATGGACCAGGGATTGGTGACGCCGAAGTCCGCCGTCGCCCCCACGCCGACCGGCCCGGCGTAGGTCTGGGCCCAGGTCAGGCCGTTCTCGCGGGCGAAGCGGGCGGCCTCGGCCGGGTCGTCGTCGCACGAGACGCCCACCAACTCGAACCGGGGGTCGCCGCCGCGGGCCTTCTCCAATTCCTTGAGCATCGGCATCAGCCTGGCGAACGGCTTCGCCCACGACGCCCAGAAACAGAGGACCACCAGCCGCCCCCGCCGATCGCCGAGGACATACCGCCCCCCGGCGGCGTCGATCCGCTCCAGGTCGAGCGCCGGAGCCGGGTCGCCGACGTTCAGCATACTCTCGGGACGGACGGCGATTTCGCCGACCTCGACGGGCGTCGCGAGGTCGCCCGGGGGGACGACGAGCAATCGAACCGTCTTCGCGAGGGATTCGTTCTGCGCGGGCGGGGTTGCGGGGACGGCGGGATCCACCTGGATGGTCAGACGGTAGCGGCCCGGCGGCACGTCCTCGATGCGGAAACGGCCGTCGCGGTCGTACACGCCGAAATAAGATTTCGTGTGAAGCAGGCCCCCTTCGGGCCGTTCGATGCTCCCGTACTCGGTCATGATCTGGGCCGGGCGATTGCGGGTCCAGTCGACGGGACCGTCGAAGGTCGCCCGGCCGACGACGGGCCGGCCCCCGCCGCCGATATCGATGTGCGTCGTCTCGCCGGGCTTCGGGTCCACGGGCTCCGCCCCGATCAGGTAGCGCGTGCGATCGGATTGCGTGGCGAGCGTGCGACTGACGTGACCCGGCCCGGGGATGATCCGGTCGAGCGCGAAGCGACCTTGGGCGTCGGCCTGGACTCGGTCGCGGCTGGAGACCCAAAGATCCGAGGCCGAGGATGAGGCCCGGAGCGGCCGGCGGTCTGCGAGGAACTCGACCCACTCGCCCGCGCCCGGCTTCTCGCCGACCCGGACGGTCCCCTCGATCCGCGCCCAGGGCCGGAGTTGGAGGTCGGCCACCTTCGCGACGTCCTCGGGCTTCGCCTCGACATATCCCGCCTCGGAGACCGCGGCCAGCAGGAACGGCGGCTCGGGCCGCGGGAAGGCGTAGCGGCCGTCGGCGTCGACGGCGAGGAAGGAGGCGGTTTGGTATTTGGCGAACGCCGCCCCGGCGAGCGCGGCGGAGGCGCGGGGCGTCAGCAGGGCGACCTGCGCCTTGAGGTCGGGACGGCCGTCGGGACGTCGCACGACGCCTTCCAGCCACGGCCGCGGCTCCAGCGCGAAGTCCCGAGTCGCCGCGCCCGGGTCGTCGACGTGGAATCCGGGAGACTCGGCCGTCTTGTAGCCGCGGGCCGTGATCCGGATCGTGTAGACCTGGGGGAATTCGAAGGTCAGCGAGTATCGGCCGTCGGCGGCGTCCTTCACGTCGGGTTGCCAGGACGGCCTATCCCTCCCCTCCCCGATCACCCCGTACTCGACGCGGAACTTCGGGATCGGCCGCTTCGTGACGGCGTCGACCACGGCCCCGGAGACGACCAGGGGCGGGTGCATCACGATCACGCGCTCCTCGTCGCCCGGCGTCAGCGGCGTTCGGATGGTCATCATGTCCCGACACGAGAACGTATAGGTCGTCTCGCCCGGAGGGGCGTCCTTCCAGGCGGCGCGGCCCTCGGCGTCGGTCTTCGCCCGGAACGACGAGCCCCATTCCCGTCCGCGCACGAGAGACGGGGAGAATCGTGCGTCGGACAGCGGCCGGCCCTCGGCGTCGACGACCCGCACGCGGAGCGTCGCGCCCGGTTCCATCGCGACCTCGCCAGCGTCCGCACCGCCGCCCCGTTTCACCTGCACGTCCCGGAAGGCCGGCGCGAAGCCGTCGGCCTCGGCCATGACGTGGAACTCGCCCGGCCTCGCGTGCAGGAGCGCGAACCGGCCGTCGGCGTCCGTCTTCGCGTCCGCGATCCCCGCCGAGGATGATCCGGATCGCAGCTTGACGTTCGCCCCGACGATCGGCCGGCCGCCGGGGCCGACGACCCGGCCCGTCACGGTCTCCCCCCGGGTGAGCACGCGACGGAGGTCGCCCCGGGACGGATGTTCGCCCGCAGCCTGATAATAGTCCGGGTGGCTGATGCTCAAGCTGACGTCCCCCAGCGCGTCCGGGACCTCGGCCGATCGCCACCGGCCCCGGGCGTCGGTCTTCAGGCTTGTAATCGTCATCTTGAGCGGCGGGTAGTCGGAGTCGGCGAAGGCCGTCGACAATTCGACCGTCGCCCCTTCGATCGGCGCACCGGCCTCGTCGACCACCACGCCGCCCAACTCGACGCCGTGGGCGAGCCGAAACTCCTTCGACTCGGGTATCGGGAACGGCTCGCCCCATCCCCCTCGCCCGCGGTAGAAGCTCCCCGGGACGTAACCGGGCTTGCGCGCGATCAACCAGAGGACGGTCGGCTCGACGCCCGGCTCGTGCTCCACCCGGACGACGCCGTCGGCCGTCGTGGTCGCGGTCGCCTTCACTCGTTTATCGGCCTTCGGGTCGAAGAACGAGGACTCCACCTCCGCCCCTTCCAGCGGCGCGCCGGTGGCGGCGTCGAGGACGCGGACGATGAGCGCAGGCTTCGGGGGAGCCGCCGGCTTGGCGGGCTCGTCCTGGGCGCGGATGACGGCGGCGCCGCCGACGAGGGCGGCGAGGGCGGCCGAGAGCAAGAGCGCGGGCATGACCAGCCTCCGGGGGAGCGGGGATCGATGGACCATGCGATGCAGGGACTCGACGCGGCGCCGCACGTCGCAGGCGCGGGCCATCGCCAGGCCGCGGGGGGCCGGCCGGGCCGAGGCTTGCAGCGCCAGCCGCGCCAGCGCCCGGCCGTAGGTCGCCACGTCGCCCAGGCGGTCGACGGCCACGGCGTCGCACACGGCGTCGCAGGCCGAGGCGTGCGCGGCGCGGAGCCGCCAGGCGAGCGGGTGGAACCACAGCGCGATCGTCGTCAGGTGCAGTCCGTCGTTCCACGCCAGGTCGCCGTTGCGGACGTGGGTCGACTCGTGGACGAGCACCGCGTCCAGGTCGGGCCCCGGCGCGTCGAGCCCCATCCCCGCCGGGAGCAGGATCGTCGGCCGCAGCACGCCGGCCAGGCAGGGCGAGGCGACCCCCGGCGCGACGACGACCCGCACGCGACGCCGGATCCCCAGGCCCTCGACCGTCGCGCGGCAGGCCGCCAGGACCGAGGCCGACGCCTCGTCCGCCCGGCGGATGACCCGGGACAGCCGCCAGGAGCCGAACGCGAATCGGGCGAGTCCGGCCGCGACGCCCGCGAGCCAAACAGTGGCCAACGTCGCGGCCGGGTCGATCGGCGCGGCGGGCGTCGGCGAGGCGATGCGGGCGACGGCGCGAGGCGGCTTTCAGGGCACCATGGGCGAGAGCGAGGATCGGTCCGTCGATCTTGATCGGCGTCGGCGCGATCGCCGGGGCCGGCTCGACCGTCGTCGGCGGCGCGGCCACGCGCCAGGTCACGAGAGGCGGCGCGAAGGCCAGCGCGGCCACGGCGGCCAGGCCGAGCGTCGCGCCCCGCCAGGCCAGGACCCGCCAGCGCGGGTTCGCCCTCGCCAGCGCCCCGTGGGCGAGCCAGGCCGCGGCCAGGACGGCCGTCGCCTTCAGGACGAGCAGCAGGCCCGTCGGGGCCTCCGCGAGACGGTCGAGCCCGATCATCGCTTGCGCCCCCCGCCGCCGGCCGGGGGCGGCGGCTCGCCCTCCGCGTCCGCCAGCCGGCGCAGGGCGATCAGGTCGTCCTCGCTCAGCTTCTCGGACCGGATGATGTTCATCACCAGGTTCTCGATCGAGCCCCCGCAGTAGGCGTCGACCAGCTCGCCCAGCATCGTCCGGAACGCCGACCGCTTCCGCGTCGTCGGCCTGTAGAAGTACGCCTTCCCCACCAGCCGGCGGGTGACGTGCCCCTTCTCCAGCAGCGTCGCCCGGTGGGACCGCAGCGCCGAGGTCTTGATCGGCTCCGGCGACCTCGCCTGCAACTCCGCCGGCTTCATCTCGCCGTGCTCCCACAGGAGTCGCATCACCTTCAATTCGCCCTGCGTCAGCCTCGCCATGGGTCGACCTCCATCTCGATGTGCAGACAGTACCGCACATCGGGCCGCCGCGTCCAGCGCGAAGTGCAGGTTTCTCTGCACATGGCCGGCGGTTACGGGGCCTCTTGCCGGACGGGGGGCCGCGTGTAGAATCAACCGGTGAACGGAAACCCATCGATCGGCCCCATCGACGGACGACCATGCGAATCGACATCCAACGCCTCGGCGCGGGCCTGCTCCTTCTATTCGTCCCGATCCTCGCCCGTGCGGCCGACGCCCCCGACCCGGCGGCCGTGGAGCGGGGCCGTCGGCTGGTGGAGGGGCGGCAATTCCTGAAGGCGGAGTGGTCGGACGCCGCGTACAGGGCGGTCGGCAAGGCGTGGGGCGAACCCGCGCCCGACCCGGACGGGGACCCCGAGGGCTACGCGCGGGCGTTCGCGAGGCGGTACGGCCTCCACCCCGCCCCGTTCCCGAACGACGGCCTGCCGATGGGCCTGAAGCGGTCGATGAAGGCCGACGGCAAGACGCGCGGGATGCAGGTCGATTGCCTGGTCTGCCACGGCGGGTCGATCGGCGGGACGAGCTACGTCGGCCTGCCGAACACGCAGGTCGACTACGCCGGGTTCTTCCCCGACCTCTTCCGCGCCGACGGCCGTCGCGCCCCTCTGCTCCCGTTCGTGCTCAACACGTCGCGCGGGACGACCAACGCGGGGATGATGTCGGTCGCGCTGATGAGCATCAGGAATCCCGACCTGTCGATGCGGACGTTCCCGATGCCGATGGGGTCGAACCTCCCCGAGCTGGACGCGCCGCCGTGGTGGGTGCTCAAGTACAAGCGGACCATGTACTACGACGGCCGCACGCCCGCCGCGTCGGTCCGCTCGATCATGCAGTTCCTGCTCGCCGAGAAGACGGCCGAGCAGTTCCGCGAGCTGGAGCCGGACTTCGCCGACATCCACGCCTACATCCGGAGCATCGAGGCCCCGAAGTACCCTTTCCCCATCGACCGCGCCGCCGCCGATCGCGGCCGGAGCGTGTTCGAAGCCTCGTGCGCGAGCTGCCACGGGACCTACGGCGCGACGGTGGATTATCCCAACGAGGTCGTCCCGCTCGACGTGATCGGGACCGACCCCGCGCGGATCGCGGGCCTCTCCGACCGCGCCGTCGAGCATTACAACGCGACCTGGTTCGCCGAGGACCACCCCGTCGACCCGACCGTCGAGCGCGGGTATCAGGCCCCTCCGCTCGTCGGGATCTGGGCGAGCGCCCCGTACCTCCACAACGGTTCGGTGCCGACGCTGCGGGCGTTGCTCGACTCCCCCCGCCGCCCCCGCCGCTACCTCCGGCCCCCCTCCACCGACTTCGAGCACTACGACCGGCGCGACGTGGGCTGGAAGTTCGTGGAGGCCCCCGAAGGGCCGCCCGACCCGAAGGATCCTCGGCGCGTCTTCGACGCCTCGCGCTACGGCCTGGGGGTCGGCGGCCACACCTTCGGCGACAAGCTCGGCGAGGCCGAGCGGACGGACCTGATCGAGTATCTCAAGACGCTGTGAGGCGCGTCCCCTCCCGCGCGGGAGGGGACGCGCAGGGGGTCAGCTCCGACGCCGGGCGCGGGCCACGGCGGCGACGAGGCCCAGGCCGATGGCGGCCGTCGCCAGGCTCGCCGGCTCGGGGACGGCGGACGGGGAGGCGAAGTTGATGACGCCCACGCCCGCCAGGTCGAAGCCCGACGACGCGAACGGCGTCGAGTACGGGTCGTTGACCATGTTGCCGAACGCGTCCTGGCTCCCGTAGGCCGGGTTGATCGAGCCGACGACGTCGACGATGCGGACGAAGTTGATGTCCATGACGTCCAGCAGCGGCGATCGGCCGGCCAGCTCGGCGAGGTCGAAGCCGGTGCCGTAGCCGGAGATGTACTTGCCGGCCAGGTTGTTGATGTAGCGGGCGTCCATCGTGGCGAAGCCGCCGAGCTGCGTGGCCGTCGGCGTCAGCGACGTGGCGTCGAAGCGGAAGAAGTTCACGCCGTCGGTCGAGACCTCGACGAACGCCAGCTCCAGGAACGCGTAGCCGGCGCCGCCGGAGAGGAAGCCGTTCTCGAAGACGGCGAAGTCGGCCCCGGCCCCGTCGGCGATCGGGGCGTCGAAGCCGAGCGTGATCGAGCCGCCGTCGCCCAGCGAGACGACGCCGTAGGTCAGGTCGTTGAGCGAGCCGAGGGCCGTGGAGGGGTCGCCGAACGAGGCGAGCGGGCCCGAGGGGTTGGCGATGTCCTGGGGGCCGCGCCGGACGTCGACCACGGACGTCGCCCAGCCCTGGAACAGCGCGCTGTCTTTGCTGATCCCCTTCGATCCCGCCTGGCCGACCTGCGGGTCGAACAGCACGGGGTCGGCCTGGGCGACGGAGGCGACGGCGAGGAGGGCGACGGCCGGCAGGAGGCGCAGTTTCGCGAGGCGCATGAGCATTCCCTTTCGTGGAATCGGACCTATGTGGACGTCTCGGCGCGCACGATCCCCACGCCCTCGCCCCGTCGGTTTCGCGACGGGGCGGGGTTCGGGCGTCGGCGCTCGTCCCGCGGGGGCCTCGGCGCGGCCGGCTCAGGTCGGAGTCGTCCCCATCGCCCGGGTCCGCGCGCGGCGTCGCCGCGGCCCGCGCGACGCCCTGCCGAAGCGTCGCGAAGGTCCGACGGTCCCGCCGCGCGCGGGCCGGGGGGATGGGGCCGGTTCGTCCTGGAGTCGAGCCATTCCGGGGCCTTCGGGGACGGCCTCGCGGAACGAAAAGGCGACGGGACGCCACGCGCAGGGCGCACGGGCTATCGCCTTCCCCCGGATGCTTGAGGCCGAAGCATCATCTGGGTGTCCGAAGGGCCGTATTCTGGCTCGCGAGTCGGACGGCCCCCGGAACGCCTTCCCGCGGGCTCTCGCCCGCAGTGGCACGTCGTCCGGGGACCTCCTCGCTTACAGCGGCGGTCCCGCGCCGGAATTTCACCGGCTTCCTGTTCGGCGATATGTGGCCGAACGCCCATTCGGATTCGCCGGACTGTACAACGCCGAGGCCCGCCCGTGCAAGCCCGCCCCGCCGATTCGCCGACGGGGGCGCATCCCCGGCGGCCTTCTGGTAACGTGAAACGACCGACTCGCAGGAGGAATCTGCCATGGGTTACGGGACGTTCGTCGTGCTCGCGGCGCTGGTGGCGCAGGCGGGCGGGCCGGTCGACGCGGACGGGGCCGGCCGGCTCATGAAACAGGGCCGCTACGCCGAGGCCGAGGAGGCGTTCGACGCCCTCGCCGAGAAGGCCGACGCCGACCCCAAGGCGCTCTCGCCCGAGCTGACCCTCGCCGTGGCGCTCGGCCGGGCCGAGGCCAGGGCCGCGCAGGGCGAGGCCGACGCGGCCGTCGCCCTGCTGGAGGCGGCCGAGGCGAAGGGGCCGAAGTCGGCGAAGGTCCCCGCGAAGATCGCCGAACTCCACTTCTCCCGCGGCCGGTGGGAGGACGCCGACGCGGCCGTCGCTCGCGCCCTGGCGATCGACCCCGACGACCTCGTCGCGCGCTGGACCGCCGCTCGCCTGCTGGAGGCCCGCGGCGAGCTGGAGAAGTCCGTCGCCGCGTGCCAGTGGTTCGTCGACCGCTACAACGCGGCCCGCGAGAAATACGCCGAGGACGCCGAGGTCCTGGTCCTGATCGGCCAGGCCGCCGAGCGCTACTACCGCGCGAGCGCCCGCGGCGAGGAGCTGGCCGAGGCCCTCAACGACGTCATCAACGAGATCTACGAGGCCGCGCTGAAGGCCGACCCCGCCTGCTGGAAGGCCCCGTGGCTGGAAGGCCGGATGTTCCTCGCCGGCTACAACGAGCGGGCCGCGTCGAAGGAGCTGGCGCGGGCCTCGCAGCTCAACCCGCTGGCGCCGGAGGTCCTCGTCACGCTCGGCCAGGCCGACTTGCAGGGCTACCGCCTGGCCGCCGGCCGAAAGAAGGCCGAGCGCGCCCTGGCGACGAACCCGAACTACGGCCCGGCGCACGTCCTGATCGCCGACCTCAACATCTCCGACGAGCGCTTCGCCGACGCCCTGGAGGCCGCGAACAAGGCCGTCGCCGCCAACCCCCGCGACGAGGACGCGCTGGCGCGCGTCGCCGCCGCGGGCCGGCTCCTCGTCGACCCCGTCGGCGCCGCGGCGGCCGAGCTTTCCGCCCTGGCGAACAACCCCCGCCCGGCGAACTTCTACGCGGCGCTCGCCGAGCGGCTGGCCGACCGCCGCAAGTATTACACGGCCGAGCGCGCGTTCCTCCTCGCCGCCCAGGCCGACCCCGGCCGCGCCGACGTACCCATCGGCCTGGGGATGCTCTACATGCAGATCGGCCGCGAGGACGAGGCCGCCGCGCTCTTCAACACCGCCTTCGCCGCCGACCCCTTCAACGTCCGCGCCGACAACATGATGAAGGTGCTCAAGCACATGAGCGCCTACAAGGCGATCGACACCGAGCACTTCATCACGACCTACCTCCCCGGCCAGGACGATTTGCTGGCGAAATACATGTCGGAATACCTGGAATCGGTCATGCCCGAGCTGACGGCGATGTTCGGCTACACGCCGCCGCAGAGGACGAAGATCGAGATCATGAAGGACCACGGCTGGTTCAGCGGCCGGACCGTCGCCCTGCCGTTCATCCCCACGGTCGGCGCCTGCACGGGGAAGGTCGTGGCGATGGCCAGCACCCGCACGATCAACAAGCCGTACAACTGGGCCCGGGTCATCAAGCACGAGTTCACCCACGTCGTGACCTTGCAGCAGACCGAGTTCAACATCCCCCACTGGTACACCGAGGCCCTGGCCGTCGAGAGCGAGCAGAGCCCCCGCCCCCAGGAGTGGAACAAGATGCTGCGGGAGCGCGTCCCCTCGCGCAAGAAGCTGCTGAACCTGGACAACATCAACCTCGGATTCATCCGCCCCGACGAGCCCGACGATCGCCAGATGGCCTATTGCCAGGCGCAACTCTACGCGCAATACATGGCCAAGCGCTTCGGCGACGACGCGCAGATCAAGATGCTCGCCGCCTATCGCCGCGGCCTGACGACCGAATCCGCGATCCGCGACTGCTTCGGCGTGTCGAAGGAGGACTTCGAGAAGGGGTATCTGGAGCACCTCGACGGGGTCGTGAAGACCATCGACGCGCGGGCGGATTCCCAGGACGAGGTGAAATTCTCGCAGCTCGAACGCCAGCTCAAGGCGAACCCCGAGGACGCCGACCTCAACGCCCGGATGGCCTACGAGCACTTCGCCCGCCGCGACCTGAAGGCCGCCCGCCCGCTGGCCGACAAGGCGCTGAAGCTCAAGGAGCATCACCCGCTGGCCAGCTACGTCAAGGCCCGGCTGCTGACCTCCATCGGCGACGACGACGCGGCGCTCGAGCTGCTCGAACCGGCCCTCGACCCCGAGCACCCGAACGAGCGGGTCGTCGACCTGCTGGCCGACCTGTTGCTGAAGGCGAACCGGCTGGACGAGGCCGAGAAGCTGTACGAGACCGCCCACCGGGGGGACCCGCAGCACACCAAATGGATCGCCAACCTGGCGCGGGTCCACCTGCGACAGAAGAAGGCCGACGCCTTCCTCGCCGACATGGCCCGGATCGCCGACAACGACGCCGACAACTTCCCCGTCCGCGTCACCCTGGCCGAGCGCTGGCTCGCCGCCAAGGACGCCGAGAAGGCCGAGAAGTGGGCCCGCGAGTGCCTGTACGTCGACGTCTACAACCCGACCTCGCACACGCTGCTCGGCGACGCCCTCGTCGCCGGGAAGAAGCCCGCCGAGGCCGTCGCGGAATACCGCGTCGCGCTGGAGTTGAAGCCCAAGAAGCCCGCCGAGATCCGGCTCAAGATCGCCCGCGCCCTCCTCGACGCCGGCCGCAAGGACGACGCGAAGGCGGCCGTCGACGAGATCCTGGACGTTGACCCCGACCATCCCGAGGCGAAGGCGCTCCGCGAGGAGATCGGCCGGCCGGAGGCGGGGTGAACGATGCCGGCCCTCAGCGGCCCGATCCCGCGAGGCGCTTCGCGCCCGCGACCTCTCAACCGAGCTTCCTCATGAGATCCCCCTGCCTGCTCCTCGCCGTCTCGCTCATCGCCGCGGCCCCCCCCGATGAGGGCCTCCCCGGCCCCACCGTCCCCGACGGCTTCGGCGTCAACATCCACTTCACCGACCCCCAGCCGGGCGAGATGGAGCGGTTCGCGGAGGCCGGCTTCAAGTTCGTCCGCATGGACTTCTTCTGGGAGGGGATCGAGCGCGAGCGCGGGGTGTACGACTTCTCGGCCTACGACCGGCTGATGGGGCATCTCGACAAGGTCGGCGCCCGCGCGTACTTCATCCTGGACTACGGCCATCGGCTCTACGACGACGGCCTGTCGCCGCACTCGCCGGCCGGTCGCGCGGCGTTCGCCGCGTTCGCGAAGGCCGCCGCGGCGCACTTCAAGGGTCGGGGGGTGATCTGGGAGGTCTGGAACGAGCCCAACATCAGCTTCTGGAAGCCCAGGCCCAACGCCGACGACTACACCAAGCTCGCCGTCGAGACCGTGAAGGCCGTCCGCGAGGCCGACCCCAAGGCGACCATCCTCATCCCCGGCTCGTCGGGCTTTCCCTGGGACTTCTTCGAGACCCTGTTCGCCTCCGGCATCCTGGAGCACGTCGACGGCGTTTCCGTCCACCCCTACCGCGAGAGCCACCCCGAGACCGCCGCCGAGGACTACGGCCGCCTCCGCGCCCTGATCGCCCGCCACGCCCCGCCGACGAAGCCGATGCTCCCCATCGTCTCCGGCGAGTGGGGCTACTCCACGGCCGAGAAGCGGTTCAGCGAGGCCGACCAGGCCCGCTACATCGTCCGCGAGTATCTGTCGAACCTCGCCAACGGCGTGAACCTCTCCATCTTCTACGACTGGAAGGACGACGGCCCCGACCCGAAGGAGAACGAACACCGCTTCGGCACCGTCCGCCAGGACCTCTCGCCCAAGCCCTCGTTCCTGGCCGCCCAGGCGCTGATTCGCGACCTGAAGGGGTATTCCTTCACGCATCGCCTTCGCGGCGCGACGCCGGCCGATTGGAAGCTGCTGTTCGCGAAGGGCGAATCGCTCGCGGTGGTTTCATGGACGACCGACATGGGCGCGCCGGAACCGGCGCGGTCGCCGAGAGTCCAGGTCGTGAACGACTCCGACTCGGATGCGGCGGGGATGAAGGCGCTGGCGGCGATTCGGATCGACGCCGGCCCGAGGGCCGAGGGCCAAGATGCGCCTTCGCATCTGGCGGTGACCCTCGGCGTCGCCGACGCCAAGGCGTTCGGTTGCCGAATCGCCGGGGCGACCGAGCCTCTGAAGGTCGAATACGAGACTCGCAAGGGTGCCTACACCGCCCTCGTCTACAAGCTGCCGACGAACCCCTATCGCACGCCCCATCGCGAGATCCCGCTGGAGATCACCTACGACGGCCGCCCCCTCCCCGCGATCCACCCCATCCAGGTCTGGCGGTCCGACCCGCTGTCGCTGGCGTTCGCCCCGCGCGGGGGGGCGTATGAGGCGACGATCGACAACCCGTCGAAGCGTCCGTTCCACGGCCGGCTGGTGGCGAAGGGGCCGGGCGGGAAGGAGCTGGCGTCGGCCGTCGTGAACATCCCGAAGGGCCGGCCGAAGGGGGAGGCGAGCCTCAAGCTGAAGGCGACGAAGTTCGACGTGGCGCTGGTCGACGCCGACGGCTCGCCGGTCCTGGAGCCGATCGCGGGGCGGTTCGAACCGCTGCTCGGGCCCGACCGTCGTGACGTGCTGGACGACCTGGAGGCGGACCTCCACGTCGACAACGCCGGGACGGGCGGCAAGCCCCTGAAGACCACGATCGACACGGCCGGGAGGCGGGATGAGCGCGTACTAAAAATTATTTATGAATTCGACGCCGGCTGGCGTTACTTGGTGGCCCGGCCGCGCAAACCCTTGCCGATCCCGGAGAAGGCGCGCGAAGTGCTGATGTGGCTGAAGGGGGACGGCTCGAACGCCTACGTCCGCTGCCGGATCGGCGACGCTTCGGGGCAGACGTTCCAGCCCGACCTGGGTAGGTTGGACTTCAAAGGTTGGAAGCTGGTCCGGATCCCGCTGGACGGCTCGGCCCCGGGGGGCCGCTGGGGCGGCGCCGGCGACGGCGTGCCGCACCCGCCCCTGCACTGGGAGGCCGTGCTGCTGCTGGACTCCCCCGACCGCGACAAGGGGGGGCGCGGGGCCGCCGTGCTGGCGTCGCCGTCGTACCGCCTGGAACCGTGATCGCATCGGAATTCGACCCACATGGCCCCGGCAGGGGCGGACTCGGAGAAGGCACGGGCCCGTGAGATTCCGCGACAAGGAGCTGCTGTTCTGGGTGGAGGTGTTCGGCATCCAGGGCTCGGCGATGCCGCTCATCCTCCTGCGGGTGCTCGTCTTCGGGGCGTTCGCGACCCTGGTCACCGCCCTGCACCTGGGGCTGGACAACTGGAACCTGCACGTCGGCGTCGGCCCCCACGAGGTCGCCGGTGCTGCGCTGGGCCTCTTGCTGGTCCTCCGGACCAACGCCGGCTACGACCGCTGGTGGGAAGGCCGGAAGTTGTGGGGCGGGATCGTCAACCAGTCGCGCAACCTGGCGATCGCGGGCCTGTCGTACGGGCCCGAGGATCGGGAATGGCGCGAGCAGTTCATCCGCTGGTCGGCCGCCCTGCCGCACGCGATCCGGCTGGGCCTGCGCGACCAGCGCAGCAGCACGTCGCTGGTGGCCTTGCTGGGGCGGGGGGCGGCGGACGTCCTCTTCGCCTCGCACCACATGTCGAACGCCGTCTGCCTGCACCTGGGCGCCCTGCTCCGTCGCGCCCACGAGGAGTTGGGGATGAGCGGGTTCGCCTTCAATCGGGCGGAGGACCAGCGCGCGATCCTGATCGACCACATGGGGGCCTGCGAGCGGATCCGTTCGTCGCCGCTGCCGCTGGCGTACCGGATCGAGATCCGCCGGTTCATCCTGCTGTTCCTCATCACGCTGCCGTTCGCCCTGCTGGAGGAGGCCGGCTGGCTGACCCCCCTAGCCACCATGCTGGTCGCGGCACCGACGCTGGCGCTGGACAAGATCGGCACGGAGCTGCAATTCCCGTTCTCGCAGTCGAGCCTGAACCACCTGCCGCTGGACCAGCTCTGCCTGAAGATCGAGACCGACCTGCTGGCGATGCTGGAGGCCGGGGACACGATGCCGGCGGCCGCGCCGGACCGGCGGGCCGCCGACGCCGTCGAGGGGGCCGCGGTCGCGGCCGGTCGCGTGCGGGCGTCCTGAAGGCCCGAGCGGGCCGGCTTGAAAAAACGGCGACGGGCGGTCAGGATGGAGTCGGGCCCCTCGGGCGAGGCGGCCCCTCCACCCGGCGGCCCCCCCCGCCGCCCTCGCATCGTTTCGACCCCGCTCGACCACCCTTCGGACGACGCCCCGGGGCCCGGGGCGAGGCGAGAATGCCGACCGTTTGCGGCAGCGACCACGACAGCGCCCCGGGCGGTCCAGCCCCGGCCGATGGCGAGGCGACCGAGGCCGGGGCGTACGCCGGCCCGATCCCGGGGCCCGAGCCCGGGGCGTACGCCGGCCCGATCCCGGGGCCCGAGCCCGGGCCGGCGCCCGGACCGCCGCGGGTCTTCGGCGACTATCGGATCCTCCGCGAGATCGGCCGCGGCGGCATGGGGGTCGTCTACGAGGCGTGGCAGGCCTCGCTGGCGCGCCGGGTGGCCCTGAAGGTGCTTTCGCAGGGCCTGGGCGACTCGCGCCGTCGCCGCCGATTCGAGCGCGAGGCCCGGTCGGCGGGCCGGCTGCACCACACGAACATCGTGCCCGTCTTCGGCTTCGGCGAGCACGAAGGGATCCCCTACTATGTGATGCAGTGCATCAAGGGGGTGGGCCTGGACGCCGCGCTGGACGACCCCCGCCGCGCGGCGGCGCGACTCGCCTCCACCGAGGCCGCCGCGGAGTCGTCCGCCGCCTCGGACGTCACCGAGGGCCGCGACGCGGTCGCCGACCCGACCGCGCAGGCCGTGCCCGAGCCCCCCGAACTCCCGTCGCCCCGGACCGACGTCGACGCGGGTGCAGGCGCGAGCGGCCCCTCGGCCGAGGCGACCGTCGCCGATCCGCCCCCCCCCGCCCGGCCGCCGGAGGGGATCGAAGACGGCCCGCGTCGCTGGAAGTGGGTGGCCAGGCTGGGCGTCCAGGCGGCCAGCGGGCTCGACTACGCCCATTCGCAGGGCGTGCTACATCGCGACGTGAAGCCCTCGAACCTCCTGCTGGACGACCGCGGGATCCTCTGGGTGACCGACTTCGGCCTGGCGAAGTGGGGCGACCACCACGACCTGACCCAGAGCGACGATGTCGTGGGGACCCTCCGCTACATGCCCCCCGAGGCGTTCGACGGCGTCTACGGCCCCGCCGGCGACGTCTACGGCCTCGGCCTCACGCTCTACGAGCTGCTGGCGCGGCGCCCGGCGTTCGACGAGAGCGACCGCGCCCGGCTGATCCGCCAGGTCTCGCAGGCGTCGCCCCCCCGCCTGCGCAAGCTCGACCGTCGGATCCCGCTCGACCTGGCGACGGTCGTCCACAAGGCGATCGAGCGCCGGCCCGAGGACCGGTACGCCTCGGCCGCGGAGCTGGGCGCGGACCTGGCCCGGTTCCTGGAGGATCGCCCCGTCCTGGCCCGGCGGGCCTCCCCGGCCGAGCGCTACTGGCGATGGGCGCGGCGGAACCCGGCGATCGCCGTCCTGGGCGCGATCCTCACGGCCGTCCTCGTCCTGGCGACGGCCGGCTCGCTCGCGGCGGCCGGCCGGTTCCGCGAGCAGGCGGAGGCGCAACGCCTCCTCGCCGACGCCGCCCGCCGCGCCCGCGACGAGGAGGCCGGCGCCCGCCGCCTGGCCCAGCGGGCGCTGCGCGACCTGGAGGCCGCCCAGGACGAGGAGGACCGGACGCTCTACGACACCCGGGCCAGCCTCGCGGGCGCGGCGTGGGCCGCGGACGACTACGGCCAGTACCGCTCGCTGCTCGACCTGATGCGGCCGGCGGCCGGCGCGGTCGACCGGCGGGGCTGGGAGTGGCGCCACCTGCTGGGGCTGAACTCGGAGGCCCTGCGGGAGGTCGGCTCTCCGGGGGACTCGTTCGTCGCCGTCGCCATGCACCCCGACGGCTCCTCCTTCGCGACGCTCGCCCCCTCCGGGACCATGCGCATCTGGGGGACGGCCGACGGCCGCGAACTCCTGACGATCCGCGCGCCCAACGCCGAAGGCCGGAACTCCGACCTCCGCGTCGGCGTGCTGGCGCTGGCGTACAGCCCGGACGGCCGCCGCCTGGCCGGGGCCGGCGGCGACGGCGCGATCGGCGTCTACGACGCCGCGACCGGCGAGCGCCTGCGCCGGCTGGACGAGGGCGAGGTGGCGGTCCTGTCGCTGGCGTGGTCGCCCGACGGCTCGCGGCTGGCGGCCGGCCTGGCGGGCCACGCCGCCCGGGTCTGGGACGTCGAGGCCGGCCGGCTCGCGCCCGGTCCACTGGAGCGGCTGGGGGGGCCGGTGGCGGCGGTCGCCGTCGGCCCGGACGGCGGCACCCTCGCCACGGCGAGCCTCGACGGCGAGGTCAGGCTCTGGACCTTCGACGCCGAGCCCAGGCTCTTGCACGTGCTGCGCGGCCACGAGGGGGAGGTCCGCGCCCTGGCGTACAGCCCGGACGGGTCTCGGCTCGCCTCGGCCGGGCTCGACGGCACCGTCCGGATCTGGGGCGTCGCCGCCGGGGCGGCCGAGGCGGTGATCGCGGCGCACAAGGGGGGGGCCCTCTGCCTCGCCTGGCCGAGCGCGGGGGGCTGGCTGGCCTCGGGGGGGAACGACAACTCGGTGCGGCTCTGGGACCCGGCCGCCGGCCGCCCCCTCCACAAGTTCCTCGGCCACTCCGAGGGGGTCCGCGCCCTCGCGACCGGCCGGGACGGGGGGGCCCTGGTCTCCGCCTCGCCCGAGGGCGTCGCCAAGGTCTGGGACGCCCGCAGCCCGGCGCAGCCGCGGACCTTCGAGGCCCCGGCGGCGGTCCCCTTCGGCGGCGCCACCGCCTGCGTCGCGCTCTCCGGCGACGGCCGACTCGTCGCCTCCGGGCACTACGACGGCGTCGCGCACGTCTGGGACGCGGCGACCGGGGCCCTGCTCCACCGGCTGAAGGCTTCCGACTCGGGCGTGCGCGCCCTGGCGTTCAGCCCGGACGGCCGCCGGCTGGCCGCGTCCGCGGGCGAACCCAGGCCCGCCCGCGGCGAGGTCGTCGTCTGGGACCTGGCCGACGGCCGTCCGGTCGCGACCTATCGAGCGCACGGCGAGGTGGTCGACGCCGTGGCCTTCCTCGACGATCGCCGCATCGCCTCCGCCGGCGGCGACGGCAAGGTCCACGTCTGGGATTCCGCGACCGCCGGCCGGCTCATGATCCTGGAGGGCCACGGCGAGGGCGTCCGCCGCCTGGCCCTCTCCGGCGACGGCCGGACGCTCGCCTCCGGCTCCGACGACGGGACGGTCCGCCTCTGGGACGCCGCCACGGGAGGGCCCGGCCCCGTCCTCGCCGCCGATGCCGAGGTCCTGGCCCTGGCGTACTCCGACGACGGGCGATGGCTCGCCGCGGCCGTCCGCGACGGCTCCATCCTCCTCTGGGATCCGCGCCGCCCCGGAGCCCCCCGACGCCTCGACGGCCACGCCCGCGACGTGCTCGCCCTCGTCTTCAGCCCGGACGGCCGCCTGATCTCCGGCGGCCTGGACAAGTGCGTCCGCGTCTGGGACGTCGAGGGGGGCCGGGCCATCCTCACCCTCCGGGACCACGGCGCGGCCGTCACGGGCCTGGCCATCTCGCGCGACGGCGGGCGGCTCGCCTCCTCCAGCTTCGACCACACCGTCAAGGTCTGGGAGGCCCCGCCGGTCGCCCCGGATCAGCCCGCCAGCGCCAGGTAGGCCAGCGCCGCCGGCCCGGCCGCCGCCGCCGCGACGATCGCGGAGGCCCGTAACGGGCGGAGGCGGAAGCCCTCCCGCACGATCGTCGCCAGGATCCGTCGCCCGTCGCGGAACGCGCGCAGCTTGCTCTCCGTCCCCTCGATCCGGGGCCGGTACGGGACCTCCACCTCCGCCGCCGCCAGGCCCCCGGCCGCGGTCGCGACGGCCAGCTCGGTCTCCACCTCGAAGCCCTCGGACCGCAGGCGGACCTCGCGGAGGAACCGCCGGCTGAACGCCCGGTAGCCCGACAGGAGGTCCCCCGCCCCGGGGCCGATGAAGGCCAGGAACGCCCCGCGGATCAGCACGTTCCCCAGCGCCCGCACCGGGGCCATCGCCCGCGCGCCATCGACGGGCCGGCGCGAGCCGACGACCGTCTCGGCGCGGCCCTCCAGGATGGGGGCGATCATCCGGGGCGCCTCCTCGGCGGGGTAGGTGCCGTCGCCGTCGGCCATCAGGACGACGTCGTAATCCTCCAGGGCGTCGAACGCGGCCCGGACCGCGAAGCCCTTGCCGCGGTCGGGGACCGGGACGACGCGGGCCCCGCGCGCCGCGGCGATGGCCTCCGTACCGTCGTCGGAGGCGTTGTCGAAGACGAACACCTCCGCGCCGGGCAGGTGGGCGCGGAAGTCGTCGACGACGCGGCCGACCGCGGCGGCCTCGTTGTAGCACGGCAGGGCGACGGCCACCTTCGGCGGCCTCGCGGGGTCTGGGGATGCTTCCACGGTCGTTGCGCCAAGCCTCTTCGGGACGCCCCGCGGGGGGCCGGGATCCATCAACGGCCCGCCTCGGCGTCGAAGGCCACCGGCGCGGCCGAGACGATCGTCGTCGCCAGCGAGCCCCCGTCGCCGCCGGGCCCGGCCGTCGCCCGGATCAGGAGGACGGACCGGCCGGCCGGCAGCGACACCGAGGCCGTCGCCGGGCCGTCGGCCTCGGCCCGCTTCAGCTCGACGGGGCGGCCGTCCAGCCAGGCGAGCACGTCGGCCGCCCCGTCCAGGACGAGCGTCGCCTCTTGCGCGGCCGGCGATTGGATCGGCGCGACGGCGAACGCCGCCTTGCCGGGGGCCAGGAACGGACCGAAGTCCACGCGCCCCTCGGCGTCGGCGTCGGCCCGCCGCCATGGGAGCGACCGCCCCGCGCCGTCGGGGACCGGGGCCTCCGCGTCGACCTCCCCCGAGGCGTCGGGCCTCGGCCCTTCGCCCGCGATCGGCCCGACCGCGCGGAGCCGGCCGACCACGCCGACCGGCTTCCGGAGCGTCCCCAGGTAGGCGAGCAGGTCCACGAGGTCGCCGTCGCTCATCGTCCCGGCCAGGTTCTCCGGCATCAGCGACGTCTCGGCGAACTTGCGCTCCTCGATCTCGCCCGGGGCCACGGCCACGCGCTCGCCCTCGGCCGTCTTGACGACGAGCTTCTGCGGCGTCTCCTCGACCGGCAGGCCGGTGACCACGCGGCCGTCGGTCAGGGCCAGGATCATGGAGCGGAAGTTGTAGCTGATCGCCGCGCCGGGGTTGATGATCGAGTTCAGCAGCTCCCCCTTGCCGTACTTCACGCCGATGGTCGAGAGGTCGGGCCCGACCCATCGGCCGCGGCCCTGGACCCGGTGGCACGAGGCGCACGCCTCGGCCGACTTGCGGAAGAAGACGGCCTCGCCCCGCGCCGGGTCCCCCTCGCGGCGGAGCAATTCCTCGATGGGGGGGAGCGGCCGGCCGCTCGCGGTGGACGGGAGCGGCAGGACGGCCGCGGCGGCCTCGCGCACGCGGCGGTCGCCGGAGGCGTTCAGCGTGGTCGTCGCCTCGGTCTTCAGGTCCTCCGGCAGAGTGCCGGCCTTCGCCATCTCGACCAGCCGCAGCCCCCCCTCGGGGAGCTTCGCCAGCGTCCGGAGGGCCTCGCGGCGGATGGCGGCGGGGAAGGCGCGGTCGGTCAGGATCTCGCGCAGGCGGTCGCGGGCGTCGAAGAACCTCGGCAGCGTCCGGACGGCGGCCTCGGCGCGGGCGCTCGACTCCTTGCCGCGCGAGCCGGCGACCAGCCCGGAGAGGATCCGCGAGGGGGGCCCGCCGACGGCACCGATCGCCTCCACGGCCGCCGCGGCCACCTCGTCGGGGGCGGCGGGATCCAGGGCGATCGCCTCCAGCCTCGCGCGGTAGCGGGCCTCGCCGGTGGCGGCGGCCATCGCGATCCCCTGCCGCGCCTGGGACGGCTCCCGCAGGGCTCGCTCGATGACCCGCTGGACCGGCGGGCGGTCCTTGGCCTCCTTCCAGGGGCCGGCGAGCTGCGTCGCCAGCATCTCGAACAGGATGGCGCGGCGGGCCGGCTCGTCCGACCGCTCGGCGAGGATCGCCGCCACGTCGGCCGAGTAGGGCGACCGGATCCGCGTCAGGACGTCGTCCCCCGCCTGCTGGAGCCCGGGGGCCTTCAGCCGGGGGAGCAGCGACTCCAGCGCCGGCAGCGCCTCGGGACGCTGGAGCCGCCAGAGGAAGCCCAGATACTTGCCCAGGCCGGTGACGTTCGGCTCGGGGGCGCCGGCCGGGATGAACGTCTCGTTGCGGTCGACCGGGAAATAGGGCGGCAGCGCGACCTTGTCGTCGGTCGATTCCGCGTCGAGCTTCGCCGGGTCGCCGAACAGGGACGAGTCCATCAGGCTCGTGACGAACTCGGCCTCGCGATTTTCGAGGGCCAGGCCCAGCGCCTCCAGGTACCAGCGGTCGCGCCCGTCCCACCCGGCCACGAGCTTGCGAAGGGCGTCGGCGACCTGGGGCGTCGGGACGTTGCGCAAGGCCAGGATCAGCTCCCGACGCACGCCGGCGTCCGGGTCGGTCGCCAGGGGGAGCAGGACGTCCAGGCGGTCGAGCGCCGCGGGGGCCTTCTTCGCCTCGGGCTTCTGGTATTCGACGGCCCCGTTCTCGCGGCAGTCGCGGCCCAGGAGCCGGACGGCCAGCTCGCGGATCCGCGGGTCGCCCTTCTGAAAGTCGGCGGGACGCCGGATGATCTCGGCGGCGATCCCGGCGAGCTTCGCCGTGGACGCGGCCACCTGCACGGCGCGGCCGGCCTCCTCGGGCGAACCTTCCTGGATGAGCGCGAGCAGCGCGTCGGCCCCGGCGTCGCCCTTCGCGAGCAGGCCGCGGCGGGCGGCGTCCTGCGCGGCGACGTTCGGCAGCTTCAGGGCCTCGATCAGCCCGGCGACCGTGCCGAAATCGACCTTCGGCGCGGCGGGCTTCGACCCCTTCGGGAAGACGCGGTAGATCCGCCCGGTGTCCTGGTCGGCGAAGGCGTGGCCGCCGACGCCCGCGTCGTACCAGTCGGCGACGAACACCGATCCGTCCGGGCCCACGCCGACGTCCGACGGGCGGAACCACGGGTCGTCGCTGGCCAGCAGCACCTTCGCCTCGGTCCGGTACGTCGAGCCGTGGCGCGTCAGCGGGAAGGCGTTGATCTGGCGCGTGCCGGCCTCGGCCTCCAGCAGCCCGCCGAACAGGCCGGGGATCGCGTGCGACTCGTACGCGGCGATGCCGCACGGGCTGCCGTTGCCGGTGCCGACGAGCTTGGGGACGATCCCCGGGACGTCCTCGCCCCAGTGGCGGGGGGAGCCGGGCGTCCGGTAGCCGAAGTTCGCGCCGTCCATCGTGTGGATGACGCGGCAGCCGCGGTTGCCGTCGTCGTCGTTGTCGCTGGTGAAGCCCTCGCCGAAGGCGTTGCGGCAGGTCTCGTAGTTGTTGCGCTGGCCGTCGCAGACGACCTCGAACTCGGTGCCGTCGCGGTTGACTCGCAGCGTGTTGGCGTGCCGGTTCGCCCGCACGCGGCGGCCGGAGGCGTCGGTCACGTCGAAGTTCTGGGTCCGCTCGGAGCGGTCCTCCTGCACGGAGCAGCAGCCGTCGCCGTGCGTGAAGTAGAGCTTGCCGTCCAGGCCCAGCGTCATGCCGTGGACGCCGTGGTCGGAGTCCAGGCCGCCGAAGCCGGTCAGGAGGTTGGACCGCCGGTCGGCCCTGTCGTCGCCGTCGGTGTCTTCAAGCACCAGGATGTTCGGGCTGTTGCCGACGTACACGCGGCAGCCGGCGTACTTGCCGGCGTCGTCGTACCGCTCCTCCACGGCCAGGCCCATCGGGATCGGGAAGATGCGGTCGGCGAAGACCGTGACCTTGTCGGCCTTGCCGTCGCCGTCGGTGTCCTCCAGGATCTTGATCCGGTCGGCCTCCTCGACCTTCGGGAACCGCTTGTTGCCGCCGCGGGTGAGGCGGTAGTTCAGGCCCTCGGCGACCCAGACCCGGCCCCGCGAGTCGACGTCCAGGCTGGTCGGGTTGGACAGCAGGGGCTCGGCGGCCCAGAGCGTCGCCTCCAGGCCCTCGGCCGGCCGGG
>ERZ778021.1592-NODE-1592-length-25467-cov-5.441602_pt1 | contig 25467 bp, 21 predicted proteins | sample MGYA00375751_ERZ778021 | MGnify/ENA primary metagenome ERZ778021 (study PRJEB29350, sample SAMN05389814) | bioreactor metagenome | isolation source: Thiocyanate stock bioreactor | place: South Africa: University of Cape Town | collected 2013-08-29 ... | reverse complement strand
GCTGGGCTTCTCGATCGTCACCGACATGTGCCTGCCCGACGCCCTGGAGCCGGTGGACATCGACAAGATCATCGCCGTCGCCAACGCCGCGGAGGCCAAGCTCCGCACCATCGTCCGGGGCGTGCTCGAACGCCTCCCGGCCTGATCCCGCCGGCCGAGGCCCGCCGCCCCGCGCGATCGCCTCGCCCCCCTCCCCGAGACATCCGAAGCCGTCATGTCCATCAACGCCAAGCCCTACAAAGAGACCCTGAACCTCCCCGCGACCGAGTTCGCCATGAAGGCGAACCTGCCGACCCGCGAGCCCGAGATCCAGGCGAGCTGGCGCGAGCAGGACCTCTACGGCCAGCTCCGCCGGGCCCGCAAGGGGTCGCCCGTCCGCGTCCTCCACGACGGCCCGCCGTACGCCAACGGCGACATCCACATGGGGACGGCCCTCAACAAGATGCTCAAGGACTTCGTCGTCCGCAGCCTCTCCATGCGAGGGTTCGACAGCCCCTACGTCCCCGGCTGGGACACCCACGGCCTCCCCATCGAGCACAAGGTCATGAAGGACCTGGGCTCCAAGGCCGCCGGCCTGAGCCGCGCCGAGATCCGCGAGATGTGCCGCGTCGAGGCCATGAAGTGGGTCGACGTCCAGCGCGGCCAGTTCCGCCGCCTCGGCGTGATGGGCGACTGGGAAGACCCCTACCTGACCCTCGACCACCGCTACGAGGCCGGCATCACCGACGTCCTCGCCGACCTGCTGGAGGGCGACTACGTCTTCCGTCAGCTCAAGCCGATCCACTGGTGCACCTCGGACCAGACCGCGCTGGCCGAGGCCGAGCTGGAATATCACGACGAGACCTCGCCCAGCATCTACGTCCTCCTCCCGATGGTCGCCGGCGTCCCCGAGGCGTGGCTCCGGGCCGAGGGCTCGAAGGCCGAGGAGTGGCGGGCGATGATCTGGACGACGACGCCGTGGACCCTCCCGGCCAACGTCGCCGTCGCCGTCCATCCCGACCTGGAGTACGCCGGCGTCCGCTACGTCGACCCCGAGACCGGCGCCGTCGTCCGGACGATCCTCGGCGCCGAGCTGGTCGAGAAGGTCATGGCCCTGCGCAAGGTCGCCGACTACGCCGAGGTCGGCCACTGCAAGGGTCGGGACCTGGAGCACGCCCAGTACCGCCACCCGTTCATCGACCGCGTCTCGCCGATCGTCCTGGCGAGCTACGTCAGCGTCGAGGACGGCACCGGCCTGGTCCACACCGCCCCCGGCCACGGCGGCGAGGACTACCAGACCGGCCGCGCCTACCAGCTCCCGGTCCTCAGCCCCGTCGACCCCGCCGGCAAGTTCACCGACGAGGCCCCCGAGTGGCTCGTCGGCCTGCACGTCTTCGCGGCGAACCCGAAGGTGGTGGCCCGGCTGAAGGAGTCCGGAGACCTCTACTTCGAGATGCCGCTGTCGCACAGCTACCCCCACTGCTGGCGCTGCAAGAAGCCGGTCATCTTCCGCGCGACCGAGCAGTGGTTCGTGGGCGTGGACCGGAACGACCTCCGCGGCCGGACGTTGGAGGAGATCCGCAACGCGGTGAAGTGGTATCCGGCGTGGGGCCAGTCGCGGATCGAGGCGATGGTGTCGCTCCGGCCCGACTGGTGCATCAGCCGCCAGCGGTCTTGGGGCGTGCCGATCCCGGCGCTGGGCTGCACCACCTGCAACGCCCAGCTCCTCACCGCGGAGACCGCCCGCCACTTCCGCGACCTCTTCCGCAAGGAAGGGGCCGACGCCTGGTTCAGCAGGCCGGTCGAGGAGATCCTCCCGCCTGATGCGAAGTGCCCGCAGTGCGGCGGGGCCGAGTTCCGCAAGGAAGGGGACATCCTCGACGTCTGGTTCGAGTCCGGCTCCAGCCACCGCGCCGTGCTCGCGGGGGGCTTCGAGCTGGGCTTCCCCGCCCACATGTACCTGGAGGGCTCCGACCAGCACCGCGGCTGGTTCCAGTCGTCGATCCTGACCTCCGTCGGCACGACCGGGAAGGCCCCGTTCGAGAGCATCCTGACCCACGGCTTCGTGGTCGACGACAAGGGCCAGAAGATGTCCAAGTCGCTCGGCAACGTGGTCTCCGCGGTCAAGGCGACCGAGCAGCACGGCGCCGACGTCCTGCGGCTGATGGTCGCCGGCATGGACTACGCGGACGACGTCCGGATCAGCGAACGCTCGATCAAGGAGGCGTCCGAGTCCTACCGCAAGATCCGCAACACCTTCCGCTACCTGCTGGGCAACCTGGAAGACTACGAGCGGTTCGACCCGAGCACGGTCGACCTGGAGACCCTCCACGACATCGACCTCTGGGCCCTCGGCCAGCTCAATCAGGTCGTCCGCGAGGCCCTGTCGGCGTACGAGAAGTACGAGTTCTACTGGGTCGTCAAAAAGCTGAACAACTTCCTGTCGATCACGCTGTCGAGCTTCTACCTCGACGTGCTGAAGGACCGGCTGTACGCCGAGGAGCCGACCGGCCCCGACCGTCGCGCCGCGCAGTTCGTGCTGTTCAAGCTGCACGAGGTGCTGACGCGGCTGCTGGCCCCGATCCTGCCGCACACCGCCGAGGAATGCTGGGGCTACCTGCCGCACGGCCACGGCTTCCCCGCCAGCGTCCACCTGGCGACGTTCCCCGAGCCCGACCCGCGCTGGGACGACCCCCAACGCGACGCCCGCTGGGCCGCCCTCCGCGAGGCCCGCGACGCCGTCCTCAAGGCCCTGGAAGGGCTGCGGAAGGACAAGACGATCGGCAGCGCCCAGGAGGCCGCCGTGGAGGTCGTCGCCGCGCCCGCCGACCTGCCCGTCCTCCAGGCTGACCGCGAGCTGCTGGCCACGATCTGCCTGGTCTCCGAGGTGACGGTCCGCGAGGGTGGGCCCGTCGCCGAGGGGGCCGAGCGGTTCCAGGTCTCGGCCTCGAAGTCGACCTACGCCAAGTGCGAGCGCTGCTGGAACTACCGCGAGGAGGTCGGCAAGGACGCAAAGCATCCCACCCTCTGCGGGCGCTGCGTCCGCGTGATCGAGTCGTTGAACGCGAAGGGGCCCGCCTGATGGGCGTCCCGAGCGGCCCCCCCCGCGAGCCGATCTCGCCGATCCGGCTGGGCGTCTGCGTCTCGGGCGGCGGGACGACCTTGCAGAACCTCCTCGACCGCATCGCGGCTGGGACGCTGGACGCCCGGGTCGTCCAGGTCGTCGCCAGCCGGCCCGGCATCCCGGCCATCGAGAAGGCCCGGGACGCGGGCCTGCGTGTCGCGGTCGCCGACGTGGCCAAGCGGAAGGCCGACCTGGCCGCCTTCAGCGCGTCGATCTTCGACCCGATCCGGGCGAGCGGGGCCGACCTCGTCCTGCTCGCCGGGTTCCTGGCGCTCGTGAAGATCCCCGAGGACTTCCGCGGCCGGGTGATCAACATCCACCCCGGCCTGATCCCCTCGTTCTGCGGCCGGGGGTTCTACGGCGAGCACGTCCATCAGGCCGCGCTCGACTACGGCGTGAAGGTCAGCGGTTGCACCGTCCATTTCGCCAGCGACGAGTACGACGAGGGCCCGATCATCCTTCAGAAGGTCGTCCCCGTCCTGGAAGACGACGACGCCCGCGCGCTGGCCGCGAGGGTGTTCGCCGCCGAGCGTGAGGCCCTGCCGGAGGCCGTGGCCCTCTACGCCGCCGGCCGGCTGACGATCGACGGCCGCCGCGTCCGCATCGCCCCGCCGGGCTGAGCAGGCGACGGATCAGGGGGCTTCGTCGGCACCGGCCAGCAACGCCTGGAGGCGGTCGAGGTTCTGTTCGTTGGCGGGGCGGCAGATCGGTGCCAGTTTGGCCGCGACCTCGGCATCCTCGAACACCTGGTCCCAGCTCAGGAGGGTGTGATCGCCGCGCGGGGCCAGGGTCACGGCCAGCGTGAATCGCGGTGCCGAGACGTGTTCGATCACGACGCGACGATCTCGCTCGATCGTTCGGAAGGTGCTCTCGTTGGGGTAGTCGACGCCGTTCGGGCCGTGCATCGTGAAAGTCCAACGTCCGCCGGGCTCGAACTCGAACCGCTCGAACGTGTTCTTGAACCCATCGGGACCCCACCAGCACGCGAGCCGGCCCGGCTTCTCGAACGCGGCGAAGACCACCTGCGGCTCGGCCGGCAGCAGCCTTTCCGTGCTCAGGGCGGGCTTCATGCGGTAGCTCACCCGATACACCGGCCGGCCTTCGATGCGGTACTTGCGCTCGAAGTTGGTCAGGTAGTCGTGATCGCTCTCGGCGTCGCCGAGCGGGGGCGGGGGGATCTCGGCGAACCGCGGGTCCGTGGCGACCAGCTCGCGGATGACGCCGAAGTATTCCTCGACATCGGTCGCGACGTGCAGCTCGCCGGCGGGGACGAGGGCCCGGGCGATGGAGGCGACGAGGGCCTCGTTGAACACCCGGCGCTTCTTGTGGCGCTTCTTCCACCAGGGATCGGGGAAGTAGACGTGGACCTCGCGGAGGCTGGCGGGGACGACGCGGCGGTCCATCAGCCGGCCGGCGTCGGCGGGCCACATCCGGACGTTCGTGAGGCCGGCCTTGACGATGCGTTCGGCGGCGAGCCGGGCGTACTTCTTGGCGATCTCGATGCCGAAGAAGCCGTGATCGGGCCGGGCGGCGGCGGCGTTGGCCAGGAACAGGCCCTTGCCCGAGCCGATCTCGACCACCACCGGCCGGTCGTCGCCGAACAGGTCGGGCCAGCTCAGGGGGTCTTCGCCCGGATGGGCGGCGGGGTCGAGGAGCGTGGAGGAGACGTCGAGGTCGGCGCGGGGTCGTGTCATGGATGGGGTCAATTCGAAGAGTCGAGCTGCGAGAGGTTGACCCCGATCATCCGGCCGTGGAACACCATGTTGCCGTCGACGAAGCCCTGGACGTCGAAGATCGTCTGCCGGCGGTGCAGCCGCGACGCCTTGCCGATCAGCAGGAGGCGATCCCCGGGCCGGACCTGGCCGCGGAACCGCACGTCCTCCATGCCGCCGAAGCCGACGAACCCCTCCCGGATCAGGTGGGTGGAGACGCAGTAGCAGCTCGCGAGCTGCGCGGCGGCCTCGCACATGAGGACGCCGGGGAGCAAGGGGTAGCCGGGCATATGGCCGCGGACCCAGAACTCGTCCGACGAGACGTCCTTGTAGCCCACGATCAGCTTGTTCGCCTCGTCGATGGAGACGATGGCGGTGAGCTGCTCCATCTCGAAGCGCTGGGGGTTGACCTGGCGGATCTGCTCGAGATCGAGGAGGACCTTGGTGGTGTCGATCGAGGCAGGGTCGACCAGGGGCGCGGGAGGCATGCGCGACTATCCTTTCTCTCGTTCTCGGCGACGTGAAGCCAGGCGGCGGCGACCCGGGGATGGTCCGCCGGCAGGCTCGGGGTCCGTCGAAGGCCCCTCCAGCCCCCTCAGGCGTGATCGGCGAAGAGCATTGCGGTGATCCGGAGCCGTTTCGCTGCTATCATGACTCGCGAGGGACCGTTCGACAAGAGGTATCACCGCCCCCCGTCGCGGGGGCCGGCCCGCGGCGAGAGCGAGGCGCATTTGGCCCGACGGGCGCTGGGCACCATGATCGTCCACGGCTACCCGAGGGCCCCCCTCGAAGCCGAGCTGGACCTGGCCGAATGGATCGGGGCCGAGGTGCTGGAGATCCTCCCGCGCTGGCGGGCCTACCCCGACCCGGTGCCGCTCCGCCGCGCCGCCGCCGACCGCGGCCTGCGCATCCACAGCGCCCACGGCTGCTGGGGGGGCGAGGCGATCGACGCCCCCCGCGTCGACCTGGGCTCGACCGACCCGAAGGCCCACGCGGCCTCCGTGTCCGACCTGCGCCGCTGCGTCGACTGGCTCGCCGAGGCCGGCGGCCGGGCGCTGGTCGTCCACCCCGGCGGCCTCTCCGACCGCGACGAGCGCGACGCCCGCCGCGACGCCCTGGCCCGCGGCCTGCTGGCCCTGGCCGACCACGCGCGGGGGGCCGGGGTCGTCGTCGCCGTGGAGAACATGCCCCCCGGCGTCCACCCCGGCAGCCGGATGGCCGACCTCGCCGGCCTCGTCGCCGAGCTGGACCGGCCCGAGCTGGGCCTGACGCTGGACGTGGCCCACGCCCACATCGCGGCCGACGCGGCGACGGAGACCCGGGCCGCCGGCCCCCTGCTGACGACGACCCACGTCCACGACAACGACGGCCGCCACGACTCCCACCATCCCCCCGGCCGCGGCTCCATCGACTGGCCCGGCTGGTTCGCCGCCCTCGACGCCATCGGCTACGAGGGCCCCATCGTCCTGGAGTGCATCAAGCGGATCCGCGACGACCGCTCGACTTACCGTCCGGAAGTCCTCGCCCCGTTCGTCCGGGCCCGGCCGCGATGAACGTGGCGATCGGCCCCCGCGAAGCGAGGCTATGCGACGATGCGCCCGGCTCGTCCCTCGGGGCGGCCCCGGCGGGCTGCGGCGAGCGCCAGCCCGATCGTTCCCGCAACACCGCCGAGGGTGAGCGCAGCCGGTTCGGGGACGGGGGCGACGCCTAGTTGCACGTCGATCGAGAAGCCGAGGTCGGTGAAGTTGCTATCCGACCCGGAGCCGGGCGCGCGCGAGAGGTCTTCGAACGTGAACAGCGTCTTGCCGCCGCCGAGGAACGAGAGGAACTGGTCGAACTGCCCCGGATTGGCGTCGCTCACCGAGAACAGCGGGGCGCGATAGAAACCGTTGGTGATGGAGGAAGGAAAGAACTTGTCCGGATCGGCGAGGACGTTCGCGATCGTGTTGTTCGGCACGATGAAAAAGCCGAGGACCGCCCCGCCCTGGACCGTCACGGTCTTCAGTGCGCCCGGGTCGACCAGGCGGTCGTCGAAGACCTCGACCGAGTGGCTCAGGGCCTGGATGGCATAGCCCTTGGAGTCCGCGACCGGATCCGCCGTCACGGCGGAGACGTCGTAGAAGCCGAAGTCATACAGGAAAGAGCCGTGATCGAACAAGACCTGGAAGGTCAGCGAGACGGGGCCCGATCCCGGGACCACGAACTGAGTGACGGTCGTCTCGGACGAGGCGTCGTCGGGGATCCCGAGGAGATTCAGCGTGTCGTCGATCAGCGAGCCTCCCAGGCCGTTCGAACTGAAATGGGTCGCGGTGTCGGCTTTCGCCGTCATGGGAGCCGCGACCATCGATGCGGCGAGGCAGGCGACGTACGTAGCGAATCGACGCAATTTCATCGATGACATCCCCTTCATGAACTTTAGATTGAGAAGACCGTGGAATTCGCCGCCGAATTTCATTAAAAAAATTAGACGCCAGACATCTTCATGTCAAGGGTCCAAAACGCGGAATCATTTCGAAATTCACATAAATTCGACCGAATCCATCGAAAATCTTCGGCCTAGAATGATTCGCGTCGAACGACGGTGACCTCAAGAACCACGCTCGCCGCCCGGCCCGGCCGATCGAATCGGGACGAGCGAAGGGCGGATCGCCCTGGGGCCTGCGCCCGGATCTTAGGACCGCAGGGGCGAGAAGGCTCCTCCGCTAATAAACCTTGGCGATCGTGCGGGTCGGCGCGACGGGAACGCGACCTCGGCCGTCCCGCGGGACCAGGCGCGAGGGCCGGGCGGCCGATACAAGCCTCGCAGGGATGCGCGAGGCGGCCGGCCCGGGGACTCGGGACGCGCCTCGACCAGGATGGGGACCTTCCGGAAGGAGTCGGAGCATGACGCCGAAGCTCAACCGTCGCCAGGCCCTGGGGACGGCGGCCGTCGCGGCGGGCGCGGTCGCCGTCGCGACGCAGGCCCCCCCGGCGGAGGCCGGCGTGGAGCTGGGCCGCTACGCCCACCGCGACGGCGTCCGGGGCCGGATGACCGGCGCGCAGGCCGCCGCCGCCGCCATCCGCTGCGAGTGCACGCCCACCGTCTTCGGCATCCCCGGGGCGCAGAACAACGAGCTGTGGGACGCCTTCAAGGCGTATGGCGTCCCGTACTTCCTCGTCGCCCACGAGTTCTCCGCCAGCGTCATGGCCGACGCCTCCGCCCGCGCCACGGGGCGGGTGGGGGTGATGTCGGTCGTCCCCGGCCCGGGGCTGACCAACTGCCTGACGGGGCTGGGCGAGGCCCTGTACGACGGCGTGCCGGTCGTCGCCCTCATCACCGACGTCGACCGCTCGGCCGGCGCTCCGGTCGGGCAGGTCCACGGACTGGCCAACGAGGCGCTGCTGCGGCCCGTGGTGAAGGCGCAGCTCGTCGTCCGGCATGCGGCGGAGATCCCCGGCACCCTGTTCCACGCCTTCCGGCTGGCGCAGTCCGGCGAGCCCGGTCCGGTCGGGGTCGTGATCCCGTACCCCCTGTTCCTGGAGGTCTGGGACTACGACCAGCCGCCGCCCCCCCCCCTGCCCGTCCCGTTCGACGAGGCCGCCTACCAGCGCGTGGCCTGCCACCTCCGCGACCGCAAGAAGCGCATCGGCATCTACGCCGGCAACGGCTGCGTGGAGGCCGGGCCGTCGCTGACCGCCGTCGCCGAGATGCTCCAGGCCCCGGTGGCGACGTCCGTCAGCGGCAAGGGGGTCATCGCCGATTCGCACCCGCTGGCGGTCGGCTGGGGCTACGGCAAGCAGGGGACGCGGGCCGCCGAGAAGGTGTTCAAGGACGTCGACCTGGTGCTGGCCGTCGGCGTGCGCTACAGCGAGGTCTCCACGGCCAACTACGCCATCCCCAGGACCGAGGTCGTCCACGTCGACATCAACCCGGACAACCTCGGCAAGAACGTCCCGACAAGCCACTGCCTGGTCTCGGACTCGCGGGTCTTCCTCGACCGACTGCTGGCCGACGCCGCCGCGCTCCGCCGCCCGGCCGACCCCAGGCTCTGGGCGCGGATCGACGGGCTGCGGAACGTCGACCGCTGCATCGCCCGCACCCAGCAGATCACCGGGGCCGTCGACCCGATGTTCTTCCTCAGCCAGCTCCGTTGCGCCCTGGGGCCGGAGGAGCTGATCTTCGTGGACGTCACGGCGTCGACCCACTGGGCGTCGGAGACGGTGGAGGTCCAGGGCCCCCGGCGCTACTTCACGCCGGCCGACAACCAGAGCATGGGCTGGGCGATCCCCGCGGCCATCGGAGCCCAGCATGTCCGGCCCGACCGGCAGGTCGCCTGCGTCACCGGGGACGGCTGCTTCCTGATGTCGGCCATGGAGATGACCTCGGCCGCCCGCGCCGGGCTGCCGGTGAAGTTCTTCGTCCTGGACGACGGCGCGTACCACTACATGCAGATGCTCCAGGAGCCGGTCTTCCGCCGCACCACGGCCACGGAGATCGCCCGGGTCGACTACGCCGCGTTCGCCCGCGGGGTGGGCGTGGGGTACAACCAGATCGCGTCCAACGAGGACGTCGTCGCCGGCCTCCAGCGCACGTTCGGGCTGGCCGGGCCGATCCTGACGCACGTCATCGTCAGCTACGACGGCCGCGAGCTGCGCTGGCTGAGCGCCCTGCGGCGCAAGTACATCGGCGACCTGACCAACCGCGAGAAGATCCGGTTCGCCTCCCGCGTCGGCGTCCGGACGGTCGCGATGCGCGACGACAGCGATTGACGGCGGGCCGACGCCGACGCCCCTTCTCCCTCAAAGGTGCGCCGTCGAAAACATCGGAAAAGCGTGATAACAAGCATCCTTCTCCCCTCGTGGGAGAAGGGAGGATTCATGCTCCCACTCCCATGTTTCCGACAAAGCGCCCTTGAGGGAGAAGGGTTATCGGACCGAGGCCAGGTCCCGGCCCGGCGGTTGACCTTCCGCGATGTCGACCTTCCTCGTAAGATTCCGCAGGACTGGCCAGGGGGCGAACGGACCTCGCCCGGCCCGCCGCAGGGAGACGGCCCTCAGGTGAACATGGACGTCCGCAACGACCCGACGGCCGCCGAGGCCGTGGAGACCTTCCCCGCCCCGCCCAGGGTCCGCCCCTCGCGGGTGTGGGGCCGCCGCCTGGCGGAAGACCGGGCCGAGCTGGCCCGCTTCTGGCCGGTCGTCCAGAACATGGTCGTCCAGGAGCTTCGGGTCCGCTACCAGCGCTCGTTCATGGGCTTCCTGTGGACGCTGGTGAACCCGCTGCTGATGATGTTCACGCTCTCGGTGGTCTTCTCCACCCTGATGAAGATGGACAAGGTGGGCGGGGACGGCGGGGGGAGCTATACGCTGTACATCCTGGCCGGGATGGTCCCCTGGACGTTCCTGGCCGGCTCGATCGGCGAGGCGTCGACCTGCATCATCCAGAACGAGGCGCTGATCCGGAAGATCTACGTCCCGAAGCTGGTCTTCCCGCTGGTGCGGGTGCTCATCAACCTGGTGACGGGCCTGCTCTCGCTGGCCGCCCTGTTCCTGCTGCTGCTGCCGATCGGCGCGCGGCCGTCGCCGGCGATGCTGTTCCTGCCCGTCGCCGTGGTGCTGCTGTTCGCCTTCACCCTGGGGCTGAGCCTGCTGGTCGCCACGGCCAACACGTTCTTCCGCGACTGCGGCCACCTGGTCGGGATCTTCATCCAGGCCTGGTACTTCGCGACCCCGATCATCTACCCGACGTCGCAGTTCGAGGAGAGGGCCTGGCTGTTCTGGCTCAACCCGGCCTTCTATTTCGTCGAGATGTTCCACGCCGTGCTGTACGCCGGCGCGTTGCCGCAGCTCAGCATCGTCGCGATCGCCGCCGCGCTGGCGGCCGTCAGCCTGGGGATCGGATATGCCGCGTTCAAGGCCAATGAAGACAAGATGGTTTTCCGACTCTGAGGGCCGGGGCCGAGGTCTTCGCCGCGACCGCGCCGAGGCCCCGTCCGGCCCGCTCGTCGAGCTGCGCGACGTCTCGCTCCGGTTCGTGAACTACTCGGACAAGATGTTCACGCTCAAGCGGGCCGTCCTGGAGCTGCTCCTGCGCCGCGACCGGCCCGTCCCCAACTCCGAGTTCTGGGCCCTGCGCGACGTCAACTTCCGGATCGAGCACGGCGAGCGCATCGGCATCGTCGGCTCGAACGGCGCCGGCAAGAGCACGCTGCTGCGGATGCTGGCCCGGATCTACCCGCCGACGACCGGGACGGTGACCGTCCGCGGCACCGTCGCCCCCCTGATCGAGATGGGAGCCGGGTTCAACCCCGAGCTGTCCGGCTTCGACAACATCCTGCTCAACGGCGCGATGCTCGGGTTCACGCGCAAGCAGATGCTCGCCAAGGTCGACGCCATCCACGAGTTCACCGGCCTCCGCGAGTTCGCCGACCTGCCGCTGAAGTATTACTCCAGCGGGATGTACGCCCGCCTGGCGTTCGGCGTCGCCACGTCGATCGACCCGGAGATCCTGCTCGTCGACGAGTCGCTGGGGGTCGGCGACGCGACCTTCCGCGCCAAGGCCACCGAGCGCATCCGCGGCCTGATGGACCGCTCGCACGCGGTCATCCTGGTCTCGCACGAGCTGTCCTCGCTGCGCGACCTGTGCGACCGCGGCCTCTGGATGCACAAGGGCCGGGTCGTCGCCGACGGGCCGATCGACGAGATCCTCGACGCCTACGTCGAGTCCATAACCAACCCGGCCCCGGTCGCCTCGCCCGAGCCCGAGCCGGCCCCGGCCGAGGTCATCGGCTGAGGGAGATCGACCGGCGGAACCGCTTCAGGCTGTAGGCGAAGAACGCCGTCCCCACCAGCGCCACCATCGCGAACTTCGGCCAGACCGCCTCGATCCCCGCCCCGCGGAAGAGGATCGCCTGCGAGAAGCTGACGAAGTGCCGCGACGGCAGGAAGAAAGTCAGCCGCTGGAGCCAGATCGGCTGGCTCTCCACCGGCGTATGGCAGCCGGAGAGGAGCTGGAGCACGATCAGGATCAGGATGATCAGGAGCGCGAACTGGGCCATGGTCCGCGCGATCGTCCCCAGGAACACGCCCAGGGCCGTGGCGAAGAACAGGTAGAGCACCACCCCCGCCATGAACAGCCAGGGGGAGCCCGCGATGGGGACCTGCAACACCCCGCGGACCACCAGCACCATCGACGCCGCCACCGCGACCAGGATCACCAGCGCGTTCGACCAGACCTTGGCCACGGCGATCTCGAACGCCGACAGCGGCATGACCAGCAGGTGCTCGATCGTCCCGTGCTCGCGCTCGCGGATCAGCGCCGCGCCGGTCAGGACGGTCGTCAGCAGCGTCACCTGGTTGACCAGGGCGACGATGCTGTTGAACCAGCTCGTGTCGCCGTTGGGGTTGAACGCCTTGCGGATCACCAGCTTCGCCGGGGCCTGGAAGCCCGCGTCGGCGCGCGAGAGGAACTCGGAGACCTGGTCCGACAGGATGTTCTGGATGTAGCTGGCGCCGATGCTCGCCTGGAGCATGGCCGTGGCGTCGATGTTCACCAGCACCTCGGCCTTGCGGCCGGCCCGGAGGTCGTGCTCGTACAGCGGCGGGATCTCGACGACGAACATGAACCGGCCCGCGTCCATGGCGTCGTCCACCTCGCCCGACTTGATCATCGCGGGCCGCTGGAACCGGGGCGGGTAGAATGCCTCGACGATCTTGCGCGAGAGCGCCGAGCCATCCTCGTCCACGAAGCCGATGGAGGCGTTGTAGACCTCGGACGACGTCCCCTTCGCCTGCGTGTAGATCGCCAGGGTGAAGGCGTAGACGACGAAGACGACCAGGACGGTGTCGCTGCGGAGGCTCCGCAGCTCCTTGACGCCCAGCCAGAAGATGTTGACGACCCGTTCCATCGCGTCAGGTCTCCTGGGGCCGCAGCAGGGCGACGGCCGCGGCCATGAGGACCGGCACGAAGGCCGCCAGGATCAGGGCGTCGTGCAGCAGCAGTCGCGGCCCGAGGGCCTTCGTGAACGCCCCGACGCTGGCGTGCATGTAATACGTCGTCGGCCAGACCGAGCCCACCACCCGCGCGCCCCCCATCAGCGTGGAGACCGGCTGGAGCATCCCCGAGAACTGCGTCGTGGGGACCATCGTCAGGATCGTGGTGACGAAGACGGCCGCCACCTGCGAGCCCGTGATCCCGGAGATCACCAGCCCCAGCGCGGTCGTCGCCGCGACGTACAGCAGGGCGCAGAGCACCAGCGTCGCCAGGCTCCCCTTCACGCCGACCCCGAAGACCAGGACGGCCAGGGTCGTCAGCAGGACGAAGTTGATCATCCCGATGGCGACGTAGGGGAGCTGCTTGCCGATCAGGAAGTCCAGCCGCGTGGCGGGCGAGACGTAGAAGTTGACGATCGACCCCAGCTCCTTCTCGCGGGAGACGCTCACGGCCATGAGGATCGCGGGGATGAGGACCATCAGGATCGGCGGCACGCTGGGGACGATGGCGTAGATGCTCTCGAAGGTCGGGTTGTACCGGAACCTGGGCTGGATGCCGGCCGAGGGGGACGCCGACTCGCCGGCGTACTGCGTGCGGTAGACGTCCTGCATGTGGGTCATGTAGGTCCCCTCGGCGTACTGCTTGATCGTCTCGGCCCGGAACGGGCTGGAGCCGTCGATGGCGGCGGTGACCTCGGGCTTCTGCCCCTTCAGCAGGTCGCGGCCGAAGTGGGGGGGGACCTCCAGGACCATCGAGACGTCGTCGGCCTTCAGCCGCCGCCGGCCCTCGTCGGCCGAGGCCACGGGGGCCAGCTCGCGGAACGAGCGCCGGGTCTCGGCGAACGCCGCGTCGAGCGACCGGCTCTCCGGGGTCTGGTCCTGGTCGAACAGGCCGTATCGGATGTGCTCCACGTCGGTCGTGATGCCGTAGCCGAAGATCAGCATCAGCAGCAGCGACCCCGCGAACGCGAACGCCAGCCGGACGGGGTCGCGGAGGATCTCCGACGTCTCCCGCCGGGCGAACGCCAGGGCCCGCGCCGGGCTGAAGAGGGCGGGGCCGGAGCCGCCGTGCGCCTCGGTCGACATCGCCCGCCGGAGCGCCTCGCGGGCCTGCTCGTCCTTGCCGGCCTCGGCCCCGGCGCCGATGGCGTCCTCGATGTAGCCGATGAAGGCCGTCTCCAGGTCGGGGGCCCGGCGCGCCGCGATCAGCGCCGCGGGGGCGTCGGCCGCGAGCACCTTGCCGGCGTGCATCAGCGAGATCCGGTCGCAGCGCATCGCCTCGTTCATGAAGTGGGTCGTGATGAAGATCGTGATCGACTCGCCCCGCGACAGCTCGATCAGCAGCTCCCAGAACTCGTCGCGGGCCACCGGGTCGACGCCCGACGTGGGCTCGTCCAGGATCAGGATCTCCGGGTCGTGGATCACGGCCACGGCCAGCGACAGGCGCTGGCGGATCCCCAGCGGCAGCGCGCCGGAGTCGTGGTCGAGGTACGGCCGCAGGCCGAAGCGGTCGACCAGCTCGTCGATCCGCCCGGCCATCTTCCCCGCGGGGAGGTGGAACAGCCGGGCGTGGAGCCAGAGGTTCTGCGAGACCGTCAGCTCGGCGTACAGGGAGAACGCCTGCGACATGTAGCCGACGCGCTTGCGGGCGTCGACGCCCCCCGCGTCGATGGGCTCGCCGAACAGCAGCGCCTCGCCGGACGTCGGCGGCAGCAGGCCGGTGAGCATCTTCATCGTGGTCGACTTGCCGCAGCCGTTGGAGCCCAGGAAGCCGAAGATCTCGCCGCGGGGGATCGTGAAGCTGACGTCGTCGACCGCGGTGAAGGCCCCGAACTTCTTGGTGAGGTGCTTCGCCACGATCGCGGGCGGGCCCTCGACGTCCTTGCGGGGCGGGATGGTCAGCTCCTTGTGGTCGCCGCGGGCCTCGGGCGGCAGGAGTTGGACGAACGCCGCCTCCAGGTCCTTCGTGCCGGTGCGATCGAGGACCTCCTGCACCGTGCCCGCGCCCAGGATCTTGCCCGCGTTCATGGCCATCAGCCAGTCGAACTGCTGGGCCTCGTCCATGTACGCGGTGGAGACCAGGACGCTCATCCCGGGGCGGGACTCGCGGATGGTGTCGATCAGGCTCCAGAACTGCTTCCGCGAGAGCGGATCCACGCCCGTCGTCGGCTCGTCGAGGATGAGGAGGTCGGGGTCGTGGACGAGCGCCCCGCAGAGGCCGACCTTCTGCTTCATGCCCCCGGAGAGCTTCCCCGCCGGCCGGTTCGGGAACGGGCCCAGGCCGGTCGCCTCCAGCAGCGCGGGGATGCGCTCGCGGCGCTCCGCGGCCGAGAGCCCGAAGAGGCGGGCGAAGAAGTCGATGTTCTCGTAGACGCTCAGCTCCGGGTACAGGTTCTTGCCCAGGCCCTGCGGCATGTAGGCGATCCGCGGGCAGGCGTCGCGGCGGTGGCCCTCGTAGGCGATGTCGCCGCCGAGCACGATCACCTTCCCCGCCTGCACCTTCCGGGATCCCGCGATCAGCCCCATCAGCGTCGACTTGCCGACGCCGTCGGGCCCGATCAGGCCGATCATGCACCCGGCCGGGAACTCGGCCGTCACCCCGTCGAGCGCGCGCGACGATCGACCGTACGCGTGGACGACCGAGTCCACCGTCGCCACCAGAGCCCTGCCCGCCGTCGCCATCGCTCGAAGCCCTCCGCCGAGAGGCCGGGAATCCCGAGGTCGTCGCCCCGGCCCGTCAGGGATTCGTCGGCTTCTCCGCGCCCGAGGGCTTCGCGGCCGGCTCCTCGGCCTTGGGGGACTCGGGCTTCTCCTCGGGCTTCGCCCCCTCGGCCGGCTTGATCCCCATCGCGGCGGGCGGGGGGAAGGGATGTTCGAGCTTCTCGGGCCAGGGGGCGTTGGGGTCGACCTTGACGTAGCCGACGCCCCGGACGCCCGTCTTGATCTTCTCGATGTACGGCAGCAGCTTCTCCTGCGGGACCTTCAGCTTGACCCGGAACATCAGCTTGTCTCGCTCCGAGCGCGTCTCGACCTGCTTCGGGGTGAACTGGGCCTCGGGGGAGATGAAGCTGACCCGGGCCCGCCCGGCGTACTGGGGATAGGCGTCGAGGACGATCCGGGCCTCCGAGCCGACGTCGACCCGCGCCGCCTCGTCGGAGGGGAGGAAGATCTCCATGTAGACGTCGTCCAGGTTGACGAGCGTCAGCACCTTGCCCCCCGCGCCCAGGACCTCGCGCTCCTCGGCCAGCCGGTACAGGACGCGGCCGGTGACGGGGGAGACGAGCGTGGAGTCGACGATCTTGGCCTGGGTGTTCTGCACGTCGGCCGTGGCCGCCTCGATGGACCGCTCGTTCGCCAGGAGCTGGGCCTTGACGGCGTCGAGCTGGGTGCGGGCGATGTCGACCTTGGTCTGGGTCTGCTCCATCTCCTCGCGCGAGATGTACCGGCGGCTGAACAGCTCGCGGTTGCGGATGAACTGCTGGTCCTCGTAGCGGACGGCGGCCTCGCGGCTGAGGATGTCGGCCTTGATCTTGGCCTCGGTCTCGTTCCCCTCGGCGATCTTCGCCTTGCCGGCGGCCAACTCGGCCTCCAGCTCGGCGACGTCCATCTGCGCGAGGACCTGGCCGGCCCGGACGAGGTCCCCCTCGTGGGCGAAGATCCGCAACACGCGGCCGGGATACTTGGCGGCCACGTCCACCTGGACCGACTCGACCCGGCCGTTCCCGGACACGATCCCGGGCGGCAGCTTCGCCCGCTCGCGGGCGTCGTAGTACAGCCACGCCCCGATCCCGATGACGGCCGCGATCGCCGCAACCGCCGCCCATCGCAACATTGACTTGAGCATGAACAACCCCGACCGGCCCAGGCCGTCGACGACGAACGTCCCTCGAAAGACGACGAGGCGGCGCCTCGACAGGTCATCAACACAAGCGTCGCCCGCCGTTCGCCATTTTGCAACCATGCGGCCCGGTCGAGATCCCAGGAAACGCCGATTCGTCCCCTCCCGTCCCTCCGAATCCTGCCCACGGGGGAGGCTCCGTGGTCCCTCTAACCGACCGCCATGCGGGCGCGGAAAACCGGGCCGGAATTCGAAGCCGACGTGGGGTGGGATCGGTAGCTCCGATTTTCCACATTACGAGAGCCTTGTAAAAAGTTCCTTCCAGACCGTCGGGCCGCGATGCCGACCCCGGGGCCGTCCGGCCGATGAACTGGAGAATCCGATAGATTGCAACATGTTTTACAAACGCGACTTACACCGCAGATAACCGCCTTACAACGGCGACCATGGATGAGTATGCCGATCGACGGCGCGCGGGTTGCTTCAGTTTGGGTTCCGCCTCGCCGGACTCGACCGACGCCGATGCCGACGCGGGTCGAACGTCAGGGAGGCGTATCCGAAGGTGCCCTTGAAAGCCGGTCGACGACGGGCGGCGATGGGATGTAGCCGAAGGATGGCGACGGGCCGATCAGGACGACGGCCCGGTTGAGAACACGGAGGTTCGTATGGCCCGAATCAGGACTCTGGCAAGTGGGATCGCCGCCTGGGTCGCCCTGGCGGCGACCGCCTCCGCGGCCCCCGTGTCCTGGTTCGATTCGCAGGCCGCCTTGACCGCGTGGTACGCCAACCAGCTCAACAGCGCCGGCAGCATCTACTCGCCCAGCTCCTCGGCCACCATCACGAACCTGCCGCCGAACTGGTATTACCGCCCCCAGGCCGCCGCCCCGGCCCCAGCCCCCGCCCCGGTCCCCACCGCCTCCGCCGTCGCGCCGGTCTCGGCGCCCGTCCAGCGCCAGGCGATCCCGGCCTCGGCCATCGCCCCGGTCGCGGCCTCCTCGACGCCCGCCCTCGCCACCTTCAGCGCGGCCGGCCCCGCGGCCTCGACGTCGAACCGGGCCGACGCGTTCATCAACCTCGGGCCCGGGCCGTACGCGGAATCGTCGATCACGACCGGGAACGCCCAGCCCTGGTACATGAGCCCGGCCGCGACCGCGGCGTACGGCGGGACCCCGACGCCCGCCCAGCAGTCCAGCTTCGACCAGGACGTCCTCTCCAAGGTGCAGCAGACGTTCGCCCTCAGCGGCATCGACATCAAGCTGACGACCGACCCGAACGTCTCGGCCGACCACATGATGAGCGTCGTGTCGGGGGCCTCGTACGGCCCGAACCCGGACGCGATCGGGATCACCCAGGTCGGCGACAGCGGGTTCAGCTTCATCGACAAGCTGAACTACGCCTCGAATCCGGACCAGCTCTCCTGGGCCGTGGCCCACAACGTCGCCCACGAGCTGATGCACGCCGTGGGAGTCGGGACGCATCCGGACGCGACCGGCGACTACATCGACGCGGCCAGCGCCGACTGGAAGCTGCTGACGGACCCCAAGACCACCTTCAGCCCCGCCGCCGTCTCGCTGATCAAGTCCGCGATGGCCAACGGTGCCGACGTGGCGAGCCTGGGGGCGGAGATCCTCAAGTCGGGCACCCTCTCCGCCCAGTGCCACTGCCCGTTCTGCAACAGGGCCCGCGGCCTTGAGGGCGAGCAGGTCCTCGCGACGCCCGTCCCGGAGCCGGCCACGGTCGCGGTCTGGATGGCCGGGCTGGCCGGCGGCCTGGTCCTGCATCGCCGCAACCGCCGGGCCGCCTGAGCGGCGCCGCCCGCGGCCTTGACCGGCCGCAGCCCGGGATGGTCCGATGGAAGACGAGCCGGGGAGAGCCCCGGCCCTCGCACCCCGAGCCGCGGCCCTCACGCCATGAACGCCTGGTCCCTCCTCGCCCTGACCGCCATCCTGCTGGTGCTCCCCCTCCTGCTCCGACCCGGCCGGCGACCTCCCGAGCGGCCCCGCAAGGCGGACGAGTTCGGCCCCTTCCTCCTCCTCCTCTGGTGGGCGATCCGCACCTACAGCCGCCTCTGGCACGGCCTCCGCTTCGAAGGCTGGGCCCCCCTGCCCGACGGCCCCGCCATCCTCATCGCCAACCACACCTGCTGCATCGATCATGTGCTGATCCAGGCGCGATGCCGGCGCGTGCTGGGGTTCGTGATCGCCCGGGACATGTACGACCTGCCGATCGTCCACCACTTCTGCGTCCGGTCGGGCTGCATCCCGGTCGACCGCGACGGCCGCGACCTGCGGGCGATGCGCGCCGCGCTCCGGGCCCTGGAGGAGGGCCGCGTGGTCCCCATCTTCCCCGAAGGCCGCATCACGCCCGAGGGGGGGCGGGCGCTCGGCCCGATGCGGTCGGGGGCCGCGTTCCTGGCCGTGCGCTCCGGCGTCCCCGTGATCCCGGCCTTCATCTCGGGGACGCCCGAGACCATCGAGATCGGGCCCTCGCTGCGGCGACGTTCGCGGTCGCGCATCGTCTTCGGGCCGCCGGTCGACCTGTCGGACTTCACCCCCTCCCAGTCCGCCGACAAGGACGCCCTCGCCCGCGCCTCCGAGCGGTTCGAACGGGCCCTGCTCGACCTCCAGGCCCGCAGCCTCGGCCGGGCGATGCGCGAGGAGCCGGCGGGCGTCGGGCCGATCCCGTGACCCTCGCCGACGTCCTCGGCCGGTACCCGCCCGGCGAGAGGCCCGTCTCGGCGCCGACGCCCCTCGGGTCCGCCGGCGGCCTGAGCGGCTCCCGTCTCTGGCGATACGACGCCCCGAACGGCCCGCGCGTGGTGCGGGCCTGGCCCGCGGGGACGGCCCTGGGCCGGGCCGTGCGCGTCCACGCCTGGCTGCGATCGACGGCCGACCTCCCGTTCGTCGCCCGCCCGATCGCGGCCACGGACGGGTCGACGGCGATCGAGCGGAGCGGCCTTTGCTGGGAGGTCGCCCCGTGGCTCCCCGGCGCGCCGGCGATCGGCGTCCCCTCGCTCGCCCGCGTCCGGGCCGGCTTCGAGGCCCTGGCCGGGCTGCACGTCCGCCTGTCCCGCACCGACGCCCGCGCGGGCCCGAGCCCCGGGCTCGCCGCCCGCCGGGACGAGTTGCGGGGGCTGGTGGAAGGGGGCTTCGACCTCCTCGCGACCGCCCTGGCGACGCGGCCGGACGACCCGTGCTCGGCCGACGCCCTGGCCTGGCTGGGCCTGGCCCGTCGCCTGGCCCCCGGCGTGCTCGCGACCGCGACGGCCGCCGCCCGGCTCGTCCTCCCCCTGCAACCTTGCCTCCGCGACGCCCGCCCCGAGCACTTCCTGTTCACCGGCGACGCGGTGACGGGCCTCGTCGACTTCGGGGCGATGGACGTCGAGACCCCGGCGGCCGACCTCGCCCGGTTGGCCGGCGAGTGGCTCCCGCGCGGCTCGTGCGACGGGCTGCGATCCGATGGCCTGGCGGCCTATGCGGCGGTGCGGCCGACCGCGCCCGACGAGGCCGTCGCGGCCGGGGCGTTCGAGGACCTGGCCGACGTCCTCATCGCCGAGCGCTGGATCCGATGGCGGTTCCTGGAGGGCCGGCGGTTCGAGGACGTCGGAGCGGTCGCCCAGGGGATCTCCCGCGGCCTGGGCCGGCTGCGACGACTGGCGGGGCGCTGAGTCAGGGCTGCGCCAGGGGGTCGGCGGGCTGGTCGGGGGAGTCGTTGAGGATCCGATGGACCTCGTCGGGGCCGATCGAGACCCGGCGGATCGCCAGCGCCCGGCCGCTGCTCGGGTCGACGCTCACCAGCGCCCCGTTGAGGCGGGGTTCGTGGGTGGCGACGTCGAAGTGGGCCGGGACCTGGGTCAGGGTCGCGGAGAGGACGCGATCGTAGCGGCGGCCGAGGATCCCGTCGTGCGGCCCGGTCATGCCAACGTCGCACTGGAAGGCGGTGCCGCCGGGGAGGATCTTCTCGTCGGCCGTGGCGACGTGGGTGTGCGTCCCCAGCACCGCGGAGACGCGGCCGTCGAGGTAGCGGCCGAGGAGCTGCTTGTCGCTGGTGGCCTCGGCGTGGACGTCGACCAGGACGACGCGGACGCTCGGCCCGACGCGGTCGAGCAGGCGGTCGGCGGCGCGGAACGGGCAGTCGACGGGCTTCATGAAGGTCCGGCCGAGGACCGAGAAGACCGCCGCGGTCGTGCCGTCGCGGGCCTCGACGATGGCGAGGTCCGGGCCGGGGGCGTCGGGCGGGAGGTTGGCCGGCTTGAGGACGCGGTCGGTCCGGTCGAAGACCTGGTGGATCTCGTCCTTGCGGTAGACGTGGTCCCCCATCGTCATGACGTCGACCCCGGCGTCGACCAGCTCCTCGTGGCAGCGGAGCGTCAGGCCCGAGCCGCCGGCGGAGTTCTCCGCGTTGCAGACCACCAGGCCGATCCCCCAGCGCGGGATCAGCCGGGGGAGGACCTGCGAGACGATCTTCCGCCCGGGGCCGCCGACCACGTCGCCGATGAACAGGATCTTGAGGGGATTCCTTTGTGCCATCTCGGTCGATTTCCATCATCCGTAATCTGTTTCACCACAAGGCTTTTCGCTCGCCAAATGATGTTACATTTTGGATGGCTTGAACTGTCACATTTTCTGTTACACTCCGGTCGGCTCCATCTTCCCAGGTGGACGCCAAAAGCAAAAGCCCCCCTCGCTCCACTCGGGAACGAAGAGGGCACGCGAGAGAGGACAAACCCCCTCCCTGCTTATCCCGTCAAAAGTTCGTCGGTAACAACCGTCACGACCTCGAAGGCTTCACGCCAGGTTCCTTCTTCGAAGTGGGCCCGAGTCAGCCAGCAGTGGCCTTCGGCCCCCCACTCGACTCCCCAACTGTTACACATTTTAATGCACCTCTCACCGTTCGGCAGAGTCTTAATCCCACCACCACACATGACTGCGTGATTTCCTGGTCCCCGGCCGACAGGCGGACATCCGTTGGAGTCAAGTCGACCAGACCACCCGGCGGTTGCACAGACAGAGAGGTTCACGCCACGTCGCAAGGCCACGGCTGTAAGAATCTCATTCCAGGTCTCCAGCCGATTCCCGATCTCCACCCGGAAGTTCAGAGCCTTTGTCCTGGCACTCTCGGAATACTTGCCTGAGTAGTCACCCCACCTCACCTCCGTATTCGGCGGAATGCCCTCCTGCTCAACCAGGGTTAGGGCCTGGCCGATGTTCGAGCCGACATCCCATCCGTTCACTAATCGTCCGTAGACGAACCACGGGCTGAGTTCGACGAAATCCAAACCGTTCATCGCACGAGTGAATTCGACGGCGGTTGTGCTGGCGAAGCTGTTGCATGCACCCACACTTCCCTGATTTCGAATCTTGATAAATGCGGGCCACAAATCGAAGTCGGGAATTTCGTTCGAGGGAATTACGGCAGAGGGCCGGGCCCCTTTGAACCGAGCCAAGAATTCGGGAGGAGAAGGCGTAAGCAGGAGGGGGATTCGTTGGCCAGAGGGTAGTTCAACGTACTCTGTACTTGTCATTTGCCATCTCTCAACTTTTCAACAATCGCCGTTACATCTTCAATTTTTGAAACACATTCAGGTTCGGTGTAATGGTATGCGTTACCGGCATCCCTGTAGCGGACTACGACGACGGGCTTACCCTCATCATCCCTATACTTCGAATCAACCTGAGAGTAAGAGAGGGCCGCAAATCCATCGCCATTCCAATTTCGCAGGGCTAAATTCGCCCGTAGGTCAGCTTGTTTGGCGGTTTCCGTTTCTGGTTGATAGATCAAAAACACATCGAGTTTGCCCACGGCGATTGGAGCGGGAACAGGAATGGGTACAGGGACAGGATCTACCCCTCCTGCTAACACTTTCACTTTCCTCACGATGAGATCAGGGGAAGCAACCTGGGGATCAATGAGGGCCTTATCGGGAGTCTGCACACCATAGAGGCAATCGACGTCCAGCAGAACGGTAAACACCCTCGGAGAATTCCCGGCGGCAAAAACCACCTTGGAATTGTCGGGCCAGGCAATCACGTCTTTCTTCGGCTGCCCATCCTGCCACACCGCCCACTGGAATTTGACAACCTGTAAATTGGGAGGCATCGCCCCCTTATCAATTTCAGCCGACACGATGACGAGTTCACCCGGCTGCACTTCCGCAGGAACACTCACGTTGATCACGGGCATTTGCTGCCCATAAGCAGGAGGTGTCAGGAGAAGGCAGGCCAGTAGGATTTGTTTCCACACGTCAGGCCCCCTCGATCTGCCCACTGGCGAACTCTGGAAGGCTTGAGGCCAGCGTATCGAGGGAGAGGGCGAGAGCGGCGTATGCCTCTTGGTTTGCGGCGATCAATTGGGGTAGGCCGGGAATCTCAGGATAGATCGTAGTCGTCTCATAAACGGGCGGCACTGCTGGACTTATCTGAACCCCCTGCACATCGACCTCGACGGGTACTCCCGCCGTTACGAGGGTGGTGGTGGTGACTGCCGGCGTAGTCGTAGCTCCGAGGATGATTTCCACGGTCTTCAGCGGTGGCAACCCTCCATAGGCCCCTGCTTTGCTCGCATAAAATGTGTAAACGAGACGGGCCGTCTTATCTTCGAAGTTGAAATTAGCGGTAGACGCATAAGACCAAGCGGTGGCGATCTCTTCGCCCGTCGCCGGCACGATGGCCGTCAGTTGATTAATCGGCATGGTTATTCCTCGCAGTAATTTCCAAATTGACCATCATATTTATCAAACGTAATGCCGCACAGCGTCGTTACGCCCGAGATGTTTTCGAGTCGAAGCCGACATGACCCGCCCCAATGTAAAAATCTGTACCACTTGCCTTGGCCACCCCAAAATGCGGGGTCGGTATAAGTCCAGTAGGTGGTATCGCCGGCCGAGTTTTGCAGCTTGAACGCCAACCTTCGCGTGCTGGTGGTAGACAAGATGTAAACCGACGTCACATAGGCGTTCGCATCGGCCATTGTCAGGTCGATATTGCAAGTCGTATAATTACCATAAGTATTTGAATCAGCCTCCCCCGGAACCTGGAAATAGTTATCGGTGTTCGCCAGCGTCAGCGTGCCCGTACCTGCGGAAGTCACTGACAAGGCGGTAATCCACGATGGTATAGACCCGCCATTTGCCCTCACTGTCCAATAACCGCCCCCACCAAATTTGCCGATCCAACGACCAAGCGTCACGCTGTCCGGTCCCAACACAATGCCGTTTGCCATCTTATTGGTTCCTCGACAGATAGATGAGTTCAACGATGACGTTCTGCACGGCAGTACCCGGCGAACTCACATCAATGGTGAAAAGATCGCCAGCACTGACGGACGTTGATGCAAAATCCGTGATGGTTTGCAGGGTTTGAACGTTGGCCGCGATTGTTTTACCGGCCGAAAAGATCGACGTGCCATTCTTTTTGATGTCGAAGGTGAATCCGCCACCGACAGGATTCGTGGTCGCCAAAACTTGAACCTTGGTTATAGTTCCGGCGTAATCGGCGATGCCCGGGAGGGTGATGGTTCCGGCCGCAAGGTCGACATACCGGCCGAGGACGAACCGGATTTTGCGAGGTGTAAAACCGCCGTTGTTCAAAACTTTAACCAGCGGTGTGCCGCTCGAATTTCTGAGCGTTAGCAGGTCTTCAGTCGAATTGGCCTGAACGTCCAAGGTCGAATCCGGCGTTCTGGAAATACCAACCCTTTTATTTGCTTTATCGAAGACGAGAGATGATGAACCGCCGAATGCCCCGCCATCATTGAATTGAATCTGAGTTGTTGAACCACCAGGCGAAGAAGACACCGCCTGCCAGGTCTTATCATCACGAAGGAATTTACCCGCAGGGGTGACAGTCGGCAACTTATCTTCCTTGCCTTCTAGTAGCCCGTTCACCTCATCGCGGTCATAGTATGAGGATAGATTCATTGTCGGCTCTCTGAAGACGAAGTCGTGTGCGAGGAATTGCCCACTCGTCCCATTGAGCGGTAGCACCTCCTGCTTACTCGCAAGCGAGGTTTGAATCTCGGTTAAGTCCTCTGCCCGAGGGACGTTGGAGACAGTCATTCCGACCGTCGCAGTGCCCTCCGACACGGTGAGGGTAGACCCAGACCTGGCCGTGACGATGAGCACTTCTTCCAGAGGATTCCCATCGGCATCGAAGGTCGACAAGCGGAGGGGTTGTTCCTCGGTGGGGTTGCCGAACTTAGAGGCGTCGGCCCCCTTAATCACAATGGACGTTCCGTCTACCGCGACCACCTGCGAGGATACGTTATTTAAGTACAGCCAATTTTGCATCTTCTATCTTCTCCCATTTATTCAGGGGGCATTTTTCCGAAGCCCAACCCGCTTTGATCTTGACCACGCACCCGCACTCCAGGCAACTACCATCACGAAGCAAGGGGCACGAGTTGCAGATGGATAGCCGCCGGTCCTTCTCCTCTTCGCTCGCTTGTGCGAAGCCATTTGCCGCATGCTTACCGATGGCCTTGACGAAATTCGTCGCCCTCGTGAGAGTCGATGGAGCCTCCCTTTTCCCCCCGCACCCACAGCCAGGCGTCAAGACCGGGACTTCAGAGTCGTCGCAAGGAGAGCCTTCAACCGGATTCGGTGGATTCTCTCCCTCCTTCACCACGACCGCATTCCATCGGGCACTTTGTTCGATGAGAAACTGCCGCTGAGTGGGATTCGCCGAAGGCAGCCCGAACTTCTCAGCCCACTCCCAACCCGGCTTCGAGGTGATACACTTTCCTTCATTGATTGGACAGTATTCGTGTTTACACATGTCATGGGTCTACCGAAAGGATAATGGACGGGCAAGGAGGACCACCAGGCGGGGGAGTAGAGCCGGCGA
>ERZ778021.1590-NODE-1590-length-25528-cov-5.180034_pt1 | contig 25528 bp, 24 predicted proteins | sample MGYA00375751_ERZ778021 | MGnify/ENA primary metagenome ERZ778021 (study PRJEB29350, sample SAMN05389814) | bioreactor metagenome | isolation source: Thiocyanate stock bioreactor | place: South Africa: University of Cape Town | collected 2013-08-29 ... | reverse complement strand
TGACCAGCGCGGGCGGGCCTCCTGCCTGCCGCTCGACCAGGTAGGCCACCGGGGTCATGACGAGCGCGCCGCTGAAGGCGCTCACATAACCGCCGAAGATGCCGTTCCCGAGCACCTGCCCGATCCAGGCCTGTGGGGTGCGCAAATCCGATTCAGCCCAGGACCAATCTGAACTCCCGGCCTCTAGGCTCGCTGCCCCGCCGCCAACCTCAGGGAGTCGCCGATGCTGATCTCGTTCCTCTATCTCGCCCTGCGCCGGGTGATCCAGCTGGTCGCGTTGCGAACTCGCTCGGCGGACTCCAAGGAGCTTGAGATCGTCGTCTTGCGCCACGAGCTGGCCGTCCTGCGCCGCCAGGTTAGTCGGCCGGATCTGCGTCCGGCCGATCGCATCTTCCTGGCGGCCGCCGCTCGCCTGCCGCCTCGATTGCGCTGGTCGATCTTCTTCGTGACCCCGCAGACCCTGCTCGACTGGCACCGGCGTCTCGTCGCCCGTCGTTGGACCTACGCGAGCCGCGGACCCGGTCGTCCTCCGATCGACCCTGAGATCAAGGCGCTCGTCGTGCGACTCGCGCGCGAGAACCCGCGCTGGGGCTACCGGCGCATCGTCGGCGAGCTGGCCAGCCTCGGAGTCTCAGTCTCGGCGACGAGCGTGAGGAAGATCCTCGCGGACGCCGGCCTCGGTCCTGCGGGAAGGCGGGGTGGACCGACCTGGAACGCGTTCATCCGCGCTCAGGCCAAGAGCATGATCGCCTGCGATTTCTTCACGGTGGACACGGTCTCCCTGCGGCGGCTGTACGTGCTCTTCTTCATCGAGGTCTCGAACCGGCGGGTGCATCTCGCCGGTGTCAGCGCCAACCCGGACGGTGCCTGGGCCGCGCAACAGGCCCGGAATTTCGCTTGGGAACTTTCGGAACGTGGGACGCCCGTGCGATTCTTGATCCGCGACAACGACGGCAAGTTCGGCGGGGCCTTCGACGAGGTCTTCCGCGGGGAGGGAATCGAGGTCATCCGCACTCCGGTCGAAGCGCCGAAGGCCAATTCAATCGCCGAGCGGTTCGTGGGCACGGTCCGAAGAGAGTGCCTGGACTGGCTGCTGATCGCCAACCGACGCCACCTCGACCGGGTGCTCAGAACGTACGTCGAGCACTACAACGGGCACCGGCCGCATCGCGCCTTGAGGCTCGCTGCGCCGGACCACGCGAATGTCGTGCCGTTGCCGTTGAAGCCGCCTTGTCAGACGAGGATCAACCGGCGCGAACGTCTCGGCGGGCTGATCAACGAGTACCGCACGGCCGCCTGACCCGGCTGCGTCGGGTTCATCCCCGTCCCAACCATCGACCGACGCGGTCCTCCAGCCCGTGCCGCCGCGCCCCGGCGGCATCATGGCCCCGCAGCATCGACCAAGACTCGGATCTCGAAAGGCTCTCTGCTTGATCGTCTGGAACGGGGGGCTGGATCTGACCCGACGACGGCCGCGTTGACCTGGGCCGTCGCCAGATGGGTCGGCGGAGTTCCCGCCTCGAAAATCGGGTTTACGCACCCCACAACCGCAGCGCCAGGGCCTGGGCGCTCTTCGGCCGGCGGGCCCAGCGCTCGAGCACCTCGCGCTCCTCCTGGCTGATCGAGACATCCACACGTCGGGGCATGAGGCCTCCCATCGTCGCCTGTGATGGCGACGACTTCGACGGCAGAGGGCCGATGCCTGCGGACTAACGACTCAGGTCACTAGATTCGGGTCAGTTCGAACTGGGCGTCGAGCGCGACGTCGAAGTCGAGCACACGCGCCCCGCCTGGCAGGCTCCGGTCCCAGTTGAGACCGAAGTCCCGACGGTCGATCGCGGCGGAAAGGGTGAGGCCGATCCTCTCTTTGCCGTTGAGACCGGCACCGATCTCGGCATATCTGCCGCTCGCGACGATCGCCACCTCCTGCCCTCGGATCGACAACTCCCCCTTCAACTCCACATCACCCGCCGGATCGAGCGTGAGGGTGGTGGAGCGGAAGCTGAGGTTCGGATGGCTCTCCACATCGAAGAACTCCTCACCGAGGACGACACCCTTCAGGACGTCGTCCTCGATCTGGATGTCGGCCCCGGACACGGTGCCGAAGAGACGTGGCTCGGTGCCGCCGACAAGCGTCACATCGTAGGAAGTGAAATGACCGGAAAACCTCGAGAAGCCGTTGTAGGTGACCGCGAAACGAATCGACGAGTGGACGGTGTCGACCCCCCAGCTTCCCTCGGGGATGACGGGTGCGGTCTCGGTGATGCTCATGGTGCTCCGATCTTGATTGGATTCTTGAAGACCATCGGACGGTCAGGGAACTCGGAAAGCGTGCTCAGGAGCGAGGAACGAACGCCAACGCCCGCATCGGGCTGCCGGAGCCGCCGCCGATCCGCAACGGTGCGGCGAGGACGACCGCCCCGGTGGTGGGCAGGCGGTCGAGGTTGGTGAGGAGCGACATCCCATACTTCCCCGCCCCGTGCAGGTAATGGTGGGCCGGGTGCGGAGGTTCGAAGCCGTGGGAGATCGCCGCATCGGTCCCGATGCAGTCGATCCCGATCCCCAGCAACGTGGTCTCCTCCGCCAGCCGACGGGAGCACTCCACGGACAGGCCCGGCCAGTGCGGCTTACCGTCCTGGTCGAGCCCGAGGTAGGCCGCCTCGTCGCCGTACGCGGCGTCACGGCCGGTCCGGATCAGCAGCCAGCCGCGATCGGGCAGTGAACCGTTCGCCGCCTCCCAGGCCGTCACGTCGTCCAACTCGATGATGTGATCGGGGTCGGCGTCACAGGCCTCGCTCACGTCCATCACCACCGCCGGGCCGATCAGCTTGTCCGGCGGGATCTGGGAGACGTCCTCCAGGTTCCGCCCCGTGTGCCAATGGATGGGGGCGTCGAAGTGGGTACCGACGTGCTCTCCGGTTTCGAAGGCGTTCCAGTACTCGTGCTCCCCACGCTCGTCGTAGCGGCTCAGCTCCCGCAGGGCAAAACGAGGTGGACTCGCCTTCGGCGGGGGAAGGCGGATCGGCGGCGTCCGGTCGTCGAGCACGTGGGTGAGATCGACAACCTCGATCGACCCGCCGTCGATTGCCTCGATCAAATCCGCCAGCACGGTGGATTTATATCAAATGTCAACTATCTGACGGAGCGATGCCTACCCGGGGGAGGGCATGCCGATGGGGAAGATGTCGGCATCCCCGTCCATCTCCTTCGCCACCAGATTCGCTGTCCGGGCCAGGTGCGCGTACATCTCGCCGGCGGCCCGGTCGCTGTCGCCGTCGATGCAGGCGCGGAGGATCCGCTCGTGCTCGCCGCGGCGCTCACTTACCTTGCGCCTCGCCGGAGCGGCTCGCCGATAGCGCTCGCTGCTCTCCCAGAGAGGCTGGATCAGCCGGATCAGCCATTCGGAGCGGGCGGCATCATAGATCGCGAAATGGAAGTCCGTGTGGGCCCGCCAGATCTCTTCGTCGTCCTTGTCCTTCTGGGCACGATCGAGAGCTTTGATCGCGGCTTTGGCACGGGCGACGTCGTCGTCGTCGAACTTTTCCGCCGCCCGCCGTGCCGCAAGGGGCTCGAGGGCCAGGCGACCGTCATAGATCTCGCGCAGGTCGCCGATCGAGAGCTCCGTCACCCGCGCGCCGCGATGCGGGATCTGCTCCACGAGGCCGAGCTTGTCGAGCTCTCGGAGGGCTTCGCGGATCGGCATCGGGCTCATCGAGAGCTGAGCGGCAATATCCTCTATCGGAAGCCTCTCGCCCGGCGCCAGGCTGCCGGAGAGGATCGCGGAGTGGAGCTGGCCGAAGGCTCGGCCCGCCAGCGTCCGCTGGTTGTCGGGCAGGCCACTGAGCGCCTTCCGCGCCCCGTTGGGGCTGACTTTCTTACCTGGTGACACGTATCAACTATATAGATCGGCTCGACGGGTCAGATGACCTTTCCCGGGTTCAGCGTGCCACGCGGGTCAAGCGCCTGCTTGACCCCGCGCAACAGGTCGATCTCGGCGGGAGCGTGGTTGGCAAGGAGATGATTTCGCTTCAGCGCGCCGATGCCGTGCTCGCCGGAAAGCGAACCGCCCATGCTCCGGACTTCGACGAAGAGGCGCTCCGCCGCTTCCTCGGCGCGCAGTCGCGCCCCCTCGTCGCCGCGCCCGAGGAGAAAGCTGGCGTGGATGTTGCCGTCGCCGGCGTGCCCCCAGCTGGCGGTGGGCAGGTCGCGCTCCGCGCCACAGTGGTCGACGAAGGCGATCGCCTCGAAGAGCCGGTCGACGGGGACGTCGATGTCCTCGCTCAACTTCGTCCCGCGCACCGCGGCGGCCGAGCCCGAGACGCCGTCGCGCCAGCGCCAGAGCGAGGCGCCGTCGACATCCGCGTCGACCCCGACGGCACCTTCGGAGAGCGCCTCGACGAGCTCCGCGCGCAACGCCCGAGCGGCTGCCTCTTCTCCGTCGGCCTCGGCCAGGACGGCGAAGCCCGCCCCCGGGGGCGGTGAGCCCGGGTAGGCCGCGGCGACCGCCGCCAACGCGCCGCCGTCCAGATACTCGAGGACGGCCGGGACGAGGCCACTCCCCATGACCGTCTCGATGGCGGCGGCGCCCGCCCGCGCGTCGGGGTAGAACGCGGCCACCGGCAGTCGCGCGGCCGGCGCCGGGATGAGTCGTAGCCAGACCGCGGTGATCACCCCGAGCGTCCCCTCGGAGCCGACCAGCAGGTGGGTGAGGTCGTATCCGGCGACATCCTTGCGGGTCGCGCCGCCGAGCTGGACGATCTCGCCCTGGGCGGTGACGATCTCGATGCCGGTGACCCATGTCCCGGTGACGCCGTATTTGAAGGCATGGGGCCCGCCGGCATTCGTCGCCACGTTGCCGCCGATCTGCGACTGCTCGGCGGCGCCGGGGTCGGGGGGGAAGTAGAGACCGTTCTCACGGGCGAGTCGATGGACGGCCGCGGTCGCGAGGCCGGCCTCGACCTCGATCCGCCACTGCAGTGGGTCGAAATTGCGGACCGCGGTGAGTCCGGCGAGCGACAGCACCACCCCTCCCTCCAGCGGGACCGCGCCGCCGGCCAGGCCACTGCCGCCGCCCCGCGGCGTCACCGGGACGGAGTGCGCATCGCACCAGCCGACGACCGCCGCCACCTCCTCGGTGCTCCGCGGCACGACGACGGCGTCGGCGTGTGCCTGCAGGCCGAGGCCTCCCGCCGCGTCGCGGAGGTACTCCTCGGGAACGCCGTCGAGGATCCGGTCCGCGCCGATGACGGCGACGAGGTCCGAGGCCGGCGCGGTCGTAAAGCCCATGCTCAGGAGTCGGCGAGGGCGAGCAGATCCACCGGCTCGGGCGGCGGTGCGCCGTGCGCCTCTTCCCAACTCACGACCGGGTTGCGCAGCATGCCGATGCCCTCGATTTCGGCTTCGATCACATCACCGGGCTTCAGATAGAGCGATGCCGCGTCGGTGCTGAAGCCGGCGACCCCGGCGACCGTCCCGAGCGAGAGCAGGTCGCCGGTGCGGAATCCCATCGGCGAGTGGTAGGCGATGATCTCCGGGATCGAGAAGAGGCTCCTCCCGGAGTGCGAGTCCTGCCGGATCTCCCCGTTCACCCGCAGCTGCATGCTGAGGTCGCGCGGATTCATCAGCTCGTCCGGGGTGACGATCCACGGCCCCAGCGGCGAGAAGGTCTCGATCGCCTTGCAGAAGCTGAAGACCCCGTTGCTCATCTCGCGGCGCTGGATGTCACGCGCGGTCACGTCATTGAAGATCGTGTAGCCGCCGACCAGGTCGACCGCCTGCTCCGGCGTGAGGTGCTTGCCGTCCTTTCCGATCACCACGCACAACTCGAGCTCGTAGTCGAGCTCGGAGGTCAGATGGGACGGATAGACCACCGCCTCGTCAGGTCCGATGATCGCATCCGGATTCTGGAAGAAGACGATCCCTGGTTTGATCGGGTGCGAGAAGCCGACCTGCTTGCTGTCCTCCTCGTGCTCGACGAAGTTCCCGGAGGTGTGGAAGAACTTGTTGGGCCGGATCGGCGCCATCAGGTGGACGTCGGCCATGGGAGTGCCGTCGCCTTCCGCGGACTTCGCCGCCGCCCTCTCGATCGCCTCCGGGCCACCCTCGAAGAGGGCGCGCATGTCGGGGGCCACGGAGGTGATGTCGACGATCCGCTCACCGACGATCACGCCGATCTTGGCGGCGGCGTCGCCGATGCGATACGTGGCGATCTTCATCGATCCACCCCACAGAGCTGGGCGGCTGCCAAGGCATAGACCTTGGTCACGTTGATGAGGCCGTCGATCTCCACGTTCTCTCCCTTTTCGGCGCTTGGCAAGCCACTCGCCGTTCCATAGTTGACAGTCTGGATGCCGTACCTGGTGAGCGCGCTCGCGTCCGAGTACCAATGGACGATGTCCCGCTCCGGCTCACGGCCGTTGACGACCTTGTGCGCGGCATCGACCGCGGCGACGACGACGTCGCCCTCGCCGACCTCGGCGCCCGGCGCGGTCAGGTAGACCTCGCCGTCGATGTCGTGCTCGGGATGGCGCTCGGCGAGCTCCCGGACGAAATCGAGGAACCGACGCCGGGCGGTGGCCATCGGCACCCGGGGCGGCACGCGCAGGTCGAGGAAGAGGTCCGTCTGGCGCGGCGTGCGACTGGCACGCCAGGCCATGCCGCCCTGGACGGCGCCGATGTTGGCCATCGCCGGGACGCCCTCATGCTGCATCTCGGCTTCCCATTCGGGGATGAAGCGGTCGACGGCCGCGATCACGTCCTGCATGCGGCGGATCGAGTTCTCCTGCTGCCGCTCACGACTGAAGGCGGTATGGATGAACGGCCCGTGGGTCGAGATACGGGCCCACATCGCGCCGAAGTGGGCGAGCACGATCTTGTGCTCGGTCGGCTCGCCGAGGATGCAGATGTCGGCGACGCCGCCGTGCTGGACTAGGTGGCGGCTCCCCGCCGAGTACCCACGGTAGAGACGACCGCGAAACTCGTCCCCATATTGGGTCTTCTCGATCTCGCCGGCGACGGCGGCGATGAGAAGATCGCCGCGCAGGCGCACGCCCGCGTCCTGAAGGGCCCGGAGCGCCTCGAGGTAGCAGCAGAGGGCGCCCTTCATGTTGGCCACACCGAGCCCGTAGATGTAGCCGTCCTCCTCGAAGCCTTCCGGCCGGAAGCCCGGGATTCCGCGCAGCCACGGCTCGGCACCCGAGTACGAGGTGTCCATGTGGCCGTTGAACATCAGCGTCGGGCCGCCGCCCGCGCCTGCCCAGGTCCCGAGGACGTTGGCTCGGCCCTCCTCCACCTCCTGCAACCTGACGTCCAGGTCGAGTGCCTCCAGGGTGTCTCGCATCCACTCGGCGATCTCGAGCTCGTCCCCGGTCGGGCTTGAGATCGACACCGCTTCGATGACCGTCTTGACCAGGCGGCCGCGGTCGATCCGGGCGAGGATTTCCTGCTGTACGGAGTCTGCGACGGGATCCGACATCAGCTCACCCGAGGACCTCGGGCAGAACCTTCTGCCCGAACATCTCGATCTGGCGCATGCGGTTGCCGCCCCATAGCTCGAGCATGACGTGGTCGCAGCCGGCGGCCTTGAACTCTTCGATCCGCTCGATGCATTCGCTCGGCGTGCCGGCGATCGGCTTGCACTTGCGGAGGATCTCCCTGGTCACCTTCTCCTTCGCGGCGAGGCGACCGCCCTTCTCCATCGCTTCGGCGATCGGCCTTATCTCTTCCTGGGTGAGGCCGGCCTTTTCCAGGAGCACGTCGGCCTGACCGCGGATGTTCTGGACCTTGTTCGCCAGGTACATCGCGGCGAACTCGCGGGCGCCGTCGCTGCCCGAGTCGGCGTCGTCGCCGATCGAGGAGATGCAGGTCGCACCGAGCTCCAGCTTCTCCGGGTCGCGCCCGGCCTCCTTTGCCCCGGCGTCCATGTTCCCCCGCGCGTACGGCATGAAGGCCGGAGTGGAGATGCTCGCGGTGAGGAGGGCGTCGCCGACCTGACCCGCGATCTGCTGCATCTTCGGCCCGGTGCCCGCGACGTAGATCGGCACCGCGCCCCGCGGGGACTCGGTGTCCTCCTTGAGCGCCGGCACGTAGGCCGAGAACTCCTTGCCGCTCAACTCGAACTCGCCGCCCTCCATCACACCGCGGACGATTTCGACCGCCTCCCGGATGGCGGTGCCGGGACGCGGCTTACGGTCGGACTGACCGGCCGCCTGACCGGTCTGACGCATGAAGATCATCGAGGCGCCGAGACCGACGAAGAAGCGATCGGGCGCCACTTCCTGCATCACCCGGGCCTCCATCGCGATCTCCACCGGGTGGCGGCTGTAGGGAGTGATGATCCCCCACCCGATCGTCACCCTGCTCGTCTCCTTGGCGACGAGGGTCGACTGGGCGGTCGCCGACCGTGCCTCCATCGAGTGTTTGCGCCACCACGGGTAGTTCTCGGCCATCCAGATGGTGTGGAAGTCGAACGAGTCGATCGCCCGCGCGTAGGCGAGGAGCTCCTCGATGGGCTCCATGGTCGGCTGCATCACGCTTACTCGAAAGGGACGGGTCATCTACTCCTCCGGGATTCTGCTGGCGGTTAAAAGTCTAACCTGATATTTGATGGAATGTCAAATCTCAACGCGCCCCGACCCCGGCCACGGCGGCGCGGCGACGGAGGGTCGAGGAGCTCAACTTCCCGCCGTCCTCGGCAAGGACGAGCGGCGGGCAGATCACCGTCAGCCCGAGCTCACGGAGGGCCGGCACATCGGCGGCGCGGTTGCGGCCGAGGGCGAAGTCCTCGCCGACGCAGAGCTCACGGACGCCGAGCTCGTCGCGCAGGAGGTCGACGAAGACCACCGCGCTCATCTCGGCCAGCTCGGCGGTGAACGGGATGACGACGACGTCGCCGGCTCCGGCCCGCACCAGGCGCTCCACCCGCTCCTCCAGCGAACAGAGATCCGGCAGCGCCTCGTCGGGTCGCAGGGCCACGTCGGGCCGCGGCGAGAAGGTCACCGCCACCGCTCTCAGGCCCGCCTCGCGCGCCCGCTCGCGGGCGGCGCCGATCACCCGGCGATGTCCGGCGTGGACCCCGTCGAAGGTACCGATGCCGGCCACGCACGGGCCGCCGTGAGGCCGCAACAGCTCGCGCAGCTCGGCCTCCAATGTTGAAGTCATGACCCCTCTCCCTTGCGGACCGGGTTGCTCACCTCGCCGACCGCTTCGACCTCCACCGTGACCGTGTCCCCGTCGCGCAGCCAACGGGACGGCTTGTGATGGGCGCCGATCCCGGCCGGAGTCCCGGTCGCGATCAGGTCGCCCGCCTCGAGCGTGATCGCCGCGCTGGCGAAAGCGATGATCTCGGCGACGCCGAAGACCATGTCGGCGGTGTTCCCCCGCTGGACGACCTCATCTCCGACCCGGCAGGTCAACTCGAGCACCTGCGGATCGGCGACGTCGGCGGACGGGACCATCGGCCCGACCGGACCGAAGGTGTCGATCGACTTCCCTCGGGTCCACTGGATGTCCCCACGCTGGACGTCGCGGGCGCTGACGTCGTTGAACGGCACGTAGCCGGCGACCACGTCGAGGGCGCGGCTCTCCGGAACGCGCTTGGCGGTCTCGCCGATCACCACCCCGAGCTCGGCCTCCCAGTCGATCTGCTCGGAGATGCCCGGTAGCTCGATCGCCTCGCCCGGGCCGATAAGCGAGGTCGGGAACTTGGCGAAGAGGCGCGGCCGGGACGGCAGCTCGAGCCCTGCCTCCTCGGCGTGGGCACGGTAGTTGAGGCCGACGCAGACGACCTTGCCAGGCCGCTCGATCGGTAGTGGTGACATCTTGGCTTCTCCTTCTGGTCGGCGTATCCGGGAAAGCTCATCCACGCCCGCGACGCCGACGGAGGATCTGACGAGCGACGATCCGGCCCGAGGCTCCGTTGAGCCCGGGGCCCGGATGGGTGCTTGCGCCACATATGTAGAGGCCACGGACCGGCGTCCGATGTCCCGAGTGGCCCGGGAACGGCCGGCTGAAGTAGGACTGGGCGAGATCGGTGGCCCCGGCGTAGATGTCGCCACCGACCAGGTTCGGGTTGCGACGCTCGAGGTCGGCGGGCGAGATCACGGAGCGGGCGAGGATGCTCTGCTCGAGGCCCTCGATGTGGGCGCCGAGCTGCTCGACGACGCGGTCGGCGACCGCCTCGGCGAGCTCGGTGCTCCACGCTCCGGTCGCCTCGACCTGGCCGGCGGCGTCGCCGCTCGGCGTGCTCGGCAGGTCGAGGAGCTGGATCCACAGCAGTCCCTTGCCGGTCGGGACCCGCGAGGGGTCGACCGCGGCATGCTGGCCGCAGGCGATCGTCGGGCAAGCGGGGACCAGGCCCGCCTCCGCCTCGGCGCAGGCGCGCCGGACCGCCTCGAGGCCGTCGGCGACATGGACCATCGGCACGTCGGCGAGCGCCGGCTCTCGCCAGCGCGGCGGGGCGGCCAGGGCGAGGTGGATCTGCATGCCGGCGCGACGGCTGTAGCGGTAGGCGCGGACCGCGCGCCGCAGGGCGGGATCCAGGTCCTCGGCGCCGAGCAGGCGATCGTAGAGCTGGGTCGGCGTCAGGTTGGCGACCACCGCCTCCCCCGCCTGGTACCGCTCCCCGGCGGCGGCGACGCCGACGCAACGGCCGCCCTCGACCAGGACCCGGTCGACCTCCACCGAGGTGCGCACCGCACCGCCCCTGGCCTCGATCGTCTCGGCCAGGGCCTTCACGAGGTTCGCGGATCCTCCCGCGACCACGGGCATCCCGATCTCCTGCAGCGCCGTCGCCAGGCCGAGCGTCCGCAGGCCGCCGCCCGGGTCGGCCGGACCCAGTCCGGTATGCAGCGTCCAGGGCCCCCACAGGCGCCCCACCTGGTCCCCTTCGAACCCGCCGAACCAATCCCCGGCGCTCCCCGCCACCCGCCCCAGCAGCTCCGGCCCGCGCGGGCCCCTGACCCGGGCGCCGAGTGCGAGGAGGGCACCGAAGGCCGCTCGCGAGCGAGTGTCCGACTCCTGGAAGGCACCGAGGCGAGGGGCGATGCGGTCGAACCCGGCGAGCTCCTCCAGATAATGCTCCCGATCGGCGGCAGGGAGTTGGCCGGCGGTGCGCTCGCGATCCCGCCAGGCGATCACCGGCTCGGCGTCACCGCCGACCGTGGCCGCCGCGAGGTCACCGATCACGTAGCGAAGACCGCGGGCTTCGAGCTCGCCCCGCAGTTCCTCCCAGGCCGCCGAGAGGAGCCACTGCGGGTGCCAGCCGGAGAACGTGTCGTGCCGGAAGCCCGGCAGCGTCAGCTCCTCGGTGGCGATCGCGCCCCCCGGCGCCGGGTTGCGCTCGAGGACCTCGACCTGGCGCCCGGCGAGTGCCAGGAGCGCGGCAGCGATCAGGCCGTTGTGACCGGCCCCGACAACGATGACGTCCGCGGCCACCGGAAGCTCAGGACCCGGCGGCGATCGCCGCCACGAGAGCTTGTCCGGCTTCCTCTCCCACCTCGACCTGGGGTTGCGGGGCGACGCGTACGAGGAACAGGACCACCGAGCTCTCCTTCCATGGATTGGGACATCCCGACGCGGGGATGACCGGCCTCGCGATTGTATCGCATATCTTACGACTTGATCAACTATCTAATTGTTCTCAGAGGAGAGAATACGTATAGTTGATCAAAAGCGTGGTCGGGGGACCGCGAGCTCGAGGAAAGGAATGCCTTCATGGCCAGGGTTGCGATCATCGGGGCGGGACAGGCCGGTCTACTTGCGGCGCACGATCTGCTCCGACACGGCTACGACGTCACCGTCTACTCCGACAAGACGCCCGAGCAGTTCCTGGCGGACGCGCGGCCGACGGGCAACGCCAGCCGGTACGACATGGCGCTCGACTACGAGCGGCAACTGGGCCTTGCCCATTGGGAAAGGGAGGCGCCGATCGCGAACGGGATCTTCGCCACCATCGTCCCCGCGCCCGAGGTGCAGCTGCTGACGACGATCGGCCGCATGTCCAAGCCCTCCTATGCGATCGACGTCAGGCTGCAGAGCGCTCGCTGGATGGAGGACCTCGAGGAGCGCGGCGGCAGGGTGAGCATCGAAAACGTGAGCTTCGAACGGCTCGACGAGATCGCCGCCGAGAACGACCTGACTCTGGTCGCGGTCGGCAAGCAGGCCTCGCGGCTCTTCGCCCGCGACGACCGGCGGAGCACCTACCCGGAGCCGCAGCGAAACGTGGCCCTGGTCAACCTCACCGGCGTCTCCCAGTCGGTCCCCTACGCCGCCGCGCAGGATCTCTTTCCGATCAAGGTCAACATCTATCCCGAGTGGGGCGAGGCATTCTGGATCCCCTGGTTCTCCAAGGACGGCCTGCACTGCCGCAGCCTCGTCTTCTCGGCGAAGCCGGGCGGCCCGATCGATCGCTTCGGCTCGCTCGCCGATGGCGCCGAGGCGGTCGCCACCGCCCTCGAGGTGATCCGCGAGATCGCGCCTTGGGACTACGACTGGTTCAAGGACGGCGAACTGCCCGACGAGAACGCCTGGCTGGTGGGCCGCGTCCTGCCGATCGTCCGCGACGTCGTCGGCACCCTCCCCTCCGGTCGCCAGGTGATGGCCCTGGGCGATACCGCCCAGACGCTCGATCCGATCGGCGGCCAGGGCGCCAACAACGGCAACAAGATGGCGCGGAGCTTCGTCGAATCGGTGGTGGAGGCCGGCGAGGGTCCGTTCGACGCAGAGTGGATGCGTGGCGCCTTCGACCGCTTCTGGGCCCGCCACCATGACATCGACGTCTGGAACAACATGCTGCTCGACGGTCCGCCTCCGTCCGGCGTCGACTACCTGATGGCCGCCTACGGCGCGACCGGTCGCAGCGACGACGACAGCCCGCAGCAGCGGCTCGCCGACGCCTGGGCCGAGAACTGGAACGATCCGGCCGAGCTGACCGAGGACTTCTTCGATCCGGAGCGGGTTCGCGCCCGGATCGCGGCGGCCTTCGGCGGTTCCGCCGAGGCCGCCATCATGCATGGCAAGCTCGAGGTCTCGCGCCAGCAGCTACGCCAGCAGACCGGGCTCGCGCCAAAGCATCCGGGTCCGAGCGTGCCGCCGACGACTTCCTTCTAGAGGATCCCGCCGGCCCGCTCGATCCCGCGACGCTGAGTCTCCTTCGAGCGCTCGCAGTGCCGTTCGATCACCGCGAAGGCCTTCGCCGCGTCGGCCTGTTCGTAGGCCGCGACCAGGTCGCTGTGATCGTCGGTCAGCTCCTCGCTCGCCTCGTTGTTGCCCGCCAGGGTGCGCGCCATGATGCCGGTCAGGCTCAACCTTCTGTAGGCGGTCAGGAGCGGCTCGCTGTCGGCCAGTCCGATGTGGAACTCGTGAAATGCCGCGTTGGCCGCCAGGTAGGCATCGAGGTCGACGAAGGCGCTGCCGAAGATCAGCGGCTGGGTCGCTTCCATGAGCCGGCGAAGCACCGCGATCTGGTCTGGCGCCGCCTTGCCGACCGTGCGCGCGGCGACGCCGAGCTCGATCGTGCACTTGGCGTTCACCGCTTCGTCGGAGGCCGCGACGTCGAGCGGCGCGATCACGTAGCCGCGCTCGCGATCACGCGTGACCAGGCCCCGGTCGACCAACTTCCCCATCGCCTGGAAGATCGCGGCGGGAGAGTGGTCCATCTCCTCCGCGAGGTCCTCGATGATCAGCGGCACTCCGAGCGGCAGGTCCCGGCGCAGCACGCGGGCGCGTAGATCGCCGTAGGCGGCCTCGTCGTATTCGAGCTCCAGCCGGCCGAACTGCCCGCGGAAGTAGGCGAGGGGCGCGCCCTCGCGCGCCTCGGCGAGATCGACCTTGGCGAGGAAGACGCTGTGGGTCCCACCCTCGACGTCCTCGACGACGCTGCACTCGAGATGGGCCAGGGCCCCCGCCAACACCGGCACCTCGCCGGCACCGCGCTCAAGCTCCAGGCCGGAGAACTTGTCGTCGGCCGGAGCCCCGAAACGCTCGGCGATATGTGCCTGGTTCTCGTCGAGCACGTTGATCGCGAAGGTGCCGCTGTCGCTGATCGCCTGGCGCGTCGGCGCCTTTCGATGCACGCAGGCCAGCATCATCGGCGGTTCGAGCGACAGCGAGACGACCGCACTCGCGGTCATCCCGAAATCGTGCCCCTGTGAGTGCGCGGTCAGAATCGTCACGCCGCTGGCGAGCCTGCCGACGACGTCGCGGAATGCGTCGCGGTCCGGGACGGACATCTTCACGCGACCTCAAGCACTTCCCGCGGCTTCCGGCTCTCGGAAGCACTGATCGATCAGTCGCTCCTGGGTCAACCCCTCGGCGCGCAGTTCGGCGGAGGCGAGGCCGTCGCGGAAGACGATGATCCGATCGCAGATATGGACGAGGTCCTCGTACTCGGCACTCGCGATGATCACCGAGACGCCGCTTTCGGCCGCACTGCGGATGCGGCCGAAGATCTGCTTCTTGGCGCCGATGTCGACGCCCTGCGTCGGCTCGTGCATGAGAAAGATGCTCGGCTCGCCGGCGAACCACTTCGCCAAGAGGACCTTCTGCTGGTTGCCGCCGCTCAGCGTTGCCAGCCTGCGCTTCGGATCGGGCGGTCGTACGTCGAACTCCTCCAGCATGGCGGCCGCGTCGCGCGCCTCGCTTCGAAGCCGCAGCGCGCCGCCGCGGAAGTACTTCCGGAGCGTCGTCAGGGTGAGGTTTTCCTGGACCGAAGCTTCGCCGACCCCGCTGTTCTGCTGTCGGTCCGCCGGCAGGAGGGCCATGCCCGCCTCGACCGCCTGGACCGGGTCAAGGCCGAAGAGGTCGTGGCTCTCGCCGTCGACCTCAATCGACCCAGTGGCCTGCTCGTCCGCGCCGAAGAGCATGTAGAGGATTTGTTCCCAGCCCATCCCGAGGAGACCGGTGAGGCCGAGGACCTCACCGCGACCCGCATCGAACGAGACCGGGCCGACCTCCCGGCTGCGGACGTCCCGGGCACTGAAAACGGTCTCGTGGGAAGCCTGACCCGCGGCCTCGGGGTAGAGCTCGTCGAGCTGGAAGCCGAGGATCGACTCGATCAGGCTTCTTTCGTCGAACTCCTCGGTGGCGCGGTCGGCGACCAGGTTGCCGTCGCGGAGCACCGACACCCGGCTGGTCAGGGCGAGCACCTCGTCGAGACGATGGGTCACGAAGATGACGCCGAAGCCGGCGCTGGCGACCTCGCGCACGACGGTGAAGAGTCGGTCGATCCCGTCGCGTGGCAGGTATGCCGTCGGCTCGTCCAGGATCAGCAGGCCGCTGTCATGGGCGCGCAGATGGTCCAACGCCCGGACGATCGCGAGCATCACGCGATCCACCTCGCTGAGCGAGTCGACCGTGTCGGCCGGCGAGTGCTCGACGCCGAAGCGTTCGAGGCTCGCGGCGACCCGTCGCCTTTCCCGATCCCAGGCGATCGGGGCGAGACCGCGGGTCTGCATGCCGGTCAGGAGGAAGTTCTCGACCACGGTCTCCGACGGCAGGAGTCCGAGGTCCTGGTGGACGAAGGCGAACCCCAGGGCCTCGGGATCCGCCGGCTTCAACGGCAACGGGATGTCCTTGCCGCGCACGGAAAGGCTCGCCCCCTCATCAGGACCCTGGTAACCGGCCAGGGTCTTGATGAGGGTGGACTTGCCTGATCCGTTCTGACCGACGAGGCCCCTGATCTCCCCCGGTGCCACGTCGAGACTGAAGTCCCACAGGACGGTCCTGCCGACGAAGGTCTTCGACAGGTTCCGGATCGAGATCAGGGGCGTGTCGCCGGTCATCGGACTAGCCGAGTCCCCAGAGCTTTTCGTACCCGGCTTTGTACGGCGGGCTGTTGAACCAGGTTTCGCTCGGTTCGTTCAGGCCCACCGATCCGATGTTGCTTTCGTCGAACAGGCGCAGCGGGACTTTCTCGTCCACGACCGGCTTCACGCCGCTCAGCAGGCGAAGCGTCTGGTCGGCAGCGCCCCACGCCAGCCAGCCGGTGGGCTGCCCGTCGTCGGCGGCGATGACATCGCCTTTCGCCAGCGCTTCCAGCGGCGCTTTATCCGCGTTGTAGGTGGCGATTTTCACCCGTTCGGTCGCGTTGCCCGCGTGGACCGAGGGGACCATCAGCTCGGCCATGTTGTCGTAGACCGGGAACAGGAAATTGACGGATGGGTCCTGCACCGCGGTCTGGGCGAGCGTCGGGAGTTTGGTCGCCCAGTTTTCAGGCGTCTGGACGTCTTCCCACTTCAGGCTGCAGCCCGGGCAGACTTCTTCGAGCCGCTTGTTCATCGCTTCGACCTGGTACTTGCCGAACGGGATGCCGCTGTTTTCGAACCCGACGCCGTCGATCTTGCCTTCCGACTCGACCGTGGCCCAGTCGATCAGCACTTCTCCGGCACACCCGCTGCACTCGGTCAGCTGCGCCGAGATGCCGATCTTCTTCGCTTCCGCGCTGAGCGGACCGGGATCGGTTTCGAACTCCTGGACCACCGGGATCCCGGCAGCCTTCGCCTGTTCGACCGACGGCGCGATCACCGCGGCCGGCAGCGAGGAGGTGATGATCGCGTCGACGTGCTGGGAGACTGCTTGTTCGATCAGGCGGTTGGCCGTCGCGGGGTTGTCCTTGTGGTCCACCACGGTGGTGTGGACGCCCGCCTTTTCGAGCGCTTCGACGGTGCCTTCCGTAAGTTCCTTGATGAACGGGACCGAAAGGTCGGCCGCGACGATGTAGACCGATTTGCCCTTCGCCTTGGAGGCATCGAAGCCGGGACCGGGCGTGATGAACTTGCTCGGGCCTTCCAACGCTTCGTGCAGCTGTTCTTCGGCCATGGCGATACCACTGCTGCTGCTGCTCGAGCCGCCTTCCGAGCCGCTTTCGCTGGTCGTCTTGGTTTCCCCGCTCGAGCCGCCCGAGCTGGTGGTTGAACTGGACGAGCCGCCGCCGCATCCAGCGACCAGAGCGGCGAGCGCCACGAGCGCGGCGACGGCTAGCAACAGCCCGCCTTTGGCCCCACCGGGCGTTGACTTACCTCTCATTACCTCTCCTCTCCTCCGGGAAGGCGGGCGGTCTCGCCTGCTGCCCGAGTGTCTGCGGTCGGCTTGGATGCCGACTCACCTAGTTGTCCCTCTTTGATCTTCAGCCGACGCTGATAGCGAGCGACCAGTCGCGAAAGGGCGACGGCAAGCACCAACGAACCGCCGTAGAAGACGTTTTCGATCCACCCGGAGAGACCGAGGAGCTCGAGGCCGGTGATGCCGGTGACGAGGAAGTAGACGCCTACGAAAGTGCCCCAGGCGTTGAACCGACCGGGCTGGATCGTGGTCGAGCCGAGGAAGGCGGCCGAGAACGCGGGAAGCAGGTACGCGGCGCTGACGGTCGGGCTCGAGGCGGCGAGCGGCGAGGCCTGGACGATCCCCGCCAGTGAGGCGATGAGGCTGGTGGCGACGAGCGCGCCGGCCCGGATCCTGTCGACCCTGACGCCCGAGAGGCGTGCCACCTGAGGTCCCACCCTGACGAAGTGCATACGCCTCCCGAGTGGGGTGAGGCTGAAGAGGTACCAGACGATTACCGTCAGGAGGATCGCGTACCAGAAGGAGTACGGAAGGCCGAGGAGGTGGCCGCGGACCGCGTTCACGAGGCTTTCCGAGATGCCGCTGACGGTTTCGACGTTGATCGCGACCGCGATGCCACTCAACAGGGTGCCCATCCCCAGGGTGACGACGATCGACTCGACCCCGACCACGACGACGAAGAAGGCGTTGACGAGGCCGGCGAGCAGCCCGAACAGGAGGACGATGAGGATCGTCGGCACCACCGGCACGTGGTGGGTGACGTTGAGGTGGCCGACCAGGACGACGGCCACCGCCATGACGCCGGCGATCGAGAGATCAAGCTCTCCCACCGACAGCGAGAGGACCAGGCCGAGGGTGAGGATCAGCAGGACCGACTGGGATCCGAAGATCGTCTGGAAGTTCGCCCAGGTGGCAAAAGTCTGTGGCTTCAGGGCGGAGAAGACGCCGATCACGAGCAGCCAGGCGATCACGACTCCGTAGCGCGTGACGAACTCGCTGATCGCGATCGAGCGGCCGCCGCGCTTACCGGTCGGGGTTGTCGCCACGGGCTTGCTCGCTAGCACATTCAAGGCTCGTTCCTTTTCGGGAAGGGATTCGGTGTCGCCGGCGGCGACCGTCTCGACGGTATCAACGGGTTTGATGTTGTGTCAAATATCAACATTACAAATCTCGCGGGGAGACCCGTCCGCGCGCGGGCGTGATCTCCGGTCGGACGGTCCCGTCAGCAGGCGACCGCTTGGTCGCGGTGGATCAGATCCCCCGGCAGCGATCCGCCGACGGAGGCGAGGCCCTCGACCTAGTTCGTGATCAGAACGACTTCGCTGGTTTCGACTCGATCGGACAAGCGGCGAACGTCGGTGTTCGTGTTACTGGTCATTCCGTCCCTCCTCCTTCAGCCGCCAGTGGTGACCCACCGTGTCGGTGTGAAAGTACGTTCCGTATAGGGCAGGTAACCACAAGAGTTGCCCATTGAAAAGTCAACCTTGTTTCCCTTTTCACCAGGAGTAGGCGACGCCCGATCGCCTCGGCCAGGTAGGTGAAAAAACGAAGGAAAGGTGACTTCAGGGATCGCCGAGGACGTGCCCGTAAAGGCAGACCGAGGACCCCGCCCAGGTCATCCGGGCGTGCGGCGCAGCGTGATCGGCCGGCCACGGCAGAGCCCCTTCGCGATCACCCCGGTCGCGGCTCTCACGCGGCCTCGACCACCAGCGCCAGCCCTTGGCCCACACCGATGCAGAGTGCCGCGACCCCGTAACGGCCGCCGCTCCGCTTCAGCTCGCCGACGACGCGGCCGACGATCCGGGCACCGGAGGCGCCCAGCGGGTGGCCGATCGCGATCGCGCCACCGCGCACGTTGACCTTGCCGGGGTCGAGCTCCGGCCAGCCGCGCAGGCAGGCGAGCGACTGCGAGGCGAAGGCCTCGTTCAGCTCGAGGAAGTCGACCTCGTCCCAGCCGATGCCCGCTCGTGCCAGCGCCTTCCTGGCGGCCTCCACCGGGGCGATCCCGAAGACGTCAGGGTCGACCCCGTGGACGCCGCGGGAGACGACCCGTGCGAGCGGTGCGCGGCCGATCTTCTCCGCCGCCCCCTCGGAGCCGAGCAGGAGCGCCGCCGCCCCGTCGTTGAGCGGCGAGGAGTTACCGGCGGTCACGGTACCGCCGTCGACGAAAGCCGAGCGCAGGCCGGCGAGCTTCGCCGGCGAGGTGTCCGCCCGAATCCCCTCGTCGCGCTCGAGGTCCACGCCGGGAACGGGGACGACCTCGGTCATCACCCCGTCGTCGTAGGCCCGCGCGGCGAGCTGGTGACTGCGCAGCGCGAACTCGTCCTGCTCCTCCCGCGAGATCCCGTACATATCGGCCAGCTTCTCCGCCGATTCGCCGAGGGAGATCGTCCACCGTCCGGGCATCTCGGGGTTGACCATGCGCCAGCCGAGCGTGGTCGAGTGGAGCACCTCGTCGCCGGCCGGATACCGCCGTTCGGGTTTCGGCATCACCCACGGCGCCCGACTCATCGACTCGACCCCGCCGACCAGGACCGCCTCCGCGTCGCCGGCCTCGATCGCCCGCGCCGCCTGGATCGTCGCCTCGAGAGAGGAGCCGCAGAGCCGGTTGACGGTGGCGCCGGGCACCGAGGTCGGCAGGCCGGCGAGGAGGACGGCCATCCGGGCGACGTCACGGTTGTCCTCGCCGGCTCCGTTGGCGTTGCCGAAGATCGTGTCGTCGATCGCCGCCGGGTCGAAGCCCGGCACCCGTTCGAGCAGCGCCCGCACCACGTGGGCGGCGAGGTCGTCGGGCCGAACCCCGGACAGGGCGCCTCCGTAGCGACCGAACGGCGTTCGCACCACCTCGTAGACGTAGGCGGCGGTCCCCTTGCTCATCGTGCCTGCAGCTCCCGCAGCGCGCTCAACTCCTCGGCATCGGGCGGCTCGGTGGCCTCGGGCTCGGCGGCGACACGAAGGTCCCAACCGGTCGCCCTACGCGCCTGCTCGACGCTCACGCCCGGGTGTACCCGGGTCAGCACGAGCTCCTTGCTCTCCGGGTCTGGCTCGAGCAGGCCGAGGTCGGTGACCACGGCGCTCGGGCCGCGGCCGCGGTAGCCGAACCGCTCGCGGTCACCCGGCCCGTCGCCGAAGCCCACCGTGGTGCGAAAGTCGAGGCGCTCGACCAGCGTGCGCGGATCGTGCGGGGCGATCACCACGACCTCCTCGCAGCCGGCGGCGATCTCGGGCGCGCCACCCGCCCCGGGCAGGCGGGTCTTCGGGTGCGCGTAGTCACCGATCACGGTCGAGTTGAGGTTGGCGTGGCGGTCGATCTGGGCGGCGCCCAGAAACGCCACCTGCACGCGGCCGGCGCCGATCCAGTAGTTGAACATCTCCGCCACCGAGACGACCGTATCGGCCGTCTCGGCGAGCTCGCCGTCGCCGATCGAGAGCGGGACCCGCGACGGCTTGGCGCCGATCGTCCCCGACTCGTAGACGAGCACCAGATCCGGGTTGTAGATCTCGCGGGCGAGGATCGCCGCCGTGCCGGGTCGGCCCACCCCGATGAAGACCGAGCCGGCGTCGCGCAGCAGGCGGGCGGCGACGATGGTCTGCAACTCGGCACCCGTCGCCTCGGCGCTCACGTGGTCGTCCCTCCCGAGAGCACGTTCGCCTCCATCCAGGAGAGGAACTCCTCCCGGTCGCGGCTGATCCCGTCCCAGGCGACGTAGAAGTCGTTGTCGCGCTCGGTGACCCCGAGGCTGTAGGAGGGGTGAGATCCGCCGGGCGCCTCGGCGACCCGGTCGATCGCCCAGCCCGGGATGATGACGCCGCCAGGGCGGGGCTCGAGCCGCTCGACGATCCGCTCGACCGTGACCAGCGAGCGGCCGGCGGCTAGCACCGCCTCCTTCTGCACGCCCGGGATCCCCCAGAGCTGGACGTTCCCCTGGCGGTCGGCCTCCTGGGCGTGGACGATGGCGACGTCGGGGTTGAGCGCCAGCACCGCGACCAGCTGCTCGCCGCTGAACGGACAGACGATCGGCTCGACCCGCGTGTGGCGGGGGAGGTCCGTACCGAGGTAGCCGCGCATCACCGCGCAAGGCAGCCGCGCGGCACCGGCGGCGTAGCGGTTTGCCATCCCGGCGTGGCTGTGCTCTTCCAGCTCCAGCGGCGCGGGCCAGCCGTTCTCGACGGCGTCGCGGAAGCGGTGCAGGGAGCCGACGCCGGGGTTGCCGCCGTAGGAGAAGACGAGCTTGCCCGCGCAACCCATCCCGATCATCTGGTCGTAGACCAGATCTGGCGTCATCCGGATCAGGGTCAGGTCGCGGCGTCCCTGGCGGATGATCGCGTGGGCCGCCGCGAAGGGGATCAGGTGGGTGAAGCCCTCGATCGCGACGGCGTCGCCGTCGCGGACGAGCTCCGCGACCGCCTCCTCGAGATCGAGGGCGCCACCGATCGGCGTCCGACGTCTACTCATTGCCGAAGAACAACGCGCGGCCGATCCGCGCTTCGATCCTCAGGTAACGCCAGAGCCGGTGCTCCCCGATCTCCACCTCACGCAGCAGGCCGCAGATCGAGATGGCGGCCTCGAGGTCGGGCACGTCGGCGAGGATGTAGGAGGTCCAGGGGAAGGCGGTGGAAGGCCCGACCATGATCATGTCGTCGTCGAAGGTCCCCAGCACCTCGACCCCGAAGCGTCCGCGCAGGTCGGCGAACTCGCGTTCGAGCACGGCGACCAGTTCCTTGAGGACGTCGGCGGGCGCGTCGAAGTTCGGCTGCAGGACACCGATGCAAAACAACACCCGGTGCTTGCCGTCGGTCTTGGTGGTCGATTCGGTCATGCTCAACGCGCCAGATAGCCCCCGTCGACCATGTAGGCGGCCCCGGTGACGAACGAGGCTTCCTCGGAGAGCAGGAACGAGATCACCGCGGCGACCTCCTCGGCGGTGCCGACCCGCCCCATCGGCACGCCTTCGTCGCCCGCCGCCCGCCAGATCTCGTCCTCCTGCTCCTCGGTCAGTCCGGGGTGGAAGTGGCCCACCTGCCGGGTCCGGACCGGGCCGGGGCAGACCGAGTTGACCCGGATCCCGTCGCCCGCGTAACGCGTCGCCAGCGAGGTGGCCAGCTGGCGCACCCCGGCCTTGGTGACGTTGTAGACGAAGGAGCTGCCGTCACCCATCTCCTGCCCGACGAAGGAGGAGATCGAGCCGAGGCAGACGATCGAGCCCCGGCCCTGTCGGAGCATCGGCGGGACCACCGCGCGACAGGCGAGGAACTGGCCGCGTAGGTTCACCCCCATCACCCGGTCCCAGTCCTCGACCGAGGTATCGGTGATGTCGCGAGCGAACATCAGGCCGACGTTGCTGACCAGGCCGTCGATCCGACCGGCCCCCTCCAGCCCTCGCCGGACCAGCTCCTCCGCGGTCTCCTCCTGGGAGATGTCGCCCGCCACCACGACGTGGCCGGTGCCGGGCAGCTCCTGGAGCAGCGGATCGAGGTAGTCGGGCTCGATGTCGTTGAGGACGAGGGCCGCCCCCTCACCCGCCAGGCGACGGGCGGTGGCGGCCCCGATCCCGCTCCCGGCACCGGTGACGATGATGCGGCTGCCCTCGAACCGGTCGGCGCTCACCCGCGCCTCCAGGCCCGGGTCGACGATGTCGACTTCAACGGCCACCCTTCCCCGCTCAGGCGCCGGCGGCGGCGATCGCCGCGAGGATTTCCTGCTTGGCCTTCTCGCCGGCCTCCGGACGGAAGAGCTCCTCCCGGGGCATCGGGAAGAGCTGGGCGACCAGCCCGTAGGCGGTCAGCTCGGCTCCCTCCTCGGCCAGCGCGGCCGGAGGGTCGGCGACGAAGGAGCGCGCGCCGTCGACGTCGGCGAACTGGATCAGCATCAGGACCGAGGGGGTCGGGCTGAAGCCGAGCGGCGGCACCTGCGGGTCGTGCAGTGCCTCACGGACGCTGGTCGAGACGACCCGCGGGTCGCGCTCGAGCTCCGGCGCGACCTCGGAGACGAGGCGCTCGATGAAGGCGGGCCGCTCGCCCTCGTCGGGGTCGGCGAGGAAGACCGCGACCGGGCCGTCGCCGACCACGTCGCCCTCGCGGCCGTCGCGGGCGAGGTAGAAGCTGTACTCGAAGTGGTCCACGTGGGGGAGGATCTCGTTGTCGTACTTGGGGCCGTCGATGTAGGTGTTGGGGTGACGGGCATCGAGGTCGCCGCCGAGGGCCTCGTGGAGCTTGTCGTCCTGGACCTCGTAGAGGCCGAGATATTTGGGCCCGTCGCCCAGCGTGCGGTAGCGGTGCACCGAGTCGTATCCATCGACCGAGGCAAGGCGCGCCATGTGCGGAAGATGCCAGTCGTTGAACTCGACCTCAACCTCGGGTTGAGGATGGCAACGAACGAAGAAAAGGACCATCGTGATTCTCCTTCCGTGAGTCTCGCCGCGCCTCTCGCGGCGAATTGTTTTCTCAACGGCCTAAGTGAGTAGACAACCAGAAACTTTGGCCTTTAAAAAGTCAACCCTTTTTCCCCTTGAGTGGGATGTACTCGCCCCCGGGTCAGGTCGCGAGGCGTGCCCGCGACCTGACCTCCTTCCTTCCGGGTGGGCACGGAGACCGGCCCCACGATCGTGGCGGTGCCATCTCCGATGCCCGCCGATCAGGTGTAGATCTGATCGGCGTATCCGGGGTGGCGGGGCGGCTCACCGCGCTGTTGGCGCTCCATCGCGGCGTCGATCTTTTCCGCGCCTTCGCGGATCGGCCCCTCCGCCGAATCGGTTCCGAACACCTCGGCGATCTTCGCTTCGACCGCCGCGTTGTCGTGAAACTCCTCGGCGAAATTGACGGGGTCGTCCCAGATGTCGACGAAGAAGTTCGCCAGCCGCTGTTGCGGGCTGGTGTCGTCGGCGCGGCCGCTCGCTCCGTAGGCGGCCTGCTGGAACTTCATCCCCGACTCGGGCATCGGCTCGAGCAGGGTGTTGTTCCACATCTCGATGTGGCGATGGCGATCCCAGAAGCGATCGAACGTCGACTGCATCCACTCCGGGTCGAAAGGACCGTCGCCCCGCTCGAGAATGCACTCGACCAGGTTCTTCGCCATCTTGTTGCCGTTGTTGGCGCCCTGGCCGCCGATCGGGTCGAGTGTCTGCGCCGCGTCCCCGAGCGCCAGTGCATTGCGCCCCGAAGGCAGGCTCGCGACCGGCTTGCGCACGGTGGGGGCGAAGGCGCCGCGCTGCCAGGCGTTCTCGTCGACGGGCTCGGCATCGCGCAGCCACTCGTAGTCCCAGGGCATCAACTCCTCGATCACCCCCTTGGCCGCGGTCCAGGCCTCGTCGACGCTGCTCACGTCGCGGAACTTGTCGATCGGGCCACCCTCCTTGCCCTCGAACACGAGGCTCCAGCAGTGCTTGTGGTCTTTCGAGAACCACGGGACCCAAAACGCCTCGCCGAAGGGGGGGTAGGCGTTGAACTTGATCGGCAGGATGTGCGGCGCATAGGGGATCTCGATCGGGATCCCGGTGACGTTGACCATCCCCAGCTGTCGCTGGGGCGTCTGGTAAGTGGTCCGGTCGCCGTCCACCGGGAACAGGCGCTGGATCTCGCCCTTGCCGGTCGCGACGATCGTCAGATCGTTCTCGCCGGTGATCTCGTCGAGCCGCTCGACCGTCACCTCCTCAATCTCGACCTGGGCGCCCTTCTCGGCGAGCTCGCGCATCCAGCTCGCGCTCTGCAGCCTGACGTCGATCGCGCAGAAGTCCCCGCTGAGCCGGCCGAGGAGGGTGAGCACGGGCACCCGGGGCTCGAAGGCGAGGGTGAGGAACACCCCGTCGGCGAAGTCCGCTTCCTCGTCCCAATGCGCGAGCCCAAGTTCCCGTTCCCACTCGATCGACATGTTGAAACGACCCGCGGTACCCGTCGGCCTCGAGCGCTCGAGGAAGTCCTCGGGCGTCTTGTCCGAGTAGAGAGTCACCGAGTATCCGGCATCGTGAAGTGCGTGGGCCGCTAGTAACCCCGCCTGACCGGCGCCGACGACTGCGATCTTGGTCATTGGTCTCCTCCTGTACTAGCCATTATTCGTTGAGTCGAAGGACGAACGAGTCGGCCTCGTCCACCTCGACGTCGTATTGGTCTGGCACGACGATCGTGGTGGTCGGCAGCTCGATGATCGCCGGCCCGCGCATCGCGGCGCCGGTGCCGAGCTTCGCCCCGTCGTAGACCGGGGTCTCGACGTATCCCGCCTCCAGCTGCGACCACACCGGCCGGTGCTTGCGGTAGGCGTCGCGGGGGTCGGCCGAGCCGTCGCCCCGCAATCCCAGCTCCGGCTTGGGCGTGACACCCACCACCTGCAGGCGGACGTTGAGAAGGTCGATCTCCATCTCCGGGGACGAGTAACCGAAGTGCCGGTCGTGCTCGGCATGGAAGGCCACCTTGATCGCGTCGAGATCAGGGGACGTCACGATGCTCTCCTCCACCGGCACGGTGAGCTCCCACCACT
>ERZ778021.1589-NODE-1589-length-25531-cov-4.798124_pt1 | contig 25531 bp, 31 predicted proteins | sample MGYA00375751_ERZ778021 | MGnify/ENA primary metagenome ERZ778021 (study PRJEB29350, sample SAMN05389814) | bioreactor metagenome | isolation source: Thiocyanate stock bioreactor | place: South Africa: University of Cape Town | collected 2013-08-29 ... | reverse complement strand
ACGGCGAGCAGGTCGCCAAAGTGACGGTCGCCAATGTGCGCCTCGCCGTCGAGGCGGTCACCGCGCGCAGCGACATCATGCGCGGGCTTGTCGAGGCGGGGGAGCTCAAGGTCGCCGGCGCCGTCCACGACCTGGCGACCGGCGAGGTCGCCTGGCTCTAGGCGTCAGAGCCAGCCGCGGCGGCGGAAATACCAGAAGGGCAGGATCGCCGAGGCCACCATCAGGGCCAGCGCGAACGGGTAGCCCCATTCCCAGCCGAGCTCGGGCATGTTGGTGAAGTTCATGCCGTAGACGGACGCGACGAGCGTCGGCGGCAGGAAGACCACGGCGGCCACCGAGAAGATCTTGATGATGGCGTTCTGCTCGATGTTGATCATGCCGAGCGTGGCGTCGAGCAGGAAGTTGATCTTCTGCGACAGGAAGGTCGAATGGTCGGCCAGCGAGACGACATCGCGCGTCAGCGTCTTGATCCGCGCCCGCATGTCCTTGGCGATCCTGGCCGGACCGGCCGCCGCGCCGAGGAAGCTGGACAGGCGCTGCAGGGTCAGCAGGCTGTCGCGGATGTTGGCGACGAGGTCCTCCTTGCGGCCGATCGCCGTCAGCAGCTTCTGGAAGTCGCGGCCGCGCTCGGACGCCTTGGTGCCGCGGGCCTGGAAGATGTTCTGCGAGATGGTCTCCACGTCGCGGCCGGCGCGCTCCAGGATGTCGGCCAGCCGGTCGACGACCGCCTCCAGGAGCGCGAGCAGGATGCTGTCGCCTCCCGAGCAGCCGGTCGCTGCCTTTTCGGCGCGCTGCGGGAAGCTGCGAAAGGGCTTCGGCTCGCTGTAGCGGACGGTGAGCAGCCGGCGGCCGGACAGCACGAAGGTGACCGGCGCCACCGTCGGCGCTTCGGTGTCGGTCCCCGACAGCAGGCTGACCGTCATGAAATAGGCGCCGTCCTCGGCATAGAGGCGGCTGGAGATCTCGATCTCCTCCATTTCCTCGCGGGTCGGGATCTCGACGCCCAGCCATTGCTGAGCCAGATGCGCTTCCTCGCGGCTGGGGGCATGGAGATCCATCCACACCACGCTCTCGCCGGCCTGCGCCGCGTCGACCGGCAACAGGCGCCCGTTCTCCGTCGCGAAAGCCCTGATCATGGCAGGCCTCCTCTTCGGTGCGGTCGGCCGCGCTGCGGCGGCGACGATGACAGACAGGAAGCGGACCATACCGTCCGCGATGGTGCCCGGCGGGCGCGACCGCATTAGCCCCGTTGGTGAGAGGGGTCAAGCCGCACGGGGGCGCTGCCGGGAAGAGCCCTCAGGTGTTGAACTTGAACAGCATCACGTCGCCGTCCTGGACGACGTATTCCTTGCCCTCGTCGCGGGCCTTGCCCGCCTCCTTGGCCACCACCTCGCCGCCGAGCGCGACGAAGTCGTCATAGGCGATGGTCTGGGCGCGGATGAAGCCGCGCTCGAAGTCGGTGTGGATGACGCCGGCGGCCTGCGGCGCTTTGGCACCCTTCTCGACGGTCCAGGCGCGCGTCTCCTTCGGGCCGGCGGTGAAGAAGGTGATGAGGTGGAGCAGCTCGTAGCCGGCGCGGATCAGCCGGTCGAGGCCGGGCTCGGAAAGCCCCATCGCGTCGAGGAACTCCTTGGCCTCCTCGTCGGGAAGCTGGGCGACCTCGGCCTCGATGGCCGCCGAGATGACCACCGAGCGCGCGCCCTGCTCGGCGGCCATCTTCTCGACGGCTCGGGTGTGGGCGTTGCCGGCGGCCGCGTCGGCCTCGGCGACGTTGCAGACGTAGAGCACCGGCTTGGAGGTCAAGAGGTTGAGGCGCTGGAGCATGATAAGATCCTCGTGCGCGATGCCGGGCAGCATCACGCGCACCGGCTTGCCGTCCTGCAGCAGCGCCAGCGCCTTCTCCATGACCGGCAGCACGGTCATGGCTTCCTTTTCCTTGCCAGTCGCCTTCTTGCGGGTGGCGACGATGCGGCGCTCGAGGCTTTCGAGGTCGGACAGCATCAGCTCCGTCTCGACCGTCTCGGCGTCGGCCACGGGATCGATGCGGCCCTCGACATGGGTGATGTCGTCGTCCTCGAAGCAGCGCAGCACGTGCACGATGGCGTCGACCTCGCGGATGTTGGCGAGGAACTGGTTGCCCAGCCCTTCGCCTTTCGAGGCGCCGCGCACAAGCCCGGCTATGTCGACGAAGGAGATGCGGGTGGGCACGATCTCCTTCGACTTCGCGATGCCCGCGATCGTCTTCAAGCGCGGATCGGGGACGGCCACCTCGCCGGTGTTCGGCTCGATGGTGCAGAACGGATAGTTCGCGGCCTGCGCGGCCGCCGTCCGCGTCAGCGCGTTGAAGAGCGTCGACTTGCCGACGTTCGGCAGGCCGACGATGCCGCATTTGAAACCCATGATGGAACGGTCCTAACGGGAAGCCAGAATTTGCTCAGGGCTATGGGCGAACGGATCGACGATCGTCAAGGCTTTGCCGTCGGCTTCGACGCGCTGACCATCCTGAAGGTCCTCGGAAAGGAAATGGCTGCAGCCCAGCTCGAGCGCCGAGGCGAGCAGCAGGCAGTCCCACCAAGAGTATGCGGTCCGGTAGCGAATTCGGCGTGCCGTGCCGACGGTGTCGATGCCGATCGCCGTGGCGCCCCAGATGAGGATGTCGTCAGACAGGCGGAAGACCGTTTCCTGCTCGATGTCGCGGCGCTTGCGCAGGACGACGTCGACGAATTCGTTGGCGACCTGCAGGTTCGAGCAGCCGAGACGCTGCCGTCCCAGCACCGTCAGCCAATCGCGACACGCCGAACGTTTGGCCGCTTCCCGCTCGTCGTGAGCGTAGAACCAGATATTCGTATCAACGAATATCACGTTGCCAGTTCCGGGAGTTGCGCTCCCTCGCGCCAGGCATCCGGCCGTTCTCCGAGATGTTCAGCGCAGGGCCGGCGAGAAAGCGTTCGATCGCTTCGAGCTGGGGATTGCGCCCGCTTTTCGCTGCCGCGCGATCGCCTGCCTCGATGCTGGCTTTCACAGCCTCTGCCAGGTATTTCGACATGCTCTTGCCGGCCTTCGCCGCCTCGATCCGGGTCGCGCGGTAGAGGTCGTCGTCCATGGAAACGGTCACGTTCTTCATCGCACCCTCACGAAAACACGAAGTCCGTGTTTTCGTGATATCGTGTTTCCGTGGCGGCGTGTCAACCTAGCGCCGCACCCGGTAGCGGGCGTGGATGGCGCCGTTCTTCAAGCCTTTGGCGAATTCGAGGTCGAGCCAGCGGTCGGGCTGCGCGCCGCCGAAGGCGGGGATGCCGGAGCCGAGCACGACCGGGATGATGCCGACCTCGACCGTGTCGAGCAGGTCCGCCTCCATGAATTGCCTCGCCAGCGCGCCGCCGCCGAACATCCAGATGCGTCCGGCCGCACCCCTCCGCCGCAGCCGCGCCAGCATGTCGGCCGGCGAGCCGTCGATCGTTTCGACACCCTCGGGGAGATCGGCCGGCGGCCGGCGCGTGGCGACGACCACCGGCCAGCGCGCATAGGACCATTCGGGCTGGCGGCGCACGGCCTCGTAGGTCTCGCGGCCCATGACGAGGCCGGTGACGGAGGCCTCGAAGGCAGGGAAGTCGAACTCGGCGTCGGCTGGAAACGCATCGAGCCAGTCGACGCTGCCGTCGGGTCGCGCGATGAAGCCGTCGAGGCTCATCGCGAACATGTAGATCACGTCGTTCATCGGGCCGCTCCGCGGGAGGAGGAAACCGGATAGCACGTGCCCGGGGCATCATGCGACACGGGCGCCGCTCATTGCCGCCATGTGCTGCCAGCCGGCGGCTCAGTCCTTGCCGAGCAGCTTCTTCAGCATGGCCGCCATCGGGCCGGTCTCGGGGATCTTGACCTGCGGCTGCCTGGGCCGCGCCTGGCGGATGTGGCTCTGGCCCTTGGGCGCCGGCTTCGGCTCGCCGGCTCCGGTCTTTTCGCCGGCCTTGCCCTGCACGGCGAGGCTGACCTTGTTCATGAAGCCGTTGTCGTCGCCCTTCGCCAGCATCGGGGCGGCGTCGGCCACCGCGCCGAGCAGCGGCTCCAGCCATTCGCCGTCGGCCTTGGAGAAGTCGCCCAGCACCCAGGGCATGACCAGCTCCTTGACGCCGGGATGGCCGATGCCGATGCGCACGCGCCGGTAGGCGTTGCCGCAATGGGCGTCGAGCGAGCGGATGCCGTTGTGGCCGCCGCTGCCGCCACCGGTCTTGACCCGCACCTTGCCGGGGGCGAGGTCGAGCTCGTCGTAGAGAACGGTCAGGCTGTTGGGGCCGAGCTTGTAGAAGCGCATCGCCTCGCCGGCGGCCTGGCCGGAGAGGTTCATGAAGGTCTGCGGCTTCATCAGCAGCACCTTCTCGCCGCCGAGCATGCCTTCGGCGACGAGCGCCTGGAACTTCTTGGCCCAGGGCGAAAAGGAATGGCGGCGGGCAATCGCGTCCGCCGCCATGAAGCCGACATTGTGCCGGTTGTTCTCGTGCTTGGAGCCGGGATTGCCGAGACCCGCTATGATGATCATGGCGATCCTCCCGGCAGTCCCGAGCGGGAGGAGGATTACTCCTCCCCGCCCTTCTTGGCTTCCTCGGCCGGCTCGGCCGCGGCTTCCTCGCCCTCGACGGGCTCGGGCTTCATGGCCGACGAGCCGGCGATGGTGGCGATGGTGAAGTCGCGGTCCTGGATGACCGGCTTGACGCCCTGCGGCAGCTTCACCGAGGAGATGTGGATGGAATCGCCGATGTCGCGGCCGGACAGGTCGACCACGATGAACTCGGGGATCGCCGTGGCCGGCACCGTGAACTCCACCTCGTGGCGCACGATGTTGAGCACGCCGCCGCGCTTGATGCCGGGCGACTTCTCCTCGTTCTCGAAGTGGACCGGAATCTCGACGGTCACGACCGTGTCCTTGCCGACGCGCAGGAAGTCGACATGCACGGGGAAGTCGCGGACCGGGTCGAGCTGGTAGTCCTTCGGCAGGACCTGGATCTTCTTGCCGCCGACGTCGATCGTGGCGATGGTGGTCAGGAAGCCGCCGCCGTGGATCTTGTAGTACACTTCCTTGTAGGACAGTGCGATGGACAGGGGCGTCTGCTTGTCGCCGTAGATGACGGCGGGCACCTTGCCGTTGCGCCGAAGTTCCCGGGCGGACCCCTTACCGACCCGTTCGCGCGCCTCGGCCTTGAGCTCGTAGCTCTCGTGGCTCATGGCTTTTCCTTTCGGTTGTGGAGCGTCTTCCGGGCGGCCGAAGCCTTGCCCCGAAAACGTCGAAAGCGGCCTTGCCAGCCGCCCCCGCCCCGCGCTGCCTCCAAGGGTGTCCGCACGGGTGGCGGCTCTATAGCCGAACGGGCCGGCGGCCGCAAGATGGCCCGGCGCGGCCCGCCGGGCTCCCGGTTCCGCCGGCTATCTGTGCCGCAGGTTGGGCAGGAAGATCGCCAGCAGGCCCATCAGCGGCAGGAAGGAGCACAGCCAGTAGACGTACTCGATGCCGCGCGCGTCGGCGATGACGCCGAGCACGGCGGCGGCGATGCCGCCCATGCCGAAGGCGAAGCCGAAGAAGATGCCGGCGACCATGCCGACGCGGCCCGGCACGAGCTCCTGCGCCATGACCAGGATCGCAGGGAAGGACGAGGCCATGATCAGGCCGATGATCACCGACAGCATGCCCGTCCAGAACAGGTCGACATAGGGCAGCGCCAGCGAGAAGGGCAGGGCGCCGAGGATCGAGAACCAGATCACCGCCTTGGTGCCGATGCGGTCGCCGATCGGGCCGCCCAGCACGGTGCCGAGCGCGAAGGCGCCGAGGAACAGGAACAGCATGATCTGCGCGGATTCGATCGACAGGCCGAAGCGCTCCATCGTGAAGAAGGTGTAGTAGCTGCTGAACGCGGCCGTGTAGATGTTCTTGGTGAAGGTCAGCAGCATCAGGACGATCAGAATCGCGGTCGTGCGTTGCCTGCTCAGCGGCATCGCGGCCGAGACCGGGCCGCGCGCCACGGCGGCGCGGCGCTTCTGCTCGTACCAGCGGCCGACGCGGTAGAGCACGAAGATGCCGACCAGCGCGGCCAGCGCGAACCAGGCGATGCTTCCCTGGCCGCGCGGCACGATGATGAAGGCGGCGAGCAGCGGGCCGATCGCCTGGCCGAAATTGCCGCCCACCTGGAAGAAGGACTGCGCCATGCCGTAGCGGCCGCCCGAGGCGGTGCGCGCCACGCGCGAGGATTCGGGGTGGAAGACGGCCGAGCCGATGCCGATCAGCGCGGCGCCGACGAGCAGCATCGGATAGCTGTGGGCGACCGACAGCAGCAGCAGGCCGACGAGGCTCGAGCCCATGCCGACCGGCAGCGAATAGGGCATGGGCCGCTTGTCGATGACCAGCCCGATCACCGGCTGCAGCAGCGAGGCCGTCACCTGGAAGGTCAGCGTCAGCAGGCCGATCTGCCAGAAGTCGAGGCCGTAATTCTCCTTCAGCATCGGATAGATCGCCGACAGCATCGACTGCAGCACGTCGTTGAGCATGTGGCAGAAGCTGACGGCCGCGATGATCGCGAAGGTCGTCGTGCCGAGCGCGTTGCGCGCGAGAGGGGCCGTGGTGTCGGTCAAGATGCTGCTCCGGTCTGCGGACGCGCACCCTATAGCGCCGTTCGCATCCCCCTGTCAGGGCCTCTTGCGCATGAGTGCCTGCGCCAGAGCATGGCTGTTCCTGCCGGTTCTCACGCCGAAAGGGCGACGCTGTTGCGCCCGGAGACGGCCACGAAGGCGCGGTGCGTGCCCTTGCCGGCCGACTTCGCCGCATAGAGAGCCTGGTCCGCGGCGGCCATCAGGTCGGCCGGCGCGGCGCCCTCATCGGGAGCGGTGGCGCTGCCGATGCTGACGCCGACGCCGAGCAGGTCGTTGATGCCGACGTCGAAGGGCCGGCCGATTGCGGCGATGATGCGCTTGGCGACGAAGGCCGCTTCGTCGGAGCCGGCGCCGGGCAGCAGCACGACGAACTCGTCGCCGCCCAGCCGGCAGGCGGTGTCCTGCGTGCGCAGGCAGTGGCGCAGGCGGCCGGCGAGGGCGCGCAGCAGCAGGTCGCCGGCGCCGTGGCCGTGATTGTCGTTGACCGCCTTGAAGCCGTCGAGGTCGAGGCACAGCAGCGCGAAGCGCTCGCCGCGGGCGAGCCTGGCACACAGCGCCTGCAGCGTCTCCTCCAGATGGAGGCGGTTAGGCAGGCCGGTCAGCTTGTCGGTGAGGGCGGCCTGCCGCGTCTGCAACTCGGCCTGGATCATGCGGCGGATCAGCCTGTGGTTCTGCATCAGGAGCCCGACGAGGCCGCCGACCCAGAGCGGCACCAGCGCGGCCACCGCCATCATGCCGGGCCGCCCGGACAGCACGAGCGCTAGGCCGAAGGGCAGGTAGCAGACGAGGACGACGGCGATGCCGTAGCGCGGCAGGGCGGCGATGCGCATCGAGGAGACGCTGGCGGCGGCGACCGTGTTGACGGCCGCCAGCACCGCCAGCGAGGTGATGCCGCTGCGCATGCACAGGAACATGCCGGCGGCGAAGACGAGGCACCACAGCAGGCCGGTGGCGAGCATGGCGGCTTGTTGGCGGAGCTGCCCGCCGCTGTTGTCGCGCTCCGCCGAGCGCACTATCGCCAGCCGGGCCGCCACGATGGCGAGGTCGGTCGCCAGCCACAGCCACGGCCAGACCTCTCCCGTCCGCCAGCCGGCGACCAGCGCGGTGGCGGCGATCGAGAGGAAGCCGACGAGGAGGGAGAGGCGGCTGTCGATGACATAGGCGATGAGGCGCGCCCGCACCTCGGGGGACGCCGGCTCGCGGGTCGCGGCCAGCCAGTCGAAGGCGCGCCACAGCGATCGGAACCGGCGATCTGTGCCGGCTCGGCCGGGCGAGGCTCCGGAAAGCCGCCATGCCGTCGAGGGTTCCATGGCAGCCGATTACCAACCGGCCGTTAAGGAAAGGCCCCTGAAATCCCTAGGATTTTCGCGATCGGCGCGGCGCGGGCGGCGTCAGTCGAACAGGCTGGAGACCGATTCCTCGGTCGCCGTGCGCGAGATCGCCTCGCCGATGAGGTCGGCGATGGAGACGACGCGGATGTTGCGGGCCGAATCGATACTGGAGGAGGGCTGGATCGAATCGGTGATGACCAGCTCCTTCAGCTTGGAGCCGGTGATGCGGGCGATGGCGCCGCCCGACAGCACGCCGTGGGTGATGTAGGCGGTGACGCTGGTGGCGCCGTTGGCCAGCAGCGCGTCGGCGGCGTTGCACAGCGTGCCGCCGGAATCGACGATGTCGTCGATCAGGAGGCAGTCCTTGCCGTGGACGTCGGCGATGACGTTCATCACCTCGGACTCGCCCGGCCGGTCGCGCCGCTTGTCGACGATGGCGAGCGGCGCGTCGATGCGCTTGGCGAGCGCGCGGGCGCGCACCACGCCGCCGACGTCCGGCGACACCACCATCACGTTGGAGAGCTGGTAGTGCGCCTTCACATCGCGGGCCAGCACCGGCACCGCGAAGAGGTTGTCGGTCGGGATGTCGAAGAAGCCCTGGATCTGCCCGGCGTGGAGGTCGAGCGTGAGCACGCGGTCGGCGCCAGCCTCGGTGATGAGGTTGGCCACCAGCTTGGCCGAGATGGGCGTGCGGCCCGACGCGCGCCGGTCCTGCCGGGCATAGCCGAAATAGGGGATCACCGCGGTGATGCGACGCGCCGAGGAGCGGCGGAAGGCGTCGATCATGATGAGGAGTTCCATCAGGTGATCGTTGGCCGGATAGGAGGTCGACTGGAGGACGAAGACGTCCTCGCCGCGCACGTTCTCCTGGATCTCGACGAAGATCTCCTGGTCGGCGAACCGCCTGACGCTGGCTTTTCCGAGAGAGATGTTGAGGTAGCGGGAGACGGCCTCGGCCAACGCCCGATTGGAATTGCCCGCGAAGAGCTTCATTGAGAGGTCCCGGTGGCGACCAGCGACGGATAGGCGCCTTTTAGCCCTGTCCGCGCACATTGCAAGGCCGTAGCTCCGCCTGCCGGCGCATATCCCCCGCCGGGTCTTTCGCGCGCGCGGGGCCGTGAATATGCGGCTCGCAGCCGGGTTCAAGCAGTGTTGCCTCAAGTAATATTTCGTTCTGCGCGGAAAGTTGAGAATTTTTCGATGCAACCAAGTTCAGTGGTTATGAGTTACTGTAATCAGCCAAAATCCATTGTAATATTCTGTATGAATTTGTAAGTAAAAACCCATATTCTGCCGTAATCAGTGCAATATTCCGCCATGATCTCTGGCGAGTGTTCTCCCCGCAGGCAACGACCGATCGGCCCCGCCCATTCCCGGGGCCTTCTTCATGGTTCCAAAGGAGACTGAACAATGAACAAGATTCTTGCTGCTCTCGCCGTCGCGACGCTCGCCTCGCCGGCCTTTGCCCAGGCCGTGGATTTCGCGACCGCGGACGCCGATGCGAACGGCAAGGTCACCTGGGAAGAGGTGCAGAAGGCTGCGCCGAACGTGACCGAGGACCAGTTCAAGGCTGCCGACGCGGACCAGAGCGGCGACCTTTCGCAGGAAGAGCTCGCCAAGCTCGGCGGCTGATCCCTGAACGCGGCGGCCGCGGACCCTGTCCGCGGCCGCCAATTCTCTACACGGCTCCCTAGCCCTTCGCGCCGGACAGCCAGACCGCGAGATCGTCGATCGTGCGGTCGGCGATCGCTTCCATGATCGCGGGCGTCACCGCGCTCCAGCCGCCGGGACCCTGTCCGGCCGGCACCTTCTGCTGGCCCTGGATCCGGTTCACCCGGTTGCCCGCGGCGTCCAGCACATCCCAGACATAGATGACCACCGTTTCGCGATTGTCCGTGAAGGCCGAGAAATAGCCCTTCAGGACATGCGTGCCGCCGGTATTGACGAGCGTGATGCCGCGCTGGGCGGCGCGGGCGGCGAGCCGCGCCGACAGCGGCTGCAGCTTGGCCGAATCGGCGCCTACCACCGGCGCGAACTCGATGCGGGCGGGCGTCCTGATCGCCGCGGCCTGCGGCGCCGGCGCGGCGGCCTGCGTGACGGGCGGCGGCGCCTGGGGCGCCTGCGCGACGGGCGGCACGGCGGCCGGAGCCGCCGGCCGGCCGGGAACGGACTGGCCGGGATCGGGCTGCACCGCCGTCACGGCCGGCTGGTCGGGGACCCTGACGTCGGTGCCGGGCGGCGGCGGCGGGACGGAGCGGGCCTGCTCGCTGGTCAGCGGCGCGAGGTCGGACGGGTCGACGCCGGACTTGGTGCATCCGGCCGCCAGCAACGGCAGAATGGCCGCGGCGGCCAGCGCCTCACGCCTCATCCCGATCTCCCCAAGATCCAGCCGGGGTCGCAGCGGCTGCGATGCCCGGTCGCCGCGGCCGTCCCGATGGCCCGTCGGCGAGGCGCGACTATGGCCTCAACGCACGATCAAGTCGAGATCATGCCGCGACAGCGGCTTGGGCGCGCCGTCGGTGGTGAGGTAGGTGCGGCCCAGCGTCATCGCCGTCTCGCTGTCGGAATCCATGATGATCATGTGGGCGAACAGCGTCATCGACGGTGCGATCTCGACCGGGTTGCCGGCATAGAACATCGGCTCGTCCATCCAGGACGGGCTGAAGCGGGCGCCGACCGAGTAGCCGCAGGCGTTGAGCCGGTGGCGGGTCAGGCCGTGCGCCTCCATCACTTTGGCATGCGCGTCGAAGACGTCGCCGAAGGTGCGGCCGGCCGCCATCGCCTTCTCCACCGCTTCCAGTGCCTCGCGCGCCGCGTCGTAGAGCTCCTGATGGCGCTTGGAGACCTTGCCGACGAGCACCGTGCGCATCATCGGCGCGTGGTAGTGGTGGAAGACGCCGGCCCATTCGAGCGTGAGCTGGTCGTTCTTGGTGAGCTTGCGGCGGCCGGCCTTGTAGCGGCACAGCAGCGCGTCGACGCCGGAGCCGATGATGAACTCGTTGGCCGGGTAGTCGCCGCCGCCGGCGAAGACGGCGCCCTGCATGGCGGCCAGGATCTCGCCCTCGTCGCCGCCCTGCTTGATGAGAGGCAGCGCCGCGTCGAGCGCGTCGTCGGAGAGCGCGGCGGCCTTCTCCGCTTTCTTCACCTCGGCCGGGCTCTTGACCAGCCGCAGGCGGCCGACCAGCCCGGAGATGTCGGCGATCGTGCCGAAGGTCTTCAACTGGTCGTCGAGCAGGTGGGCGTTGCGGCCGGTCAGGCCGTGCGTGTCGTATTCGACGCCGATGCGGCAGCCGAGCAGGTCGAGGTCGTTGAGCAGGTTGCGCAGGTCGATCGCCGGGTTGGCGTTGTCGCGGTCGGCCCAGACCACTATGTTGTCCAGCGTCGAGGTGTGGCGCGCCTGCCTGAGGTCGGCCGAGCGCGTCATCAGCACCATCGAGCCGTCGGCCTTCACCACCAGGCACTGGAAGAAGCAGTAGCCGAACGTGTCGTAGCCGGTCAGCCAGTACATGCTCTCCTGCGCGAACAGCAGCACGGCGTCGAGCTTCTGGTCGGCCATCTCCATGACCAGCCTGTCCCTGCGCGCGTCATATTCTGCCCGCTCGAAATGCAGTGCCATCAGAGCTCCTCCAGTGCGATCGCCGAAACCTGCCGACCGTAGTCGGGCTCGCCGCGATGCGTCGTGCGGCGGTAGGAATAGAACAGCGCCTCGTCCGCATAGGTGCAGCGGCCGAGGCTCGATGCGGCCACGCCGGCGGCGGCGAGCCGGTCGAGCGTGTAGCGGTTGAGGTCGAACATGAAATGGCCCGGCCGGGCCGAGGGCGCGAAATAGGCCTCGTTGGCCGGGTCGGCGGCGCGGAAGCGCTCGATGAACTCCGGGCCGACCTCGTAGCTTTCCGGCCCGATCGAGGGGCCGAGCACGGCGGCGATGCGCTCGCGCTGGGCGCCGAGCCGCTCCATCGCCTCGACGGTCGCCTCAAGCACGCCGGTGAAGGCGCCCTTCCAGCCGGCATGGGCCGCGCCGACGACGCGCGCCTGCGGGTCGGCATAGAGCACCGGGCCGCAGTCTGCGGCGAGCACGCCGAGCGCCAGCCCGGGCCGGTCGGTCACCATGGCGTCGGCCCTGGGGCGCTCGCCGGAGAAGGGGCGCTCGACCACGATCACGTCGGGCGAATGGACCTGGTAGAGCGTCACCAGCCGCTCGGGCGAAACGCCCATCCAGCCGGCGACGCGGCCGCGATTCTCGGCGACGCGGACGGGATCGTCCTTCGAGCCGACGCCGACGTTCAGCCCGGCATAGATGCCTTCGGACACGCCGCCGCGGCGCGTGAAGAAGCCGTGCCGGACGCCGTTCGGCGCGAATTCGTCCAGCACCGGAGACCGGAGCGGGTCCGGTCGTACAGTTTCGAGCATGGCCGCCTTTTGTCCCTTCGGGGAGCCTGCGGCACCCTCGGCCGCGTGTCCGGACCGGGGCATCCGGGATCCCCCGTTTGCGTCGGAATGGTGGGGCAGGGGTGGCTCCAAGTCAATCGCCAAGCGGGGAACGGTTTGCTCCGGCGCTTGCGGCGCGGACGCTCATCACCTTGAAAAGGCTGCCCATTCCGGCCGGGCCGGCCAGTCGCTCGACGGCCTGCCGGATACGCTCGCGGCCGGCCTCGTCCTGCTGCGCGCCGAGCGCGCCGGCGCGCTCGGCGAGGCCGAGGCCGAGCAGGAAATCGCCCTGTGCGGCGATCGCGACCGACAGGCCGTGGCGTTTCGCGGCCGCCCCGAGCGGGGCGAAATCGACATGCGACGTCAGGTCCGCCTCGCCGGGCGCGGCGAGCGGGTCGTCGTAGCGGTGGCGGCGCAGCGCCTGCAGCGTGTCGCCCAGCGCCGGGCCGACATAGCCGTAGTCGACGAACAGGCCGGCGCCGCCCTGTGTGGCGAGCCGCTCGGCGATGGTTTCCATCAAGGCTTCCCGCGCGGGCGCGACCTCGACGATGGCGCCGGGGAGGGCCGCATCTGCGTCCGGCGGCAGCAAAGCCGGGTCGATGCCGGCCGTGCCTGCCATGAAGGCGAGGCCGCCGTCCGGTCCGATGCCGACGACGCGCTCGCGCCAGCCGGAGGCGGTCTTGACGAACTGGCGCATCGGCAGCGCGTCGAACAGTTCGTTGGCGGCGACGAGGAGCGGCCCGGCGGGGAGCGTCGCCACCGTGTCGTGCCAGGCGAAGGCCGGGCCGGCGCCGGCGAGCGTGGCGCGCTGCACCACGCGCAGGCGCGGGCTCGCCTCGACCAGCGCGAAGCGGGCGGAAGCCGCCAGATCCGGCGCCAGCTTTGCCACCGTGCGGGCCATGTCCTTCATCATCGTGCCGCGTCCCGGCCCGATCTCGGCGACGACGGCGTCCGGGGGCGAGCCGGCCTCGCGCCAGGCCGCGACGAGCCATGCTGCCAGCAGCTCGCCGAACATCTGGCTGATCTCGGGCGCGGTGGTGAAGTCGCCCGCCGCGCCGAAGGGCTCGCGGGTGGTGTAGTAGCCGTGGTCGGGGTCGAACAGGCAGGTCGCCATGTAGTCGGCGATGCCGATCGGGCCGGCGGCCTCGATCCGGCGCAGGATCCGCTCCTTCAAGGCGGTCATTGCGCCGGTTGCGGAGCGGCCTGTCGCGCCGTCGCCATCGCCCAGGCGCCGGCCAGCACCATCGGCAGCGACAGCACCATGCCCATGGTCAACCAGCCGCCGGCGAGGTAGCCGAGCTGCGCGTCGGGCATGCGGAAGAATTCGACGAAGATGCGGGAGAGGCCGTAGCCGGCGATGAAGGCGCCGCCGACGAAGCGCGGCCGCTTCAGCATGCCGGCCTTCCAGACCAGCAGCCACAGCACGGAGAACAGGACGATGCCCTCCAGCCCCGCCTCGTAGAGCTGGCTCGGATGGCGCGGAAACGGCCCGCCATTGGGGAAGACCACGCCCCAGGGAGCGTCTGTGACGCGGCCCCACAGCTCGGAATTGATGAAGTTGGCGACGCGCACGACGCCGAGGCCCACCGGCACGCCGGCCGCGATCGTATCGAACAGGCTCCAGACATGGATGCCGCGCGTGCGGGCGAACAGCACCATCGCGACGATCACGCCGAGCATGCCGCCGTGGAAGGACATGCCGCCCGACCAGACGGCGAAGATCGCCGCCGGCTCGGACAGATAGCGGTCGAGATCGTAGAACAGCACGTAGCCGAGGCGGCCGCCCAGCACGACGCCGAGGGCCGCCCACAGCAGGAAGTCGTCGATGTCGGCCGGTTTCATCGCCGGCGTGCCCTCCGCCCACAGCCGCGGCGTCGAGACGATCCTGCGTGAGTACCACCAGGCGAACAGGATGCCGACGACGTAGCCCAGGCCGTACCAGCGGATGGCGACGGGGCCGAGCTGGACGATGACCGGGTCGATGTCCGGGAAGGCGAGCGCGGCGAGCGTCAGGGTCAGCGTGTCGGCCATCCGGTTTCCATCATGCGGGGCGAAGCGCGCGGACCATGCGCGCAGGCATCCGCGAGGTCAAGGCGACCCCGCCGCCTTGCAATCCGGCCTGCGCGCGCCTAGGTCATTTCGAGGAACAAGAGGCGAGCGCCATGACGACCACCGGACCCAACCGCATCCTCGACGAGTTCGCGAAGCTGCTCACAGACGCCGCCGGGGCGGCGCAGGGCGTGCGGCGCGAGGTGGAGACCGCCTTCCGCGCGCAGGCCGAGCGGCTGCTGAACTCGATGGAGATCGTGCAGCGCGAGGAGTTCGAGGCCGTCCGCGAGATGGCCGTCAAGGCGCGCGCCGAGAACGAGAAGCTGTCCGCGCGCATCGCCGCGCTGGAGGCGAAGCTCGGCGGCGAGGCGGCTTCCGCCGCGTCCGAGGCCGCGCCGAAGGGCCGCACGAAAAAATAATCCGGACCTCTGTCCACAAGCTGGCGGCGGCGAAAAACGCTTTGCGGTGAATCGCTTGCGCGAAAGTCGCGGCGGCGGCCGCGGCTGCTATCCACACGCCAGCCGGGCGCGGCCCGAAAAAGGGGCTGGTCACGCGACTCCGCTTCAATAGACTGAATTTGTTACGTGATTCGTAACGCGTTCCGCCGGTGGGGCGGCGGACCGAATTCAGGTTTTGCGTCATCCCTTCAAGTCCGGGCCAGCCCCGGGGTCGCCGCGTTTGCCAGTGCGGGTCCGCGTCCTTTCGCGCCCGACCGATGGAGAAGCATTGCCTTGAGCCTCATCGAACTCGAAATCGCCCGCGAACTGCACCCCGTGGACGTCATCGAGCACGTCGCGCAGTCCAACGACTGGGCGTTCGAGCGGACCGGCGACGACGAGATCGCCATATCGGTCGCCGGCAACTGGACCGACTACCACGTGTCGTTCTCGTGGATGGAGGATTTCGAGGCGCTGCATCTGGCCTGCGCCTTCGACCTGAAGGTGCCGGAGACGCGCACGCTGGAGGTGATGCGGCTCCTGTCGGTCATCAACGAGCAGATGCTGTTCGGCCATTTCGACCTGTGGGAGCAGGAGGGCGCGATCATGTTCCGCCACTCGCTGCTGCTGGCCGGCGGCGCCGAGCCGACCAGCGCGCAGGTCGAGGTGCTGCTCAACAGCGCGCTGGAGGCCTGCGAGTGCTACTTCCAGGCGTTCCAGTTCGTCGTCTGGTCGGGCCTGTCGGCGCGCGACGCGCTCGCCAACGTGCTGTTCGAGACGCACGGCAACGCCTGACGCCATGGCCTCGCAGGAGCGCAAGCCGGAGATCGGCTTTCCTGATTTCGACAGGGTCGACATCCGCGTCGGCACCATCGTCGAGGCCGAGCCCTTCCCGGAGGCGCGCAAGCCGGCAATCAAGCTCAGGATCGATTTCGGCCCGGCGATTGGCGTGAAGAAGTCGTCCGCGCAGATCACCAGATACTATGCGCCGGAGACGCTCGTCGGCCGCCAGGTGATGGCGGTCGTCAACTTCCCGCCGCGCCAGATCGGCAAGTTCATGTCGGAAGTGCTCACGCTTGGCCTGCCCGACGCCGACGGCGAGGTCGTGCTCGCCGCGATCGAGCGGCCGGTGCCCAACGGCGGCCGGCTGTTCTGAGCCGCGCTGGTCCGGCCGTGCCCGGACCTCAGGGCGCTCCGGGGGACAGGTCCGATGATTCCCGCCGTGATCTTCATGTCTTCCCCAAGTCCGCAGGAGGGCGGCCGGCGCCCGGCATTCCATGCGGAATAAATAGGGGACTGTCAATCCGTCGATTGTCAAGCCGCATTTGGGCTTCCTGCGCCCGTGATGGACGTGCGCAAGATCATCGGTTGGAACCTCCGCAGCCTGAGGGTTGAGAGAGGCATGTCGCAGGAACGGCTGGCTTTCGAATCGGCCACCGACCGCTCCTATGTCGGACGCGTCGAACGCGGCTCCGAGAACGTCACGATCGACAGGCTGGACGCTTTTGCGAAGGCTTTGGGCGTGAGGCCGGCGAAACTTCTTGAGGAGCCCAGGCCCGGGGCGCGGGAGCCGATGTCGCTGAGTGCCGGGCGAAAGCCCGGGCACAGGGCCGACGGCTAGGATCGCCGTTTGTCGAGCTGGCGCGGTGCGCCTAACGTGCGCCGCGCACGCGGAGCGCCGCTTTCAGCCGCGCGACCAGCGCCGCAAGGCGGCGGCCGGTTTCCGCGATCTCTGCTTTCCGCAGGGCCTGCGCCCGCGCGGCGTAGAAGCCGGTGTCGATCGAGCCGTCCGCGCGCCGCCGGATCTCGTGTTGCCTGACCTGTGCCATCGCCGTTCTCCCTGCCGATTGCCCGTGCAGGATGGCCGGCCCGGCGCGGCCGCGCTTGACGATCTCCTTGCCGTTTCCTTGTCTTGTCGTTGTATCTTGCCCAACAGAGGGCAAGGCAAAGGTTTCGGGCATGGCGATGCGCCACCGCTTCGGCAGGCATGAGCTTTCGGTCGACAGGATGGAGCTGTCGACCGACGGCGTCGCGCGGCCGCTGGAGCCGCAGGTGTTCGACCTGCTGCGCCTGCTCGCCGAGAGCGGCGGCCGCGTCGTCTCGCGCGACGAGCTGATCGACAAGGTCTGGGGCGGCCGGATCGTCTCGGATTCGGCGATCGACGCCCGCATCAGCGCCGCGCGGGCTGCATTGGGCGACGACGGCACGCGGCAGGAATTCATCCGCACCGTGCCGCGGCGCGGCTTCCGCTTCGTCGCGCCGGTCGAGACCGACGCGGGCGGGGCGCGCCCGCTACCCGCTCCGGCGGCCGAGGCGCCCGGCCAGCGCCAGCGCGTGATGTTCTGCCATTCACGCGACGGCACCCGCATCGCGCTCGCCACCTCGGGCGCGGGCCTGCCGCTGGTCAAGGCCGGCCACTGGCTCACCCATCTGGAGCACGACTGGCAGAGCCCGATCTGGCGGCCCTTCCTCGCAGCCCTCGGCGAGCGCTTCCACCTCGTGCGCTACGACCAGCGCGGCAACGGCCTGTCCGACCGGGCGGTGGCGAACTTCTCGCTCGACGCCTTCGTGGCCGACCTCGAGGCCGCCGTCGACGCCGCCGGCGTCGACGGCTTCACGCTCTACGGCGCCTCGCAGGGCGCGCCGATCGCCATCGCCTACGCAGCGCGGCATCCCGGCCGCGTCGCCCGGCTGGTGCTGCAGGGCGGCTACCACAAGGGGCGGCTGGTGCGGATGGCGGCGGCCGAGCGCGAGCAGGGCGAGGCGATGCTGACCCTGATCCGCCACGGCTGGGGCAAGCCGGACAGCCCGTTCATGCAGGCCTTCTCGTCGATCTTCATGCCGGAGGCCTCGCGCGAGCAGATCGCCTCCTTCGCCTCGCTGCAGAGCCTGACGACGACGCCGGAGAACGCCGCGCTGCTGCGCAAGGCGATCGACGAGTTCGACGTCACGGCGCTTCTGGAGCGCATCGAGGTGCCGACGCTGGTGCTGCATTCGCGCGGCGACGGCGTGCAGCCGCTCGACCAGGGGCGCGAGATCGCCGCCGGCATCCGCGGCGCGGAGTTCGTCATGCTCGACACGTCCGACCACATCATCGTGCCGGGCAACCGGGCCTGGGACGAGCTGATCGGCGCGATCGCCGGCTTCGCGGAAGCCCGCCCGGCCGTCAGGCCGGCACCCTGACGACGGCGCGCAGGCCGCCCATCGGGCTGTCCTCCAGCATGATGTCGCCGCCGTGGCTGCGGGCGATGTCGCGGGCGATCGACAGGCCGAGCCCGGTGCCGGTCGAATCCTGGTTGCGCGCGGTGTCGAGCCGCACGAAGGGGCGGAACACCTCCTCGCGCTGCTCGGCCGGAATGCCGGGGCCATCGTCGTCGACGGTGACGGCGAGCGTGCCGCGCGTGTGCCGCGCCGTCACCTTGACGTTTTTCGCATAACGGAAGGCGTTGCCGATCAGGTTCGACAGCAGGCGGCGGAAGGCGTTGGGCCGCACATGCACCTCCGGCTCGCCGATCAGCTCGATGGTCAGCTTGCGCTTGCGCAGCCGCGCCTCCTCGCGCAGCTTGCCGAAATACTCGTCGAGGTCGAAGGCGCCGGTGTCCTCGGCCGCCTCGCCGCGGGCGAAGGCGAGGTAGCCTTCCAGCATCGACTGCATGTCGTCGATGTCCTGGTTCAGCGCCTCGACGTCGATCTTGGCGCCGCGCAGCGCGAGCTGCAGCTTGAAGCGGGTGAGGATGGTGCGCAGGTCGTGGCTGATGCCGGTGAGCATGGCCGTGCGCTGCTCGATCTGGCGCTCGATGCGCTCGCGCATCTGGATGAAGGCCTTGCCGGCGCGGCGCACCTCGTCGGCGCCGCGCGGCTGGAAGCCGGCCGGCATCGGCCGGCCCTTGCCGAAGCTCTCGGCGGCCTCCGCCAGCGCCAGGATCGGCTTGATCTGGTTCCGCAGGAAGGCGACGGCGAAGGCGAGCAGCACCAGCGAGGTGCCGATCATCCACAGCAGGAAGATGTGCGAGTTGGAGGCGTAGGCGCTGCTGCGGCGGGCGAAGACCCGCAGCACGTTGTGCTCGAGCTGGACGCGGATCTCGACGATGTTGGAGTTGCCGACCGTGTCGAGCCAGAACGGCCGGTTGATCTGCTTGACGATCTCGTCGCTGAGCGCCTGGTCGAGGATCGAGAAGAACGGCTTCGGCCCCGGGGCCGGCAGCGGGTCGGGCGGCAGCAGGTCGATCTTCAGGCCCATGCGCTCCTGCGCGATGCGGATCACCTCCGAATAGTCGGGGTCGTCATAGGTCTCGATCATGTCGATGACGGCGGCGATGTCGTGGGTCACGGCCGCCGACAGCCGCATCGTCACCGTCTGCCAGTGCTTCTCCATGAAGACGAAGGCGATCACCGACTGGAGGATGATCATCGGGGCGATGACGATGATCAGCGAGCGCGCGTAGAGCCGCTGCGGCAGGTAGCGGATGATGGCGCGGCGGGCGACGGCCCACAGCCGCGGCAGGCGCGCCCGGCGCGGCCGCGCCGGCGGCGCGGCATCCTTCCCGGGCTGGGCGTCGGCGGATGCCATCGGCCTGTCCTGCTCCCCTGCGCCGCTAGATCGCCGTGCGTCCTACCGGACGCACAAAGGACGATCCAGCATTTTGATCGAGCATCGGAATATTCCGAAAACCGGATTCCACTTTTCGGTCCGATGCTCCGGACGCCGGGCCAACTCTATTCGACACTCAGGCGGTATCCAACACCGCGCACGGTCTGCAGCCAGACGGGGTTCGACGGGTCGCGCTCGATCTTGCGGCGCAGCCGGTTGATCTGCACGTCGATGGTGCGCTCGCCGACGCCGGCCTCGGAGCCGACGAGTTCGTGGCGCGGGATCGTCTCGCCGGCGCGCTCGGCGAAGATGGCGAGGATCTCCTGCTCGCGCTCGGTCAGCCGCAGCGTCTCGCCGCCGCGCTTCAGCTCGCGCCGGGCGATCTGGAAGGAATAGGGGCCGAAGACGATCTGCTCCAGCTTGGGCGTCTGCGCCGGGCCGCCGCGGCGAAGGATGTTGTTGATCCTGAGCACCAGCTCGCGCGGGTCGAAGGGCTTCGGCAGGTAGTCGTCGGCGCCGGCCTCGAGGCCGGCCACGCGGTTGTCGGTCTCGGCGAGCGCGGTCAGCATCAGGATCGGCACGGTCTTGTGCTCGCGCAGCGAGGCGGTCAGCTCCACCCCTGTCTCGCCCGGCATCATCACGTCGAGCACGATCAGGTCGAAGTCGAGCCCCTCCAGCCGGCGTCGCGCCTCGGCCGCCGTCGCCGCCACCGTCACCCGGAAGCCCTGCTCGGCGAGGAACTGCTTGAGCAGCCCGCGGATGCGGGTGTCGTCGTCGACGACGAGGATGTGGGGGGCGTCGTCATCGGGTCTGGATGCTGTCATGGACCTCTCCTAAAGCCCCTCGCCGCCACCGCCGTCATGCGGCAGCTTGTCGACCTGGGCCCGCAGTTCCGGATTGACCATCGCCTTGAGGAAATGCTCCACCGCCGTGCGGTCTGCCGCCCCCCCGCCCGCCAATGCCCGGCCGATGCGGCGGGACTGTGGCGCGGCCAGCTCCAGCGCCAGCGCCCGGCCCTTCTCGGTCGGGTAGAGCTCGCGCTGGCGGCGGTCGCGCGGGCCCTGCACCTGGACGATGTGGCCGGTGTCGATCAACTGCTTCAGCACGCGCGCCAGGCTCTGCTTGGTGATCTTGAGCACGTCGAGCAGCTCGGCCACGGTCAGCCCCGGCATGCGGTTGACGAAGTGGACGACGCGGTGGTGGGCGCGGCCGAAGCCGTAGCCGGCCAGGATCTTGTCCGGATCGGAGGTGAAATCCCGATAGGCGAAGAACAGAAGCTCGATGACCGCAAAGTCGATGCCCGTGCCGCTTCCGAGCGGATCCCTGATCGGCTTCAAACCATCACCCTTCGCCATGGTTCCCCGGTCTTTCCGAATTTATGTCAGCCTTGTTGACTTATTTTCAAGGCGGTGGTAATTTTTGGCAAGCTTTTCGACGAAATGCGAACGAAAAGGCATGAAGGGACGGCCTTCGCCGGAACTTCCTTCACTCCCGATTTCGCTCCGCATAAGCTGATTTGCAACGCGCATACGGCCTGATATGCCGGACGCGGAATTCTTTCAAACGGCAAGCGGGAATATCCCCGCGGGAGGTAGGCATGGCATCCGTTCCCTTTGATCAGCTCGACGGCTACATCTGGATGAACGGCGAGTTCGTGAACTGGCCGGACGCGAAGATTCACGTCCTGACCCATGGGCTTCACTATGCCAGCGCGGTATTCGAGGGCGAGCGCGCCTATGGCGGCGAGATCTTCAAGCTCAACGAGCACACCGAGCGCCTGCACGAGTCGGCCCGCATCCTCGGCTTCAAGATCCCCTACAGCGTCGCCGAGATCAACGACGCCTGCCGCAAGCTGCTGAAGAAGCAGGGTTTCCAGGACGCCTATGTGCGCCCGATCGCCTGGCGAGGCAGCGAGCAGATGGGCGTGTCGGCGCAGAACAACCGCATCAACTGCGCCATCGCGATCTGGCAATGGCCGAGCTATTTCGACCCGGCGCAGAAGCTCAAGGGCATCCGCCTCGACATGGCCGAGTACCGCCGGCCCGACCCGCGCACCGCGCCGTCGAAGTCGAAGGCGGCCGGCCTCTACATGATCTGCACGATCTCCAAGCACGCCGCCGAGGCCAAGGGCTATGCCGACGCGCTGATGCTCGACTGGCGCGGCCAGGTGGCCGAGGCGACGGGCGCCAACGTGTTCTTCGTCAAGGACGGCAAGCTGCACACGCCGAAGCCGGACTGCTTCCTCGACGGCATCACCCGGCGCACGGTCATAGACCTGGCCAGGCGGCGCGGCATCGAGGTGGTCGAGCGGGCGATCATGCCGGAGGAGATGGCGGGCTTCGAGCAGTGCTTCCTCTCGGGCACCGCGGCCGAGGTGACGCCGGTCTCCGAGGTCGGTCCCTACCGTTTCACCGTCGGCGAGATCGCCAGGACGCTGATGGAGGACTATACCCGCGAGGTGAACCCGCGCCAGGCGGTCGCCGCCGAATAGGGCGTTTCTCCCCGAACGAAGGTGCGGAAGGCCGGGTCATCCCGGCCTTTTTCGTTTCCGGACGCATGGACGTTTTGACTTTGCGTCAATTCCGCGCTTCCATCCGCCAGCCGGCCGGAGGGGTCGGTTTCAGGAGGCATTGAACATGGAAGCCCTTCTTCCAATCATCATCCAGATCGTTACGGGCGTCATCGGCGGCCAGGCCGTCGGGGCGGCGGTCAAGCAGGCGGCTATGAGCCAGTTGCCGAAGATCCTCAGCGGCGCCATCGGCGGCGTGGCGGGCGGCCAGATCCTCGGCGCCCTCGTGGGCGACCCGGCGACGGCCGGCGCGCTCGGCGGCATGGCCGGCGACGCGCTGGGCGGCGTGGTCGGCGGCGGCGTGCTGACGGCGATCGTCGGCGCGGTGATGAAGTCGATGAACAAGGCCTGAGCATCTCCCGCATCGGACCTGGAGAGGGCGGCCGCGGGCCGCCCTTTCTCTTTCGGGCGCGCCGCGGCTGGACGCGCCGGGCAAATTCCCCCATCTGAGGCGGAGACGAGTTTCAGCCGCATTTCCGGACGCAAGACCGCTTCGCACCTTTGCTGGAAATGCCCTAGACGAACGAGGCGAAGATGGGCCAGTTGCGCGCCGGGATCATCCCGGTGACCCCTTTCCAGCAGAACTGCACGATCCTGTTCGACGACGAGACGAAGCAGGGCGTGGTGGTCGATCCCGGCGGCGACGTCGAGACGATCCTCGGCGCGATCCGCGACAACGGCCTGTCGATCGGCGAGATCTGGATCACGCACGGCCATATCGACCATGCCGGCGGGGCGATGGAGCTGAAGGAGGCGCTGGGCGTCGACATCGTCGGCCCGCACGCCGCCGATGCCCCGCTGCTCGCCAATCTCGAGGCGCAGGCGCAGCGCTTCGGCCTCACCGGCGGGGTGCGCAACTGCACGCCCGACCGCTTCCTGAGCGAAGGCGACACCGTGTCGTTCGGCGACCACGTCTTCGAGGTGCTGCATTGTCCCGGCCACGCGCCGGGCCATGTCGTGTTCTACGACCGCGCCGCGCATTTCGCCCATGTCGGCGACGTGCTGTTCTCCGGCTCGATCGGGCGCACCGACCTGCCGGGCGGCGACCATTCCGCGCTGATCGCCTCGATCAAGGAGAAGCTGCTGCCGCTCGGCGACGACATCGGCTTCATCTGCGGCCACGGCCCCGGCGGCCGCTTCGGCGAGGAGCGGCGGACCAATCCGTTTCTGGTCTGAGGCGGGGCGGGGATCGGGATTCGATCCGGCAGTTGGGGTTAGCCTCTCTGCTTCGCAGGGCATCGCACTGTCGACCCCCACTCCGTCACGCTTCGCGTGCCACCTCTCCCCCGATCGACGGGGGAGAGGAAAGGCCGCAAGCCTTGGCGCCCTTCCTCTACCCTACGAAGTGGGGGAGAGGTGGCGCCGCGAAGCGGCGACGGAGTGGGGGAAAGACGGCGCGATGATCTGCTCGATGGTACGCCTACCCCTCACCCGATCACGCAGAAGCGCTGCCCGCCGCGGGTCAGGTAGGTGCCGGTCGAGGGATCGAAGCTGCGGTAGCGGGCGCTGCAGGCGCGATACCATTCGCGGGTCCACGGCTCGATCCGGCGCGGGCCGTAGACGTAGTCCATCGGCTGCGCCGCCGGCGGCGCGGGCGGGAAGTAGTCGCGGTCGGGCTGCGGGCGCGGCTGCGGGTGGCGGTAGGTCACGACGTCGGCGGGGTCGTCGTGCTGGCCGTCGCTGACGATGCCGGCGACGATGGCGCCGGCCGCGAGGCCGATGATGCCGGCCGCGAGCAGCGCCGTGCCGTCGTCCTGCACGGCCGCCGCCGGGCGGTCGCGTCCGCCATGGTGCCAGCGGTCCGCCGCGTCGGCGGGCAGGGCGGCCAGGGTGGTCGCGGCAACGGCCGCCGACAGCACCAGCTTGCTCAGGATGCGCTTCATCATCGTACTCCTCGAACGGCCTGCCATGATCGGCGGCGTTGGGCGCGAGGAGTATTGCCGGCCGGCTGAACGCAGGCTGAATGCCGCATTCACGCCCCGCCGGATGCAAAAAAGGCCCGGCTGGACCGGGCCTCCGTCGCTGGCGGCCAGCCGCGAGGGCTGGCCGGGTCGCGCTTCACGCTATCTCAGAGCACCGTCAGGTTGACTGCCTTCGGCCCCTTGCCGCGCTTGTCCGGCTCGGTGTCGAACGAGACCTTCTGGCCGTCTTCCAGTCCGGGAAGGCCCGAGGACTGCACGGCGGAGATATGGACGAACACGTCCTTCGCGCCGTCGTCCGGCTTGATGAAGCCGAAGCCCTTGGCATGATTGAAGAATTTTACAGTTCCCGTCTGCGGCATGGGATAGCTCCTTAGTCTCCCATATTGCACTTCCTACGCGGCTCCCACCGCGCATCGTTCCGATCGTTCATTCTTGGGGAGAGGAAACAGGCGGCATCGCGTGGGGCATGACAGGTGCTCCGCCTGTTGCCCGAAGTGCCTTCGTCTGGTTGGCCCGAGAACTCGCTATTCCAGTCTCCGAGCCCTCAAATGCCCGAATGCGAGCTTTGTCCCTTATTTTTTACGCAGGGGCAAGCAAAACTTTGCGCGCGGCGCTAGGGCCACAGAGCAGGAAACTGCCGCCCCACTGGCCTTTTCCACTTCCTTTTGCGAGCGGGCGGGCGTGGAAAAAAGGCCGCCGCGGACGCTGTCCGCGACGGCCCTTTCTCAATGCTTCAGGCTGGGCTTCAGGCCGACGCTCAGGCGGCGCGCAGGTTGACCGCCTTCGGACCCTTGCCCATGCGGTCCGGCTCGACGTCGAAGGTGACCTTCTGGCCGTCGACCAGCGTGCGCAGGCCGGAGGCCTCGACGGCGGAGATGTGGACGAACACGTCCTTCGCGCCGCCGTCCGGCGTGATGAAGCCGAAGCCCTTGGTGGTGTTGAAGAATTTTACGGTCCCGGTCTGGGCCATGAGGGGAAACTCCTTTTCCCGTTCACTCAGTCAGCTTGCGTCTGTGCCGATCGCACAGTTTCGCGGTCGTCCAGAAATCAAGATGTCGGGGAAAGGGCCGTTAATGGTGCTCCAGTCTCCGGGTCATCAAATACCCGAACCGGCTTTCCCTAGCACGGAACAAGGCCGTAGGCTAGCTGTGCTCGTGCTTGCCGGCTGGCCGCCCATATGTTGCCATGACGGTGCGGAAATCTGGCCGCCGGCTGGATGGGGAGTGGCGATGGCGTCGGGCAACCGGCCCGCATTCGCGATGCTTGCGATCGTCCGGCGCTGCCTCGGCGCGGCGCTGGTGCTTGTCGTCGCGTTCGGCACGGCGCGCGCGGCCGACGGGCTGACGGGCGTGGCGCTGGTCGTCGGCCAGTCCGGCTATGCCAGCCTGCCGCCGCTCGCCAACCCCGCCAACGACGCGCGCGCCATCGGCCAGTTGCTCTCCGGGCTCGGCTTCGACGTCGACACGGTGGCCGACGCCGACGCGCGCAAGCTCGACCGCTCGCTCGACCGGCTGGTCGAGGACGCGGCCGACGCCGACGTCGCGCTGATCTACTATTCCGGCCACGGCATC
>ERZ778021.1581-NODE-1581-length-25631-cov-5.102596_pt1 | contig 25631 bp, 22 predicted proteins | sample MGYA00375751_ERZ778021 | MGnify/ENA primary metagenome ERZ778021 (study PRJEB29350, sample SAMN05389814) | bioreactor metagenome | isolation source: Thiocyanate stock bioreactor | place: South Africa: University of Cape Town | collected 2013-08-29 ... | reverse complement strand
TAGCGGTAGGCGACGTCGATCGTGATCCCCTGCTCGCGCTCCGCCCGCAGGCCGTCGGTGAGCAGCGCCAGGTCGGTCTGTTCGTCGCCGCGTTTCTCCGAGGTCCGCTCGATCGACTCGAGCTGGTCTTCGAAGATCGATTTGGTGTCGTGCAGGAGCCGCCCGATCAGGGTCGACTTGCCGTCGTCCACCGAGCCGGCGGTCGCGATCCGCAGCATCTCCGCCATCAGCCCTGCCCCCCGCCGCGTGCCACTAGAAGTAGCCCTCCCGCTTGCGATCCTCCATCGCCGCTTCGGAGAAGCCGTCGTCGCCGCGGGTGGCGCCGCGCTCGGTGATCCGCGAGACCGCGGTCTCCTCGATCACCGTCTCGTAGTCGGTCGCCTGCGAGGGCACCGCGCCGGTCAGGGTCGCGTCGCCGACGGTCCGGTAGCGGACCATCTCGACGTGTGCCGTGGCCCCTTCGGGCAGCGGGAAGTACTCGTTCACCGCCATCAGGAGGCCCTCGTTGTCGACCACCTCGCGCTCGTGGGCGAAGTAGATCGGCGGCAACTCGATCTGCTCGCGCGAGAGGTAGCGCCAGACGTCGAGCTCGGTCCAGTCGGAGGTCGGGAAGACGCGGATGTGCTCGCCCTTGCGGTGGCGGCCGTTGTAGAGGCGCCAGAGCTCGGGCCGCTGGTTCTTCGGGTCCCACTGGCCGAATTTGTCGCGGAAGGAGAGCACCCGCTCCTTCGCCCGCGCCTTGTCCTCGTCGCGCCGGCCGCCGCCGAAGACGGCGTCGAAGCCACCGTCCTTGATCGCATCGAGCAGCGCCCGGGTCTGGTGGCGGTTGCGGGATTCCAGTTCGTGGCTGACCTTGATGATCCCCTGGTCGATCAGATCCTGGACCGAGGCGACCTCCAGCCGCAACCCGTATTCCTCTACCACCTTGTCGCGGAAGGCGATCACCTCGGGGAAGTTGTGCCCGGTGTCGACGTGCATGATCGGGAACGGCACCGGGGCGGGCGCGAAAGCCTTGCGCGCCAGTTGCAGCATCAGCACCGAGTCCTTGCCGCCGGAGAAGAGCATCACCGGGTGCTCGAACTCGGCCGCGACCTCGCGGATGATGAACATCGACTCCGCCTCGAGCGTGTCGAGGTCGCCGAGCTCCACCGAGGTCGGTCGCACTTTGGTCGTCTCGTCCATTAGCCCACCAATTTCATCAACAATTAGAAGAAGACGTGTTCGCCCACGCCGCGCCGGCGACTAGACCGCACCGGGGAAAAGCCCACCTAGTTGATTCCGCACTCGGTCTTGGCGACGCCGGCCCAACGGCCGTCGCGGAGATCGCCGCCAGGACCCACCGGCTGCGTGCAGTGGGTGCACCCGATCGACGGGTAGCCGCGGTCGTGAAGCGGGTTGTACGGAAGGCGGTGCTCATGGATGTAGTTCCAGACGTCTCGCTCGGACCAATCGGCGATCGGATTCAGCTTCCAGAGGCCGAACTTCTTGTCCCAGGCGAACTTCGGGGAACCGGCCCGGGAACTGGAATCCGCTCGCCGGACGCCGGCGACCCAGCAGTCTACGGATGAGAGCGCGCGCCGCATCGGCTCGACCTTGCGGATCCCGCAGCAGGCATCCGGCTCGCGCTTCCACAGCTCCTCGCCGTACTGCTCGGCCTGCTCCTCGATCGTCAGGTTGTGGAACCGGTCGAACTCGATCCCGAGCGCCTCGACGAGACGGTCGCGGGTCTCGTACGTCTCCTTGAAGAGGACGTCGGTGTCGAGGTAGAAGAAGCGCGCGTCAGGGTTGATCTGGGACGCCAGGTGGGCGGTCACCGAGCTCGTTTTCTGGAACGAGCAGGCGATGTAGTGGTCCTGCCCGAACTGGTCGAACATCCACTCGATCGCCTCCTGGGCGGTCAGGCCCTCGAGCTTGTCGGCAATCGCCTCGTGATCGAGGTCGGTGATTGTCGGCACGTTGCCGGAGAGGGTGATTGGGGGCGGTTTCATGGTCCCAGTGGGCGCGGTCGGTCTAAATCGCGCACTCTCCCTCGCCCCGCTCAACTTTATAGGGCGTCGCGCGCTGCCAGTCGATGAATTGCTGCATGGTCTCCAAAGAGAAATCGGCCGGCATCGTCAAATCTTTCACCTCTTTTTCAAACCGCTCGGCGCCGGCCCGGTCGGCGAAGGCGTTGAACTCCTCGCCCGCGGCCCGCTCGGACTCGTACAGACGCACCCAGCGCTCGACCGCCTCGGGGACCCGTTTGGCGGGCAGCCGCGATTTCAGCCGCGTCCCGTAGATCACCTCGCCGCCCTCGTAGTTGCCGCCGATGTGCGGGATGTAGGCGGGCATCTGGCGGTCGCCGATCTTCAGCGAGGCGCCGTAGAAGCCGATGTTGGCGATGTGATGCTGGCTGCAGCCGTTCGGGCAGCCGCTCATTTTGATGTGGATCTTGCGGGTGAGCTCGTCGTCGATCTCCATCGCGTCGACCCGCTCTTTGACGGCCCGGTTGAGGCCCATCGAGGAGGTGATCCCGAGTTTGCAGCTGTCGGTGCCGGGGCAGGAGACGACGTCGGTGATCTCGCGGGCGCCCGGGTCGCCGAGGCCGAGCTCGGAGAGCTTCGTCCAGACGTCGTAGAGAGATGCGTTGCGGACCCAGCGGAGGACCAGGTTCTGCTGCACGGTCGAGCGGGCGTTGCCGCCGCTGTAGTCGCGCATGATCTGGCCGAGCCCGCGGAACTGCTCCGGGGTCAGGTCGCCGCGGGTGATCTTCACCTCGACCGCGGAGAAGCCCTCCTGGCGCTGCGGCTGGACGTTGGTGGCGACGAAGCGCTCGAACGCCTGGCGGTCGCCGTTCGGCGAGGCGCTCTGCGGCGGCGCCTTCGGGGCGCGCGCGCCCTCGTCGTCGTCGAAGCGCAGGCGCTCGACCAGCTCGGGGCCGAATTCGCGCTCCTCGACCCAGTCGCCGGCCAGCTCCTCGTCGAGCAGCTCGCGGAAGGCGTCGGCGCCGATCTTGTCGACCAGCACCTTGATCCGGGCCCGGGCGCGGTTCACCCGCAGCCAGTCCTGGCGGTCGAAGATGCGGAAGACGGCCTCGGCGACCTTGATGTAGTCGCCGTTGTCGGCCTCGACGAAGTCGACGATCGGGGGCGCCACGCGGGCCATGATCGAGGTGCCGCCGCCGACCCGGACCTCGAAGCCCTTCACCCCGTCGCGTTCACGCGCGAGGAAGGCGATGTCGTGGATGCCGGTGATCGCCCGGTCCTCGTCGGAGCCGGAGAAGGCGGTCTTGATCTTGCGCGGCATCAGCTGCGTCGTCGGGTGGCGGACGAAGTAGCGGACGTAGGCGGTGACGTACGGGGTCGGGTCGAAGACCTCGTCGGTGGCGATGCCCGCCCAAGGGTCGCCGGTCACGTTGCGGACCGTGTTGCCGCAGCCCTCGCGTGAGGAGAGCCCGGTCTTCGAGATGACCTTGATCAGCTCCTCCATGTCGCGCAGCGGCACGTGGTGGATCTGGATGTTCTGGCGGGTGGTGATGTGGCCCTTGTTCAGGGGCGCGTAGCGCTCCACCACCTCGGCGAAGGAATCCATCTGCTCCGGCGTGACCCCGCCGAAGGGAAGCTTGACCCGGACCATCTGGACGTCGGGCTGGCGCTGCCCGTACACGCCCTGTTTGAGGCGGAAGCCGATGAACTCGGCCTCCGGCAGCTCATCGGCGAGAAACTTCTCGGCTTCGTTGTCGAAGTCGTCGAACTCGCGCTCGATGATCGGGATGATGTGGCCCGGGACGTTGGTGTAGGCCTCGGGGTTCTCCTGGGTGCCGACCCGCCCCTTGCCGTCCTGCCTCTTGTTCTCGGCGACTGTCACCTCCATGGGGAGGAAATTAGCAAAACCCTGACCGGGATTAGGGTATTTATCCGAGAAGTTTTCTAATTCGGCTCAGGAAGCGCGTTTGCGCGCCTCAAGAACCGCTGCGGCTTCGCCCGACTCGGCGACGTATCCGCCCTCCGGCTCGAACGGCAGGCCCTCTTCCTCCCAGCCCGTCGCGCCCTCGATCAGCTTCGCCGCGTCGTATCCCGCCTCGGCCAGCGCCACCGTCGCCATGGTCGAGCGGTTGCCGCCGCGACAGTAGAGGATCACCGGCTTACCCTTGTCGATCTCCCCGACCCGGGCGGGCAGGTCCGGCAGCGCGATGTGGGTGGCGCCGGGCAGGTGCCCCGTCTCCCACTCGTGGTCGGCGCGCACGTCGATCAGTTGGGCACCGTCGCCGAGCATCTCCCGCGCCTCGGCGCGGGAGATTTCCTTCGGCGACGCGTCGGCGGCGTCCGCCATCACTCGACCTCCGAGCCCTCGATCAGGAAGGCAACGCGAACGTGCGCCCGGAACTCGTCCAGGTTCTCGCCGCGGATCCCGGTCGAGACGATGTCGACGGCGCGGATATTGCGCAGGGACCCCTGCGCCTGGGCCAGGGCCTGCCTGGCTGCATCGTCCGTCGACGTCTTGGAGCTGCCGACGAGCTCGATGATTTTCACGACTGCCATCTCGCTCCTCCTCGTGCTTGTGGGTCCTGGATGTCCTGCTTGGCGCCCACTCCCTCGAGCAGCGCGGCGCGCTGCCACGGTGTGACCGCGTATTGCGGGGCCTCCGCCGGTACGGCGGCGAACTCCGCCTCGAAGCGCGCGATCGCTGCGGCGATCGCGGCTGCCTCTGCTCCAGTTGCGGTCTTCTCGGCCACGGACCTAGCCTAGTCAAGGGAGCCGCGCACGGCGCGCCAGGTGCCCGCGGAGTGAATCGACCACGCCGCCTCCGCTCGAACCCCGAGCGCGTGAAGACGCCCTCCGGCCGGTAGGCAGCGAGGGCGGCGCAGACCGTCGCCTTGCCTCGATGGCCGGTAGAGCGCTCGAGTAGTCCCCGCATCTCCCGCAGGTCGAAGACCTTGCCCTCGTCCGCCTGCTCGATGTAGCGCCCGACGGTCTTCGGCCGGGAGCCGACCGCGATGTCGAGGATCGTCCGCGCGACCGAGGTGACGGGAATCCCGTTGCGCACAGCGCGATCGACCTCGGGGAGGTCGGCCGTGTGCGTCACGAACGGCCGCTTCGAATGGCGCTTGCGAGGACAGGTGACGTGGAGGGTCCCCGGCCGCGACCACAGCAGTCCCCAGAGCCACGCCGCCGACCAGTGGCTGGCGACGGCCGGTTGCGCGGCGAGTACAGCCGCCATACAGCGTCCATCCCAGGAGAGATCCGTGTGTCCGACTCGATAGACGCCGCGATGGATCCTGTGAAGCCGTCCCACCCCATTGGCCTTGGACGCCGAGCTCCGCGTGTAACCCAGCCGCGCCAACTGCCGCGTCGACACAACTCCATGCTGCCGGGTCGCCAACTCCGCCAACTCTCCATGCCCAACCCTGGTCCCTTTGTCGCCCACAGGGCTACAAAGGGACCAGGGCTTGGAATCTCTCCCCCCTCGATGCCCTTTTCGTCAGCCGTGGAGGCCGGGGACGGGGGTGCCGTGGACTACGGCGGCGCAGTTGAAGGGGGCGGGGTCGATGGAGTCGATCAGGGCTCGGCCTTCGGGACGGCCGGTGGCCGGGATCGGCGGGATGCGTTTGTGGTGTTTCGTCTTCGGGACGGCCGGGACGCGGGGATGGCCCTTGCCGCACTGGATCGAGATGTCTTTCACGCCGTCGCGGGCGTCGATCACGTCGTCGCCGCCGTTGCCGATGAAGATGTCCTTACCGGGCTGGCCGAGCATCGCGTTGGGGCGGCCGTTGCCGATCAGGGTGTCGGGGCCGAAGGAGCCCTCCATGTCCTCGTCGGTCGGCGAGAGGTAGACGCGGTGGCAGCCGGGGATCGCGGTGATCCAGGCGGCGTGCGCGGGGAAGCTGACGATGAGCCGGCCGGGGTGCCGGCCGGTCTCGGCGAAGGAGGCGTCGTCGAGGCCGCTGCCGCCGACCAGGGCGCCGCCCGCGCAGCCGCCGCCCGCCGCGAGCAGGTCGCCGCCCGCGCCGCCGTAGAGGTAGGTCGGGCCGGGCGTGCTGCCGACCAGGCCGTCGGCGCCGGGGCCGCCGTAGAGGCGGTCGGCACCGGGACCGGCCTGGAGCAGATCGTCCTCGGGGCCGCCGCGGATCAGGTCGTCGCCGAAGCCGCCGGCGATCCTGATGAAGCCGACCGCGACCAGCGAGCCCTTGACGATCAGGCGGTCGTCGCCCGGCCCGCCGTCGACCATGAGCCAGCGGGCAGGGCCGTCGAGAGGACACTCGACCCGCCGCGGGGCGAAGCTCGGCGCCACGTCGGTGGCGTGGACGCATCCCGGCCCGGCGGCCAGCGGCGCGGCCGCGGTGACCGTCAGCGTTTCGGTCGCTTCCTCGAACGAGACGGTGATGTCGTCGCGGCCGGCGCCGCCGACGACCTGCACGCCGCCGCCGCCGTTCGACGCCTCGTCGACCTGCACGTAGGCACTCCCCCGCGGCGGCGCTTCCTTGCCGCAGGAGATGGTCCGCCCGCGCGCCCCGCGGCAGCGGTCGCTCCCCTGGCCGCCGTCGAGCGTGTCGTGGCCGCCGCCGCCGATCAGCGTGTCGTCACCCGGTCCGCCGTCGATCGCGTTCGGCCCGCCGTTGCCGATCAGGGTGTCGCGGAAGGCCGAGCCTTCGAGGTCCTCGAAGCCGTAGAGCTTGTCGTGGCCGTCGCCGCGGGCGACGTGCTTGCGCAGCGAGGCCCAGATCCCGGTCCCCTTGCCGCCCGCCACCGCGGTCGCGAAGGAGGCGATGTCGTGCTTCCCCGGCCCGCCCGACATGCGGTCGTACCCGTAGTCCCCGTGGACCAGGTCATAGTCCCCCGGCCCGCCGTTCACGGTATCGATGCCGAGTCCGCCGCTGACGTCGTCGTAGTCGCCCGCCCCGCCGGTCACCTTGTCGTCGCCGAGGTCGCCGTAGACCCGATCGGCGCCGCGCCCGCCGTAGATTTCGTCGTTGCCGCGGCCACCGTGGAGGATGTCGTCGCCGGCGCCGCCGCAGATCAGGTCGTTGCCGAGCTCACCGAAGACCTTGTCGTCGCCCGGCCCGGCCCAGATCACGTCGCGGCCCGAGGTCCCGTAGATGACGTCGTCCCCGGAAGTGCCGACGATGTCCGCCTGGCGCCCGTGGCAGCGGTGCACTTCTTCTTCGCCGCCGCCGGCCGCCACGGCGTGCGCAGCGAGCAGGCCGAGGACGACGAGCGACGACAGGAATGCCGCCCTCGTCTTGCCCCGGCCTCGACCCACGACCGGAGCAGCATATGGAGAGCGGCGTCTAGGCGAGGCCGAGCGCCGTGTCGACGGGGACGTAATCCATGCCGACCCCCTCGGCGACCGCCGGGTGGGTGACCATGCCGGCCGCCACGTTGACGCCGGGCCGCAGCCCCGGGATGCGGCTGATCGCCCCGGCGAGGCCGTGGTCGGCGATCGCGATCGCGTAGGGCAGCGTCGCGTTGGTCAGCGCCTGGGTCGAGGTGATCGGCACCGCGCCGGGCATGTTGGCGACGCAGTAGTGGGTGATCCCTTCGACCTCGAAGGTCGGCTCGTGGTGGGTGGTCGGGTGGGAGGTCTCGAAGCAGCCGCCCTGGTCGATCGCCACGTCGACCATCACCGCCCCCGGTTTCATCAGCTTCAGCTGGTCCCGCTTGATCACGTACGGCGCCCGCGCCCCGTGCACCAGCACCGCGCCGATGATCAGGTCGGCCCGCGGCAGCATCTCCTCGACCGCGAGCGTGGTCGAGTAGACGGTCGAGCAGCGCCCGTTGAAGATCACGTCGAGTTCGCGCAGCCGGTCGATCGAGCGGTCGAAGACGAAGACGTCGGCCTCCATCCCGATCGCGATGAAGGCCGCGTTCATGCCGACCACGCCGCCGCCGATCACCATCACGTTGGCCGCCGCGACGCCGGGCACGCCGCCCAGCAGGATCCCCCGGCCGCCCTCCGGCTTCTGCAGCATGTAGGCGCCCGCCTGGGTGGCGATCTTCCCGGCCACCTCGCTCATCGGCGCCAGCAGCGGCAGCCGCCCGCCGGAGTCCTCGACCGTCTCGTAGGCCACCGCTGTCGCCCCCGAGGCGGCGAGCCCGCGGGTCTGCTCCGGGTCGGGCGCCAGGTGCAGGTAGGTGAAGAGCAGCTGATGGTCGCCCAGCATCGCGATCTCCTCTGCCTGCAACTCCTTGACGTGGATGATCATCTCCGCCTCGGCGAAGACCGCGGCGGCGTCGGGCACGATCCGCGCCCCCTGTTCGATGTAGCGCGAGTCGGTGATCGCGCTGCCCTCGCCGGCGCCGGACTGGATCAGCACCTCGTGCCCGTGCTCGACCATTTCGCGCACCCCGGCCGGGGTGATCGCGACGCGGTACTCGTCGGCCTTGATCTCGGTGGGGACTCCTACCTTCATCAGCTCACCAACTCCCTTGCTCGCAGGGCCAGCCAGAACTCGATCCGATCGTGGGCGCGCGAGAGGTCGCGCCCGGTCAGCTCTTCGACCTTGCGCATCCGGTAGCGCAGGGTGTGGCGGTGGCAGTAGCCCTCGCGCGCGGCGCGCTCCCACTGCCCGTTCTGCTCGATGAACGCCTCCAGCGACCGCAGCAGCTCGCCGCCGTACTCCTCGTCGCCTTCCTCGATCGGCCCGAGCACGCTGTCGCAGTAGAGCGTCAGCGCGTCGTCGTCCTGGATCGAGAGCAGCAGGGTGAAGGCGCCGAGGTCCCGCCAGGAGGCGACCTCCGGGGCCGAGCCGTTGGCGAAGGCCGTCGCTTCGAGGGCGCAGCGCGCCTCGTGGAAGGAGTGGCGCAGGGCCTCCGGCGGGGCGGTGCGACTGGCCGCGGCGCGGACCGCCCCGCGCTCGTCGGGCAGCGACTCGCGCGCCGTCGCGGCGACCTCGAGCGGGTCCTGGTCGGAGGCGTCGACCACCGCGCAGAGCAGCTCCCGCCCGCCGACCGCGTGCGGGGCGACAACCGCCGCACAGCCCGCCGCGGCCAGCGTCGCTTCCAGCGTCGCCGCCGCCCCCACCGGGTTGTCGACCGTGAAGACGAGCACCGCGGTCTCCTCGCCGATCCCGAACGGCTCCAGCCGGCGGCGCAGCTCGATCGGCTCCATCAGCCCGCCGAGCGCCCCGGCGAGCACGTCGCCGGCCAGCCGCCGCTCGGTCTCCCGGGCGACCCGGCGGCGCATCAGCTCGAGCGCCACGATCGCCACCGCCTGCTGCAGGATCAGCCGCTCGAAGTCCCCCAGCCCACCCGAGTCGCGGACGATCACCACCCAGGCCTGCGGCGGCCCGCCGCCCGGCGAGACGACCGGGTGGGCGAGCGCCCGTCCGGCCAACGAGGGGTGCGAGGGCACGAACGGATGCCCGTCGCCCGCGTGCCCGGCGACCTCGCGGCGGATACCGCCGATCGCGTCGGCTGACAGCTGGCGGCGAAAGCCGCGTCCGGCCAGCCGCTCGCCGCGGCCGTCGAGGATCGCCACCGTCCCGCCCACCGCCGAGGCGACGGTGGCGGCGATTTCCTCCAGCCCGCGCTCCTCCAGCACCAGCCGCTCGAGCCGCCGCTGGATCGCCAGCCCCCGCTGCAGCACCTCGTACTGCTCGTTCACCAGGCGGGTGAAGGCCTTCTCGGTGATCGCGATGAACGGGGTCGAGTAGGGGACCTCGAAGAGTGGAAACGAGCGCTTTTCGGCCTCGTCCACCAGAGCTTTAGGCAATTGTCTGTGGTTGAAGCCGGTGCCGAAGCCGAGCCCCGCGAGGTTGCGCTCGGCGAGGTCGGCGACGAACTGGCGCTGCTTCGCCGCGGTGTCCAGGGGGATGCCGGTGGTGAGCATCAACTCGCCCCCCGACAGCCACGGCGTCGGGTCCTGCAACTCGGAGATATGCACCCACCGAACCGGCGCCGAGGCCGCCTTGGACCCGGTCGCCAGTTCTAGGTCGAGCTCATCGAGGAGGCTCTGGACCGTGAGCACACAACCTCCTCGGAGCCTACGCCGCCAGGTTATCCCAGGCGTCGGTGAGCACGCCGCGCAGGATGTCGTGGATTTCTTCGAACTGCTCGGTGTCGCAGATCAGCGGCGGCGCCAGCTGGATCACCGGGTCGCCGCGGTCGTCGGCGCGGCAGATCAGCCCGCGCTTGTAGAGCTCGACCGAGAGGAAGCCGCGCAGCAGCTTCTCCGACTCCTCGTCGTTGAAACTCTCCTTGGTCTCCTTGTCTTTGACCATCTCGATCGCCTGGAAGAAGCCGGCGCCGCGCACGTCACCGACGATCGGCAGGTCGCGCAGCGTCTCCAGCATCCCGCGGAACTCGCTCTCCTTGGCAAGCACGTGCCCGCAGAGGTCCTCGCGCTCGTAGACGTCGAGGTTGGCCATCGCGATCGCCGAGGCCACCGGGTGGCCGGCAAAGGTGAAGCCGTGGGCGAACGAGGCGTTGCCCTCGCTGAACGGCTCGAAGACGCGGTCGGAGGCGATCAGCGCACCCATCGGCGCGTAGGCCGAGGTGAGCGCCTTGGCCGTGGTGATCATGTCGGGCTGGTAGCCGAACCGTTCGCATCCGAAGTAGTGGCCGAGGCGGCCCCAGGCGCAGATCACATCGTCGGAGATCAGCAGCACGTCGTAGGTGTCGCAGATCTCGCGCACCCGCTGGAAGTAGCCGTCCGGCGGGACGAAGCAGCCGCCCGCGTTCTGGACCGGCTCGACGATCACCGCGGCGACCGTCTCCGGGCCCTCGAAGATGATCCGCTCCTCGATCGCGTCGGCGGCCCATAGCGGGTCGCGGTCCTCGGGCCAGCGATAGATGTTCGTGTTCGGCACGTGGCAGGCGCCGGAGACGAGCGGTTCGAACTGGTTGCGCAGGTCGGTGATCCCGGTCGCCGAAAGCGCCCCCAGCGAGGTGCCGTGGTAGGCGACCTCGCGGGCGATGAATTTGTGCTTCTGACCTTTGCCGTGGGCACGGTGGAAGTTGCGGGCGAGCTTCAGCGCCGACTCGACCGCCTCGGAGCCGCCGTCGGTGAAGAAGACCCGGTTCAGTTCGCCCGGCGCCAGGTCGGCGACCCGCGCCGCCAGTTCGATCGCCTTCGGATGCGCGTAGCTCCACAGCGTGTAGAAGTCGAGCTCTTCGATCTGGCGCGCGGCCGCCTCGCCGTACTCGCTGCGGCCGTGGCCGGCGTTGACGCAGAAGAGCGCCGACAGCCCGTCCAGGTAACGGTTGCCGTGGTCGTCGTAGACGTAGGCGCCATCGGCCTTCGTGATCAGCGGGATCTCGTGGTCCGGGCCGTAGGAGCCCATCCGCGAAAAATGCATCCACAGATGCCTGCGGGCCTGCTCTTGAAGTTCTGAACCGACTACCTGTGGTGCGGTGGCCATTACCGCTCTCCTCTCACACGCTTGCGACGTTATGGACAAAGCTAGAGCCCTGTCGATAGGTCCGCAAGTTGCTCCAGGGTCAAGCGCCCCACCTACGTTTATACACCAGGTATAAGCCCGGCCTGTCCTTTTAGGACATTCGCCACTTGCCACCCGGTCCAGGTGGGCGTACGGTCGCAACCTAGGAGAGCGGCGCGATCCCGCCGACCAGACGGCCCGTGGATCAACAAGGAGGAGTGCATGAGCGAAGCAGAGACGGTGATCGCCGAGGGGGGAGCGGCGACGGTCGAGGCGCCGAGCGTCGCCCTGCGCAACGTCACCAAGCGCTTCGACGACTTCACCGCCGTCGACGACCTCTCGCTCGAGCTCGGACAGGGGGAATTCTTCACCTTCCTCGGCCCCTCGGGCTGCGGCAAGACGACGACCCTGCGGATGATCGCCGGCTTCGAGCAGCCGACCGAGGGCGAAGTCCTGATCGAGGGCGAGAACGTCGCCGGCACCCCGGCCCACAAGCGGCCGACCAACACCGTCTTCCAGAGCTACGCGCTCTTCCCCCACATGAGCGTCGAGAAGAACGTCGCCTTCGGGTTGAAGCGCAAAGGGGTGGACAAGGACGAGATCGGCGAGCGGGTGGCGAAGGAGCTGCAGCGGGTGGGCCTGGCGCGGGAGGCCAACCGGCGGCCCTCGCAGCTCTCCGGCGGCATGCAGCAGCGGGTGGCGCTGGCACGGGCGCTGGTCAACCTACCGAAGGTGCTGCTGCTCGACGAGCCGCTCGGGGCACTCGACCTGAAGCTGCGCAAGGGCCTGCAGATCGAGCTGAAGCAGATCCAGCGCGAGGTCGGGATCACCTTCGTCTACGTCACCCACGACCAGGAGGAGGCGTTGACGATGTCCGACCGGATCGCGGTGATGAACCGCGGCCGGGTCGAGCAGGTCGCGGGCCCGGAGGAGGTCTACGACCGGCCGACGACCAGCTTCGTCGCCGGCTTCATCGGCGTGTCCAACCTGATGCCGGCGACGGTCTCGGCGCCGGGCCAGGTGAAGCTCGACTCGGGGCCGGAGGTGTCTGCCGACACCGGCGCGCTCGGCCCGGGGGAAGGCTGCGCCGCGGTGGTGCGACCGGAGAAGCTGCGGGTCGACCTGGCGGGCGACGCGCCGCCGTCGAACGGCACGCCCTCGGTCGCGGGCGTGGTCGAGAGCTCCGTATATCTGGGAACCGCAACCCAACTCGTCGTCGGCGTCGGCGAGGGAGTGCGGATGACGGTCCTCGTCCCCAACGCCGACGAGTCCGAACGCCAGTCGCTGCCGGGGGGCGGCGCTCGCGTCGTGCTCAGCTGGGAGCCCGAGCACATGCACGTGGTGATCGACAAGGACGAGGAGAGGGACGATGGGGAAGCTGACGACGGGAGCGACGGGGATGAATAGCCGCGCGCGGCGGGCGGCCGTGCGGATCGGCCTGGCGCTGATGGCGCTGGCGGCGACGGTCGCCCTGGCGGCCTGCGGCAGCGGCATCGAACAGCCGCCCGCACAGGCGGCGGGCACCGGGAACGGCAACCGGGTGAAAATCGAAGACAAACCTTCCGGCGAAGTCACGATCTCCAACTGGCCGCTCTACATCGACAAACAGACGGTCCCCGACTTCGAAAAGGAAACCGGCGTCTCGGTCCACTACATCGAAGACGTGAACTCCAACGAAGAGTTCTTCGCCAAGATGCAGCCGCTGCTGGCGGAAGGCAAGTCGGGCGGCCGCAGCCTGATGATCGTCACCGACTGGATGGCGAAGAAGATGCACGAATTCGGCTACCTGCAGGAATTCGAACCGGCGGGGCTCATCAACTTCGAGAAAAACCTCGTCACCAACCTCCGCGGCGTCTCCTACGACCCCGGTCGCAACTTCGCCGCACCGTGGCAGTCGGGGATGACCGGCCTGATCGTGAACAAGGAATTGGCCCCGGAAGTGCACACGATCTGCGACCTCTTCAACCCTAAGTACAAGGGCAAGGTCGACATGCTGAACGAACTTCGGGACACCGTGCCTTTGGTCATGAAGTGCATGGGGATCGATCCCGAAAAAGCCACCGAAGCCGACTGGATGAAGGCGATCGAAAAAATCAAGGGCGCGGCCGAATCGGGGCAGATCAGGCGCTTCACCGGCAACGACTACTCGACCGACCTGACCAACGGCAACGCGGTGGCGGTGATCGGCTGGTCTGGTGACGCGGTGCAGCTGCAGGCGGACAACCCGAATCTGGAATTCCGGATGCCCAAAGAAGGCTGCATCCTCTGGTCGGACAACATGGTGATCCCGGTCGGGGCGCCCAACCCGACCGCCGCCGAGGCCTTCATCAACTACGTCTACGACCCGGTGCACCAGGCGCAGATCGAGGCTTACGTGAACTACGTCAGCCCGGTCGAAGGGACGAAGGAAGTCCTGCTCAAAAAAGAACCGGAAATCGCCAACAACAAGCTCATCTTCCCGCCGCCTTCGTTCACGAAGAACTGCTCAATCCAGCCGACGCCGTCGCCGGAAGAAGAACGGAACATCAACAAAGCCTTCAACGCGGTGCTGAACGGCTGAGCGGATGGGGACGACGCTGAAACGACGCGCCGGGGCCTATGCCCTGCTGGCGCCGGGGACGATCTGGCTGGTCGTCTTCTTCCTCATCCCGCTCTACTTCCTCGGCCGGCTGTCCCTGAACGAAAACCTCGGTACCTACTACCCGTTCAACTGGCACTGGCAGAACTACTCGGACGCGCTCAGCCTCTACGACACGCAGTTCATCCGCAGCTTCGAGTACTCGATCGTGGCGACGCTGATCTGCCTGCTGCTCGCCTACCCGCTGGGCTACGCGATCGCCTTCAAGGCGGGGAAATGGCGGCACGCGATGCTGCTCGTGGTGGCCCCGTTCTTCACCACCTACCTGATCCGGACGATCTCCTGGGTCACCATCCTCTCCGACGAAAGCCCGGTGGTGGACGTGCTGAAGTTCCTCCACATCGTCGGCTCGGACGGTCACATCCTCGCCACCCCGGCGGCGGTGGTCTCGGGGCTCGTCTACAACTACCTGCCGTTCATGGTGCTGCCGATCTACGCCAGCCTCGAGCGGCTGGACACGCGGCTGCTGGAGGCGGCGAAAGACCTCTACGCGAACGCCGCCACCACCTTCTTCAAAGTGACGCTGCCGCTCTCGGCGCCGGGGGTGGTGGCGGGGACGCTGCTCACCTTCATCCCGGCGACCGGTGACTACGTGAACGCCGAATTCCTCGGCAGCTCCAACAGCCAGATGATCGGCAACGTGATCCAGTCGCTCTACCTGAAACAGCGCGAATACCCCGCCGCGGCGGCACTCTCCTTCGTCTTGATGGCGATCATCCTGGTGATCGTCCTGATCTACATCCGCTTCGCCGGCTCGGAGGCGCTGATGGGCGAGGAGGGGACGGCGATATGACCGCTCAGATGTCTGCCCCTGCGCGGTTCTGGAGCTGGCTGCGCGAGCACGCCGTCCTGATCATCGGCGTGTTGGTGATCGTCTACATGCTGGTGCCGATCGGGGTCATCTTCTTCTTCTCCTTCAACAACCCGTCCGGCCGTTACAACTTCACCTGGGTCGGCTTCACCCTGGATCACTGGAAGAACGTCTTCGGCCTCCCGGAATTGAACGAAGCCCTCTGGACCTCGATCAAACTGGCGCTGCTGGCGACGCTGATCTCGACCGTGGTCGGGACGATGATGGCGCTCGCCCTCGTCCGTCACCAATTCTTCGGCCGGCGGGCGGCGAACTTCCTGATCGTGATCCCGATGGCGACGCCGGAGATCGTGATGGGCTCCTCGCTCCTCTCCTTCTTTCTGATCCTCGGCAGCCCGGCACTCGGCTTCACCACCCTGCTGATCGCCCACGTCATGTTCTGCATCAGCTTCGTCGTCGTGGTGGTGCGCTCGCGCCTCATCGGCTTCGACCGGCGCCTCGAGGAGGCGGCCCGAGATCTCGGTGCCAACTCCTTCGAAACCTTCCGCCTGGTCACCCTGCCGCTGATCCTGCCCGGGATCTTCGGCGGCGCGATGCTCGCCTTCGCCCTCTCGATCGACGACTTCGTCATCTCCAACTTCAACTCGGGCACGACCGTCACCTTCCCCCTCTACATCTTCGGCGCCTTCCAGCGCGGCGTCCCGGTGGAGGTGAACTGCATCGCGATGATCCTCTTCGGGATCACCGTCGCGGCGATGGCCTTCACCACGATCCAGCAGCGCCGGGCGGAAAAGATGGCCAGCATCCGGCCCGACCAGGAGGAGCTGCCGCCCGCGGCAGTCACCGAGATCGCGGCGACCTAGCAAGGCGGGGGACGGCGGGGTTCGGGGCCCGGTCGATTGGGGACGGTCCCGTCCTGGGGGGAAGTGCGCGGGGTCCGTGCGCCCGCGGGGGGAGACGTCACCCCTCCGCGACGCCGACCGGGTGCGTTCGCCGAGCGTGCACTTGAGCACACCCTGGTGTGCTCAAGTGCACGCTCGGGCAGGGGCCTGTCACGGAAGGCTCACGTCTCCTCGCCCTCGTCACGGATCTCCGCCGGGACCCGCACGGGACGCGCACCCTCGCTAGTCCCCCGTGACCCGGCCCTCTCGTAGGCGGTCACAGCCTGCCCGGACCGCCTACGAGAAGGCCGCGTCCTTTTCCGTCCCTTTCCCAGCCCCCCGCCAGCCCCCAAGCAACGACCTAGCGCCCGATGTGGAAGCCGAGCAGCGCCGGCACCTTCGCCAGCGCCGAGGCGACGGGGTTCGGCGCGCGGCCTGACATCTCTGCTTCCTCTTTCTTCTCGATGCCCCAGCGGATCGATTCGCCGCCGATCCAGTGGAAGGGCTCGGGGGGGACGCGGGGGGCCTTCGAGTCGACGAAGGCGAGGCGGGTGGGGTCGTCGGAGCGGTCGAGGGCGAGGGAGGCGAGGGTGAGGCCGACCATGTTGGTCGGGCCGACGCCGTTGCCGGTGTAGCCGGCGGCGACCCAGGCGCGCGAGCGGGGCAGCGAGGTGACCGCCGGCAGGTGGGTCGGCGAGGCGTCGATCGGGCCACCCCAGGCGTTGGTGATCCGGCGGCCGGCGAGGTCGGGAAAGTAATCGAGCAGGTGGTGCTGCTGGCGGGCGACGACGTCGGCGTCGACCTCGGCGCGGCCGCGGAGGCGGGCGCCCATCATGATCCGGCCGCCGCCCCAGCCGAAGGCGATCCGGCCGTCCGGGGTGGTGCGGAAGTAGTGGACGAGGGCGCGGCCGTCGGTGATCGCCTCGCCCCCGGTCCAGCCGAGTTTCTCGATCACGTCGGGCACCGGCTCGGTGATCACGATGTGGGAGGAGGCGACGGTGAGCCGGTGGCGGAGCGGGCCGGACTTGGCGGCGGGACCGATCGCCAGCACCCCGCGGGGGGCCCGTACGCGCGCCCCGGTGGCGACGGTCGCCTCGACCCCGTCCGGGGACTCGCGGAAACGGCGCACCGGCGAGGACTCGTAGACGTCGACCCCGGCGGCGAGGAGGGAGCGGCGCAGGGCGAGCGCCAGGCGGGCGGGCTGGACGGTCGCGGTGCAGGGTTCGATCACGCCGCCGCGGAAGGCCGCCGAGGCGCAGTGCTCCTGCACCTCCGCGGCGGGTACGTCGAGCAGCTTGTCGGCGACGCCGAGCTCCCGCGCGGCGGCCAGCGAAGGCCTGCCGACGCCGTCGTGGGCGGCCGCGGTCGACACCCGCAGGTAGCCGCCGCGGCGGAACCAGGCATCGTCGTCGCCCGCCGCACAGAAGGCCTCGATCCGGTCCACCGCGGCCTCCGCGGCGTGGCCGACGGCGAGCGCGGGCGCGTCGCCCCAGCGGTCGCGCATCGAGGCGAGCGAGGTCCACACCCCCTCGCAGAAGCCGCCGTTGCGGCCGCTCGGGCCGCGCCCGCAGACCGGTTCGGACTCGAGCAGGACGATGCGTGCCTCGGGGGCCAGCTTGCGCGCGTGCCAGGCGGTCCACATGCCCGTGTAGCCGCCGCCGACGATCAGCAGATCGGCATCGCGATCCGCGTCCAGAGGGGGGCGAGGTGTGACGTCTCCCGCCTCGTCGATCCAGTAACCGAGACGAGTGTGTTCCATCTTCGTGAAGTCTCCCAGGCCGGCTCCTCGGCGTGATTAGACTCGCCGCATGGCTGACCACAAGCAGGAAACGACCCCTTACGTCGACGCTCTGCTCGAGTACTCGGCCCTCGACCCGGGCCGCTTCCAGGTGCCGGGCCACAAGGGAGGGATCGCCGCCGACCCGGCGATGGTCGCCTTGGTCGGGATGACCGGGCTGATCAACGACATCCCCTCGGTGACCGAGGGCGTCGACATCGGCCCCGAACCGACCCCCTTCCAGCAGGCCCAGATCCTCGCCGCCGAGGCCTGGGGGGCGAAGCGCAGCTGGTTCCTCGTCAACGGCGCCTCGCAGGGCAACCACGCGACCTCGATGGCGCTCGGCCACATGGGCCAACGGGTGGTCGTGCAGCGCAACGTCCACTCCTCGATCATCGACGGGCTGGTGCTGAACGGGATGCGGCCGACCTTCGTCGCGCCGGAGCTCGATCCGGAGCTCGGCATCGCCCACGGCCTCACCCCGGAGAGCCTCGCGGCGGCGCTCGACGCGACCCCCGGCGCGGTCGCCGCGCTGGTCGTCTCCCCCACCTACTTCGGCGCCTGCGCCGACGTCGCCGCGCTGGCCGAGGTCGCCCACTCGCGCGGCCTGCCGCTGATCGTCGACGAGGCCTGGGGCGCCCACCTCCACTTCCACCCCGACCTGCCGCCGGACGCCCTGGCGAGCGGCGCCGACCTGGTCACCTCCTCCACCCACAAGATCGTCGGCAGCCTCACCCAGGCGGCGATGCTGCACCTCGGCCACGGCGACCGGATCGACCCGGCGGTGGTCGACCGCTGCGTCAGCCTGGTCGAAACGACCAGCCCCAGCGGCCTCCTGTCGGGGTCGCTCGACGCCGCCCGCCGGCAGGCCGCCGTGCACGGGGTCGAGCTGCTCGGCGAGACCCTGGAGGCGATCAAGCGCACCCGCGAGCAGATCGTCCAGATCCCCGGCCTCGACGTCCTCGACGAGTCGATGGTCGGCCGCCCCGGGATCGCCGGGCTCGATCCGATGCGCCTCTCGGTCGACGTCCGCGGCACCGGCTCGACCGGCTACCGGCTGGCGAAAAAGATCTTCTACTCGCACGGGATCGACCTCGAGCTCTACTCGGAGAACGTGGTCGTCGCGATCTTCGGCCTCGGTGAGCCCGCCGAGGCGACCGGCGAACGGCTGGCGGCGGCGGTGCGCGCCGCGGTCGGCGAACTGGAAGCCGAACCCGGCCCGCCGCAGGAGAAGCTGGCGCCGCCGCCGCCCTGGGGCGAGCTGGTGATGACCCCGCGCGAGGCCTACCTCGGGCCGCAGGAGGTGATCCCGTTCGAGGACGCCGCCGGCAGGGTCGCCGCCGAGGGGCTGGCCGCCTACCCGCCCGGGATCCCGAACGTGCTCCCCGGCGAGCGGCTCACGACGGAGACGCTCTCCTACATCCGCGAGTCGATAGCCCACGGCGGCTACGTCCGCGGCGGCTCCGACCGCGAGCTGAAGACCCTGCGCGTCGCGCTGGAGCGGTAGGGGGTCGGCTCCGGGAACTTTGGGCCGGGGGCCGGGGGCATTTACCCCCCAGATATGAGGGGTAAATGCAGACACCGAATGCCCCGCCCGCCGAACGTGCGGTTGGACCGCCTATCGGGGGAAGTCGACAGGACCCCGTCACTCGCCCAAGTAACCTCGCCCCATGGCTTCCTACGACGCGATCAAGGACCTGCCGCTGACGGTGGAGGAGTGCTCCTTCGAGGGGCTCGAATTCGCGATCGGCGAGTTCGAACGGCTGACCACGATGGTGAAGCTGCGCGGTGGCGGCGAGGAGGGGATCGGCGAAGACGTCGTCTACGACGCGGTCGACCACGTCGGCCAGCAGAGCCACGGACCGCCCGAGGGGCTCGCTCACACGGGGACCTTCGACGAGTTCTCGAAGCGGCTGGACGGGATCGACCTCTTCCCGGCCGGGGCGCCGGAGCGCGCCGAGGTCTCGCGCGACTATCGCCGCTGGGCCTTCGAGTCGGCGGCGCTCGACCTGGCGCTGCGGCAGGCGGGGACCAACCTCTCGGCGGCGCTCGGGCGCGAGCCGAAGCCGCTGAACTTCGTCTCCTCGCTGCGCCTGGCGGGCTTCGACCCGGAGGAAAGGTCCTCGATCCGGCCGGTCGCGGAACGGCTCGCCGTCTACCCCACCCTGCGCTTCAAGCTCGACCCGTTCAACGACTGGGACGACGAGCTGATCGCGGCGCTGGCGGCGACCGGCGCGGTCGACTCGCTCGACCTGAAGGGCTTCTACAAAGGCACCCCGGTCGACGTGATCACCGACCCGGAGCTCTACTCGAAGCTGATCGAGGCCTTCCCCGACGCCTGGCTCGAGGACCCCGACGTGACCGACGAGACGCGGCCGCTGCTCGACCCGGTGCACGAGCGGGTGACCTGGGACGCGCCGATCCACTCGATCGCCGACATCGAGGCAATGCCCTGGTCGCCGCCGCGGACGGTCAACATCAAGCCCTCCCGCTTCGGCCCGATCTCCAACCTCTTCGCCGCCTACGACTACTGCGAGGAGCGCGGCATCGGCGCCTACGGCGGCGGCCAGACCGAGCTCGGCCCGGGCCGCGGCCAGATCCAGTACCTCGCCTCGATCTTCCACCCGGACACGCCGAACGACACTGCGCCGAGCGGCTACAACGATCCGAGACAGGCGACCGCGCCGGGGCTGCCGTCGAGCCCGCTCGAGCCGCGCATCGAAGCGCTCGGCTTCCGCTGGGGCAGCTGACCCCGAGCCCCGCGTTTCCCCTGCAAATCGCTTAGGGAAGCCGAATGCGTATGTAGGGCAGCCGAACTTGATCTTTCGGCTACGTTGGACCGAGTTCGTCTCAGCCGCCAGATCAAAAGGAGCCACAACGATGGCCGAGAAGTCTTTCGCCGCCGCCCTCAACGAGCAGATCTCGAACGAGTTCGGCGCCTCCCAGCAGTACGTCGGCGCCGCCGTCTACTACGACGCCGAAACCCTTCCCCGCCTCGCCGCCTTCTTTTACCGCCAGGCGCTGGAGGAGCGCGAGCACGCGATGATGATGATCCGCTACCTGCTCGACGTCGGCGAGGAGGTCCAAATCCCCGACGTGAAGTCGGTGCCGACCACCTACGCCGACGGCTCCGAGCCGGTGAAGATGTCGCTCGAGCAGGAGAAGCGGGTCAGCGACGAGATCTTCTCCCTCTTCGAGCTCGCCCGCGAGTTGAAGGACTACCGCGCCGAGCAGTTCCTGCAGTGGTTCATCAAGGAGCAGGTCGAGGAGGTCTCGCTGATGGAAGACCTGCTGAACGTGGTCGAGCGCTCCCGCGACAACCTTCTGCTCGCCGAGGAGTTCATCGCCCGCGAGAGCCTCGGCGAGGAGGGCTCCGACCCGACCGCGCCCCCCGCCGCCGACGAGGCCTCCTAGCGATCGCCCGGGGGCTCGCGCCCGGCGGGCCCCCGGATCCTTACCCGAGCCAGCCCGCGCGGCGGCGCATCGTTTTGATGCGGCGGAACTCGGCGATGTCCTCGCGCAGGGCGGCCGGGGCCGGGGCCGGGAGGAAGCGGGCCGGGAGCGGGCTCTCGCTCGCGACGCCGTCGCGGGCACTGACCCGGTAGGCGCGAGCGCCGCGGCGCGCGGTGACGGCGGCGGGCGAGTCCTCGCCTTCCCAGAGGAGGCCGGCGTAGTCGTCGAGGCCGTAGCCGGCGGGCATCCCCTTGCCGACCGCCTCCAGGTAGGCGGCGCGACGGGCGGGCTCGTTGTTGTAGTGGACGCAGAGGCTGCCGTGGAGGAGGCCGAGGCCCGCGGCCTCCAGCGGCTTGCCCGACGAGGTCGTGATCCCGGCCTCGAACCAGCACATCGCCCCGGCGCTCTGGCCGGCGAGGACGATGCCGCGCTGCCAGGCGAGGGCGAGGATCGAGGCGATGCCGTGGGCCTCCCAGACCGCGAGGAGATTCACCATGCTGCCGCCGCCGACGTAGATCAGGTCCTGCGAGAGCAGGTGGTCGCGAAGGGCCATCGGCCGCCGGCCGAGGCGGAAGAGGGAGACGTCGGAGGGCTCGCAGGGCCGATCGTTGAAGGCCGAGTAGAAGCTCGAGATCAGGTCCGAGGTGTCGCCGCTGGCGGTCGGCAGGATGCAGATCCGCGGCCGCGTGCCGCCGCGCTCGGTCGCCAGCCGGAGGAGGAACTCGCAGACGGCGCGGTCGGGCGGGCGGGAGGAGAACTCGTGGCCGCCGAGGGTGAGGATGCGGCGGACCGGCGTCGTCTCCCCCGGGGTGGCTCCGTTCTCCCCGATCCCGGCGTCGAGGCCAGGCATCTAAGCCGCCGCGACCGCGGTGGACAGCGCCTCGGGGAACGGCGGGGCCGGCACGACCCCGCGTTCGCCGAGGTAATTGGTGGCGATCCTCATCTCCACCACCCGCTGCCCGGAAACATCGAGCCGGTAACCGCGCGCCTCCGGGCGGGAGGCGACGACGCGGCTCAGCTGCTCACCGATGAAGTGCAACGCGGCACCGTCCTCGGCCGCGTACCCCGGCCGCATCCCTTCGCGCAGGAAGCGGTGGTAGGACTCGCGCCGGTCCGACTTGCGTTCATAGTGGACGCAGTTGCTGAACGGCAGCAGGCCGAGGCCCTCGAGCCGCGCCGGCGCCCCGTGGAAGCCGGTGACCGCCTCGGCAAACCAGCAGAGCGACCCGGCCGAAAGGCCGCAGAGGATGATCCCCGCTTCCCAGCATTCGCGCAGGATCACATCGATGCCGTGCGCTTTCCAGACGCCGAGCAGGCTGACCACGCTGCCGCCGCCGACGTAGATCAGGTCCTGCGAGAGCAGGTGCCGGCGGATGTCGTCGGGGCCCTGCTCGCGGCGGAAGAGGGAGATGTGGCTGGCCTCGCAGCGGTGCGCCGAGAAGGCCCGGTAGAAGCGGACGATGTAGTGGTCGGCGTCGCCGGAGGCCGAGGGCAGGAAGCAGACCCGTGGCCGCTCCGCCTTCGTCAAGCCGAGCACGTAGTCGTCGAGCAGCGGGTTGCCCGACTCCATCGAGAACCCGCCTCCGCCGAACGCGACGATCTGTCGTGGGGCCGTCTTCACGTACTCAATACTCGCTGCGCCCCCGCCCGCCGTCCTTATCCAGCCGTCCGAACTTGAAGCCGCGCGGCTCGCCCCCGTGTACAGGGGGTTACTCGGACGCCCGAACAGGTAGAGCCGGCTAGGAGGCGTAGGCGCGGCGCAGCTTCAGCCGTGCGCGGTGCAGCTGGACTTTCACCGTGCCCTCCGGGATCCCCAGTCGGGCGGCGATCGCGGGCTGGGTCAGGTCCTCCTCGTAGCGCAGCGACAGCAGCGAGCGCTCGCGCTCGGAGAGCCGCTCCAGCGCCGCCTGCAGGTCGGCGCGATCGACGGTCGCCACCACCTGCTCCTCGCCTTCGGATTCGAACTTGTCGACCTCGTCTGTCGGATCGGGGCGCGGCCGCGAGTAGTGCCGGAAGGCCTCGTTGCGCACGATCGTCGACAGCCATTGCTTGCGGCTGCCGGAGTCGCGCAGGGTCGAGCGGCGACGCCAGGCGCGGAGCAGGGCCTCCTGCGCGATGTCCTCCGCCTCGCAAGGGTTACTCGCATAGCGATAGGCCAGCCGCAGGCAAATCCTTTGTGCCTCACCCCACTCCCAGCCATCGTCACTTTCGTGCAGATGGTCCCTCTGAGAGTCGATGTCGCGAACTTATCGGAACCACGGCGTCACGAAAAAGACAATGAGCGGAATACGCGGATAGATCGTTTGGAACGCAATTGATCGAGGTCGGGGTCCCAGACCGACATGGAGACCTCAACCAGACAGACGCCAGGGGACAGTCGACACGCGGAGCACGCCTACGAGGCGATCGCCCCGGTCTACGACGACTTCACCGCCCACCACGACTACCGGCTCTGGATCGGCAAGCTGCTCGAGCTGGGCGCCGCGCACGGCCTCCAGGGCGACACCGTCCTCGACGTCGCCTGCGGCACCGGCAAGAGCTTCATCCCGATGCTCGAGCACGGCTGGCAGGTGACCGCCTGCGACATCTCGCCCTCGATGGCGGAGCTGGCGCGGGCGAAGGCGGGCAACGCGGTGCGGATCGAGATCGCCGACATGCGCGAGCTTCCCGTCTACGGCAGCTTCGACCTCGTCTGCTGCCTCGACGACGCGGTCAACTACCTCCACACGGCCGCCGAACTCGAGCAGGCGCTGCGGGCGATGGCCGCCAACATGGCCCCCCACGCCCTGCTGATCTTCGACTCCAACACGGTCACCCAGTACCGCGGCTTCTTCGCCGAACAGTTCGAGATGGAGATGAACGGCAGGCGGATGATCTGGGAGGGCCGCGTCGACGGCACCTTCGGCCCCGGCGACATCGCCGAAGCGAGCTTCTCCTTCGAAGCGATCGACGGCAGCGGGCCGACAGTCCCCCCGGAGCTTCATCGCCAGCGTCACCACCCGGAGTCCGAGGTGCGCGCCGCGATCGACGGTGCCGACCTGGAGCTAGTGGGGCTCTACGGCCATCACCACGACGGGATCCCCCACCAGCCGATGTCGGAGGAGGATCACACCAAGGCCATCTACATCGCCCGCCTCAAAGGGACGATTTAGGGACGGCTTGGCGGGGAGGGGAAGAGGGGGACCCTTCACTCACGAACTGCGGGGAGGTTCGCTCAGGGTCCCCCTCTTCCCCTTCGATCGCTAGGCGGCCTCCGAGCTGAAGGCGGGCTCAGCCTCGGCGGCGGCGACTGCCTCGGCCGAGGTCGGGCCGGAGCGGATCACTGCCAGCGCGACCGCGATCGCGCCGACCAGCAAGCCTGCGCCGACGACGAAAGCGAGTTGGTAACCGCTCGTCAGGGCCGCGTGGCTGCCCTCGCCGCTGTTGACCAGATCGGTCGTGCGGTTGGTCGACAGCGTGGCCAACACGGCGAGGCCGAGGGCGCCTCCCACCTGGAGCGTGGTGTTGACCAGACCCGAGGCGAGGCCTGCCTCCTCCGGGCGGACGCCGGTCATCGCCAGCGTCATCACCGAGGGGAAGGAGAGGCCGGCGCCGATGCCGACCAGCACCATCGCCGGGAGCACTTCGCTCCAGTAGCTGCCGTCGACGCTGATCTGCGAGAAGAGCGCCAGACCGGCGCCGACCGCGACCAGGCCCGGGACCAAGGTCGCCTTGGCACCGAAGCGCATGTTCAGTTTGGCCGAGAAGCCGAGCGACAGGGTGCCGATGATCGCCGTCACCGGCAGGAAGGCGATGCCGACCTCGAGCGAGTCGAAGCCGAGCACTTTCTGCAGGTAGAGGGCGCCGAGGAAGAACATCCCGTACATCCCGGCGACCATCAGCGCCTGCACGACGTTGGCGCCGGTGAGGTTCCGCGAGCGGAAGATCCGCAGCGGCACCAGCGGCTGGGCGGCGCGGCTCTCGCGGAGCACGAAGCCGATCAGCAGCGCCACCGCGCCCGCGCCGAAGCCGAGCGTGTGGGCCGAGGCCCAGCCGTAGTCGGAGGCCTCGACGATCGCGTAGACGCCGATCATCAGGGCGCCGACGATCAACGCCGCGCCGGGCAGGTCGGCTCCTTTGGAGAAGCCCATGCCCTGGTCACGCTGCAGGTAGCGCAGGGCGAGGACGCCGGTCACCACCGCGATCGGCAGGTTGACGATGAAAATCCAGTGCCAGTTGATGGCCTGGGTGATCGCGCCGCCGGCGAGGAGGCCGATCGAGCCGCCGGCGGAGGCAACGAAGGAGTAGACGCCGATCGCCTTCGCCTGCTCCCCGGGCTCGGGGAACATGGTGACGATCATGCCGAGGATGACGGCCGAGGTGAGCGCGCCGCCGACGCCTTGGGCGAAGCGGGCCGCGACCAGCACGGTCTGGCTGTCGGCAAGCCCGCAGGCCAGCGATGCGGCGGTGAACAAGACGAGCCCGCTGAGGAAGACGTCGCGCCGACCGAGCAGGTCGCCGAGCCGTCCCGCCAGCAGCAGCAGGCCGCCGAAGGTGATCAGGTAGGCGTTGATGACCCAGGCGAGGCTCGACTGCGAGAAGCCGAGGTCGGTCTGGATCTTGGGCAGAGCGACGTTCACGATCGTCGCGTCGAGGACGATCATGAGCATGCCCACGCAGAGGACCACGAGGGCGATCCAGCGCGAGCGGTCGGAAGTGGATGAAGAGTGAGCTAT
>ERZ778021.1579-NODE-1579-length-25658-cov-7.155841_pt1 | contig 25658 bp, 17 predicted proteins | sample MGYA00375751_ERZ778021 | MGnify/ENA primary metagenome ERZ778021 (study PRJEB29350, sample SAMN05389814) | bioreactor metagenome | isolation source: Thiocyanate stock bioreactor | place: South Africa: University of Cape Town | collected 2013-08-29 ... | reverse complement strand
TCTGGTATTTTATATGCAGGATTTGCCTGCGCAAGTGCTTTATCTGCCTCCGTAATTTCAACTTTCTTGGTCATGATGTACTTAATGCTTTGCGCACCCACATTCAGTACCAGGTTATTGGAATTGCCATCAAAAGAACCATCAACCGTCGCGCCTTTAGGCAAATGAAGGTTGGGCTCTATAAAGTTGACCAATCCTTGCTCCACATCGAAATTCATGCTAAAATGCTGACCCCGATATACTTTTCGCGGCGCAGGTCCGACCAAGATTTTATTCAAACCATTCTGCACCATTCCTGCAAGATCTCCTAGATTAAACTTACCAGAAATCTTGCCGTTCACTGCACTCGGTGCATCTACGGAAACCACGCGCTCACCATTGTCGAAGAATGCCTTTACTTTTGCATTCGGTATTTTATAATTCTGTACTCCATTGACAAAAAGAACGTTATTCAGGGAAGCGTCCAGCATTAAATCATTAATATTGGTCATTGAAATTTTGCCATCTACCACACCGCTTACCTGCTGGTTGCCCTGGGTTCCGGTAAAATAATTCAAATTGAGCTGCTTTACATCCGCCACTATATCGGCGGCAATTCTTTTAGTGCTGAAATCGATGAGTCCTTTTACATTGGCCTTCGCCTGTTCATCATTGACGGAAATGGTACCCGCATATTTCTTATGATCAAGAAGCCCATCTAGGTAAAGATTATGAATCACTTTGCCAACCACCTCCATTTTGGCAATTTGGGAAGTGGTACGCAAACGCATCGTATTTATGTCAAAACTTTGTCCCTGCAGATTGAACTTTCCTGTGATAAGCCCTACTTCCTTGCTTTTGGCAATAGCACCGGCATTCAAATCATTCACTTCAGCATACCCTCGATATCGCGGCATATGCCCAGAGTAATCGTCGAGATAGAATTGTGAAATTTTTGCCTGTCCCACCCCTGTAATGAGGCGTGCATTGGGAATAAAAATCTGCTTCGGATTGACACGAATTCCACCATTAAATTTCATTCTGCCAAAATCATCTGCATAATTTTTCATTTTTGAGGCGATAAAAGTGGGCAGCATTTGCTTTAATCCTTTGTAGGTAAAATCAGTAGAAAGCCCATTGGTTTCAATTTGAAAATCACCTTCTAAAATATTCGAAATCTTCATCGTGCCCGTCTGGATGTTCACATCGGGGTTTCTGATGAGGAAATTTCCAAGATAAAACTTGTTCAAAGGACCAGTCATTTCTCCGGAGATATTAACGGGTTTATAATTATCCCAATCAGTTACAAAATAACTGATGTCGTAACCACTGACCTGACTTCCTTGTTTCAGCTTTAAATCCCATGCAACGCGATCTGCAAAATCGCTCCACGATTCTTTGTAAAGATTAAATTTAATATCGCCCTGCAACAGCGAATGATCGGTATTCAGCGTAAGGTCTTTTAAAGAAAGGTAATGCTTCGTAAGCGAGAGATCACCTGAGAAAGTATCAACATTGTGCTTTTTACCCCATCTTTCCGTAACAAACCGTAGGTTATTAATTTGCGCAAAAACATCAGATCCTTTCACCCTCAATTCAGGAACAATAAGATTAAGATGAGTTGCCTGAAGCCATTTCCCTGCGTCTCCCTCACTGTTCTGATTGATGATTGAAACTTTGGAATCGTTGATGAAAATCCTCGATTTAAGTTCGAAGGGCGGCTTCTTAGGATCAGCTGGCCCACTCTCAAAAAGATCGATAAAACGGATAAAATTCGAGATACTGTCTCCTTTGTAGGTCACCACCTTAAGGTCAAGATTGGTAAGCGCCATCGACTGAAACTGCATATTTCGGGAATTACTGATGATAGAAAACCAATCGGAATCGGCATAGAGCTTCTTTGCTTTGAGGAATTTTAGCCCCTTATAATCTTTAACAGAAAGGTTGTGGATATAAACATCACCAAAATAGTTCACTTCCACACGGTCGAACGACATCTGGGATTTCAGGTTTTCATTGAGTTTACTGATCACCTTTTGTGCAGCCCAGTTCTTGGTTGCAGGCAGGTTGATGATCACCACAAAGGACAAAAAGAGCGTTAATCCCACCCAAAAAACAACCAGCAAAAGTTTTGCCCACCATTTATAGTTGGTGACATCCTTCGCCGCTTGTGCTGCGAATTCGCCGGCAGTATCTACGGGATGATTAATTGCGTCTGCTGCAAGCTCAGTGGCATCCTTCATGGTTTTCTTCACCGTTTCCTGCACGTTGCCGACACCCTTCTGAACAGAATCGCCTATATTTTCCGCAATGGATTTCTTATTTTCTTTGTCGTTATTATTCTCTAAATTTGCCATTCTTATGAACGAATCTATAATATTAGGGATCGAATCCTCATGTGACGATACTTCTGCCGCAGTAATTCTTGGAAACAAAATTCTTTCCAACATTGCAGCCAGCCAGGATGTTCACCGAGATTACGGCGGTGTGGTTCCCGAGCTTGCCTCGCGTGCACATCAGCAAAACATCATTCCTGTTGTTGAAAAAGCAGTCACCCAAGCAAATATACAACAAAAAGATATTTCGGCGATTGGCTTTACACGTGGACCGGGACTTTTGGGGTCTTTGCTGGTAGGAACCTCTTTTGCCAAATCATTATCGATGAGCTTAAATGTTCCTTTAATTGAGGTGAATCACCTGCAAGCTCACATTCTGGCGCATTTCATCGACGATGCAAATACTATGCCCCCGAAATTTCCCTTTCTGTGTTTAACGGTTTCTGGAGGACATACCATGATTGTTCTGGTGAAAGATTATTTCGATATGCAAATCATTGGAAAAACGACAGACGATGCTGCTGGCGAGGCGTTTGATAAAATTGGGAAAATCTTCGGACTCGATTATCCTGCAGGACCCTTAGTTGACAGATTAGCAAAAAAAGGTGATGAAAATTCATTTAAATTCAATAAGCCAAGGTTAGGAAATTACGATTATTCCTTTAGCGGAATTAAAACTTCTGTGCTGTATTTTATTCAGAAAGAGGTGCAGAAAAACCCTAATTTCATTAAAGAAAACCTCAATAATTTATGTGCATCGGTGCAAAAATCCATTGTGGATATTCTCATGGATAAACTGGAAAAAGCGTCAGCAGACCTCAACATCAAGGAAGTAGCCATTGCCGGCGGTGTATCGGCTAATTCCGGTTTGCGCGAAGCAATGAAAAAAAATGCTGAAAAACTCGGTTGGCATATTTACATCCCTAAATTTGAATACACCACCGATAATGCCGCAATGATTGCCATGGTTGCCCAACTGAAATTAGAAAGAAATGAGTTTGCGGACCTTTCAGTAGGCGCTTCAGCGAGGTATGATATGGAAGAAGTTTTTAAAAATAAGGAAGAATGAAACTTTTCTACGGACAGATTTTCCCCGAAGTAAAAATCAACGAAGAGGAACAACAACACATGCTCAAAGTTTTGAGGATGAAAGACGGTGAATCCATCTCTATTACCGATGGATTGGGAAATGTAGCCACCGGAACTTTAAGGATCGAAGGAAAAAAAGTTTTCTTGAATGCTGATAAAATCGAAGAAAATTTGCCGGATTTTTCTCCTAAACTTCACATTGCCATTGCACCTACCAAAAATATCGACCGTACTGAATTTTTCTTGGAGAAAGCGGTGGAAATGGGCATTTCGGAAATCACATTTCTGCTTACTGAAAAATCCGAACGAAAAAACCTAAATTTTGAACGCTTTCAGAAACAGGCCGTTGCGGCATCCAAGCAGAGTTTGCGTTTTCACTTTCCAAAAATCAACAACCTGACAAAACTTTCTGACTTTATGGAAAGTATCTCTTCCGAAAACATCTTCGTCGCCCATTGCCACGACAATCTTGAACGCATTTCTTTAAAGGAAGTGCGGACTGAAAATGACCACATCACTTTTTTAATTGGTCCTGAAGGCGATTTTTCTGAGCGGGAAATTCAGCTTCTTGCTGATAAGGGAATAAAAGCCATTTCTTTAGGAAACCAACGTTTGCGCACCGAAACTGCCGGGATTTTTGTTGCCGCGTGGAATTATTATGTGCAGATTAAATAAGAGAAAAAATCATTTGCTTAACTTCACGAAACCAGCTGCTATTCTTTGAAAATCGTTACATTTTTTTTTGCGCTCATTGAGCCCCGCCGGAATGTTGCGCAAGATATTGCTCCAATATTTGGTTCCCGCTACGAATGGAATTGACCGCCCAACGCACTTTCATGGTCCAGCATTTTTCGTCTGAAAGCCGATAGTTTACTCCAGATTTAATAAGTTTTTGCTTCAATTCATAGAAGCAAATCGCTGCAGCTACAGAAACATTGAAACTCTTGGTAAAGCCATACATAGGAATCGCCAAAGTTTCATCGGCAAAGTCCAGAATCTCCTCGGTAACGCCCTCCAGCTCGGTGCCAAAAACCAAAGCCACCGGCTTGGAAATTTGGTAATCCGGCAACATGACTGCATTATTCTCTGGCGAAACTGCCAAAATGGTATAACCGCGATCTCTAATTTTCTTCAACGATTCTATGCTGTGCGGCATTTTCTCTACCTCTACCCAGGTTTCAGCACCTTTGGTTACCCGAAGATTGGGATTGAAAATATTCTCACTTTCCATAGCAACCGCCTTATGAAACCCACACGCTTCCAGTGACCGCACAATTGCCGCCGCATTGCGAAACTGGTACACATCCTCCATCACCGGTAATACAAAATCTGAACTATCGCCCGCAAAATACTCTATTTTACGAAGTCGGTCTTCCGTAAGGAATTGTTTAAGATAATCAAAAATATGTTGTGAATTCATTTTTCAAAAGTACTTAAAAATGGGGTGCGAGCGAAGCGAGCGCCAAAAAAACCAATGGTTATGCGTGTATTTTAGAAAATTACTATTTTGACTACTCTTGCATGAAACGCCAACTTGAACACTAATAGGTTCCTCCTAAACTTTTAATAAATAGTATTGCTTTCAAATTTCTGATTGCTTTGCTAGTAACAACATTGCGGAAGTTCTATTCGAAATTCTCTTTATCTTTTCACCCATTTTATCAAGAGGCGGATACCGCGCCCCGACTTGAACGGAGCTCTTTTGTGCTGCGCAAGCTGCACAAAAAGCGGGAGTGGAAGGCGGAAAAAGGCGCCCAAAAAAAAGAAAATAGTCGATCAAATTTTGTTAATTTTACAGGCATGAAAAGAAAAGTGCTGCTCATCTACACCGGCGGAACCATCGGGATGGAAAAGGATTACGAAACAGGAAGTCTGCATCCATTTGATTTCGGGAATATCTTTAAAAAAATCCCTGAGATGAAACTTATTGAATGTGAAGTGGCCCTGCATCCGTTTAAAAAGCCCCTAGACTCGTCGGACATGGGGCCTAAAGAATGGAAAATTATTGCCAACTACATCGGGAAAAATTATGATGAGTATGACGGTTTTCTCATTTTACACGGAACCGACACGATGTCGTACACCGCATCGGCACTGAGTTTTATGTTGAAAAACTTGCGAAAGCCAGTGATCCTGACCGGTTCTCAACTTCCCATTGGCGATTTGCGCACGGATGCAAAAGAAAACCTGCTAACGAGTTTATATTACGCCAGTTTGTACGAAAATAATGAGGCGGTTATTCAGGAAGTTGCGGTATATTTTGAGTACAAACTTTTGCGGGGAAACCGCACGCTGAAGTATTCCGCAGAGTTTTTCGATGCTTACCAAACGCCGAATTATCCGGTGTTGGGACAATCGGGTGTTCACCTTAACGTGGAGCGGGATTTTTTGTGGAGGCCGCTGCCGGATTCTGTTTTCCATGTGGATGATCATATTGATCAGGATGTTCTTTTCTGGCGAATTTTTCCAGGAATGCAGCTCGATCATTTTACAGAAATCCCCAAGGTGAAAGTTTTGGTTCTTCAGGTTTTTGGGTCGGGAACGATTTTCAATACGGAAAAAACGAAGAAAACACTTAAAATGCTTCGGCAGAACGGAACTCAGATTGTCGTTATTTCACAATGTGTTTCAGGAGGCATAAGTTTTGGGAAATATTCTAACTCCAACATTTTTGCGGAAATTGGTGCGATCAGCGGGTACGACATTACCGCCGAAAGCGCCATTACCAAATCGATGCATCTGATGGGAAACCCCAAATACGAGGGAAATTTCGAAGATAATTTCTCACAAAACCTTTGTGGCGAGATGACTTTGGCCCTGAAAAACTAAAAATCACCTCCATCGTCTCATGAATAAAAAGCATCTTATTGCAGGGATGTGAAAATATCTTTTGTTAATTGCCCAAAAAATCTTTATTTTTGCAGACCTAATTAGAGAGGTGTCCGAGTGGTTGAAGGAGCTACCCTGGAAAGGTAGTATACGGGTAACTGTATCGAGGGTTCGAATCCCTTCCTCTCTGCGAAAATCCCTGTAAGTGATTATCTTACAGGGATTTATATTTCAAGGTGCTAATATGGGTGCTAAATCTATTTTTTAAAAGACAATATCCCACAAGTTATATAAGTTGGAAAATCACTGGGAGGACTTTACAATTTAAGCCTATTTTAAATATCTATTAATAAATTATTCTCAAAGCAATCATCTTTCAGCAAATTAAATCTAACATCCATAAATTCTTTTATAGCCTTAAAATTAGGAGTTAATAATTTTGATTCTAACCCATAAGTAGATAAAATTGCCATTGATCCAATATTAAATTGATCCTTAAATTCTTTTGATTCAAAAGCTTCCAACGGGTATTTTATATAGCAATCCTTTTCATCCATAATTGAATACTTATGAAATAATTTTTGGAATTCTTCATAAAAATTTTCCTCTTCTGTATTTGCTAAAATATGATTTTCAAAAAATCTTACTTTATGATTAATCATAAAATTTTGCATATTGACTAAAATTTGCCAATCTTTCCAACCTTCATTTCTATACTTATTGATTAGATCTGAAAAATCCGGTTCTTGTTTTAATTGTTCTAAAGTTATGTATATATTTTTCTTAACATTATTATTCCTATTCTTAATTGCTTCTAAACTGAAGTTTTTATCATACTTTTCGCTCAATGTATCTTGCCATTTCATAAACTTATTTTCTTTAGGCAGATCTAATGATATTTTTTCTTTTTGAAAAAAAGTAGAGTTATAAGCTTCAAAATCTTCTTTGACATAAACATCTCTGTGCATTTTTTGATATAAATTAACGGAAAGCTGTTTTGAACTTAAATTACTTTCTCCAAAGAATTTCCAAAACTTTTCTTTAAATTCTGTATATGGAAGCAAGCTTATGTTATTTAATAAATCTAATAATGATGAAACGATAAATGCAGAGTGCTTTTTTGCTTTTTCAATATCTTTTTCATCTGTAAAACAAATAAATACTTCCCATCTTATTACTTCATTGGATTCCTTCTGTACAGGCGGTCTATAAGTAGTACTTAAAATTAATTCTATTTCAATATTAGATTTTAATAAATGGAAATCAATCTCTGATAAGGAAATTTCAGCCAATAAAATTTGAATAGCAGCTAAAAATTCCTCGCCGACTGATAATAATTCAAAAGAGTTATCAAAACTAATTTTCCAAAGACTACCTAATGCATAAAATTGAATAATTCTTGTGTCTCCAACATCATTAAGTGGAAAATCATCAATTTGGTATTCAATCCCATTACTAAATTTTTCATCTGTTTTTACTTCTTCTTCAATTTTAGCGAATAAAGGCTTAATAATTTCTTCTCCAACATAGTCAAGATGTTTCAAATAATCATCTACCAAATAATTATATTGAGTTGAAATCCTATTCATTGAATACAAAATGAATGATATATAGTTTATAGCTTTACCTTCCTGCTCCGCATCATTTTTATCATAATTAGAATCAAAACGAAGACTCATATATTTGCTAAAAATATTAATAGCATTAAACCAAGAACCTTGCAAATAATCAGAATAAAAAAGTAAGCCTACACTATTTTCAAGCCTTTTTACCAATTCCTTAATCGCACTCATTCTAAATGATGCCAATGCATAATTTTTTGCTGCAAAATGCATCCCCAGTGAGTTGTATAATTGTGATATATTTAAAAGAGCTAAAACAAAACCCTCTATTGTATCTTCTTGAAGATAGTTATCTTTGGCTTTGTGAAAAAAGTCTAATGCTTTTAACATATTAGATGGTTCATTAGTCTTTAAATATGAATATGCTCTATTTACTTGACTTTTTGCCAATCTAACTTTACCTTCCCTATCTTCAACCAACGGAAATAATTTATCAGAAAATTTTTCAAGTGCAGCTATTATTTTACGATCTTCATCTAGATTGCTGTGAATGTAAATTTTAATGTATTTATCAATACGTTCACCAAATTGTGATAATTTGAATAGTGGAGCATCTGCAACTATTTTTAATATATCATTAAAATAATTAACAAAATCCACGTTATCTAGTTTTCTAATGTGATTTATTCCCATTAAAAGATTTCCTTTCAATTCAAGCAGTTTACATTTTTCATTAATATCTTTTTCCAATAATAATTTTTGACTTATCTTACGATATAGTTGAACAAACCAATCTTTTAGTTCATCAATTGAAATATTAACTTTCTTATTTTCAATTATTGGAAAAAGGATGTTAGTTAGAATATGTGCATTTTCTAAGTCATCTGCATCTTTAAAACTGTTAATGTCATTATAATAAAATCTTACATCCTCCTCAAATCCAAAAAGTTCTCCATTAGGTCTATTCCTTTCATCCAAATTTTCATAATCAACTTCATAAAATTCATTATTTAGAAAAACAATTTCATAAATTGCTTTTCTTCTGAAATCATCTTCAATATTTGTATTCCGAGAATAAAAGGTCAGAAGCGGATTCCACGTATTTTTATGTTTGTGCAAATATTTTTTTCTTCTGCAGTAATTAACTAGGTCTAATATTTCAAAGAATTCGCCTACTCTAAAATCAGTTGGGGGAGCAATATTTTTATAATATTCATACTTTGAAGAGTACCATTTATCATCAGAAGTACCAATATTTAAAATTAACTTTTCTAAATCTTCATTTGTTAATTTTCTATTTTCTTTATCTACCTGAGATGTTCTGGTAAAAACGTGTTCCAATAAAACGCCAAAGACCTGAGTACCTTCATTATTTACACTATCAAAAGTGAGTTGAGAAATTAAGTTTTCGATATTTTTCTTAACATTTGAGAATTCCATATCTGGTGATTCTCCTATGAATTTCCATTTGATTTGTTTCGTAAAATCTTTCCAGAAATTATCATCTAACTTTTGAAAAATATCAAATGCTTCCGACGCAGTCTCATTTTCTTTTATACTGTTCTTTTGTTTATCAATATATTCGGTAACAATTCCTTTCACTTTTTCAGCAAATCGACAAAGCTTTTCATCATCTAAATTCTTTTGGCTATCAACCCATTCTTTTAATAATTTAGCATCATTATCTGTATATTGTGCTGCGACATTTGTATTGGTTTCAAAAATGAATTCTTTTGTAAAGTCATTATAATCAGATTTAATAGATAACATAAAAAAATGAGAAATACATTTTTTTATTTCATCACTACTAAATGAAAAATTACTTGAATAGAGTTTTATTTGCCTGAATTTTAAATTTTTATCAAAATTATTCTTTTGAAAAATATCTTCTTCAAATTCACAGTATATATCATCTTTCCCATTCTCTAAATAATTTTCAACCCAAGTTTCCAAAGTTTTTAATGTCTGGTAATTATAACCTCTCTGAGAACTGAATGCATCGGTGTTTTTAGAGTATAAAAAAAGCTTATTAATGTTCATAAATTAATTTTGAAATTCAACTTGCATAGATAGATTTTTCAGAATATTTATTGCATCATTTAACAGTGCTTTAAAAATTCCTTTTTCATCTAAATTTTCAAAGCCTAGTTTTGCAAGTAACTTTTTATAATCCGAATTCTTACGGTGTGCCGAACCAATCGATCGTAATTTTTGCAATGTTTTATAAAAAGTTATGATGTCTTCATAGCTTTTAAAACTATGCATTTCAAGAAATACTTCTAGTTTTTCAATAGATCTTAAGTCTTTCTGTTCTGATGTTAGAAATGTATTGATAGATTTAACATTTAAATAATCAATTAAGATTTTACACAAATTCAAAATAAGAACATCTAATTCGGTAGCTTCATTTTTTAATGGAAGTCGCATTGTTTTGAAGCAATGAACATCATTTTCATCAAATGTAGAAAACAAATTAAAGCCAAATTTTTTGAGCCATAATTTATTTACTCTAATATATTCTTTTTTAAACTTTAAATCTTCAATCTCGGGATCATAGTAAGATGATAAGAAGTCTATAGCAAATCTACGTTTGTCAACTTCAGATTGGGGCTCAATATTAAAGCTTTTCCAATATAATTGTTCTGAATGAGGTAAAATTCTTAGATCTCCTAAATAAGCACTAACAAAATCATAATTATTATTGTCTATATATAGCCTCCAAGACCCTTTCATAAAAATAGAACCATCTTCTATATTGTAGATATTCGGACTGTTGTAATACTTTAGCAGAACTTCTCTCTTGAAAAAGACAGATGTATAATATCCATATTTTGTTTCTTGAAATTCACTTTTTTTGCAACTTTCGTATATAAAATCTCCAGTTTTGTTGTTAACATCTACAATGAAATCTTCACACTTACCAGAGTTTAATTTTTCATAGTCTGTTTGTATATTTTGACTTTCATAACCAAAAAGAATTGATTTAGCTAACAGTCTTGAATCTGAATTACATCTATCCATAGAAGAATAATCCTTAAAACAGATATTAAAATTATAAAGTTGAGCAAACTCATCAAACAGCATTCTTTCATTCAAATTTTGTTCGGTTAAAGTTCTATCAGAATCTCTGAAATAATCCATCTGAAAGCCTAACACTAATTTCTTTGCGAATAAAAACTGTCTAAGAAAATGAGTTTTAATTTTGATTTCTATATTGTCTTTGTGTTTGACGATTTTAACAACGTCATTTTGTTCAGAGATAATGTTGACACTAATATAGCTATTGTTTTTGGTGTCAAAATAAAGATTGAAGAATTGTAGGAATTCTTCAACGATTTCAACTTTAGTTGGGAAAATATTATTGTAAAATTGCTGATATACTATAGGTTCGTATTCCGATTCTATGCCCCATCTATAGTATTGCGGATTTTTTTCGGAATAATGTGCATAGTCAGGTCTTAAATTAGTAATATTCAAACTCCAAGAAGGGTGCTCAACAAATTCCCCAATTAATTTTTCAGGAAATAAAACACTAAATAAATTTTCTCGAGATCCATTTTCCTCCCATTGTTTATAAACGGTTGTCCAAGTTGATTTTCTTTTGTCAGATTTTACCCAACTTACAACATCTTTAAAATAAAAATCAAGCATTTTTGTATTTTAGATTAGTGAAATATTATTTCCATTCATATTTTGTTGTGTCACAACCACATCTTATTTTCTTTGCAACGTTGTCATAATTCTTAATTGAAACCTTTGGTCGTGAGCAGGTTGTAGCTTGACAATAAAATATGGTTTCAAGTTCTTTTATGTCTGCCCAAAATGCTTTTAAGTCGCCAAGTTTTGGGTTAAACGGATTATCGTGAGAAAGTAAGTTGCCAAGCAAAGATGAATTTGCAACACGTTCAATAACGGGAACTTTTGCTTTTATGTCTTGTCCGCCACTTTTATTGATTTTTGATTTCAATTCATTCAACAATTCATCAGGCATTCTCTTTTCATTCACGTCATTTAATCTGAAACTAACTTTTACATCTAAATTAAGAGCAATGTCTTTCAGTTTAGCTTCTAAGTATTTTCGTATTGGATTTCCAAGCGTTTCAACTGAACTATTTGCAAGTTCTCGTTCTATAAATTCTTTCAGGTCGTTTGGTTTTTCTTCAAGGTGTGTTCCTTTCTCTTCTGTCCATTTGATTTCTCCGATTGTCCAACCTTTTCTTTTGGCTAATTGTTGAACATAACTAAACCATTCAGCTTCGTGTGTCAAAAGAATAAATTGATAATCGGCAAATTTTTCAAACAACAAATCAGCAAAACGTTTTCTGTGTGTTGAATCGAAACTTGAAATTACATCATCTAATACGACAAACTTATTTTCCTTATTAAACGCAATTACCGAAGCCAAGAAAAATGAAATTCCAAAACAGTTCAAATGTGATTCACTGAAATACTTTTGCGGTGGCGAAACCCATTCATTATTGTATTTATATTCAATCGTGATACCGTTTAATTCATCTTCTTCACCCATAGTTATAATCCTGATTTTGTGAAATTGTTCATCAGGATTCATATATTGATAAAAGTCGTTTATGTATGAAGAAAACGTATTTATGAAGCTCTCCAATCCTTCTTTTTGTCGTTTTACAAACTCGTTGTAAATAAGTTCTAAAGAATTTTTCTGGTGTTCTAATTTGCTTTTGTCTTTTTCAAATCGTTTGATTTTCAAAAAGGCATCTTTTGCTGCCGAAATATTTGCATAAAGTTCGGTTGATTTATCATTTTTGATTGCGGCTTGTATTGCTTCAAATCTTGCCGTAATCTGCTCTTGAATTTTGAAATCATCTTCCGTTAAAAGCAAAGTGTCGTTTGCAGGAAGTTTATTTCCTGAAGTAACTTTTTCATTAGCTGTTTTCTGATATTCAGTTAGCTTGGTGCTTAAATTACTTATTGCCTTTTTAATACTTTCATTTTCCTGTTTGTTCAATAAAGGGTTGTTCGCTGTCAGTTCAAGCCGTTTTAGACGTTCTATGATAATGTCGGAAACAGATTTTTTAGCGGTATCAAATGTGACTTTCTTTTTAGATGATTCCTCAATTTCTTTTAATCTTCGTTGAATATCCGTTTTTAATTCTTCAAGATTTTTTTCTTGTAAGCATAATGGGCAATTATCCTCTTTGTGATATTTCTTAGCAATAACAGTTTCTCCTGATTTTAAAAGTTCTGCCAAAAAAGTTTGCATAATGCTTTGAACATCTTCGGCAATCTTATTGAACTCTGAAAAATATTTTTGATATTCTCCGTCAATAAATGAAATTTCACTTTTAAGTGTTGAAAGTGCTTTGTTGGTATTTTCTAAAAATTGAAGTTCTGTTATCTGTTTTGTGTTTGCAGGTTTTTTGATGTGATTCAAAACCTTGTCAATATCTTCAATAGAGCTTACTGTAATTCCTGTTTTTAATGGCTCAATAATTTCGTTTATCTTTTCAAACAAATTATTTTCTTGGCTGACTGCTGCACCAATTTTAGCAATTAGTGTTTGTTTTTCATTGTTGATTTGTGCTTCAAAGTTTTGCGTTTTTATTTCCGATTTGATTGCGTTAAACGCCTTTCTTAAAACATCTTTCGTTTTGGTTACTTCTGAAAATCCGATAATATCCGATAAATATTTGAGTTTATCGCCTTTTGTCTGGTCAATGAAATCACGCAAGAATTGGTATCTAAGCAATAAATTTTCGCTTTGAGAAGCGGAATAATATTTTTCAAAATCATCTGACAAATTAGATAATTCAGAAGTCAATTTCCCTCTTTTGCTAAACAAATTTCTTGTAGCATCAATTACATTTCTGTTGTATGAAATAGCAATAGAAGTGGTGTCGCTATCTTTTTGATAAGAATTTCGCAAAGCATCTTTCAAATCAATTTCACTACCCGACAAATGAGAAACTTTGTCTGTATAAAACCACTCAATAGCATCAGAAATGCTACTTTTTCCTGTTCCGTTGTCGCCATAGAGCAAAACAGATTTTTCATTAAGTGGTAATGAAACGGAATCTTTTATCCCTCTGATTCCTGCGATTGATATGCTTTTAATTTTCGTTGCCACTCTCTGTTCTTATTCTTTGCAATTCATTAACCACATTCTTGTCAGTTAATTTCCCATTGGTATATAATTCTGCCAAACTATCAGCAATCGTTTTATCAACGTTTTCGATAGATGAAATTTCTTTGAAAAAAACATCTAATATTTCTTTGCCCGATTTTACCTTATTTTCTGCCATTGTATTTTTATTTAAAGTAACTCCAATCAATTTTAAAATTCGTTGTTAGTGTATTATTTAAAATTTCAAATCCAGTTTTGTTATTGCAGATTGGATATACTCCATAATGCTCTACAAAATTTAGAATGAAATAACTTTCTAAATCTTCTACTCTGAAATCCCAAATATTTCGCAACATTTCAATGTTGATGTAAGTAAACCAAAGAGGTTCAACTTTTCTGTAATTCACTAAACCAACATTTTTTGATTTGCCCTCAAAATGTCCATTTAAGCGACTTCCTATACTGTTTGTTCTTTTTTCACTCATTCCGATATACAACAACTTTGATTTATCAAAAGGATATTGCACCTGAATTGTAGAACTGAAAATAAAATATAAACCTGTAATACCATTCAAAGGTTTAATATTTTTAGCCTCAAATGGCATTGGGCTATCGAAATAAATATCAATATTATTTGAAAAAATCATCTTTTTTACATTTATTAATCTCTATTCAACCTGTTTTTGGGCGATTTCCCCATTAAATTAACCACCTCCATTTATCTTCTGCTAACGTGTATTTCTTGTTTGAAACAATTTTTGCCATTATTTAAAGTTCTCCACCAACTCCCTTAAACTTCTCTACAAACAAAACCAACTTTCTAAATACACTTTGCTTTTTGGTCAAATACTGCGGATTGAGCGGACTCATTTTTGGCAATAGCGCGTTCAATTCTGTTCCGTTTTCGCTGGCGTATTCTCGTTTTAGTGAAGTGGTAATGTATCGTTTTGCTGCATCTTCGTTCAGGTTTTCGTCTGCGATTAGTTCCGTTGCTTCTGTTTTCTGTTTTTGTTGTGCGTAAGCAAAGAAAGCATCTATAATGTTTGCTTTGTCTTGAATACTGTCCAAATCGGTTTCATTGATGAAGTCCACAACCAAACTTTCTTTGGCTCTATTGCCGATACTTGCTCGGATAACCCTACGGATTTCGTCTATTAAACTCGCTTTGTCTTTGGTCTTTTTGTTGTGTTCAAAAATCAATTCGAGGATATAATCCAAGTTGATTTCTTGGGATTTCAACAAATCAATTTCAAAAACAACATCGTCCCAATCAATTTTTGAGTCTTCTTTTTCCTTTCCGTTTTTTTGATTGCGTAACCAATCCCGAATGTCATTATAGGTAGAGCGATAGTCCTGCACCGTGCGTTCGGGAAGTGTTTCCACATTTTGCATTGCTGCAATTTCTTCATCGGTTACAAAGTGTGTTTCTTTAAATTGCTCAACGGCTACTGCATCGTTTAAATCAATTGTTTGTAAGGCTTTGAGGTGTGTAAACTCATCGTAATTCTGCAATATGTTTTCTACACGTAAGTATTCGCCAAAGAGTTTGGCAAAGTCTTTTTTGTCTTGCTCAGTAAAGATTTCATCAGGATTAGGAAACCTTTCGTTTAATTCTCTTACAACATCAACATAACCTCTGCGTGCCTCGCCTGTGGCAATGTCTGTAAAGCCTTCCAAATATTCTTTGTAACTCTTTTCAAGGACTACATTCTTCGTGTTTTTGTCGCCAAATAAGGTAATGGCATCAATCGTAGCTTGTTCTAAATAACGGAAAGTAACAATGTTTCCAAAGGTTTTGGTAGCATCGTAAATACGGTTTGTGCGTGAAAATGCCTGCATCAAACCGTGAAAACGCAAGTTTTTATCTACAAAAAGTGTATTGAGTGTTGGTGCATCAAAACCTGTAAGAAACATACCAACCACAATTATGAGGTCAACCTCTTTTTTCTTTACACGATTGGCAAGGTCGCGGTAATAGTTCTGAAATTCCTTGCTATCCACACCATAGCTGGTTTTGAACATTGCATTATAGTCATTGATAGCTTTGGTTAAAAACTCTTTGGCAGAGCTGTCCATTGCTGTCGGCTCAAAGGTTTCATCTGTGATTTCACCAATAGCATTTTGAGGTTCGTTGGCTGCAAAAGAAAAGATTGTTGCTACTTTTAGCGGCTTATCACTATCTTTTTGCAAATTCTTTAATTCCTCATAATACAATTTTGCTGCTTCCACGCTACTCACGGCAAACATCGCATTGAAACCTTTGTCGCTTCCTTGATTTCTATGCGTTTTTATTTTGAAGTTCTGTAAAATGTATTGCGAAATTTCTTTGATACGGACAGGATGCAACAACGCAGTTTTGTTTTCTGCTGCACTTAGTTTTTTCTCGTCTTGTTCTGTTTCTATGCCTTTAAACTTCGGGCGAACATCGTTGTAATCGACTTTAAATTTCAAGACTTTATCATCACGAATGGCGTCTGTAATTACATACGAGTGCAATTGACTACCAAATACACTTGCGGTTGTTTCAGCACCTAAAGCATTTTCGGGAAATATCGGTGTTCCTGTAAAACCGAATTGATAGAACTTTTTAAACTTCTTTGTCAGGTTTTTTTGTGCTTCGCCAAATTGTGAGCGGTGTGCTTCATCAAAAATGAAAACTACTTGCTTTTGATAAATGGCTAAATCTCCCTCACTTTTCATGAGGTTGTTTAACTTCTGTATAGTGGTAACTATAATCTTGTTGTCCTCTTTTTCAATATTCCGCTTCAATCCAGCCGTACTATCTGATCCGTTCACACTATCGGGAGAAAACCGTTGATATTCTTTCATGGTTTGGAAGTCCAAATCTTTTCTGTCCACTACGAAGAATACTTTATCTATAAAATCGAGCTGTGTGGCTAGTCTGGCTGCTTTAAAACTGGTTAAGGTTTTTCCCGAACCTGTGGTATGCCATATAAATCCACCACCTTCTGTAGAAGACCATTTTTTGGATTGATACGAACTTGCTATTTTCCATAAAATCCTTTCTGTCGCCGCTATTTGGTACGGACGCATGATGAGCAATGTATCGCTTGTATCGAAAACTGAATAGGTAAGGAGTACATTTAACAAAGTATGTTTCTGAAAAAAAGTTGCTGTAAAATCTTTCAGATCTTTTATCAAAGAATTATCCGCTTTTGCCCAATTCATGGTAAAGTCGAAACTGTTTTTATCTCGTTTTACGGTGTTGGCAAAATAACGGCTATCAGTACCGTTTGATATAACAAATACCTGTAAATATTTAAAAAGAGAGTTTTCGCTATTAAAGCTTTCTTTGCTGTAACGGTGCACTTGGTTAAATGCCTCACGAATAGCCACCCCACGTTTTTTAATTTCGACCTGTACCAATGGCAAACCATTCACTAAGATCGTTACATCGTATCGGTTGGCATGCGCTCCTTTTTGTTCGAATTGTGAAATGACTTGCACTTTATTGCGAACAATGTTCTTTTTATCTACTAAATAAATGTTTTGGATGTGACCATCATCAAATACAAAATCGTAAATATAGTTATCATGTAACTTTCTTGTTTTATCAATGATACCATCCCCGGGTTTATCCAAATACTCAGCTACAAAACGAATCCATTCCGCATCTGTAAACACCATATCATTAAGTATCTCCAATTGCACCCTTATATTAGCCAACATAGCTTGCTGGGTAGTTAGCTCCTTCGGGTTTTCATAGCCCTGACTAATTAAGTCCTGGATAAATTCTTTCTCGAGTGCATATTCCGTTTGATAGCTTACAGGAGCTTCGTTAAGCATAGAATGCTTGGTGTACTTATCTAAAACAATAAAATTGTTTGATTCTGCTATGGTGTTATACTGTGGCATCTTGTTCTTCTTCTACAATTGGGTTATTATTAGATTTAAAACGATAGTTTGTTTTAATTTGATTCACTAAATATTCTAAAACTCTTTTATCGTTATCATGGATTATAGAGGTTTCTTCGCCCGAAAATTTGCCATGACTTGACAAATTTATTATGCGATTGTAATATGCTTCGCGTGACTCTTCAGGCAAAAGGTCTCTCCATTTATTGTACCCTAAAAAAGTGGACATTTTTTCTAAAATATTACGAAGAAAATTAAAATGATACTTTTGAATATTACCTGATGGCAGTATAGCTTTATCCAATTCAGATAGAAGAAATAAATGATAGGAAAAGGGTGAATCACTTGATTGATCACTCAGTAAAAAAGTACCATCTGCTAATTTTTCAAAACGTCTTTTTGCACAATGCTTTACTTTATAACCGGAACTTGAATCCGCGTTATTGAATTCATTAAACAATACATTATAAAACAGTGGATTGTGTGCGTTGTAATAATAAATTTAAGGTCGGATTGATTCGATTTTATTAGTTCAGCGATATTCACAGCCAATTCAATCAAGTGTGTATCATCCAATGAACTTACTGGATCGTCAATAAATACATATTGCAAGTCATTAAATTGGTCTGTTTCCCGATCAGCTTCCTCTGCTACATTTAATACATTAATTGTTTGCTCTAATAAACTGTAAAAAACACTCCAGACAAAACAGCTCTCTTCACCTTTAGAAATTTTCACAAACTCTGAAGGCTCATCATTTCCACGTTCAAATGAAAAACGCACTTCGGAATAAGCAGGAATCGTTATATCCCGATTGTTTTGATCCTTAATAGTGTATTCTTCATTAAAATGAGGCGTTAATTTATCGCTCGTGTACCGCTGGAAATGAGCCGTTATATTCGGTTCTTGTCCTTGATCCTGAAGTACCCACTTTGTATATCCATTAGGCTGGATTTTCAATTTTCTATCTACATCGTTATGCAAATCATTATCCCAATAAAACAAATCTTCTGTGAATGCATTGTAGTACATCATCTTGATTTTTGTTTCCTCTTCTCCAACTTCTTGATTTTTGGGAGCTATTAACTCTTTAAACTCACGTGACAAACGAGTTTTGCCCGTACCATTAAACGCATAAATCAGTTGCACTTTTTTATTGGCATCCTTCAATGATTGTGCTATTTCAGTTAATGATTGTGCCATATTATTCTTCTAAATTATCTTTTGGAAATGTTAATAACATAGACCTGTAGTATTCATACTGCTTTTTACGAGCTGTAAGCTCCGCTGTAAGCTCCGTAAAAGTATCTAAAACACGAACGATTTCTTTTTGTACTTCTAATGATGGTATCGGGATGAGTATTTTTTTAAACGCATTTTTTGAAACATTATATCGCGTTACACCATTGGCTGATTTACAAATAGCAGCACGCATAAATGGAGCACGAAAAAGATATTTAGAGAACTCTGGAATTATTTCAATGCCTTCATTAAAACGAAGCCCAAAAGAAAAACTATTTAGATAAACATCTTGTGATGGCTCAGATGTAACTGCTGAAGACATGCCTGCCTCTTCTGGGGTTTCCGAAGAACCTGTGAATATAACATCTCCATATTTGAGTGTATTTTGATTCTCAAAAGCAGACACTTTTACTCTATCATTTCTATCAAAATCAACTTCAATATTGTCATAAATATTTTTATATGATATGTACTGAGCATTTCCATTTTCGAAATCAGCTTTCGTTTTACCTGAAAGCCCACTATAAAGCTCTGAAACATTCCCTAACGACTCCCACTTAACCCCAACTCCATCGAGTAATTTACTTATAAAATCAATATTGTTTTCAGTGCCAATATCTTTTATCAATGTATCAATGTCAGCACGAAGTGACGCAATTCTGCTTACAGCTTTTGATATACCTTTATTTAATTCAATGATATCAAGCTTTTCTCGAATGTCTTTAGCTTCTACATAGGTACTAACGGATAGGTTATAATCATTTTTAGCAATTTTAGCATTATCAATAGATACTGCTATATGCACATCATCGGTTTTGCTATCAAAAATCTCCATTATCTTTTCAATGTGTTTGTCTTCCAACACATTGTTATTGGTTACTTTCTTAAAGAAACCTTCTCCCGTGGCATCTATAAATTGGGTTTTGGTATTGGTCTTATGTTTGGAAAGTACCAAGATATTTACCGAAATAGAAGTGCCGTAAAACAAATTGGAAGGTAAAGCGATAATGGTTTCTACAAAATTATTATCTACCAAATATTTTCTAATCTTTTGCTCGGCACCACCTCTATAAAATATTCCCGGAAAACATACTATAGCCGCCCTTCCTTTACTGGAAAGATAACTGAGTGCATGCAATACAAAGGCAAAATCGGCTTTGGACTTAGGAGCTAATACACCAGCAGGTGCAAAACGGTCATCATTAATCAAAGTAGGATCGTCCGAGCCTATCCAATTGACCGAATACGGTGGATTGGACACAATGGCATCAAAAGGTTTGTCATCGCCAAAATGAGGGTCAATCAAGGTGTTGCCTAATGCAATATCAAACTTATCGTAATTGATGTTATGCAAAAACATATTCATACGAGCCAGGTTGTAGGTCGTATGGTTAATCTCTTGACCAAAGAAGCCATCTTCGATAATATGGTTGTCAAAGTGTTTTTTTGCTTGAAGCAACAAAGAACCCGAACCCGCTGCCGGATCGTAGATTTTATTTACAGTGGTTTGCTTATGCATTGCCAACTGTGCTATAAGCTTGGATACGTGTTGCGGGGTGAAAAACTCGCCACCAGATTTTCCGGCATTAGCGGCATAGTTGTTAATCAAAAATTCGTAAGCATCACCAAAAAGGTCGATTTGGTTGTCCTCAAAACTCCCAAAATTCAACCCTTCCACACCTTTCAAAATAGCAGCTAAACGGCTGTTTTTGTTTTCTACCGTATTTCCTAAACGTGTACTGGTCGTATCGAAATCAGCAAACAGTCCTTTGATGTCTTGTTCAGAAGGATAGCCGTTTGCAGAACTCTCGATGGCATCAAAAATAGCTTTTAAGTCGGTGTTGAGGTTCTCGTTTGTATTTGCTTTTTCAGCAATATTCACAAACAATTGGCTAGGATATATAAAATAACCTTTTGTTCTTACCGCATCGGCTTTAATTTCAGGCGTTATGATATCATCTGGTAACTTTGCATAGTCAACGCTGTCATCACCACCTTCCATATAATTTGCAAAGTGTTCACTAATGTATCGATAAAAGAGTGTTCCTAATACAAAATGTTTAAAATCCCATCCATCTACTGAGCCACGTACCTCGTTGGCGATTTTCCATATTTTATTGTGTAATATTTCTCTTTGAATTGTGCTTGTCATTTTTTATCTTTTAGTAAGTCTTTTGGTCTAACTTGTTTGTGAAACATACGCCTGATTATCTTCTAATATTTGTTCCCATTACTTTATTTTTTGGTTGAGGATTTGAAAGCAATCCAGTATATCATCAAATTTGACTTTGTTTGTTTCAACAATCTGATTGAACAGAATGCTGTCTTCTTTTAAATTTATTTCTGATTCGATAATTGCTTTCAATTTTGCTTTGTTGGTTTCATTGTCAGTCAAAAGGTTGTTAATATCAATACCTAACAGAGCTGTACCGGCTTTTATGGTGGTAAAATCTTCTATTTCATACACCTCTTCATAATGTTCAGTAGCCGCTCTTTCTTCGTGGATATTGAGATAGTTCTGGAGGATAAATCCCATGTCATCTGCGTCTTTATTGCCCTTGTGATGCCTGTCTTTCCAAGCAACTAATTTCAAAATGAAAATTCCTGTCAATGAAACAATATCAATTTCCAGTGTATCATCTATCTTAACCCTGACTAAATCCTTTTCTGCTTCTTGAAATCCCAATACAGTCATTGCAAAAGACTGATCAGGCGGCCAGAAGATTTTATCTTCAGCAGTTGTAATCCCACCATACGGAACTACATCTAACTGAAAATCATTTAGATACAAAAATCGTTGTTGTTGCTTTGGATCTTTTTCAAAATCAGGCAGTTGTGTTATTTCTTTCTCTATGGTTGAAAACTCTTCCCATTTATCTACAGCTATGGCAATATCTATGTCCTGTGTTCTTCTACCAGATTTTTCTCCGTGAAGTTCCATAATGATATCTCGAGCTGTTGCCCCGATGACGAAAAACTTGATTTCCAATTTTTGAAATACAGGAATTAGCTCGTCCAATAGTTTTTTTAGTAATGGATGTTCCAGTTTTTCACTTGATATATTATAATCCATTTTCTAGAATAATTTTAGCTGTTTCTATATTTCTATTATTCCCAGTGCCTAATAGATCTGCATATACGACCAAGGGTGGGGCGGTATATTCATTCTTCAAATGAAGACTATCTGTCCAGAATTTATTATACAATTCAATATTTCCTTCTTCGTCTGGGACAAGTTTCAGTTCTTTTGCAACTTTGCTTGTCTCTTCGTCCGTATATATGATATAATCTTTTGGTTTTAAATGACCAGTCAGAAGTTCTCCTCCTGGCTCTCCTCCGAAATAGAGTTTTATGTTATTTTTATTTATAATATTATTTGTATTAAATTCATTTCCTATCGCCCTCATCTTCTTCCTTAAAGAGCGGGGTTTTAACAGTTCATTGTAGGCAATTACCCAACGTTCAATGATGTCGTCCTGATTTTTTAAAACCCTTTTGTTTCTTGTTTTTAATAAATAATGGCTTTCCTCCAGTTCTTTAAAGATATTACTTACAGACCCCAAAGCAATTCCTGTTTTTTCTGCTAATTCTCTATAAGAAAATTGCAATGTTTCAGGATTAGAGATAAGCAATAGGAGTAATTTCAAACCTGCTTCCTGAAATGCTCGGGTTTGGTTCGTTTTTTTATTGATTTTTGTTTTTCTGCCTTCTATATATACAAAAAAATCCTTCGTCTTAATAAAGGCATTTCCGGACGCATCAAGATAATTGATGCTATTTTGTTTAAGTTCTTCTGCTGTTTTTTTAGTTAAATAATCAGCAATGACAATATTATTCTTTGAATTACTAATGTCCTTCAAAGCAGACATAATGATGCCGTAGTTTGCATTCTTTGCATTCTTTTTAGCAATGCAATAAAAGGTCTCATTGTTAATTTGAAGAACCATATCATAGGTTTCCCTAACGCTTTCAATAGCGATAGGAATCCCTGTTGTATCTTCTAGGGAAGCAATAGCCTCATAAACAAAATCATTGTCTTTATACATTTCTTCGTTCAATAAAATTAAATGTTCAGCAGGAATGAACATTCAAAAATAGTGAACAAAAATACATTGAACAAATTTTTTAGCAAAAAATATAGTGCTTTATATTCTTCGACGACCTTTCTTCTTTTTCTTAATTTGGTTGGCAAACTGCCCTTCCTCGTAATTCTCGCCTTGTGTATCTGGTAACAGATTAAACAATCCCAAATCGGTACTCTGCGAATGTTCCTGTGTGATAAACTCAAAAAGATCTTTAGTCGGTTGGCTCTCTAATGTGTTCGTATTGGAAACGGGGCTGTCCTGTATTTTTAGTTCGGGTTTGTTGCCGTTGTTCCACCATTCGTTAAACACATTTGCCGACAGGTCTCTGTCTAATTGTGAGCCATTCCAAACGGTTCGACTTTCGTGGTTAATAAAGGTTATACCATAAATTCGTCCTTCATTATTACTTCTCACAACCGTATTAATTCCTTGTTCAGTCAATTGCTTTTTAAATTCCCTTTCGTTGCTTGTATGGCAAGCTCCACCGTGTTTTTCAGAACAGACTTTGTAGGGTTAGTTTTCATTTTCTCTTTGAACTGTTCAAAGTGCTTTTGCAGATGTGCAATCCCTGCATCTTTCCCGAATAGTGATGCTTTGAAAGGATTACTTGCTTTGTTTCCGTTTTCGTCCAATGCTACATAAACCAATCCGTTTACAGATTGATCGTTTCGTTCGCCTTTGACTGCTTCCGCTGTGATATTGAATAGTGATAGCAACGCATTATAACTTCCCAAAGTTGGTAAGCTGTAATACTTTGGTAAATGCCGTACAACCGAAGCAACCTGACTTTTGATGTCCCCATTTTTATGATTTACAGGTTTGAAAATCTTGTCGGCTTGTTTCTGCTCCTGCTCAGTGGCTTTATTCAGGTTATATTTAGTTTCCAGCACGAACCGCTTATATCCAAAGAACTTTTTGATAGGGTGCAACTGATATTGGACGGAAGCAAAAGAACTGAACGTCCTAATACCAAAATGCTTTCAGATGAGAACCTGCTTCTGCGGGGTTTCTTGGTATGTCCCGAATGTGGTCGTAACCTGACAGGAAGTGCTTCCAAAGGTAGAACAAACCGTTATTATTACTATCATTGCGTTTCATCCTGTGGCTTCCGCCAAAAAGCCGAATTAGCCAACGATATTTTTGAAAAGAGTATGCGACAGTTTGCTTTAAACGGTTCTGCCCAAATAGTGAAAAGACTGCTGTTAGATAACTACAAGAAATTTGTAAAGAATCCGTTTGGCGAAAAGAAACAGATTGCACAGGAAATAGATAAATTGAATGCAAGGTTATCAGTAGCATGCAACAAACTGCTATCTGAAATTATTGATGATGAGGAATACCTTGAAATTAAAGATGAGTGCAAGACACGAATTGAAAGTCTGGAAGAACAGTTGAGCAAGGACGGTTCTGATACAGATAAAATCAATATAGATAAGTCTCTGGACAGAGCTTTAAAGTATATAGAAAACATTCCCAAAATGTACAGCGAGGGAGAAATCAACACAAGGAGAAGTATAATTGGTTCGATATTCCCTGAAAAATTGGAGTTTGACGGAAAAACTTATCGAACCGCTCGAATGAATGTAATCGCAAACTATATCTTTCAGATAAACAACGGATTACCCCAAAATAAGAACAGGACAAACGAAAATCAATTTCATTTGTCCTGTTTAGTAGCGGAGACGGGAATTGAACCCGTGACCTCAGGGTTATGAATCCTGCGCTCTAACCACCTGAGCTACCCCGCCAAACGTTTTGTGGTGTGCAAAAGTAATGTACAATTTGCATAGTACCAAAAATATTCCTGAATTTTTACGGGATAAAAGATGAACCATTGGATTGTGCTGTCAGGAAAGGTAGCTTTCGCTGGAAAGGAAACAGTTTCCTGTTTACTGACTATCTATATATAGGAAACAAAGCCATTATAAGCTGCCTGTTATTATAAGAGATTCCTCACATCCGTTCGGAATGACCAGCACCCCCAAGTACCGTTATAGTACAAGCGGTCTCTGAACCGCAGAGAGGACACAGCCCGGCGAAGCGTATCCATATAAAAAGGTTATTGGCTATATAGCAGATAGTCACTTCTTATTTTATCAAGCTAATTAAATTATTAAAATATAATATTGATTTTATTTAATTTATAATTAAAATTTAATTAATATTGTTCCTGTCTCATTCCTGCTCTTATACAGGCAGGAGAAATATTTAATATCCCTAAGCTGGAACCAGGCAGGATAATATGAGGTTGGCTGATCAGCAACGCAATCTCTGCCCGGTTTGATGTAGCATCATTAGCATCCATATTCTTCACTAAATCCTGAAACCATGAAAATGAAAATCACGAAATCCGCATTATTGCTCATGCAATTAACCTTTTTAGCGCTTCTTTCAAAGCCCGATAGTATGCTGGGCCAGACAATTATACCGCCGGGCATTCCCAGCACACAATTGACAGGCGCTGATCCGATGGCCTCTGTCCGCACCGCGATGATTGATTTTCCATCTACTGACGGATCTTCAATTTACCAGGTAAGCGCTATAGTTGTAAAGTGGGATA